>ODAI014755889.1_pt1 | contig 24526 bp, 28 predicted proteins | sample 1539321 | NCBI WGS metagenome assembly ODAI01 (sample SAMN02144231, study PRJEB22623) | gut metagenome | biome: sheep rumen | host: Ovis aries | place: New Zealand
CACCTAAAAACTATTCATATATCTTTTTAATGACATTTATATATTTTTCACAGAATAAATTAAAACAGGATTTAAATTAGAAATTTATAAAGAAAACTATGGTATGACATCTAAAAAAATAAGTGTTTGGAAATAAAAATAACATCAATTAATGTCCTGGTCTAAAATTAAATACTTTCATTGCCAATTTAAATGCTATTTTGTTGACAAATAATGTCACTAAAAAGTATGCGACCACCCACCTTAATGGCCAGTACATCAAACATATTTCCAATGGCATTCCCATGGGCATTGCAAATATCACAGGCATTAAAATACTCATGAAAAAACTTATAAAAAAAGCGATAGGATTCCATAATAGTTGTTTATAATTCATTAATTACCCCCTTATTACATATACTTAAATTAAAACCAGTATATGTATTTTTCTTATCATCATTAAATATTTTAAATATTATAAGTATTATTAGTATTAAAATAGATAATTATTACCTGTATAAAAAAATATGGATTTTGTAATGATGAACACAAAAAATTTAACCATAAACATTTTAGACTTTGAAAATGAATTGACTTTCATAAAAAGTTATTATAAAAATTTGTTGTCATATTGTATAGAATACAAGCTCCATTACGATGGATATGTAGCTGTTGAAATAATAAAATTTACTGAAAGAATTGAAGAACTTTTAGAAAAACCTGATGATATTTTAAAAATTGATGATATAAACTTTTTAATCAAAATAGCCGAAGGTAGAACATTTCTAAAATTAAACAAACTTTCAACCGAGTACAATAGACAAAACACTCACGATATTCTAAAAATTCCAAGATATAAAATGTATCATACCTTAGAATTCCATGGATACTGAAATTACTGTTGTTAAATGTATGATTTTTAATTTAAAAATTCGTATTTTCCTTTTCAAACATTCAAATATAACCACCACTTTTTTTTAAAAAATAATGTTAAATATCCTTATTATCACCGCAGCTATCTTATTTATGTCATCTTCATATAAAAATTTCATTATATACACTAATTGTTTAGTATTGTCATGTATAAAACAAAAATTATATAATTCAATAAAATAATAAATATTATTATAATAGTAAGAGGTTTTTTATAATGAGTGGAAATTTATCATTTACACAGGAATTAAGACAACAAGGTTTAATAATAAGTGAAACCGATACAACTAATCAAGACAATACTACAACCGAACAAAAAAACGAAAATAACGATAATACAACCGAAAACGAATCATATGATACTTCACTGATGTACATTGGGAAAAAACCATCAATGAACTATGTATTAGCAATCAATTCCAGAATGTCCGAAGGTTTAGATGAAATAACCATCAAAGCTCGTGGAAAAACTATCAGTAAAGCTGTCGATGTGGCTGAAATTGTAACAAACAGATTTATTACTGATGCAAATGATGATCAGGTAAAAATTTCTACAGAAGAAGTTATAAGAGAAGACGGCAATGTAACAAATGTATCAACTATTGAAATTGTTATAAAAAAATAATTAAAGAATAATTTCTTCTAAATCATTGGGAACATAGAGGTTCCCATTATAAAACTTTTCCCCCTCACTAAGATAGAGTTCTTTCCTGTTTTTAAGATTTTTATCCTCCGTATGATATAATACTAAATTTTTAACGTTGAATTCTTCGGCAATTTTACATGCATCCACAACAGTTGAATGATTTTTTTCATACGGTCTGAAAATATCTTCCTCCTTTTTAAGACAAAATGCCTCATGAATCAACCAGTCAACATTTTCCAGATATTTTTCATTCAATCTGTTGAATGGTTCATCACCACAGCAGGTTAACTTATGGCTGTTTTCATATTCCATTTGAAAACCGAATTGCTTTGCTTTTTTTGAATGAATATCGAAGAAGGTGATATTTTTATTGAGTATATTAATTGTTTGGTTGTCTTTAACTTCAATTAAGAACAATCTTTTATCCAACAGATCATAATCTTTAGGTTCTAGAAATTTTTTTATAAAATCTCTTATTAAAAAGATTACCTCATCATGGGAATATATTGACAGGTTCCCCGAATATTCATTCCGGTTAATATGTTGACAAGCCATTCTTACAATCCATAAAACTCCGATTAAATGATCCATATGCTTGTGGGTAACGATTATGTTATTTATATTTTTCCAATCAATTGAAAGCTTTTTAAGATAATTGAATATTGTACTTCCACCGCCACCATCGACTAATATATGTTTGTTTTTGTCTCCTAACAAAAAGCATGTATTATAACATTCCGTAACTGATGCATTTCCCGTACCTAACATAGTGAGTTTCATATAGATTCTCCGTATATTTTAATAAAAACTAAAATTTTAATACTAAGACAAATAAAATATTTATTTATATTTCTAAATTTTATTTATTATATTTTTTAAAGTAAAATAGAGATGTGACAATGAATAACGAAAACGAATATTATCAAGAAAGTTCAGGAGATACTCGTCCAATAATTTTTTTTAATGACACAAAAGAAAGTCTTGATAATGAAAAAGAAGATCAACCATTAAAAGAAAATACAGATTTTACAGATAAAACAACAATCAATCGTTATTTGGCAACATGCATCATATCCATTTTAATTTATTTGATATGTGCATGGGGTTCTAAAATTGCTTTTACAGAGGTTATTGATTTAGAATTACCATTAGTGATATTATTAACATTATTGTTAACTTCATTTTCCATTCAGGGTTATTCTAAATTGTCTTATCTTACATGTGCCGTTTTGGGTTGTGTTTGTTACTATATAAGTCCGGCATATACGTTTATGTTCAGTACTTCTTTGATGAGTAATATAATTTATGACATTATTCAACGGATTTATTTCAATAAAAAAGATTATTCCTACACTGAGAACTATACTTCCAACATGATTTTAAGTTATGTTTCACGTATGAAATATTATGTGATACTGTCTTTGTTCATATTCATAATATTTGTAGTTTTAGGTTACTTCTTTGCCGGTATATTCCAGCCAATAGTATTACCTTCAGTTGAAGGACTTAATCAGGGTGTTCAACAGGGAACAATAAAACTTGAAACCATGCCCTTATTCCTGAATAATTTCTCAGTTGCAATGAATATGATAATGGGCGGTCTGTATTTCAGTACCATGACCATATACTTGTTAATATTTAATGCTCTGGTTATAGGTTACACTGCATGTATTACTGATTTAGGGTACTTCCTGTCATTTACATTGCCTCATGGAATAATAGAACTCTTTGCAATTGTGCTTGCCGGTGCTTCAGGTTTTAGAGTTACCCATTCAATATTCGTATTGATTACCGGTATAAAAATAAAGGATGAAAACAGGAAAGATATTTTCATTGAACATGTTGAAATATGTTGTAAGATGCTCGTGGATGTTTTGATTATGATAATTATCATAGCAATTCTGTTAATTATAGCAGCATTTATCGAAGCAAACTTAACAATACCTATTGGTAAAGGTTTATATGATATGATATATTTACCTTCACCAGTATAATTGGAAAAAAAGATTTAAATAAATAGAGAGGAAAATAAGATGGAACTGATAGATATCGGACTTAATTTAATGCATAAATCATATGCAAAGGATAGAATTAATGTAATGCAGGAAGCAAAAGAAGTTGGTGTAACTAAAGCCATCATTACAGGCAGCAGCATTACCTCCAGTAAAAATGCTGTGAACTATGCACGCGAACATAACGAAATGTTATATGCAACATGCGGTGTTCATCCCCATGATGCAAAAACTTGTGATGAAAACACTATTGATACTTTAAGAACACTAGCTAAAGAGAACTGTGTGGTTGCAATAGGTGAATGCGGTTTGGATTACAATAGAAACTTTTCCCCACAATCCGTTCAAAGAAAATGGTTTGAAAAGCAAATTGAATTAGCCGAAGAGTTAAATATGCCATTATTCCTCCATGATAGAGAATCTTACGATGATTTTGCAAAAATTATGAGAAAACACAAGGAAATAGCTGGCAGATCAGTTGTTCATTGCTTTACAGGAACCAAATATGAAGCCGAAGATTATCTTGATTTAGGATGTTATATTGGAGTAACTGGTTGGATTTGTGATGAAAGAAGAAATGATGATTTATTGAAAGCCATAAAAGTGATTCCCCCTGAAAAATTAATGATTGAAACAGACGGTCCGTTTTTATTGCCGCGGGATTTAAGTCCAAAACCTAAAAAGAACAGAAATGATCCAAAATATTTACCTCACATCTTAAATAGAATAGCAAAAGAAATGAACATGAACTCAGAAGAATTAGGAAAAATAGTTACAGACAACACTAAAAAGTTCTTCAATATAGATTAAAAAGAAAAAAAATAATGTAGTAATGAAAGATTATTCAGCTGTAAATCCATACAATGGTATTTCAAATTCTTTTTTAACATCTTTCATTACTTCAGGTATGTTTATATGTTGTGGACATTCTTTTACACATAACCCACATGATATACAATCAGATGCTAATCCATTACCCTCTATTTTTGAATAATTTACATAAGCATTTCCTACTGCAGTAAATCCAACATTATTTTCTATTTTTTGATTATTATACAAATCAAATAACTTAGGAATGTTAATATGTTGTGGACATGAATTTACACAGTAATTGCATTTCGTACATGAAACTGTAATTTGACTATTTATTATATCAACTACATCGGAAATTATTTCTTTTTCTTCAGAGGTGATACTTTTAAAATCATCCATGATTTTAATGTTCTCTTCCATTTGTTCAATAGTACTTGCACCGCTAAGAACCATGAATACTCCATCCAAACTTGCAACATACCTCAATGCCCAGGACATAGGTTTTTCTCCATTAAAGTCTTCCATCATCTTTGCGGCTTCATCCGGAACATCAACCAGGAATCCACCTTTTAACGGTTCCATAATTATTATTGGCAAATCATATTTTTTAGCAACTTCATAACATTTTCGTGATTCCACCCCTTCATTTTCCCAATCAAGATAATTGATTTGAAGTTGTATGAATTCAAGTTCAGGATGTTGTTTTATTATGTTTTCTATATATTCTGCATTTGCATGCGTTGAAAATCCTAAATGTTTAATCTTTCCTTCTTCTTTCTTTTTCAATGCAAATTCAAATGAGTTTACTCCAACAAATCCTGCTTCTGAAAAACCACTTACATTATGCAGCAGATAATAATCAAAGTATTCCAAACCTGTACGTTCTAATTGTTCTGTAAAAATAGGTTCCAACTCTTCATATTTTGTAATTAAAAAGAGGGGCAATTTATCTGCCACAACGAATGAATCCCTTGGATATCTTTCAACCACTGCCTTACGAAATGCCACTTCACTTACTCCATCATGATATGGATAAGCAGTGTCAAAATAATTAAAACCGGCTTCCATAAATGTATCAACCATCTTATTTACCTGTTCCTGATCAACACTTTTAAAATCATCCTTATCTGTTAACGGTAACCTCATCATTCCAAAACCCATATTTTTCATCCAAAATCCTCCTTATTAATAATTTAGTTGATTTATTTCCTATTTTTCATTATGTCTCTTTAGATATTCTAATTCCAATTTTAGATAGTGAATATGCTTATTATAATATTCTTCTTCCCTACTTTTGAATTCCATAAAATTTTTCATTATTGTGTCCATTTTCTTTTCAAAATCCCTGATGCATTCATTCCTTTCATCTTCAAGTTTTTTTATTTCCAATGACAAATCTTCTATTTTTTTATCGACATGAGACACTTCCTTGAATTGTAACTCATCATCCATAGCTTTATCCAACAAATCCTGTAAATTCAAACCTTTTGCTTTGATTAAATCCATTTTTTCTTTATTGACTTTGACACAAGTACATTTATCAAATTCAGTCATAGGAACCACTTTTTTATGTATATATTTTTCACTCTTGTTAATTATATATATAAAAACTTTAATAAATAAACTACGATTGTCTTAAAAATACACGAGAATAATTGATTCTGATATCCTTGTAATGATATTTATCAAAAAGTCTAAAAAAAATTATAAATAACTGGTTAAAAAGAATAATAGATAACGGAGATGTATATACATGTTAATTGTTAATGCAAAAATAATACCAAAAGAAGGAAAAGCAGACGAAATCGTGGAAAAAGCACAAGATTTACTCGTAGAATCTCGTGAACACAAAGGAAACATTAGTTACAACTTATACAAAAATGTTGAAGACAACACATTGATGTTTGTAGAAAAATGGAAATGCAAAAAAGGACTCGAAAAACATATGGAAAAAGAGGTATTTATAGCATTTGGACAGGCAATAAAGGATTTAGTTGCTAGTGACTTAGATGTGGAAATCTACACCGCAGACAAAGTCTAACTAATCGTGCCCAATATACTTTTAATACATATCTTCCAGAACAATTTCTCTTTTAATTTTTTTAATTAACTCAGCAGTTACCTTTGTATCATCCGCAGGATCTTTAATGTAAACCTTAACTGTTACATCAATCCCTGATGTTGTGATGTTTTTAATAAGCAGGACATAATGTGGATTTTTTAATATCAACGGAGAATTATCAAGTATTTTTTCTATCTGAGTTATTTTTTCATCAAAATTATACCTATTCAATATTTTAACATCAAAATAGATTGCGTAATATCCATTTCGGGTATGATTTATAAACGGTTTTGTTGTGAAAAGAACGTTAGGTATGACCATGTACTTTTTCTTATAAAAAAGTTCCACTGATTTAAAACCTATTTTCTTTACCTGACCTTTATAACCGTCAATTTCAATCATGTCACCTATCACAAATCTTTTCTCAAGTATGATAATTATCCCTGAAATTACATTAGATAAAGTGTCTTTAGCAGCCAAAGTAACGGCTAAACTCACCAATCCCAAACTTACTATAAGGGAATGTAAGTCAATTCCTAAAACATCCAGTATTGCAAGGAATATGATGAGTACTACAATATAACGAAGGATTTTATTTAATGTCATTAAGGAAGTGGATGTAATTGAATTTTCAGATATAACTCTCGTAATGGACCAATTAATAACTTTTAATACTATAATCGGGATAATTATGGCTAAAATAAGGTTAATAATTATACCCAAATTTGTATAAATTTCATTTAATTGAAGTTCTATCATGGTTTTATACACATCTGACAATTAATTTATTAAAATTTTATTCTCACTAAAATATTTGTATTTAAAGGTTTATAAATAATATATAACTAATTTTATGGAATTTTACCGGAAGTATTATCATGGCATTAAAAGAATTATTAGCACCAGCAGGTTCTTATGACATTTTGGTCGTTGCGATAAATGCAGGGGCCGATGCTGTATACCTTGCTGGGCAAAGATATGGTGCAAGAGCATTTGCTCAAAACTTTACATCAGAAGAACTGGAACAAGCAGTCAGATATGCTCATCTAAACGGTGCTTCAATACATGTAACCGTGAATACACTGTTTAACAGTTCAGAGATATTAGAGGTTCTCAAATATATCCAATACCTATACCGAATAGGTGTGGATGCTGTTATTGTTCAAGATATTGGATTAATATACCTTATAAACAAGTTCATTCCAGAAATGGAAGTTCATTCATCCACACAAATGACTTTACGTGATTATAACAGTATTTTATGGGCACATGATGAAGGAATTAAAAGAGTTATACTTCCACGTGAAATGAGTATAAATGAGATAAAAAGCATAAACGACCGTTTAAAGGAAGATAACGTTGAAATGGATCTTGAAGTATTTGGCCACGGATCCCTTTGTTACTGCATTAGTGGTGACTGTTATATGTCTTCTTTCATATCCGGAAGAAGTGCCAATAGAGGTGCCTGTGCTCAGCCATGTAGATCAATGTACAAATTAAGATATCACAACCACAGTATCAGTAACGGTTGTCTGATTTCAACACACGATTTGGCAACATACAAAAATGTTAAGGCAATATCCGATGCCGGTATAATTTCATTAAAAATTGAGGGACGTTTGAAATCAGAGGATTATGTTGCCACAGTGGTTAATGCATATAGAACACTAATTGATCACATGGATGATGAAAACTATCCACAACTGATGAAAGAATTAGAGGAAGATTTGAATTTAATCTTCAATAGGTACTATACTAATGGATACATTTTAAATGACACCCCCGGAGAAGTTATGGGTAGGAAAAGTTCTTTCCACCAGGGATTATATTTGGGAAAGATAATTTCCATAGAAGGAGAAGATGTTGTCATTGAATTTGAAAACAAAAATCATCCCGTGTTAGAAAAGGGTGATGGTATAGGTTTCAAACATAACAATCACATTAGGGGAATATATCTTGATAAGATTGTTGAACAAACGGATGAATTTATTCATATCCAGACAACCCGTGACATTAGAGTTGGTTCTGAAGTGTACATCAGTTATTCGAAAAAATTACATGACAGACAGAAACAATTCCAAACGGAAATGATTAAACCACATATACCCTTGTCAATGGACATAACTCCCAATAAGAAACGAAGCATGACTGTCAATGTTAGTTTCAAAGTCAATAATGATATCATCAGTTTTGGATATAAGTCCGAGAGAAAATTTGATGAAGCCATTAATAAACCTCTTGATGAAGAAACCATCATCAATCAAATGATAAAAAGTGGAAACACTCCATTCATAGTTGAAAATGTTAAGGTAACTAATTTACCGGACAATGTTTTCATGCCTATAGGCAAAATCAACAACATTAGACGAAAAGTATTGGACATAGCTTCTGAAAAACTATTACAATATTATGAACCTAACCCTAATGAAGCTGGCAGTATACGTAAAAACATTAAAAAATATGTGAAGGATTGTAAAAATAATAAGGCGAACATTAGAAAATCAGATTATGTTGCTCTTAATGTATATGTAGATAACTTAGACCTGCTAACTATAGCCAATAGGAATGCAATAGACAGAATATATTTCGATGCATCCTATCTTTATAACAACAAGGAGGACTATTTCAACAACATTGAAGAACTCCTGAGAAAAGCATATAACATTGCAATTGATAAAGAGTTGGTTTGGGTTCTCAGCGCATTCACTTCAGACGAAGACTTGAACAAAATTGTAGAAATAAATGATAACCTGTTGAAAGACGGCATTAAAATCTCAATAATGGGCGATTCACCTTCCCTGACAAGAACATTCCCTGAAAATGACATATATGGTGCCCATAATCTGAATGTATGGAATGAATACAGTGTTGCAATGCTCAATAAAAATAACTTTAAATCAACCACAATATCCAGTGAACTATCTAAGGATGAAATAACCGAATTAATCAGAAATTCCAAGAAGTATGATACGCAATTGGAATTGATAGTTCAGGGAAACCAGGAAATAATGGTATCCAAGGATAATTTTTCAAACCTAAATGAAGGCTTTGATTTAGATATCGAAAGTAACGAATATGTGGTTCTTGAAGATAAGGAAAATAAGGCAAAATACAAAATATACTTTGATTATAACAACCAAAGCCACTTCTTCAACAATGACATGTTGTGTTTGATTGATGAAATAGATGAATTAAAGGAGATGGGAATAGAAAACATTACTATTGATGGTAGATTTACCAAAGATTCCTATTTATCCAAAATTATTTCATTATACATACAAAGATTACGTGAAAGCCATCCTAAAAAGAAATACTCTGAAAATGTAGGCAATATATCCTATTCAAAATTAAATAAAGGAAATTACATTAATGAAAGAGTTCTTGAGGATTTAAACAGTCAAAGAAAAAGAAAAAGAAAAAGAAGTTAAAATCAAATCATCTTGTATAACTTTATAATATTTTTCTTTTTATAATCTAATTTTTTATTTATTTTACAAAAATCAAAACCCTTTTTAAGAAAGAACATGCTTGACTCTACAAAGGAATTAGCCAAAATGTATTTTATGTCTTCTTTTATTTCATGTCTTGCAAGAAAAGTCAGATCATTTATTACATTTGTTCCAATAGACTTATTTCTATATTCCTCAAATATATACAGACATCGCAACTCAATCAAACTTTCTTTGATTTCAAATGAAAACAAACCTGCTAATTTGTTATGATACATTATACAATAATTAATGGTATTTTCAGTAAAAAATTGCCCGTATACATCATTAGAGATTATTTTTTCCAGTTTAATTTTTTGAAAATCATCCGGCCCAATATCATCCGGAGAAAATATTTCATAATAATACTTATCAGTACAATTCATAATACTTTATGATAATGTTTAATATTTTATCAATAACTCCTAATTTTTAATATATATTCATTGTTATTCTAAACATAATATAAATAATTAATTGAAAACAATGAACATTCAATATCTTATATAACTATAAAAACAATTAAACACATATATAATATTTACAACTGATAATGTGATTATATGGTTCAAGATAATAAAACTGTAAATAATAACATAAACGGTATAAATGATTACAATTATATAGATTTCAGTTTTGATTCAATTACAGGTTTAACTTACGGGAAAAAATTAGGTGGAAAAAAGGGAATAAGTTTCGAATCCAATCCCAGAAAATATGAACACGTAATTAATGAAATCAAATCAAACGAAAAACTATCAAATGACAAAATTATCAACCAAAGTCCTTTAAATATAAAGATAAACGATTTCAACAAACACAAATTTGATTTTGTTACGTGTTTAGGAGGTACCTCAATATTGGATGGTATTGGTGAAACAAGAACATTATTATACAAATCATTGATGTTAAGCAGCAAATTTGTATACATTAACCAGACAAATTACGATTCTGATGTATTTTTATTTAAAAAAGGGTTTAAAACTAACATATCAGATTGGTCCAGAAATACCAACCACCTGACAAGTAACATCTACTTCAATTTACTCTTTGATTTTTATAAAAAAGGTTACATCGAAGATTACATAATATATTACACAATTCCTATTAAAGATTCTAAAGATTCAACAATCCATCCATTAAACAGTCCGAAAAATCAGCCTACGTTCAATGATGAATCCCACCCGGCCAAAAATGAACATATAAAATTTAAACACATTTACAAATATTTAAATGTTTTAATAACAATAAACGGTTATAAAAAAATCGATGAACTTCTTGAAAGAATTAATAATAAAAAACACATCCTATATGATTCAAGAACTGGAATATACGATGATTCCACAGAGGAATTCATTGACAAAACCAATAAAAAAGGTAAAAACATTTTCGGAAAAGTTAACAAATACTTAAATTCTGACATATAAGCAAAAAGTAAAATTTTATATGACCTCAGTAATTTATGGGTAAAGCAATAATATCGAAAAGTTTTTATTAAATCTTTTAAATAAATATTAAAGTAAAAGACCTTATAAAAAATAATTATAAGAAAAAACATGAAAAATATTTAAAATGAATTAAATATTATTTTAAAGGAGATATGATTTTATATGACATGTACCATTTTAGTCGGTGGACAATGGGGAGACGAAGGTAAAGGAAAATGCATAACTTATTTTTGTACAAAAGATAAACCAGATATCATTGCAAGAGCAGGAGTAGGCCCTAATGCAGGTCATTCCGTAGAATGTGATGGTGAAAAATACGGTTTACGCCTAACTCCTTCCGGTTTTTTCAATACTGATGCGAGATTATTGATTGGTGCAGGAGTACTCGTTAATCCAGAAGTATTCAAACACGAACTAGAATATTTGAATAAGTATGCAGTTGAAGGCAGAACATTTATGGATTCAAATTGTGCTATTATCACCGATAAACATACACAAGCTGATAAAGACTCTTCCTATTTGTCTAAAAAAATAGGAACTACTGGAAGTGGATGTGGACCTGCAAATGCAGATCGTATCAACAGAACAATCGATTATGCAAAAGACATTCCAGAACTAGAAGAATATATCACTGATGTTCCTACAGAAGTAAATAAAGCAATTGACGAAGGAAAAGATGTATTTGTTGAAGGTTCACAAGGATTCGGTTTATCCTTATACTATGGAACATACCCTTTCGTAACAAGTAAGGATACTTGTGCAAGTACCGCAGCAGCTGATGTTGGTATTGGACCAACAAAAGTTGATGAAGTTATTGTAATTTTCAAAGCTTATGTAACCAGAGTAGGAGAAGGTCCTTTCCCTACAGAAATATCACCTGAAGAAGCAGAAAAAATGGGAATTGAAGAATACGGTGTAGTTACTGGACGTAAAAGAAGAGTGGGATTATTTGATAAAGAATTTGCTAAACGTTCATGTATGATAAATGGTGCTACCCAAATCGCACTAACATGTATTGACAGATTATACCCAGAATGTGAAAAAGTAAACAAATACGAAGATTTATCTCAGGAAGCAAGAGATTACATTGAAGACATAGAAAAAGATGTTGGTGTTCCAATTACAATCATATCAACAGGACCTGATCTTGCAGATACAATCGATTTAAGAAGTGAAAAATTAAATTAATCTCCTTTAAATTCTTTTTTTTAGAAAATAATTACAACAATAACTGTTTTAAAAATAGACTGATTTTAAAATAAAATAAAAAAAAATAGTATTGGATGCTTATTGTGCATCTCTGTACATATGTGCGAATTTTGGATCATAAAGTTTTGATTGTTCTCCGCTTTGTTGATCTAATACATCACCTACAACAATCATAGCAGTCTTAGTGAAACCTGCTTCATGAACTTTTTGTGCAATGTTTGTTAAATTTCCTCGAACAATCTCTTGATCAGGCCAAGTAGCTTTTTTTACAACTGCAACTGGAGTATCTTCACGATATTCTTTAAGTAATTCGTTAACCACATCATCAATCATGTGAATTCCAAGGAATATACACATGGTAGCATTGTGTTGAGCTAATTTACATAATGCTTCTTTGGATGGTTTAGGTGTTCTTCCTTCAGGTCTGGTAATAATGATAGTTTGTGAAACTTCAGGTAAGGTTAACTGTGATTCCAGTGCGGCTGCAGTTCCGAATAAACTACTTACTCCAGGAATAATTGTATATCCAATATCCAATTCTTTTAGTTGGTTAATCTGTTCTGCGATAGCACCATAAATAGCTGGATCACCTGTGTGTACACGTGAAATTATCTTATTTTCATCATGTGCTTTTTTAATTACATCAATAATTTCATCCAAATTCATTTCTGCACTATCATAAATATCTGCATCATCTTTTGCAATATCAAGTACTGCAGGATTAACTAAGGAACCTGCATAAATAATTACATCAGAATTTTTTATTGCTTCTGCACCTTTGACTGTGATTAATTCTGGATCACCTGGTCCAGCACCTATAAAAATTACTTTACCTTTATAATCTTCAAAATTCATAAGTATTCTCCATTGTTTTTTTTTATTGCTATAACTTACTATTTATTTTCTTGATAATATATATCTTTTTTTAAAGGTGGTTTAGTTCTATTAAATTAATGTTTAAATCTATTTAAATAATCCGTTAATACACCGGACAACATTAAAACTATACCCATCAATATTACGAATATACCCACCGCATTTAAATAGAGGTTGGTGGAAAGCCATGTTAAATTAATTGACAAATAAATCAGTATACCAAAGAATAGTATAATTGCACCACTTATTCCATAGAAATATAGCGGCCTATTAAATCTCATCAATTCAAGAACCCTTAAAAGTACACTTACTCCCTGAACAACAGGATTGGCCGTGGTGGTGTTAACATCATACCTAACTGTTATTTCAACTTCAGTGATTCTCATGTTATGATTGGCTGCCTCAATTAACATGTCACTCTCAATTCCAAAGCCTTCAGGATCAAAATTAAAACATTGGAAACATTTTGAAGAAAATGCTCTGAAACCACTTTGTGAATCCGTTATTTTAACTCCTGAAGCTATATTTGTAGTTTTATCCAATACGGTTTGGCCTACTCTCCTATACGTTGGAGTTGAAGTTTCATGACCGTTAATATAACGACTTCCATTAACAAAATCGGCTTCATCATCCAAGATTGGTTTTAACAATAAAGGTATTTCGGAAGGATTGTGTTGACCATCAGCATCGATTGTTACAATTATATCAAAATCTTTTGCATACTCAAAACCTGTTTTTAAGGCAACACCTTTACCTTTATTTTTATTATGACTTAAAATAGTGGCACCTGCCAATTCCGAGACCTCTTTGGTTCTATCAGTACTGCCATCATCAATTACTATTACTTCATCAGCATATTTTGATGATAATAATATCATACTAGCTATAGCTACTTCTTCATTATATGCAGGCAATAATACAGCCACTTTAGTCATTAATTTACAACTCCACAAATTAAATAATAAAAATAGTTATTATTTTATATATAGTATTTCTATTAATTTATTCTATTATAATTATTGTAGATTTATAAAGAGAATAATTGAAATATTTTATAATGCTCAAAAAAAATAATTAAAAAAGAGAATGATGTTTAGTCTAACCTATAATACCATTTCATCCAATCCACTGTTTTTTGAATTCCTTCCTTAGGTTTTACTTTAGGATCATGTTTTAAATCACGTATGGATTTTGAAAAATCAATTGTTTTAATTTTAGTTGTGAATGGTTCAGCTTCCTCATAAGTTACTAAACTATCATCACATCCAACTGCATCCAATACCAAATCAGAATATTCCTTAATATCCATTTCCCAATCCTGATTTCCACCAATATTATATGCTTCACCAGGAATAAAGTTATCCACAATATTAGCAAATGTTTTTGCAGTGTCTCCAACATAATCTATTATTCTTTTATGTCCTTTAAATACAGTGTATGGTTTATTGTGTAATGCCAGATAAATAAATTTTGGAATAAAACCACGGTATGGTGTGTATCTTTCACCAGGTCCATAACAATTAACTGGTCTAACCCTAACTGTTTCTGTACCAAACATTTTTGCGGAATTCATACACATCAATTCGCCATCCCATTTACTTATAGCATAATCATTCATTTGATATGTGTCTTTAATAGGATTATTTTCCATTACATCCTCAGACATTTTACCATCATAATCCCCATAAACTTCTGCTGATGAAAAGAAAATCATTCTGAATTTGTTTTTTTCCTGTAATCTAAGCATATTTTTGGTTCCTATGACATTTGTTTGCCATAGATTTTCATAATATGCTTCCCCATTCCATCTTCCATATTCTGCAGCTAAATGATAAACATAATCAAATGGCCCACATTCTTCAAATGTACGTTCCAATTGTCTGTAATATCTTACATCAGTCCTGACGTAATCTTCCCTGTCATTATTTAATAGATCTGCAGCAATTACTTCATGTCCTCTACTGCGTAATTCATTAACAAGATTTGTTCCAATGAATCCTGCTCCTCCAGTAACCAATATCTTTTTAGTTTCCATAATCTTCCACTCAAATTAATAATATATAAAGTTATATAATTTGTTATATTAATATTTTAATAGTTTATATTAATAAAATATTTTGGAGAATAAATTATGTTTACTATTGGCGCTCATTTATCAATTAATAAAGGTTTCGAGAATATTGGTTTGGAAGCTTTGAGTATAGATGCAAATACTTTTCAATTTTTTCCTCGCAGTCCCAGAGGTGGAAAAGCTAAAGCATTAGACCCTGAAGATATTAAAAGTTTTAATGAATTAATATCAAACAGTAATATTGATGTTATCATGGCACATGCTCCTTATGTGGTAAATCTGGCATCAAAATCCGAAAAAACAAGGAACAACTCATATGAAATCTTTGAAGATGACTTGAAAAGATTATCCGTATTGCCAGAGAACCTGTACAATTTTCATCCAGGAAGTCATGTTGGACAGGGTGCTCAAAAGGGTATAGATTTAATTGCATCTTCTTTGAACAAACTAATTCATGATGAACAAAAAACAACCATTCTCCTGGAAACCATGGCTGGAAAGGGTACTGAAATTGGTAGAACCTTTGATGAATTGCAAATGATTATCGAAAATGTTGAAATTGATGAAAAAATAGGTGTATGTTTAGATACCTGTCATGTTTATGATGCAGGTTATGACATTAAGAATGACTTGGATGGAGTTATCGATGAGTTTGATTCTGTCATTGGTCTGGATAGGTTAAAGGCCATTCATTTAAACGACAGCAAATTCGGTATAAACAGTCATAAAGACAGACATGAAAAAATTGGTAATGGTGAATTGGGCTTAGATGCGATAGTTAATATCATTAACCACAAATCATTGCGTGAACTTCCATTTTTCCTAGAAACGCCCAATGATATTGAAGGGTATAAAGAAGAAATAAAATTACTAAGGGGAAAATATAAAGAATAATTAATTATTCCCCCTTATTTTGTTATTTAATTGTAAATATTATCTTAATCATATATCGGCTTATAAATTGGATTAAATTCATAGAAATTTAGATAAAAAATAACTAATAACATAAATACAAATCCACAAAAGCTTTTTATATATTTTTTCATTCTTTCCATCATTTTCATCTTTATCACCTTTGAATTTGAGTTTAAATTATAATTTCAATTTTAGTTATTTTATACCCATACTCCCATGGGTATATTAACATTGTTATAACAAGTATATAAAGATAGACAGGAAAATGTGAAAAAATAGTAGAAAAATGATAAAAAAAAGTTGAAGATTAAATTCTGGAATAATAATCTATAATCTTAGACAAATCTTGAATTGCTTCGGAACTATCCCCTTTATCAATTGCATCTTTTACACAGTGGTTCATATGACCTTCAAGAATAATACTTCCCACTTTAGTTAAAGCAGATTTAGCAGCATTTACTTGCATTAAAACATTTTCACAAGGAATATCCTCCTCAATCATACGATCTATAGCTGCAACTTGTCCTTCTATTTTTCTTAAACGTCTGTGTAAATTATCTGTATCCATACACTGTTTCATTGTATCACCATTTATTTTTCAATTATTTCATTTCCGGATTCTTTACCAACAATAACTTTATCAGTGATTCCAGCAAAAATACCATTTTCTAAAACACCAGGTATTGTATTTAACTCAATTTCTAATTCGTAAGGGTTTTCTATAGAATCAAATTTTGTATCAAGTACAAAATTTCCATTATCTGTTATAACAGGACCATCTTTTTGAATACCCATTCTTAAACTAGGAACTCCACCCATTTCCTTAACTGCATTTTTTACCAATCTCAAGGATTCAGGAATAATTTCAAGAGGAACAGGAAATGCTCCCAAACTTTCAACCATTTTACTATCATCAACTATAACAACAAATTCATCTGCAGAACTATCAACCAATTTTTCAATAGTGTGTGCTGCACCACCACCTTTAATCAAATCTAAAGCAGGACTGACCTCATCAGCACCATCAACAGAAATATCTATATCATGTTCATCCAAAGTAGTAACCTTTATTCCTGATTCCCTTGCTAAGATTAATGATTGAAAAGAAGTAGGAATACCTAATATTTCCAACTCTTCATCTTGAACTCTCTGACCTAAATATCGAATAAAATGATGAGTAGTTGAACCAGTACCCAAACCAACAACTTGTCCATCTTTAATTAATTTAGAAGCTTCTTTACCAACATTTTCTTTTAAAATATTACTATCAACCATAAAAAACACCTAATGACTCAATATTACTTCAGTTAAACTTTGACCATTTTTACAAACTAACTCCGGACCAATTTCTTCAATTTGACATTTATCGTCATTGTATAATCCTTCCGGATGACAAATATCATAATTTTCACACTCTTCCATACATTCAGGTATTCTGAAAATTATTGTTGAACCTTTATATGCTTTTTTACTTTCAACAACAGTTCTTATTGTAGCAGGTTCAACCTCTATTGTCTGAACTTTACCATCTTTATGTAATGGACATTTATGAGTTACACGTTTAACTTCTGTAATCACATATTTTCTTCCTTCTTCGAGATTTAAACAAGTCCTTTTAAATCTACAAGATTCACATTTATTTGAACCACCATTGAATGTGAAAACTAATCCTTTTTTAGCTAAACTAGTTCCAATTAATGTTATCATAAAATCACCTATTTACTTAATTACACCTGTTTTTAAGGCAATGTTTAATGCTGCTTCTTCAGTTAAACCCCTGTCTCCCAATATGGTGTATCTACCTTTTCTAATATTATGTGCATGAGTTAATGCTTCGATAATATATTCATCTTCAATTTTCAAATCCTTTGCAGTAGTTGGAGCATTCACCTCTTGTAATACAGACCTGACTTTTTTCCAGTCTCCCCCTTGTAAATACATCATCAATATGGTTCCCACACCACATTGCTCTCCATGTAATGCCGGTTTAGGAGCTATTTTATCCAATGCGTGACTAAATTTATGTTCTGAACCACTTGCAGGCCTGCTGCTTCTAGCAATGCTTATTGCCATACCACTACTTATCAATCCCTTAACGACTATTCCTGCACTTTCAGGATGTCTCGGTCGGATATTAGGTGCTTGTTCAATTAATAGGTTAGCTGTCATCAAAGACAATGCTGCCGCTGAATCACTGAATGGTTCATTAATTAATTTATAAGCTAATTTCCAATCTTCTACTGCGGTCAAATTAGAAATAATATCTGCAAAACCAGAAGCCGTGAATTTATATGGTGCATTCGAAATTATTTGTGTATCTGCCACAAGTGCAAATGGTGCATTAACTTCCTTTGAAAGATTGTCATGATCATTTTTTATTGAGGCTCGTGGAGATACTAATCCATCATGCGCTGCTGTAGTAGGAATACTTATCAATGGTATCTTATTTTTGGTTGCTGCAACTTTTGCAACATCATTAACTTTTCCACCACCGACTGCCAATATAGCATCGGAATTTTTAGAAAGACTTGTGACTTCTTCAACCGAATCATCAGTAGCTGATACAACGATTACTACCGATACATCATATTTTTTATCTTCTAAAATTTCAATTACTTTATTACCTGCTATTTTTTTTGTGGTATTTCCAGTAACTAATGTAATGTTTTTTCCAGATAATAAATTATCACATACGTCTCCTATCTCCGTGATTACACCGGGACCAGTATGTATTTCTCTTGGTAATTGAACATTTCTAAAATCCATTTTATTTTTCCTACCGGTATTAAATTAAATAATTTGAAAAAAATGTTATTTACATATATATTTTTATTTATTAATATTTTATTTTATTGTTTTAATATGTGAAAAAAAATATGAAAAATTATTTTTATCTTGTAAAAATATATTAAATAAATTTGCTAAAAAATCAGAATACATTAAAATGATTAAAATTTTTAATATTAAAATTAGAATAATAATATTTTTATAATCCTAATATAAAAAGGTATCTAATATCGATTTTAGATAACAGTATAATACACAGATTTATACCCCTAAAATAAATTAAAAATTATGAAAATTCAAGTAAAAAATAACGAAAAATCAAAAAAATAAGAATTTGATTATTAAAATAAAGTAAACTTAAAAAAAACAGACTATACTTTAAATACTCGTTTTAATATAAGTTTGATGTAGAGGAGGCAGAAATTTTAAAATGTTACGTATGTACACATGACAATACGAAATCAAAAAACAAATTGATTGATACAATACTGTACAAAACCTAAAAGGTATTAACGAGGAACATCACTAAAAGTTTGTGTCTCTTAAATTTTTTAATTTGGAGGCTAATAAAATGGCAAATACAATTCAAAAATTTATTGCAGAATTATTAGGATCCTTTATATTAGTATTCTTCGGTACAGCATCAGTTGTATTAGTTTTACTAGTAAACAAAGGTATTAATATAGCTGCAATTACAATGGCAGACTGGATTGCAATTGGATTAGCATTCGGTCTAGCTTTAACAGTAGCAATTTATGCACTGGGTCCTATATCTGGTGCTCACTTCAACCCAGCTGTAAGTATAGGTTTATGGGCTGGTAAAAGATTACCAACAGCAGATTTACCAATTTATTTAATCGCACAATTTGTTGGTTCCATTATCGCATCTGCAGTTTTACTTTTAGTTGCAGGAACTGAAATCGGATCAACCATCGGTGCTTTAGGATCTGTTGGTGACGTAGCAGGAATTGGTTTCGTAGGAATATTCATTATCGAATTCTTAGGTACCGCATTATTAATGTACTGTATTATGGCAGCAGCTGTTGACGGTCAAGCAAAAGATGCAGCATTAAGTATCGGTTTAGTATTAGCTGGTATTGTTGTAGCTATTGGTGGATTCAGTGGTTGTGGTATTAACCCTTCAAGGGTATTCGCACCTATGCTCATGAACACAGTAGTAGGTACTGCAGCACCTTGGGAATTATTCCCAGCATACTTAATTGCACCAATTATCGGAGCAATCTTTGCTGTATACTTATACGACTACTTAAAAGTAGAAGCATAATTCCAAAATGTAATAATTTAATTATTACTTTCTAAACCCCTTTTTTTATAAAAACTATTTTAATTATCATACTTACTATTTCTAAAAGAATATTAAACATAACAACTATATTATGTATTATGCACTTTTTTAACAGGTTATTATTATGATTAACGAAAAAAATATTAAAAAATATGCCAGTACCGTACTAATTAATACTGTAGATGAATTGTTTGACCATAAAAAGGAACTGATAGATTCATTTTATAAAGACTTCATTAAAACAAACAAAAGGAACAAAAATCTCAAAAACAATTACAAAGATAATGAAGTAGTTGATGAGTTAATTCTGGAAGAATTAGAAAAAAGTTTTACTCAGAATGACATTGGTAAAGTACTACAGAAAAATATGGTTGAAGAAAATGATAAGGCTATAGAAGACCTTGCACATATTTTAGATGAAAAATTAAGACCAATAGCCTATGATTTAAGAGTTTTATTCAATGATAATGCCAAATATGATGAATTTAGAAAACTTGTTACAGAAAATCTTGTGGTATCTAACTTAAACTTAAATTCTTCTGCAATAAGAGCCTTAAAAACAATGGGCATGACTGGTATTGAAACTGCTAAAATTATTCAGTTAATCACAGAAATAGATAATTAATTTTTAAAAATAGAAAAATTAAAAACAATAAATGAATCAATCATCTTCTGATTCATCTATTTGTTCGGTTACTTTATTAACAAAATCTTGGAATTCATATGTTGATCTATCTCTAGGATGAGGTAGATCATTTTTAAACACTTTTTTTATCCGACCTGGTCTTTTGGAGAATACTACAATTTCATCCGATAAAAATGCTGCTTCTTCCACATCGTGAGTTACAAAAATCACTGTTCTGTCGTGTTGTCTCCAATTATTAACCAGTTGTTCTTCAAGTTTGTGTTTTGTTTGCACATCCAAAGCACTGAATGGTTCATCCATTAACAAAGATCGGGATTGATTTATTATTGAACGGATAATTGCTACCCTTTGTTTCATTCCACCAGATAATTCATGAGGATATTTGGTAGCAAAATCGCTTAAACCAACAGTATCCAAGTATTTATATGCACGTTCTTTACTTTCTTCAATGGGTCTGCCCGCTATGTTTAATCCAAATATTACATTATCAAGTACATTTAACCATGGAAATAAGGAATAATCCTGAAATATGAACCCTCGCTCTCTTGATGGTTTTGTTACCAGTTCACCATCATCTTTAACGGTTCCTTCATCAGGTAATTCAAATCCTTCCATTAGTCTTAGCAAGGTTGTTTTTCCACAACCTGATGGTCCGACAAAACATACAAATTTTCCTGTTTCAATGGTGAGATTAATATTTTCCAATGCAACTACTTTCTCATTGTTTTTCTTTGAAATATAACTTTTAGATACGTTTTCTATTTCGAATGTCATTTAATCACCTTACCAGAATATTTGTTCTTGTATTTTTGTGAATATGTAATCGAAAACAATTCCTATTACTCCGATAACCAACATCCCTACAACTGTAGAACCGGTATCAAAAAGACTTGTAGAAGTTAATATTCGATATCCTATTCCGGAACTAGAACCAATCATTTCACCAGCGATTGTACACATTAATGCAATTCCTATACCTACCTTTAATCCAGACACGATGTATGGAACTGTTGCAGGCAATATTACTTCAGTTAACATTTGTAAATTAGAAACACCAAAAGATTGTGCTGCTTCTATTAACACTCCCCTAGTTCTATGTACTCCATCAATGGTTGATATTAATATCGGGAATACACATCCTAAAAAAATAATGAATACAGCAGGTGTCGTTCCTATACCAAACCATAGAATAGAAAATGGAATCCATGCAATTGGAGGAATAGGTCTTAAAATACTTATGATTAATGAACATAATCTCTCCAATCGTTTAGACCAACCCAATATTATACCCAAGGTTATTCCAACGACTGCTGCTAAAAATAAGCCAAGGAATACTTTATATAAAGTATCTACAATATCTTTCAATAGTTTTCCAGAAAGTAGAAGGTTTATAAATGAATTTACTACTTCTACTGGTCCTGGAAACATATAACTAGGAATTAACATCAGTAAATCGCATATAATATACCAAATTATAATCAATATTACGGGCAATATTAATACATCAAGTTTATTATACAATTTTATCTCTGTCATTAATTCATCTCGTTTTAATCTTTAATTATCATTTATGTTTTTTATATTAGAAATATTTTATACCTCTGCATATAATTGATTGTCAGTTAATGTCTGATTGATTATTCCCAAATCTTTTTCTATATTCAGGAAGTTGTTTACATTGTCTTTATAGGTATCGTTCATTTCTGTTACCCATTGAATATGTGATAAACTTTCTTTTTCTACTGTTTCATTTGAAACAATGCTTGATGGTAAGTATTGAATTATTCCTTCAGGGTTATCAATGATTTTTTGGGTTGCTTCTTTGTGTATTTGAACGATTTTTTGAGCTTGACTTGCATGTTCTGAAAGGAATTTATCACTCATTACCACTACACAACATGGGTGATTTGGAATGATATCTCCTGATCTTTCAACTATGTGTTGATTGGTTGTTTTTTCTGAAATAGAAACGAATGGTTCGTATGTCAACATTGCTTCTATACTTCCGGTTTTTAACGCATCATTCATTGATGATACTTTCATGGCAGGACTTTTTACATCTGAAGCAGCCATTCCATGTTTCTTTAGGTCATATTTGAGTAAAACATTTTGAATTGATGCTTCACCTGGTGTTGCAACGGTTTTTCCTTTTAAATCTTCAATTGAAGTAACTGAAGAATCATGTGAAACCAAACCACTTCCTTCATTTTGTGCTCCGGCAACAATTTTTACAGGCACTCCTTTTGATATTGAGGAAACTACTGGTGCTATACCTACATAACCTACATCTAAATCCCCACTTGCCATTGCACTCATTAAATCTCCACCATTATTATATTCATGTAGTTCAACAGTTATGCCAGCGTCTTTATACATTCCTGAAGCATCTGCTACAAATAATGCTGCATCGTGATCGGATGGTAAATAACCGATGTGGACAGTTTCAGAATCACCTGAAGATGAACCAAAAACAAAAAATGCTGCAATCAGTATAATGACAACTGCTATAATTATTCCAATAATCTTTTGATTAGACATATTTACAGCTCCTTATTTTAAGTAATCAATATTTTTCTTATAGTATTTGCTTTGGATAATATTTATAATAAATTTATGTGAGTTTTTTTCATAATATCATCATTCACCTAATTTTTTTGGTTACAATAACATTACTATAACAATGTTATATATTTAAATAGTAGTATATAAAAATATAACAATGTAATATAACAATGTTAAATTCATTAAATAAATCATAAATAATCATAAAGGAAGAATAAAAATGAGTGAAAAATTAATTTATATGGATAATTCAGCAACATCACCCGTCGATGAGGAAGTACTCAATGAAATGTTACCTTATTTCAATATTGAATATGGAAATGCATCAACATTATACAAATTAGGAGTCGAAGCAAAAAAAGCAGTAGATAAAGCAAGAAAACAGGTTGCTGACTTAATAAATGCAGATCCTGATGAAATAACTTTCACAAGCGGTGGTTCTGAATCAGACAATATGATTATTAAAGGAATAGCATTAAAAGAAATTCAAAAATCAACAGAAGAAAATCCTAGAAATCATATAATCACCACAACAATCGAACATCCTGCAGTATTAGAAACATGTAAATTCCTAGAAAAATTTGGTTTCGAAGTAACATATCTTGAAGTGGATGAAACAGGAATAATCAACCTGGAAGACCTTAAATCCGCAATCAAAGACAGCACCATCTTAATTTCAATCATGCATTCAAACAATGAAATCGGTTCAATACAACCTACAAAGGAAATTGGAGAAATTGCAAGAGAAAATAATGTGCTTTTCCACTCAGATG
>ODAI012891771.1_pt1 | contig 24519 bp, 25 predicted proteins | sample 1539321 | NCBI WGS metagenome assembly ODAI01 (sample SAMN02144231, study PRJEB22623) | gut metagenome | biome: sheep rumen | host: Ovis aries | place: New Zealand
GGCTCCTGGTCGAACTCTTTCTGGTTCTTGGGACGGATGAACATGTTGGTCACGAAGTGGGCCTGCCAGGCAACCTCCATGATGAAGCGTACCTTCATGCGGGTGTCTGCGTGGGTGCCGCAGAAACCGTCCACGACGAAGAGACGCTTGCCGCTGAGCTGCTGCTGGGCAAGTTTCTTGACCGCCTTCCAGGTCTTGACGGACATTTTGTGGTTGTCGTTGGGGTAGCCCTCGGTGGTCCACCAGATTTCGCCGGGTTTGCCTTCCTTGGTGGTGTTGTCGTAGACAATGTACTTGTCTTTAGGGGAACGGCCGGTGTAAACGCCCGTCATCACGTTGATGGCGCCCAGTTCGGTCACCTGTCCTTTGTCATAGCCTTCCAGGCCGGGTTTGGTCTCTTCGTTGTAGAGAACCTCGTACGTGGGGTTGTAGAGGATTTCCTTCACACCCTTGATACCGTACTTTTTGAGATCGATATTTGCCATGTGTTTTGAGTTATTTTGAATTGATTTTCGTCGATTCTTAAAATTTTGCAAATTTACTTAAAAACGAAGTTTTTTCCAACACTTTTACCGCTTCGAAACCGCTTTTCTTGCATCGATTCTTTTCCGCAGTCCGCCCGACAGCACAAGGGCATCGTCCAGGGCGTCGGCCTGGTCCAGCCAGCGGGAGGCCAGGTCCACGTCGTCGAGCAGGAAGAATGCCAGGGCGATGTTGTAGCAGGCGCAGGACTGCTCCCGGTAATTGCCGGAAGACACGAACGGGGCCCAGGCGTCTATAGCCGCGGCGAACTTCCCGTCCAGGGCTTTCTGAAGGGCGTCGATCCAGGCCGCCTCGTTGAAATTGTCGAAATAGTAGAAGCTGAAACTCTCTGTCTGCCAGTTGGATACGAAGCGGCTGGCCATCTTGTTCCCAACCCGTTCCGCTTCCCCGCCGGCAACCACCTCGCGGGCCTTGTCCTTGAGGTTCTCCACGGGCGTGATGCCGTTATTGTACACGGCCGGCCGCAAGACGGTGCTTCCGGTGAAGCGGCGCACCACATCCTCTCCCAGGCTGTCGTACAGGTACAGGTAGGTTTTCAGGGGAACCTGCGCCGTGCACACGTAGGCCGAATCCACCGAGCGGGCGTTCCGAAGCTCCTGGTTGGACTCCATCACCGCCTCTCCCAGCGACGAGGTGACGAGGAAAATCACATCGTCTCCGGTGTCCATCACCAGGGAATGCATCATATCCAGCGAAAGGCTGTCGGCCTTGGGAATCCGGTACAGGCCAACCACTTCCTCCCCGGCGAAGTAATCCTCTTCCAGGGTGCGGGCCATGGCCGACGCCACACTGCGGTTAAAGGCGGAATCAGCCGGAATGTCCCCGTCCATGTAAACCAGCGACATGGACTTGCGGGAGAGGTCCAGCCCGGCGTCTGAGGGTTGTCTCACATCCAGGTAATGCGTGTAAATCTCCGGGGAGCAGGAGACCGCCAGGCAAAGGGCGGCCGATAGGAGCAATGCTGTATGTTTCATATCACTTCTGCTGTAAGGTCATACTCGTCGGCAGCGGTAATGCGGACCTGGAGGAATTCCCCCACAAGGGAATGGGGCTCCACGCCGTCAAAGGCCGCTTCCGTATATTTTACCAGGATCTCACCGTCCACCTCCGGGCTTTCGAATTCGCTCCGGCATACCAGGAAGCCGTCTGCGAAAGCATCCACCAGGACACGGACTTCCGTGCCGATCCGGGATTCATTGTATGCAAGGGATATGCCACGCTGCGCCTCCATCAGGGTGTTCAGGCGGTTCTTTTTGGTGCGGGGAGCCACCGTGTCCGGGAAATGCTCCGCCCCGAACGTCCCTTCCTCTTCCGAATAAGTGAAGGCACCCATCCGCGGGAAACGGGCTTCGCGCACGAAATCAAGCAGTTCCATGAATTCCCGGTGCCCCTCTCCGGGGTGGCCGACGATAAGGGTGGTGCGCAGCACGACACCCGGAACGCGTTCCCGCATCCTGCGGATGAGCTCCCGCGTCCAGGCCCCGTCCACGCCGCGGTGCATGTTGGCAAGCACCTTGTCCGATATATGCTGAAGGGGAATGTCCATGTATCGGCACACCTTGGGGTTGGAGGCCATCTCTTCCAGGACATCTTCCGGGAAATCCGCCGGATAGGAATAATGGATGCGGATCCACTCGATGCCTTCCACTTCCGAGAGCTTCCGAAGCAGCGGGGCCAGCATCCTTTTCTTATATAGGTCCAGCCCGTAATAGGTGGTGTCCTGCGCAATCACGACGAGCTCCCGGATGCCCTTGGAAGCGAGTTCCCGGGCCTCTTCCACCAAATCTTCCATGGGCACCGACCGGTGCGCCCCGCGGATGAAAGGGATGGCGCAGTAGGAGCAGCGGCGGTCGCAGCCTTCCGATATTTTCAGGAAGGCATAGGGTTTGCCGGGACTGGTGAGCACCCGGCTGTGGCGGCGGAAATCCTCCGGGGTGCAGCCCAGCGCCGCAACGAGCGGATCCAGCGAACGGGCGCCGAACCAGCCGTCCACTTCCGGAATCAGGTCCGGAAGATCGTTGGCGTAACGTTGGGAAAGGCAGCCGAAAACCAGCAGCCGACCAACCTGACCGGCCTTTTTGCGCTGCGCCGCGGCCAGGATGGTCTGGACCGACTGTTCCTTGGCGTCTCCGATGAAACCGCAGGTATTCACCAGCAGGACATCTACCGGGCGGTCTTCCCCCTCGGGTACAACCTCATAACTGCCCGCCACCTGGGAAAGCAGATGTTCGGTGTCTACCGTGTTCTTGGAACAGCCAAGGGTAATGACCTGCAGGGAAGGCATCGTCTTAGGCCTCCTTCTCTGCGGCGGCCTCGGCCTCTCTCTCCTCGTCGGTTACAAAGTCCAGGGATGCATAATTCTTGAGGGCATTGTACCACTCCACAACCTTTTTCATGTGCGAGAGGTAGAAACGGCCTGCGTCGTAATTGGGAAGGGCCTTTTCGAAAAGGGCCGTAATCTCCTCGGGGGCAGCCTTGGCCGTAGGGGCGTCCTGTTCTCCCAGCACCTCGTGCATCTTGCCGAATACTTCCTGCAGCTTCACTTCGCCGTCGGCCGTGTAGATGGAAATGTCGGCCAGGGTGGTGATGCCGGCGTTGGCGCTGAAATTGGTGCGTTTCTTGTCCTGAAGAGACTCGGCGATGGCGCCGGAACGGGACTGGGCGATATAGGTGTAAAGTCCGTGCTGACCACGGATGGAAAGGGTTTTTGCCAAATCGGTTTTCATATGCTTACAATCGTTTTTCAATATCTTGCAAATATAGTCATTTTTGCCGAAAAATACGCGTTCGGTCTCCTTTCGGAGCGATTCCAACGTTCCGCCGTTATGCAGCGTGACGTCGGCGCGGGCGGAGAAATCCTCCTGCGCGGCCATCCGGGAAAGGATTTGGTCGCGGGTGGCGCCATCCCGCCGCATGGCGCGCTGGAGACGGACTTCTACAGGAGCGTCCACCCACACGACGGCGTCTGCCACCCCGTCGAAGATGGGCTTGGACAGGATCAGGGCCGACTCCAGGCACACCCAGGGAGCGGGTTCCTGCGCCTGACGCCAGGCACGGAAATCCTCCAGGAGGGCGGGATAAAGCAGGGACTCCAGTTTTTCCCGGGCAGCCGGATCCTTGAAAATGATGGCCGCAAGGGCTTTCCGGTCCAGGTGACCTTCATCGTCCCGTAAAGCAGCCCCCAAAGCAGCCTCGATCCGGGACAGGAGGCCTGCGGAGGTATCGTACAAGTCTTTTGCGCGGGAATCGCAGTCGTACACGGGGACACCGCGCACCCTCAGGATGCGGCACACTTCAGACTTTCCGCTGCCGATTCCCCCGCTGACGATGACGGTTTTCATAAGGAAGACTCCACGCAGTCAAACACTTCCGGCTCTATCCGGCACTGAAGGACACCGGCGGGAAGCCGGAGCGTATGCGGGACGCAGCGACCGGTAAGGGAAGCCGCGAAGTCTTTGTAATCCACATAGACCCGGAATTCCGGGAGCGGGTCTTTGGCCAGGGGGAAGGCGCACAGGAGGACGACCTGGGCCGTAGCCGGGAAAACCTGCAGTTGATGCCCTGCAGGGGCGTTCCAGACCTCTACGTTGCAGGTACTCCGGAGCTCTACGTAACGGGAGACGGGAAGTTCATAGCCTACCTCGTCCACCGACATGCGCACCCCGGGGATGGCATTGATGGAGAGCACGCCGTGGCGGGAGTTGTGCACGTCGCTGAGCACCAGGCGGGATGTGGTGACTTTGTCTATATTGTCCAGATGCATGTCTTCCCCGTACACCGTCACCGAATCCGGAGAGGTGCGGAAGGGGCCGCTCTGCATGTACTGCGTGCGGCAGTGAACCTGCATGGGGACCTCTACCGGCACCCGCTTGTGGTTTTCCCTGGGGAAAATGAAACGGAGGGTGTCCGTGATGAAAGCCTCCACGGTGGTGCCGTCCCCGAAGAACTGCCCCACGTAGGAATTCTTGGCCCCGCCGATGATGCAGAAAGTCTCGGGGCCGGTATGGTGAAGGTCTGACGGGTCTATATCTACCAGGAGGGTTTTCCGCTCCCGGCGGCTTTGCTCGCGGATCAGGGAGAACCCTTGCGTGCGGCAGCGTGCGCTGACCAGCACCGTATTGGACGACAGGTTCTGGTAGCCGTCCAGGTTACAGCGGGCCTGCACCGAAACGCTGACGGTTCCGGAGTAGGTCTGCGACAGATTGCTCAGCAGCCAAACAAGACAGGCCAGGAGCAGGGAAACGGTGAGGACCACCCAGCTTCTCCCCCATTCCGGCTCTTTTTTGGATGCACCGCGGGCCATGGCCGGCTATTTCTGGGCTTCGGCCTCGGAGTAGTCTTTGACAAGCCCCTGCTTGTCTACCCGGAGCTTCACATCGCCGTCTACGCGGATAAGGGCGGTTTTTTCGTTCACTTCCACGATTTCTCCGTAGATGCCGCCCACGGTGACCACCTTGTCTCCTTTGCGGAGGCTGTTACGGAACTCCTGCAGTTCTTTCTGCTGCTTGCGCTGGGGGCGGATCATGAACAGCCACATCACCAGGATGATGAGGGCGAACATGATAATGGTGGGGAGGGCGCTGGGCTGCTGGGCCTGAGCACCGGCAGCCTGGAGGGTGTAGACAAATAATGCGTTCATATTCTGATAACTATTTTACGTTGGCGTTTTTGACGATTTTTCCCTGGGCTTCACGCTCTTTGATGAGTCGGTCCAGCAGGCCGTTCACAAAGCCGCGGCTCTTGGGGGTGGAGTAATACTTGGAGATTTCCACGTATTCGTTGATGGTCACCTTCACGGGAATGTCCGGGAAGGTTTCCGCCTCTGACAGGCCCATGGCGATCAGGACCATGTCCGACGTGTACAGACGGTCCCGGTCCCACTTGGACACCGACTCCGCCACCAGGTTGAAGTACTCCCGGAAATGCCCGTAGCAGACGGTGAGGAGCGAATGGACGAACACGCTGTCGCTCTCTACCTTCTGCCCCTGGGCGGCGAGCACCTCGCTCTGGTAGAGGGGCGGATAGCTCCAGCGCCCGCGGACGGCCATATCGTCCAGGGAGCGCACGCAGCAGATGAGCGCGTACGGGAGGTCGTCGCTCCAGTAGATGGACTGGTCTTCCAGGATGGCGGAAAGGGACTCGTTGTCTTCCAGTTCCTCTTCGAAGATGTGCTTCCAAAGGGCGGCATCCTTGGAAAGGGAACTTGCCGGGGCGTCCATATAGGCTGCGAACCAGGGACGGGATTTCACACTCTCGTACAGGCTGTAAAGGAAAGCGTCGTTTTGCTCCCAGCTGAACTTTTTCTTTTCCAGGAGTTTCTGAAAATCAGGGTCCTGGGAAAGCAGGGCCGACACTTTGTTCTCCACAAACCTGAGGTTGGGATGAAGTTCTTCTTCGCTGGGATTGAATTTCGCGCGGGCGGCTTCCGTGCGCCGGGCGGCTTCCGCCGTGAGGGCGGGGATGAGGGCCAGCATATAAAGATACAGGTCCCGGGTGGCTTCGGAGGATGTATCCAGACTCGCAATCGCCTCTTTCAGCGTGAGGTCCGGGTTCTCTGCATAGCTGTAAAGGACCTTGAACGCCTTGATTCTGAGGATACGTCGGTTAAGCATACTGTCAATAGAAATAAATTTCCACAAAGTTAGTGTTTTTTTCAATTATTTCATTAAATTTGTGTTCGGAAACCAAATGTATTACGCAATGTACAGTGAAGATTATGAAAGGGGGCACGCCCAGGACCGCAACTCGGAGGACGTTTATTCCAAACCGGTCCGTGCCGGCAAGCGTACGTATTTCTTTGATGTAAAAGCCACCAAAGGCAATAACGATTTCTATCTCACCATCACCGAGAGCAAACGCCGCCAAGACCGCGACGGGTCCTTCGTATTCGACAAGCACAAGATTTTCCTCTATAAAGAAGACTTCGAAAAGTTCCAGGAAGGCCTGGAAGACGCAGTGCGCTACATTCTGCACGACCTCCTGCACGACCAGCCCATCCGCCAGTACACCCCGCGGGAGGAACAGGAAAACGACGAATTCTAAAACAAGACCGGCACCCCACAATGCCGGTTTTTTTCGATAATAACCACTAACACACTTTAACTATGGACCCTAGAATTGAAAGAATAGAAGGAGCCATCCGCAACGTCCGGGAGAAGCTTCAGGGCCGTAAGCCCCAAGCCGGCATCGTCCTGGGCAGCGGCCTGGGCCGCCTGGCAGACTCCATCCAGGACCAGCTGGTCATCCCCTACCGGGACATCCCCGGGTTCCCGGTGTCCACGGCTACTGGGCACAAAGGCAATTTCATCATCGGCACGCTGGGCGGGAAAACCGTCATGGCCATGCAGGGACGCATCCACTTTTATGAAGGTTACGGGATGGAAAGCGTAGTGCTCCCCATCCGGGTAATGATCGGGATGGGCATCCGGAACCTGTTCGTCTCCAATGCGGCCGGCGGCATCAACTTCAACCTGCACATCGGAGACCTCATGATCATCAAGGACCATATCAACCTGCTCCCGAACCCGCTTATCGGCCCCAACATGGACAGCGAAGGTCCCCGGTTCCCGGACATGACCCGCCCCTATGACCCTTCCCTGATCAAACTCGCGGAAGATCTGGCCGCACAGATGGGTATCGAGGTCAAGAAAGGCGTGTACATCGGAGACACCGGCCCCAGCTATGAAACCCCGGCCGAATACAAATTCTACCGCACCATCGGGGCGGACGCCGTGGGCATGTCCACCGTTCCGGAGGTGATTGTGGCCCGTCACGCCGGCATCCCGGTGTTCGGCATGTCCGTGATCACCAACGAGGCCCACGACGACTACGACGAACACTATGAAAACGACGGCGAAGACGTTGTGAAAGCGGCCAACTCCGCCGCGGACAAGATGACTTCCCTGTTCAGAAAAATCATTGAAAACATTTGACCATGAATAAATTGGAAACTATCCTCGCGGCTGCGGACTTCGTTCGCGGAAAGATCGGGAACTTGCAACCGGAAGTAGGCATCGTCCTGGGCAGCGGCCTGGGAAAACTGGCCGACAAGATTGCCCAGGGCGTCACCGTCCCCTACCGGGACATCCCCGGCTTCCCGGCCTCTACCGCCATCGGCCACAAGGGAAACTTCATCATCGGGGAACTGGGTGGAAAAACCGTCATCGCCATGCAGGGGCGCATCCACTATTATGAGGGCTACGGCATGTTCGAAGTCACCCTGCCCATCCAGGTAATGAAGGTACTGGGCATCCGCTACCTCTTCGTGTCCAACGCGGCGGGCGGCACCAACCTGTCCTTCCACGTGGGGGACCTCATGATCATCAAGGACCACATCAACCTGCTGCCCAACCCCCTGATCGGCCCCAACATCGACGAGTTCGGCCCGCGCTTCCCGGACATGACCCGCCCCTACGACCCCGGCCTCATCCGGAAGGCGGAAGAGTTGGCCGACAAGCTGGGAATCGCCCTTCGCAAAGGCGTTTACGTAGCCTGCACCGGTCCCAGCTATGAGACGCCGGCTGAATACCGCTACTTCCGCGCCATCGGGGCGGACGCCGTGGGCATGTCCACCGTCCCGGAGGTGATCGTGGCCCGCCACAGCAGCATCCCCGTGTTCGGCATGTCGGTGATCACCGACGTAGCCCACGCCACGGACGATGAAGACTACGTGACAGACGGAGAAGCCATCGTGAAAGCGGCCGATGCCGCCGCAGACCGGATGACCCTGCTGTTCACCAAGCTCATAGCCAGTCTGTAACAGGGACTGTTCCCCGTGCAAAAAATGCAGTTTTCTTTGGAAAAACAAGGTATTTTTTAAGGAAAATTATTAAATTTGCACGAATAAGTGCCAAAAACCGGCCATGCTGGAAGATATAAGACAAAAAATCGAACAGTTGATTGCTCGCTATGAGGCTGAGAAAGCGGAGAACCAGAAGCTCCGCGAAGAGCTACAAGCGTGCAAGGAAACCGGCAACAGCCTTAGGGAACAGATTATGGAACTGGAGTCCGAGATAGAGACCCGCAAACTCACCGAAGCCTTTACCGGAGGGGGTGACAGGGCCGCTGCCAAGGAAAAGGTGGATACACTGATACGGGAAATAGGCAAATGCATCTCCTGCCTGGAAGATTGATATGGACCAGAAAATCAGCATAAAGATTGCAGGCCGCACATACAATCTGATGGCCGCATCGCCGGAGCAGGAAGAGCTTTACCGCCTGGCGGCGGAAGCCATCAACAAAAGGCTGGCCGCCTATACCCGCAAAAACCCGGACAAAACCATCATGGACCTGATGTCCCTGGTGGCGCTGAACGAGACGGTGTACCGCATCGGCGTGCAGAAGGAACTGGAAAAGGAAGAGCAGGAAAGGCAGGGGCTGGAAAGAGACCTGGACCGCTATCTGCAGGACATAAAATAAAGCCGTCAACCATCGAAAGCTGAAATCAACACGTTTCAACGCGCCGGGTTGACTCAGGCCGTGGATGACGGGCCCATTTTACCCGTAACCGGGGATTCCGTGCTTGCACGGGACGGGGGATATCAGCAAACGGCCGGGACCCAAATCTTATTCATTAAGATTTTCTGACTAGATGCTGACGGCTTTTTTTCAGAACATGTCTGTTTCCCATCCGAAGCAGACATGTATTTTTTATATAAAACCTAAAGCACTGTAGATCAGATATGGATATCGTAAGTATCATCATCGGATTTGTCGCCGGGGCGGCGGTTGCCCTGGCCGCATACATACTCATCCGCCGCTCCATCCTCAAGGGGAAAAAGGAAGAGATCCTGGAAAAAGCGGAGATTGAGGGTGAAAAAATCAAGAACGAACGCATCCTCCAGGCCAAGGAGAAGTATCTCTCTCTCAAGAGCGAACACGAAAAGGCCGTAAACGAGAGCAACGCCCGCATCCGGGATGCGGAAAACCGCATCAAGCAGAAGGAAAACAGCCTGAACCAGAAAATGTCGGAGGCAGACCGCAAGGGGAAAGAGCTGGAGAACCTGAAAAACCAGTTGAAAGGGCAGCAGGACGCACTGAAAATCAAGGAAGAAGAATACGAGCAGCTGCGCGCAGAGGCCATCCGCCAGATAGAGACCATCGCCGGCATGAGCGCCCAGGATGCCAAGAACCAGCTGATGGAAAGCATGAAGGCGGAAGCCCGCTCCCAGGCCCAGGCCTATATCAACGACTGCATCGACGAGGCCCGCCTGAACGCCACCAAGGAAGCCAAGCGCATCGTCATCAACACCATCCAGCGCACCGCTACGGAAACGGCTATTGAAAACGCCGTCACCACCTTCCCCATCGAGAACGACGACATCAAAGGCCGCATCATCGGCCGGGAAGGCCGGAATATCCGCGCCCTGGAGGCGGCCACCGGCGTGGAGATCGTGGTGGACGACACCCCGGACGCCATCCTGCTCAGCGCCTTCGACCCGGTCCGAAGGGAGGTAGCCCGCCTGGCTCTCCATCAGCTGGTGGTGGACGGACGCATCCATCCCGCCCGCATCGAGGAAGTGGTGGCCAAAGTCCAGAAGCAGCTGGAAGAAGAGATCCTGGAAACGGGAAAACGCACCTGCATCGACATGGGCATCCACGGCCTCTCGATGGAACTGGTCAGGATGATCGGCCGCATGAAATACCGCTCTTCCTACGGCCAGAACCTGCTGCAGCACTCCCGCGAAGTGGCCAACATCTGCGCCATCCTGGCCAGTGAACTGGGCCTGAACCCCAAGATCGCCAAACGCGCCGGCCTGCTGCACGATATCGGCAAGGTGTCGGAGGAAGACCCTGAACTGCCGCACGCACTGCTGGGCATGAAACTGGCCGAGCAATTCAAGGAAAAACCGGAAATCTGCAACGCCATCGGCGCCCACCACGAAGAGATTGAAATGACATCCCTCTACGCTCCCCTGGTGCTGGTGGGAGACGCCATCTCCGGCGCCCGTCCGGGTGCCCGCCGGGAGGTGATCGAAAGCTATATCAAGCGGTTAAGGGGCATGGAGAACCTGGCCGCCGCCTATCCGGGCGTGACCAAGTCGTACGCCATCCAGGCCGGCCGTGAGCTCCGCGTGATCGTAGGGGCAGAGCAGGTCAGCGACCAGGAGGCAGAGCAGCTCTCCGGCGAAATCGCCAAGAAGATCCAGGACGAGATGACCTATCCCGGTCAGGTGAAGATAACCGTTATCCGCGAAACCCGTTCCGTCGCATATGCCAAGTAAACTTCTGAAATCCATAACTTTAACGGTGGCAGCACTCTGGATGGGTGTTGCCGCTTTGGCACAAGAGCCCTCTGTCGGCTGGAAAGTGAGTTCCCAGCAGTTGGAAGAAGGCCTGTATCGGCTCACCTTCTCCGGAAGCGTGGCCTCCGGCAAACACATCTACGGCCCGGACAACCCCAACAACCCTTTCTCCGTGAGCTACGTAGAGGGCGTCACCCCGGCAAGCGAGGGAACGTCGGCTTTGGAGCCCACCCAGTACAAAGGGGAACCGGTCTATTTCACCAAAGCCGTCTTTTCGCAGGATGTCCGCACGGACGCAGACCAGATCGGCGGCACCATTACCTGGCAGGCCTGCGAAGAAGACCTTTGCGGGTTCCCGGAAGAGGAAGAGTTTGAGGTAAGCGTGGCTGCGGCGGCCCAGGGGCATGCCACCGCCATCCAAGACCCGGAAGAAGGCCGGGACAGCGGCGCCGGCAACCTCTGGGCCCTGATCCTGGAAGCCATCCTCTGGGGCCTGGCCATGCTCCTGACTCCCTGCGTGTTCCCGATGGTTCCCATGACCGTCTCTTTCTTCCTTAAAGCGTCGGACAACGTCCATCAGGGCCGCTTCAAAGCCTTCATGTACGGAGTGTTCATCGTGCTGCTGTACACGATTCCGGTGGTGCTGCTGTTCGGCCTCACCCGCATCATCGGCGGAGAGGCTGTTACGGCCGATATCTTCAACTGGCTCTCTACCCACTGGCTGCCCAACATCCTGTTCTTCCTGGTATTCTTCGTCTTCGCCCTGTCGTTCTTCGGGGCTTTCGAGATCACCCTCCCCTCTTCCTGGAGCACCAAGACGGATGCCAAGTCCAACAAGGGCGGGCTGGCCGGCGTCTTTTTCATGGCCCTCACCCTGGTGCTGGTTTCCTTCTCCTGCACGGGCCCTATCGTGGGTTCGGTGCTGCTGAAATCGTCCCAGGGAGAGTTCTGGACGCCCATGATCACCATGCTGGCCTTCTCGGTGGCCTTCGCCCTCCCCTTCACCGTGTTCGCCCTGTTCCCGCAGCTGCTGAAAAAGCTCAAGAGCGGCAGCTGGCTCAATTCCGTCAAGGTGGTGCTGGGCTTTGTGGAACTGGCCCTGGGCCTGAAATTCCTGTCCACGGCCGACCAAACCTACCACTGGGGCATCCTGGACCGGGAAGTGTACCTGGCGCTGTGGATTGTGATTTTCTCCCTGCTGGGGCTGTACCTGCTGGGGAAGATCCGCTTCAAATACGACAGCCCCACGGAGCATGTGGGCATTCTCCGGCTCATCCTGGCTATCGGCGTTTTCTCCTTCGTGGTGTATCTGGTTCCCGGCATGTGGGGCGCACCGCTCAAGGGGCTTTCCGGCTATCTGCCGCCCTTGTCCACGCAGGATTTCGTGCTGGGCAGTGAGAGTGCCGGCAGAGGGGTGTCATCGGCCCAGGATGCGCCGTCCAACCCTTACGGGCTAACCATGGCGCACGGGCTGCAGGGCTATTTCACGCTGGAAGAAGGCCTTGCCGCCGCCAAGAAAGAGGGGAAACCCGTTTTCCTGGACATCACCGGGCACGGCTGCGTGAACTGCCGGGAAATGGAAGCCCGCGTCTGGAGCGACCCTGAAGTTCTCCGGCGCCTGAGGGACAACTTCGTGATGGTGGCCCTCTACACGGATGACAAATCCCGTCTCCCGGAAAGCGAATGGTTCACAACGCCTGCGGGGAAAACCCTGAAAACGGTGGGCAGCGTGAATTCCTATATCGTCCGCACCCGCTTCAACGTAAACGCCCAGCCCAACTATTTCATCCTGTCTCCGGATGGGGAAATCCTGGCCGGGCCGCGTGCCTATAACCTGTCCATTCCCGGATACATCAACTTCCTGGACTCTGCACTATGAGTGAACTCGCCCCGCTGATCGCCGACCTGGCGCTTATCCTGATTTGCGCCGGCATCATGACGCTGATTTTCAAGAAATTGAAGCAGCCGCTGGTGCTGGGCTACATCGTAGCCGGCTTTATCGCCAGTCCGCACTTCAGCCTTACGCCTTCCGTGATGGATGCCGCCAGCATCCACGTGTGGTCAGACATCGGGGTCATCTTCCTCCTCTTTGCACTGGGGCTGGAATTCAGTTTCAAAAAGATTGTCAAGGTGGGCGGTCCGGCCATCATCGCCACCTTTACAATCATTTTCGGCATGATGGTGCTGGGCTTCATCGTGGGCTCCTCTTTCGGCTGGAGCAAGATGGACGCCCTGTTCCTGGGCGGCATGATTTGCATGAGCTCCACAACCATCATCTACAAGGCCTTCGACGACCTGGGACTGGCCAAAAAGAAGTTCGCCGGCCTGGTGATGAGCATCCTCATCCTGGAGGATATCCTGGCCGTGGTGCTGATGGTGGTGCTTTCCACCGTGGCTGTGTCGTCCAACTTCGAGGGCGGAGAACTGGTGATGAGTATCCTCAAGCTGGTGTTCTTCCTCACCCTGTGGCTGCTGGTGGGCATTTACCTGATTCCGCTCATCCTCCGCAAGACCCGCTCCCTGATGAACGACGAAACCCTGCTGGTGGTCTCGCTGGGCCTGTGTTTCCTCATGGTGGTCGTGGCCGCCAAGACCGGTTTCTCGGCCGCCTTCGGCGCCTTCATCATGGGCTCCATCCTGACGGAAACGCTGGAGGCCGAACATATAGAACGGCTGGTCAAACCCGTGAAAGACCTCTTCGGCGCCATCTTCTTCGTGTCGGTGGGCATGATGGTGGACCCGGCCATGATCGGCCGGTACTGGCTGCCCATCCTGCTGATTACCATTACCGTAGTGGTGGGACAGTCCTTCTTTGCCACCGTGGGCGTGCTGCTGTCGGGGCAGAACCTCAAGACGGCTGTCCAAAGCGGCTTCTCCCTGACCCAGATCGGTGAATTCTCCTTCATCATCGCATCGCTGGGCGTATCCCTCGGCGTGACCAGCGACTTCCTCTACCCGATCGTGGTGGCGGTGTCCGTAATCACGATCTTCCTCACCCCGTACATGATCCGCCTGGCGGAACCCGCGTATAACTTCCTGGACAAGCATCTGCCCGCCCGGGTACGTACATTCCTGGATAGCTATGCCGCGTCGGCCTCCGAACCGGCCGCAGCCAAGGAAAGCCCCTGGAAAACCTATCTGGGTGCCGTAGGCCAGACCGTCCTCATTTACGGTATCCTTTGCATCGCCGTGTGCCTGATCGGGTTCGGCCTGCTGCAGCCTCTGGCCGAAAAATACATCCCGGGCATCTGGGCCCACGTAGTCCTGGCGGTGGTTGTCCTGGGTGCCATGGCTCCCTTCCTCAGGGCCATCCTGGTGAAGAAGAACCGGTCCGACGAATTCAAGTCGCTCTGGGCTCAGAATCCCGCCAACCGGGCCCCGCTGGTGGCCGGCATGGTGCTTAGGCTGGCCATGGTGATGGGCTTCATCTTCTACGTCCTGGCCCGCCTCTTCCACATCTCCGTGCTCCTGATCCTGGTGCTGGCCCTGGCGGTAGTCGCCTACCTCATGTTCGGCCGATGGGCCAAGAATTCGGCCCACAAGATAGAGGAAACCTTCCTGACCAACCTGAACTCCCGGGAGAAACGGGCGGAATACCTGGGCGAGAAAAAACCGGAATATGCCTCCCGCCTCCTGGACAAGGATATGCACCTGGCCGACTTTGACATCCCCGCAGACTCCAAGTGGGCCGGAAGGACGCTCCGGGAAATGAAACTGAGCCAACTGTTTGGCGTACAGGTTGTGGCCATCGTGCGGGGCAGCAAACGGCTGAACATCCCCGTAGCCGACACCCGCATCTATCCCTACGACCGCCTGCAGGTGGTGGGGGCCGACGCCGGATTGGAAGCCTTCGGTACGGAACTGGGGCGGGAAAACGCTTCCCTGCCGGAAGAATTTACGGACCAGGAGGTCCTGCTTCGCCGCCTGCCCATTTCCGAGGGCTCCCCTTTCCTGGGTAAAAGTCTGAAAGACTGCAGCATCCGCAACCGCTACCGTTGCCTGGTGGTGGGCGTAGAAAAAGAAGACGGCGCCCTCCACATCCCCAATGTCACCATCCCCTTCGAAGACGGCGACTTCCTCTGGATTGTGGGTGAAAAGCAGGACGTAGAGGCCCTGATGGGGGCGTAATGTCCAGCGGGCTGCATGGCTAAAGCACACGTTAGCACGTACAGGCCGGATGAAATAGATGCCGCTTTAGTCAACTTCTGACCTCCAGTACTCCTCATCTTGGGATTGCCGGACACATCGAGGTGGGTAAGCCTGTTCCGGCAGAGTTCCAGCTTCCCTAGGGCCGCATTCCGGGAAACGTCTACTTCGGTCAAGAGATTTTCTCCGCAGTCAAGAGTCTTCAGGTTCGTGAAGTACTCTATCCCCTTAATGGAAGTAATCCCCAGCGTGGACAGGTCCAGTTCCTCGACCTTTTGAAGGGTTTTCAAGTTGAGCGTATCCCCTTCCTTCTTCCCGAGATACGAACATATCGCCTCGCGAAATACGGCATCGGGGAAGTGAACTTCATCAATATCAATGGTTACAATAGACTCTTTACAAGAGAACAGAAGACATATGTAAAGTTCGATAACTTACCACTGTTTATCAGTAGGGTTAGTGAATATTGACTCATAACTCTATTATAGCCTAAAACACTTGCGAAACTTGAGTCTATTTATAATCACGGATTACTTGTCTAATTAGTATATTGTGAAATCTAAAGCCTTAAGGCACATATCATTATACCATAACTCATATCTATATTGACCAGAAGACCAATGGCCTCTTGTTTTATTGCCCCATCCTGTTCCATAAGCAATGTTAGAACCTCTATTTACAGTTAATGTAAAAGAGCTGGAATAGCCGCTAGGGGAGCTTGTTCCTGTGCTCAAAACGCCATTCTTGAAAAGCTTCGAGTAAAGTGTAATGCTACTGCCTATTTTAGTAACGCCATAATAACTAATTCTCGGCTTCAAGAACATGGTATCGTAGTCGTAAATGCGCTCACCGTAATCTGTATCTATGTTTCCATCATTATCGACATTCCCGATTTGTATGCTATTGACTACAATTGGAAGCGCATATTGTATAAGGGCTTCATTTTCATCTTTTAATGCAGATACTTTATCTTTTAACGCAGATACTTCATCTTTGATAATAGAAAGGTCGGACTCGGAACTTCTTATTCGGTCCTCCCAGTAAGCTTGGTCATTGACATTCTCATTGTAAAAGTAGAAAGCTGTCCCACCGCTAGCTAATAAAAGAAGAAGCAAGAACACAATCCATCCAGTATTCTTTTTAACAATAACTGGAGCTTGAGGATTCCGCAGAACATTACCCTCCTCAGGTATGATCTCCCGTTTAGGATTTATTTCAAAGGCTGCTCTATTTCCTGTTTCTTTTGGCTCATCTTTTTTCAGTGTCTCTTCATTCGCAGAAGGAGGCTCTACATAATTGATTTCTGGGTTGTTAACCAAGTCTTTAACCAATAATACTTCCGTTTTGTCACCATACTCTACTTGAAAGACAGACCCTTTATTCTTCCAACATATTCCATCGTATAGCGCAGGGGCTAGCACTCTGTTATACCTAACATCATACAACCCATATTTATCACCCTTGAGAAAAAAAAGATATCGGCGATGTGAGGGAGGTACTGATGTCTCTATTTTATCGGCTATACTGGGAAAGTTAAGTATATGATCTTCACTTGGAATCATGCGGATAAACTTGACGCCCAAAAAAAGGAGAAAGAATCCACAAAACATTGTAAGAAACCACGGAGAATCACTTCCTGCCTTTAAAAAAAGAACAACCCCATAACCAAAAAGGACCACAGCCACCCCGAAAAAGCTATTTCTCAACGTAATCATTCCCTTACGCCGCTGAGCTTCAGTATAGGCAAATAACGTGATCGGAACAAGTTCAAGATCATTTGTTCTTAAAGCCATAATTACAAACAATTATAAATAATTCGAGAATATTGCAAGAACAATAAATATAATTGAAAAAAAGAATAAGCCACTTCCAATCCAAATATAATACTTATCAACCCATGTAAAGGACCTCCCATTGGCAAGCTTATAATAGACATTGTAACCTACAATAACGTTTAGAATAATCACCATGATTGATCCAAGCAAAGCATATGTATGCCCATCGTTTCCAGGTATAAGATACTCTGTATAATGACCAAAAGTATTCGCCGAAACTAGAACTAACTCAAGAATCAACGGAAAGACAATCTGCCGCACAAGAGATTTGTAGCCATTTTTGTACAGAGAAACCATGAAAATAACGGCAATAATAATGCAAATCAGTAAAGGGATCCATCTAAAACGTAATCCGGCATGAAGAAAGACACTGATAGCCAAGATATCTCCTTTCCACTTAACATCTTCAGTCAAGTCTTTCCTTCCCTGTAAAAGATATACAAAGATGGCTAAGGTTACACCCAAAACCGGATAACTGATGAGAATCCAACCATTGGCTCCCTCTCCAATAGTAAATACTTTAACAATACTTATTATGCATAGGAAAACCATCCAGACAGGAATAAAAAATGAAGGTAATGATACACTAGTTTTATCCCTATCTTCAAATACTGCACGCTGAACATTCAATTCTTGTTTCCGTTGCGTAACCGCGGCCCTGATCAACCAAACAATCAGAAGAGCCGAATTGACAACAACCATTCCAATGGCCGTGTATGAAACCATCGGTAAAGCAACCATAAAATCTATCATATTCATAAAGATAAAGATTCAGTATATGTTATTCCGGAAAGATAGTCTCCGTGCAATGTAAGAGTATGTCTTGAAACATCCGGAAACAATAAAACCGATACTTCATTTAATGAAACAGTACGAATAACACCACCTTCCACTTTCCAGTAACTGCGATTAACATCTGTTGAATCAAAATGAAAAGTCTGAGGGTTATTTTTGTCTTGATGCATATTGACTGGAAAAGGCTCCATCTCACTTAAAAAAAAGGCTGCCAATTTCTCCTTTATCTCATCAAAACGAGTGTTGAGATAACCATCATCATCTAAATGAACACTATGTTTATTCCCCTTATAAGAATTCAATTCAGTATGACGGCCCAACTGCCTCAAATACCTGTCAATCTCATAAGATCCGTACATCATCTCAAAAAACAATGAATTAAAAGCCAGATCACCAAACATGCTCTGAAAAGGATAACCTTGCCTATAAGGGACTATAGGGTCATCTTCACTATGAAAAGAGATAACTGCAGCTTTTGAGTTTTTAAGCATACGAAGGTCTTGAAGGGCTCCCCACATATTTCCAACTGCACGGATGGAGAAATCCTCTTTACACTGAGGGCTGATGGCATCAATCGGTCCCTCATCTCCTAGTATTCCACCCCATGTAATTTCTGGACGGTCTTTTTCTGTCATAAACGCCAGGTTCAGGGCAGTGATAGCGCCAGCGCTAGTTCCTGAGACAAAAACACGATTCGCGTCCACCCTCAAATCCTTACGGTTAATTAAATATCGTACTGCTGCATTAGCATCTTGCACAGCACGATATCCTGCACGTTGCACCTCATTTGGAGTAGGGCGGAATCCAAGCCGATAATTAATAGAGGCTGCAACATAACCCAACGAAGCAAAATACTTGCACCACTTAGAGTACTCTTCTTCCTCTTTATCTCCGGTAAAGAAGGCTCCTCCGTGAATCATCAAAAAGAGCGGCCTGGACTTTTTTCCATCCCCGACAGGATGATAGATGTCCATATACAAACCAACATCTCCCATGGATGAAATAATCGAAAAAGCTTTACGGCCATACGTAATCAGAAAATTCTCCCCATATGGGACTTCATAGCTGTCCCAAAAGCCCCGCCCACTGCCATAATACTGATTGTTCTCAACAGAAAAATCATACAGTGGTTCTTTATATAAGTTGACTGAAGGAAGATTTATAAACGCTGGACACTTATAGGGTTGGCATGTAAATCTATGTCTGGAACCGTCAGGATAAACCATTTTAAGGTTTCTAGAAGTACCCGTAACCCTGACTGGAACTGATTTAGCATATAAATTACCCACATCTACATAATAGGTACCTCTATCCCGCTCTTCCCCAATGACTCCTAACAATAAAAAGCCGGAATCCTCGGAAGTATAAACTTCATACAAGACGCCCGGCTGTAGCTTTGTGTTACACGAAACTAAAAGGAAAAGAAAAAGGATTAACTCTAAAACCCTTTTCATTAACATTGCATTTTTTAACCCTATTGGAGATACTCTAGGAATTCGATCTGCAAAGCAGCTGCAGCCATCCTGCCTTTTGTCAAATCAGAGAACCGGGAACGTCCATAAACCTCATCTAATTCCATTTCATTATACTTCCTTGAATAACGACTATAACTATTCCAATTTCTAAAGGAAGCTGTAGTGGTACCGTTCTCTAACTGAATCACATTCTGGAAATAGGGTAAATCATCGTCATCCCCTCTATTGATTTCATATCTGCTTGTATAATAATGAAGAAAAGACTCAAAACGAATTTCAACGACAATTCTGTTAGAATTGGAAGAAACCACATAACTGCCTTCATATGAGTCATTTGGATGAGCATATGAGGCAAGGTATTCTGCACCTTCTTCCTCTATCCACTCACACATGGCTCTCCAAACTCGGGTTCCAGGTCCTTGTGCATATCCATTTAAGGAAAAACTGACAAATGCCAACAGGCAAACTGCTCTGAATACTAAATTCCTCATAGATTAAATTTAATAAAATATTAATAACGTGTTATATTGCTCTGTACAAATATAATTCTTATTTCTATTTTTTCAAATAACTTATCGTTTCTTCTGTCTTTCTTCCATCATATTCCAAATCCTTTTCTTCTCTGCTATTCCCAAATTGTCTGGCTGGAGGCGGAGAGGATCGGGCAGGCAGACAGCCAGTGCAGCAGCCTGCTTCAAGTCCAGGCGACGGGCTGGGATTCCGTAATAGTATTTCGCTGCAGCCTCTGCACCAAAGAGCCCCCTGCCTGTTTCCGACACATTTAAATACACTTCCAAGATACGGCGTTTCCCCCAGATCAGTTCGATGAGCACTGTCCAGTAGGCTTCGATGGCTTTTCTGAATACGGTTGGGGTACCGAAAGTAAACACATTTTTAGCCGTCTGCTGCGATAGAGTACTACAGCCCCTGATAGGAGTGTCTTCCCCCCGGTGAGATTTCCACATGAATCCTATCTCCTGCCAATCAAAACCATGATGAGAATAGAATCTGCCGTCTTCGGCAGCAAGAACTGCTTTGATAAGTTCCGGAGATACAGCCTCCAGTGGCACCCATTCCTGTTCAAGACGATAATCGATGATGTTTCTAAACTGAAACACACGCTTCAGCATCACGGGAGTAAAGCGCACCGGAACCCATCGCAGCAGTGTTACCAGGCCAATGGAGAGAGCAAGAAAAGTCACCATACACCTTATCATCCAATGGAGCGTCTTCCTCATTGCATTACTTCCCCTTTGGCATTGAGGATAACCTCGGAAGAATAGTCCAATAGCAAAGCGCGGAAGATATTCTTGTCCACAGCATAGATATTCTTGTAAAGAGGTTCGGTCAGACGTTGGCAATTTGCATCCATCAATCCATAACGCCCACCCACACAATAGGCATACAATCCTGTCTTTAACGTCCTGTCGGCATAACATATTTCGCCTTCGCGGTTCATGTAGCGATCTTCCTCCTTGTAAGTGAGTTCTTTGAGGTTGTCCAGCACAAAAGCGTTAAGAACCGTCCCGTCATATGCCATTTGAAGGGTAACTCCAGCCTTGGTAACAATGGCGTATTCCTTATAAGCCGAAACATAGTCATATTCGGGATTGATGAGCCAGTGACCAACTTTGTCGATAACGCCACATTTACCTGTGGTATCGGCCACTACACAGTGCCCCTCTTCGAAGACAAATGTGGAAAGCGGATTACCATGATACGGGAACCGGAAATCAATCACCGTCTCGCCTTTCGTGTTGATAAAGCCTATATTGCCATTGCGCTGAACGGCAGCCAGACCTTCACGAAAAACCCAGGCGCGGCGATACTGAGCAGGGACAGCGATTTCTCCGGTGTAGAGGTTGTAGAAACCGCGTTTGCCGTCGGAACAAAAGACGGCCAAAGAGTCGTTACCGGAACGTTGGGTCCAGTCCAGTTTAATGTCCTTGATGGTGACTTTGCCTGTTGCAGCGTTCTTGATGGATACCTTGCCGTCTTCGGTGCGCATGGCCACCAAGTCATCGTTGAGGAGCAGGCCGTCGTAAGAAATATCTTCGGCGATAGACTTGCGGCCTTCGCAGCCAAATAAAAGCACAACGCTCAAAAGAGTGGCGGAAAAGAAGATAGAAAAATGATTCATAAAAGCATGTTTTTAAAATTCCTATTGCAAAAATCCGCATACCAGCGCAATAAAACAAGGTTTTCACGGGGCCGATGTATGGACTGGAAAGGGACTGTACAAAGCCGTTTTTCCACATGAAGTTCGTACTACAGGCTTGCATTTCGTACAATCACAGAAAGGTGTATTTCACATTTTTGGGAAGAATCTGTACCTTTGTAAAGGTATTCATTGGTGGACAAGTTCATCGTCATATCCAAAGGCACCGAACTGCTTCGGATTCCCGCTAGCCGGCTGGTATTTATATCGGCCGACGGAAACTATTCCAATGTATATACCCAGGATGGTCACTCACAGATGGTTTCCTTCCAGTTAGGCCAGTTGGAAGACCTGATAGGAGACCTTTTGGGAGACGAAGGAAGCCATTTCATTCGACTGGGTCGGGGATACATTATCAATATGCATTTCGTCCACCTGATTGACATTACCAAGAAACGCCTGGTGTTGTCGGACTGCGCCGGTTTTTATCAAGAATTAGAGCCTTCCCGCGAAGTTCTGATCAAGTTAAAGGCATACATTGAAGCAATTGAGTAAAATGGCCGACAGAAAGAAAGAAATACAGGATGACGAGTTCCGCGTAATCGGAAAAACAACTTCCGCTCCTCGAAAAGACAAGAAGAAAAGTTCCCTGATAGGCGTCGTCTCCTTAGTGCTGGTCGCCCTGATTGGGCTGCTGGCATACTTAAAATGGCCCAAGGAGCAACCCCATGACCCGGAAAACGGTGTTTTCGATCCTGCTCCTGTCACAGCCCTGATGCCAACCGCACCCTTATGCCATCCCACGGACAGCACCTTTACGGAGGTTATTGACACCACAATTAATGATGTGCCCCTCACCTTGTACTTCCCACACAACAGTATTCCGGAACTGTCTCTCGGGGTACCTTCCAGAGAGAATACTCTCCTTGCCGCACAAGCAGCCGACGTCCGGGCCGATAACAAAAAGATTCTCGGCGCCTTTGTATTAAAGGGCCAGCCTTTGGCCTGGGGACTCTCCAAGAAGGGTTTCTGCGCCATCATAGACGGACAGGTAACCGTAGGAGTATCGGATAATTCGCCTCTGTTCGAGGAAGCCACAGAGAAGGGCGGCTTCTTTTTCCGGCAGTATCCCCTGATTGACAATGGTGTCCTGATAGAAAACGAGCCTAAAAACAAAACAGCGCGCAGGGCCCTTTGCAGTCGGGCCGGAGAATTGTTCGTGACCGTCAGCAGAGCGGATGAGTCATTTCACGATTTTACCCAGGCCTTGGTGGACTTGGGTGTGGAAAATGCCATTTATCTGGTCGGAGGCCACTCGGCCGGAGGTTGGTACCGAGACGCCGATGGGAATCGACAGAACCTTTCCCCTGGAGGCACTTACGGAACCTACAAGAATGAGACTTATATCGTCTGGCGCTACTGAATTAAAAAACGGGGTTTCTTGATGATGAAACCATAACGGAAACGGCCACTCACAGAAAGGGGATGTTCGGGATGCGGCTGCCGCTTTTCAGAAAGATCCCTGAAAAAGCAGACATTGGATGTCTTGGATTATTGAAAAAAATATCTAAATTTGTCTTTTGAAGTAAGTTACACTTCCATAAGAGTTACCATTTCCTAAAACAGTTGCGCACGACACATATCAGTGTTTAAACTATGAGAAGAACAATATTATTTTTTGCACTTGCTGCTTTTTTGTGCTTATTCACTATCAAAGCACAGGCTCAGTCAAGTCTTCATCGCTATCTTCAGGATAACGAGGATGCTATAGAGTATATTGGCTACATGGCTCATCCTGCCCAAGACGTTTTGGATGTAGAATATGTCAGGGGTTCATCCTCGTATATTGACGTCAGAATTAAATTCGAAAGTTTGATGCGCAATTACTGGGAACCCTACCGTATTAATTTGAGACAAAGAAATGGTTTCACCTATGCATTCAGTATAGAGCGGACAAGTGCAGTTTCTATTTATGAACCTTTTATTGCCCTTGATTGGACCACCTCCCTTGTACGCTCTCTCGCTGCTAATGTTGGCTACAGTACATCAGATAGTGCTGAAGCAATACGTATTCTTTACGACACATCGGAAAGCAACCTGTCTAAAAACCAAAAGGCTGCCATTATGTTGATGAATTATATCTATGACTAAGGCAGCCGTTTTCACGGCAAATAGAATGCAGGCTGGCGCGGATATCCATCCCTCCAGCCTGCATTTCAGTTTTGATGCATCAGAATGCCTCATATTATTTTTGAGAATAATCATAAAGTGTAGGTGCCACTGAAAGGATGCCAGCCGTGGCGGAGTTCGAGATGAATGCTACTTTCAACCGGGATTATCAGCGCATCATTGCTGCGCTTCAGGCCATCCTCCGTATAGGAGCCCTGGAGCGGTTCTTTCGTCCGGAAGGTGGCATGAACGACAGTGTACAGGCGCTTCCCATTGAGAGTGGTAAACTCCGGCTGTATTGCCTGAGGCTTTCAGACCAGATTGTCATTCTCGGAAACGGCGGGGGGAAGAATACGCGCACGTACGAGGAGGATCCAAAACTGTACGGTTATGTCCTGGACCTCCAACGATTTGAAAAGATACTTGACAAGAACATTGAGAAGGGGTACGTAAGTATTGAGGAAAAAGAGCTTACAGGCATAGAGGATATCACATTTGAAATATAGATACAGTAATGAGAAACAGGCAGGAATGGTTCAATGAGAAAATGGCGGCCGTATCTCCGGAAATCGTGTCCGAGGGGCAGTTGTCGGCCGATATCATTGCCCGTATCGTCACCATCCTCAAGCAGAAGAATATGACACAAAAAGACCTTGCCCGCAAGATGGGGCGGTCGGAAGCTGTTATATCACGGTGGACATCGGGCTTTCCCAACCTCACACTGAAATCTATTGCAGAGATTTCCACCGCTCTAGGTGAACCGCTGGTAAAGGTTACAGAATAAACGACTGCGATTTATTTCATTTCATCACATCAAATGCTAAACAAAAAACAGGTTAACATGATTGGCTAAAGCACACTTTCGTTCATGGGAGTCAAATAACGTGCTTTAATGATGGTTAAAGATTTTAGTATCTATATACCTTCAGCCGCTGCACGCCGGTTTCGCCGAAGGGGATGCGCAGGTGGCGGCCCTGGTGGTCTTCGTCACCATTAAGGCGGCGGAGGGGCTGCAGACCATCATATTCATCGATTGAGAGAATGCCCACACGGCCTTTGCCGTCTGCGGGCTTCATGGTGGCCACGCAGCCGGTGCCCAGGAACAGATACTCGTCCCGGCCCATTTCCAAGATCAGGAACGCAGCCTCTCCCCA
>ODAI012279427.1_pt1 | contig 24516 bp, 19 predicted proteins | sample 1539321 | NCBI WGS metagenome assembly ODAI01 (sample SAMN02144231, study PRJEB22623) | gut metagenome | biome: sheep rumen | host: Ovis aries | place: New Zealand
ACATCAATATTATCGATACGATTCAGCGCAACATTGTCTTTAGCATTGTTTACACAACCGGGGTCAACATCAATCGCCGTCACCGTTTCCGCTCCGCGCATTGATGAAAGGATAGCCAATACTGCTGTGCCGCATCCCATGTCAAGCACAGCCTTACCGTGCAAGTCTATCTCAAGCAGTGTGTTGATAATCAAACTTGTAGTGGCATGATGACCAGTGCCGAAAGCCATGCGGGGGTCTATGGTGATGTCATATTTCAGGTGAGGGTAGTCATGATGGAATGAACTGTGAATGACGCATTTGTCGCCTATCACTATGGGTTTGAAATAGTTTTTTTCCCACTCTTCGTTCCAATCGTGATCTACGATGTGCTCTATGCATGTGGCTTTTACGCCGGGGTAGGGAAAGTCGCTGATTACGCGGTTGAGAGCATCTTGTGAAAAGATGTTTTCCGGGATGTAGGCTATGAGTTGATCCTCAAAACTCTCGAAACCTATGGAGGCAAGAGTATCAACGAAAATATCGTTCATGAAGCCCTCGGCAAAATGAACATCAAAATGCACGGCAATGTATTCCATGGTATGTTTATTGGGTTGTTATCTAATTACTTGGTAGCCGATAAGTTGGTCGTAGCGGTCGCCTAACGCTCTGTGATATACGTAGATAGCGTATTCGTTGTTTGTCTGCCAATGACTACCCTCAACGCGTGTTGTTGTCGCTGCCGTAGCGCCACGTGGCAACAGCAGTATCTGGTAGTCATAACCGCCCTGTTTATAGAGTCCTGTGAAGGTGTAGCCTTTAAGTTCGTGATCATAGTGCATTACTGTGGCATCGGTGAAGAGGTTGTTGTGCAGGTCGCCGCATACCAGCAGGGTGCCATCAAGGTAGGGAACATCACAGGGCATGAAGATATGCACGAAGACATATTCGGCTTCGGTATCAACATCCATTACGCGCTCGGCATTGATAATCATCTGACCATTAGCGTCATTATCATCAGCGAATGGCATACGTGAGCGGTTCAGCGCAGGGGTGAGCAGAGCGTGGTAGTTACCATCATAGAAATCAAGGTCCTCAACACCGGTGCCGAGCATGTGAAGACTGGGAATGTCAAAGCGGCGAAACTCATTGCCACCCTCGAAAATCAAAGACCTGTTATGCTCGTAACGCAACATTCCAGGACCGGCAAACGTGGGACGAGTCAGCGTCACCTGATTGTCAAAACGACCATTCTGACGCACCACAACTGTCAACTCAGACATGGGGTCACGCATGGGATAGGACTTGGTGTTCAATGCTATGTCAAGCTGCTGGTAGCGACCATTGAGTTCTATGTCGGTCTGGCTGTAAACCGTGGCGCTGACATCGATGCGAGGATCAACAATTGAGAAGCAGACAGTGGCTACGGTGTTGTTTTCAGGGTCGTTATCCTCATAGATACGGACACAGTAGTTGCCTGACTTGGTCAGGTACATGTCATCGTTGGGAATGGTGAAACGGTAGTGAGTGTAGTTGATGGCGGTATTGAGCGATGTCAGGTAGTCAGTGATGTCCCCGGTGGTGAAACCTTGCAGGTATTCACCCGAAAAGAGGTCGGAACGTGTCCAGTCGGCATTGCAGTGCTCTATGGTATAAGAATAGTTATGCCCGTCATGCGACATCTCGTCGAAACTGATTTCCAGCGCTTCGTCAGAGCCCAGAGTGAGAATAGCGCGCTCAGGCTGAACGTGCGACAGATTGCGCACGCGCAATGTGCGTATCGACTCACGCCATGAACGAGTTACTTCAGGCACCGAACCATAACAGCAACACGACAGCAAGAACAATAATCCAAGTAATGCTTTTCTCATTATCTTTTCGGTTTTGGCATTGTATTTTATTCTTATGCCAAAATCGTGCCGTAAATTTAGTAATTTTTTTTAACTTTGCAACAATATTACATCAAAAATCTTTCTGATTATGAAAAATATAGTGATTTTTACCGGTTCTGGCATCTCCGCCGAGAGCGGAATACCTACTTTCCGCTCGGGAGTTGATGGTTTGTGGAACAACCACCGTATTGAGGACATCTGCACTCATGAGGCTATGGAATGGAACCGTGATGCGGTCATAGATTTCTATAACGACCTGCGACGCCAGATGTTCAGCAAGGAACCCAATGCTGCGCATAGGGCGATAGCATCGCTTGAGAAAGACCCGAGATATAAAGTCACCGTAATAACACAGAATGTTGATGACCTGCATGAACGTGCCGGAACTAAAAATATCGTTCACCTGCATGGCGAATTGCGCAAACTGCGCAGCTCAATCAATGAAACTGCTACCGTGGACCTCGAAGGCTGGAAGCAGGACCCCGAAGCAAGGCATCCTGACGGCTCACTACTCAGACCTTTCATAGTATTTTTCGGAGAGTCGGTACCTAACTATAGTTTGGCGCTGGATATCGTGCGCCGTGCCGATGTGCTACTGGTGGTTGGCACATCATTGCAGGTATATCCCGCGGCAGGACTGGCATACGCGGCTCCCGAAAACGCACAAATATACCTCGTGGACCCCGCGGATATGGACCTGTCTGCGATGAAAGGAAACGTGAAACATATCAAAAAACCGGCATCAACAGGAGTTATCGAAGCCATAAAACTAATAACGGAAAAGATGTGAGATAGGTGGGACAATTCGACAATATTGACATAAAATTTCTCCATGGAGTAGGACCCAATCGAGTTAAACTGCTTAAGAGCGAGTTGGACATACAAACATTCGATGACCTGATACATTTCTATCCCTACAAGTACATCGACCGCTCGCGCTTCTACCTTATTCGTGAGATAGATTCCGACCAGACTTTTGTGCAAATCAAAGGAACATTCATCGATTTCAGTATCGAAGGCACCGGAAAAACGCAGCGACTCAAAGGCGTGTTCAGCGATGGGTACAACACCATAGACGTCATGTGGTTTGCCGGAATTAAATACATCCGCGAGCAAATTAAGACAGGTGTCGAATATGTGCTGTTCGGCAAACCGGGGGTTTATAACCACATGTATAACTTCTCGCACCCGGAACTGGAACTGCTCAGCAAATTCCGCCAACGTAGCTATAGCGGGTTGGAACCATACTATAACACTACGGGAAAGATGAAAAACTCGCGCCTGACATCCAAGGTCTTGAAAGATATTGAGGCAGGCGCCATGCAGATTGTCCGCGACTATAAAATCACAGAACATCTACCTCAAGCAATGCTCGAACGGCTCCATCTCATGTCGCTCACAGAGAGCATCTTGAATATCCATTTTCCGGCAAATATAGACCTGCTTAACAAAGCTCGGCAGCGACTTAAATTCGAGGAACTATTCTATCTCGAACTCATGCTGCTGCGACAATGCCACCAGCGCGAGCAGGGGAGTACAGGACTTGTAGTGCGCAGCGTAGGGCACTATTTCAATACTTTCTATTTCAGCCACCTGCCATTCCCGCTCACAGGAGCGCAGAAACGAGTTATTAGAGAGATATACGACGATATGCGCAGCGGACGACAGATGAACCGACTGCTGCAAGGCGATGTCGGTAGCGGTAAGACACTCGTGGCACTTATATGCTGCCTTATTGCCGTCGATAATGGCTACCAGACATGCATCATGGCACCTACGGAAGTCCTTGCCAATCAACACCTCGAGTCATTAATGCAAATGACGAGGGACCTCGGAATTAATATCAGACTGCTGACAGGCTCCACAACAAAAAAACAGCGTGAGATAATACATCAACAACTCACCGACGGCACGCTCAACATACTGATAGGCACTCATGCCCTGCTCGAAGATAACGTAAAGTTTCGCAACCTCGGACTCGCTATCATCGATGAACAACACCGCTTCGGCGTAGCGCAAAGAGCTAAACTGTGGACCAAAAATACACTGCCACCACACGTGCTCGTGATGACGGCTACTCCAATACCGCGAACACTGGCAATGACAGTCTATGGAGACCTCAGAGTATCAGTAATCGACGAAATGCCTCCGGGAAGAAAACCTGTAAAAACTGTGCATCGCTATCTCAGTCAAAGACTGCAGATATACGACTTCCTAAAACAGCAAATAGCACTCGGAAGACAAATATATTTTGTGTTTCCCCTCATCGACGAGAATGAGAAGATGGACCTCGCGAGTCTTGAAGCCGGATACGAGGAGATAAAACTGGCATTTCACGAATACACCGTATGTATGGTACACGGTAGGATGACAGCTGCCGTCAAAGATGCCAATATGGCACTCTTCGCCTCCGGAAAAGCTAAAATAATGGTAGCTACTACTGTCATCGAAGTCGGTGTCAATGTGCCCAACGCTTCGGTTATGGTCATCGAAAATGCGGAAAGATTCGGACTCTCGCAACTGCACCAACTGCGCGGAAGAGTAGGGAGGGGAGCCGAACAAAGCTATTGCATACTGCTCACAGGCGTCAAACTGTCAAAAGACACCAAGAAACGTATGGATATCATGGTGCGCACTAACGACGGTTTTGAGATAGCCGACGCCGACCTGCAACTCCGGGGACCGGGAGATATGGAAGGAACGCAGCAAAGCGGTATTCCATTTGAACTCAAAATAGCAAACCTCGTGACAGACCAAGCACTCATAGAACTGGCACGTCATGAAGCGCAACAAATTCTTGACGATGACCCGGAACTCACCAAAAACGAAAATTTCATCTTCGCCAAGAACCTTCAAGCCATGAAATCTCAAGTACATAACTGGAGCGAAATTTCATGAAGTCCTGTTTGCTGACTTAGTGTTTGTAAAAGAACCTACACACCACCTTATGCATTAATGTTGAACCCCCGGAGATGTTTATCTCTGTCGTACCAATTATTTGTCAATACCCATTTTTGTAGGATAGTATCTCTTTTAAGGAACGACTAAATAGAATTTTGCGGAGAAAAACAACTCTTTCTCCGCAAAAACGCGTAGATTAGATGCAATTTTTTGTTGTGTAATCTTTGTTTAGTAGTCGTTGTTTTTGTTGAGGATTATGAGTGCTGCAAGGACACCGGGTACCCAGCCCATGGCGGTGAGCAGGGATACGATAAGCACTGAGCCGCAGCCGCGGTCAATAACGGCGAGGGGCGGGAAAATAATGGCTAGCAGGACTCTAAAGCAGGACATGGTTTTTGTGTATTTATGTAAGGAGTAAGGAGTAAGTAGTAAGACAATAGTTTGATTTTAGGGTGGGGACAGCCACGGCGTATTTGTACATTTATTTGGGTGTGGGGACACGCCACGGCGTGTTTGTACATTATTTATTTAGGGTCTGGGACTCGTCACGGCGTATTTGTACATTTATTTGGGGTGGGACTCGCCGCGGCGTGTAGGTACTTTTATTTGATGAGTTCCATGAATTCGTTGCGTGTGTTGGGGCGTTCGAAGGCTCCCGTGAAGTCGGAGGTGACTGTCAGCGAGTTCTGCTTTTCGACGCCGCGCATCTGCATACAGAGGTGTTGAGCTTCTATGACCACCATGACTCCGAGGGGATTGAGGGTACGTTGTATGCATTCCTTGATTTGCGTTGTCATGCGTTCCTGAACTTGCAGTCTTCGAGCATAGACTTCCACGACACGTGCTATCTTGCTCAGTCCGGTGATTTTGCCGTTGGGGATATATGCCACGTGCGCTTTGCCGAAGAAGGGTAGCATGTGGTGTTCGCAGAGTGAGAAGAAGTTGATATCTTTGACCACTACCATCTGTCGGTAGTCTTCTTCAAAGAGTGCCGAGCGTAGTATTTCATCGGGGTCTATGCCATAGCCCTGCGTGAGAAACTGATAGGCTTGGGCTACGCGTTTTGGGGTTTTGACGAGTCCTTCGCGATAGGGGTTCTCGCCGAGTTTTTCAAGTAGGTCTTTGATTAGCGGACTGATTTCCGCGGTTAATTCATCGTTAAAAACAAAACTATTCATATCTGTGTTCAGGATATTATAGGGTTTATTCGTCGTCTTCGTGCAACCAGTCGAAGTTGCTTTTTTTGTCGTCCTCTTCGATATTGCTATCCATGTCTTCGTAGTTTATGTCGTCATCATCGTCATCATCGTCGAGCCACTGCCATGACGTGTCGTTGTAGTCGCTTTCGATGAATTGTTCGAGGTCGCGTCGTTCTTTTTTTGTTGGTCGTCCTGTTCCTCGTGCTCGTCCCAATGCGTTGGAAATCTGTTGTAGGCGCAGTATTTCGAGTTGTTCGGGTGTCGTAACGTTCTGCATGTAGTCTGGTACGAGTTTTGCTCCGAGGCGTGTGTGCGACAGTTGCAGTATGCGGAATGAGTATATGACGGGGTTGCGTCGCACGTTGATGATGTCGCCGATTTCTACTGTGTGTGCCGGTTTCAGTGTTTTTCCGTCACGGCTAATCCATCCTTTCTTGCAGGCTTCGGCGGCGAGGCTTCGTGTCTTGAAAAGGCGCATAGTCCACAGCCATTTATCGATACGCATGGGTGTCATGGTTATTGAGTTTTAGGCGATTGAGAAATCAAGTTGTTTTTTGTCGAGGTTGGCTCTGACGACTTTGATACGTATTGGGTCGCCGAGTTGGTATCTGTGGTCACTGCTGAGTCCCACGAGGCAGTAGTTTTCCTCATCAAGGCGGTAGTAGTCGTCGGTGAGTTCGCGGACCGGTATCATGCCTTCTATCTTGTTATCAACGATTTCGGCATATATTCCCCATTCGGTGACTCCTGATATCACGGCATCGAACTGCTGTCCGATGAAGTCTTGCATATACTCGACTTGTTTGTATTTGATAGATGCCCGTTCCGCATTTGCTGCGCGCTGTTCGCGTTGCGAGCAGTGTTTGCAGAGTTCCTCGAGTTCGTTTTTGTCCACTGCTTGGCTTTTTTGTGAATCGAGGTATTGTGTGAGCAGACGATGTACTAGAACGTCCGGGTAGCGCCGGATGGGAGATGTAAAGTGTGTGTAGAAATCAAATGCTAATCCGTAGTGTCCGATATTGTCGGTGGAATATACTGCTTTTGACATACTGCGTACCGCGAGAGTTTCCACAAGGGTGCGTTCTGCTGTGCCTTTGACTTCATTGAGAACGCTATTGAGTGATGTGGCTATGTTTTTGGGGCTTCCCGAGGTTTTGAGTTTATGTCCGAAACGTTTGATGAATTTGGCGAATGAAGAGAGTTTGTGTTGATCGGGCACGTCATGTACGCGATAGACGAATGTCTTGGCTTTGCGTCCTTTGCCCGGTTTGCCGATATGTTGCGCCACGGTGCGGTTGGCGAGTAGCATGAATTCCTCAACGAGTTGGTTCGACTCTTTGGCTTCTTTGAAATATACGTTGATGGGTTTGCCACTGTCATCTATTTCGAATTTTGGTTCGCTGCGTTCAAAATTGATAGAGCCTTCGGCGAATCGTCGTGTGCGTAGTTTCTGTGCCAATTCGTTGAGGCATAGCACTTCAGCCACGTGGTCTCCCATGCCGTTTTCGATGATATCCTGCACTTGCTCGTAAGTGAAGCGGCGGTTGCTGCGGATGATGGTACGCGCTATCGTGTAGTCGCGCACGAGGGCTTGGCTGTCAAGTGTGAAGATGACAGAGTAGGCGAGTTTGTCTTCATCGGGGCGTAGCGAGCAGATGTTGTTGCAGAGTTTTTCGGGTAGCATGGGTACTGTACGGTCCACGAGATATACTGATGTCGCGCGTTTTCGCGCTTCCCGGTCTATGATGCTGTCAGCAGTGACGTAGTATGTAACGTCGGCTATGTGAACGCCAACCGTGTATGTGCCGTCAGGGTTTATTCGCAGTGAGAGGGCGTCGTCGAAGTCTTTGGCATCCACGGGGTCTATGGTGAATGTTGTCTCGCCACGGAGGTCAAGTCGGCGGGCTATCACGTCGGCTGGGATGGTGTCGGGTATCTTGTCTGCCGCGGCTTCTATGTCGGCAGGGTAGGAGTATGGCAGTCCGAATTCGGCGAGGATAGCGTGCATCTCAGTATTGTTATCGCCGTGTTCGCCAAGCACTTCAACCACTTCGCCTACGGGGTTGATATCGTCGTCGCGCCAATGTAGTATGCGTACCACAACTATCTGTCCGTTTTTTGCTCCGTGGAGTTTCGCCGGTGGAATGAAGATATCCGGTGTCATGATTTTATTGCTGGTGATGACGAATGCCAGCTTTCCGTTGACTTCCAATGGTCCTACGAAACTTTCGTGCTCGCGCGATTTGATTTCTATAACTTCTGCTTCGGGTCTATCACCGATGCGTGACGCGAAGAGGCTCACTACCACGCGGTCGTCGGCGATGGCATGATTGGTCTTGCGCTCAGGAATAAAGATAGCCTCACCACCGTTATCGGGGATGAGGTATGTCTTTACGCCGCGGCGTTCTATGACGCCTTCGATTGTGGTGCTGTAATATTTATTGATTTTGCGTTTCTTAGCCATATTTATGTTGCGCTATTAAGTTGTTGCTCACTGTTTTTCGCGTTGTTCAAAGCACGATATATAAGCCATATACCCCATATTATAAAAGGTATGCTGAGCAGTTGTCCCATATTGAGGGCGAAGTTTGACTCGAAGGCTTCTTGGTCAAGTTTGATGAATTCGATGATAAATCGTGTAAGGAAAATGCCTTCAAGGAAAATGCCGAATATGAGTCCTACATACTTGTATATCTGCTTGGTACGCATCAGTGTCCATAGTATTGCCAATGTGATGAGGCAGTAGAGCATTTCATAGATTTGTGTCGGGTGGCTTGCCCATGTGTCGCCATTATGTTTGAATACCACACCCCATGGCAGGTCTGTGGGGTTGCCGTATATCTCGGAATTCATGAAGTTGCCGAAACGTATGCATGCCCCGGTGACGCAAATTCCGAGTACCAGTTTGTCCATAATCCATATAAATCCGCGTTTGATGGTTCGCTTGTTGAGGATCCATATCGATGTTATGATACCGAAAGCACCGCCGTGGCTCGATAGTCCTCCTTCTTGAATGTCAAGTAGTCGAAGCGGATGGGTGATATATGGGTTGATGTATTGAGGAGTGAAGCCGAGCATGGTTTCGTGATTGATGTTGAGGTGCCATTCATAGAACCAGCAGTGTCCCAGTCTGGCACCTATGATACATCCTATTGCGGCGTAGAAAAATATCTGGTCGGACCATTCCGGTGGACATTGCTCAATCTTCAAAGCCCGTTGCATGACCAACATTCCGAGAAATAGACCTATGGCCCATAGAAGACCGTACCAACGTATCTCTACCTCGTTGCGTAATAGGAACCACCCGATGATTACTGCGGCAAGAATGCTGTATGCGAAAAAACTTACTATGTCAGCTGTGCTCATCTTTTGTTTGCTCCGAACTATGGTTACCACAAGTGACACGATGATTATCGCAAGGCAAATCAGTGTGTACCATAGCGGATTGACAGGTCCGAAACGGAAGATTACCGGGTCGGCATTCCAAATTATTGATAATAATTGCATTTGTTTATTGTTTAGTGGGACACTTCACGGCGTATCCGTACTAATTTGTCACAAATCGCTAATTGATAAAATAAATTGTCAAATAGTAAATGTGTAAATAGTAATTTTTTTTACAGGTCTTTGCCGTGGCAGTTTTTGTATTTCTTGCCCGAGCCGCATGGGCAGAGGTCATTACGTCCTATTTTCTTTTCTGTTCTTACGATAGGTGAAGTGACTTGCTTTTCTCTGGTGTCTCGTCCGGCTGCTGTATTGGCGGCCTGCTGTGCCGGCGAGGCGTCGGATTTATGAAGGCGGTATTTGCTGTAATCCTGTCGGCGTTCTTCCTGCGCTTGATGTATCTGTTCAGGATTGCTGGTATGAATACGTCCGCGCATGATTATTGAGAGGGCTTTGGTGTTGTAGTTTTGCATCATCTCGCTGAACATTGCGAATGACTCGTTTTTGTATATTACCAAAGGGTCTTTCTGCTCGTATGACGCGTTCTGTGCCGACTGTTTGAGGTCATCGAGTCGCAGCAGGTGGTCCTTCCACATATCATCAATGACGTGCAGCAGGATGCGTTTTTCGAATGTGCGCACCACTTCTTGTCCCTGAGTGTTATAGGCTTGTTCGAGGTTTACGGCAATATTATAAACGAGTTTGCCATCGGTGATGGGTACCAGTATGTTCTGATATTGCTGTCCGTGGTTTTCATACACGTCTTTTATCACGGGATAGGCGATTTGCGCCAAAGCGTCCATCTTGCGTTTGAAGGCTTCGATGGCTGCTGCGGCGAGTTTGTTGGCGAGGTCTTGCACTTTTTCGCGGTTATATTCTTCCTCGTTGAAAGGTACGTCAATGGTGAATATCTGACGTGTTTCCAGAACCAGTTGTTCGTAGCTTCTCATGGCCCGTGAGTGTGCCAGAATGGTGTCTGCCATGTCATAGACCATATTGGTTATGTCCACTCCTATGCGCTCTCCCATCAGTGCGTGGCGGCGTTTGGAGTATATCACGTTGCGCTGTGCGTTCATCACATCGTCGTATTCCAGCAGACGCTTACGTATTCCGAAGTTGTTTTCCTCGACTTTTTTCTGAGCTCGCTCTATGGTTCTGTTAATCATCGAGTGCTCAATCACTTCACCTTCCTGCAGTCCCATACGGTCCATGATGGATGCTATTTTTTCGCCGCCGAAGAGTCGTATCAGGCTGTCCTCAAGTGATACGAAGAATACTGATGTTCCCGGGTCGCCTTGTCGTCCGGCACGTCCGCGTAGCTGACGGTCAACGCGTCGTGACTCGTGACGTGTGGTGCCTATTATTGCCAAACCTCCTGCGTCGCGCACTTCGGGTGTGAGTTTGATATCCGTACCACGACCTGCCATGTTGGTTGCTATCGTTACCACTCCTTTTCTGCCGGCTTCAGCCACTATGGCCGCTTCGCGCTGGTGTTGCTTGGCGTTGAGCACGTTGTGAGGTATCTTGCGCAGCGTGAGCATGCGGCTGAGCAGCTCTGAGGTATCGACATCTGTGGTGCCGACGAGCACAGGGCGTCCTTGGGCAACGAGGTTCTGAACTTCTTCAATGACGGCATTGAACTTCTCGCGTTGGGTCTTGTAGATGCGGTCGTTCATGTCAATGCGCTTCACGGGCACGTTGGTAGGGATGATGACCACGTCAAGTTTGTATATATCCCAGAATTCTCCGGCTTCCGTTTCCGCGGTACCTGTCATGCCTGACAGTTTGTGGTACATACGGAAGTAGTTTTGCAGCGTTATGGTGGCGAATGTTTGTGTCGCGGCTTCCACCTTGACGTTTTCTTTGGCTTCTACGGCTTGGTGCAGACCATCGGACCATCGGCGCCCTTCCATGATACGTCCCGTTTGTTCATCAACGATTTTCACAGCTCCGTCCATGATGACATAGTCCACATTATTCTCGAATAGTGAGTAGGCTTTGAGAAGTTGGTGTATGGTATGAACACGTTCCTGTTTGATGGAGTAGTTTTGCAGTATCTCGTCTTTGCGCTGTTGTTTTTCCTCTTCTGAGAGGCTCGAGTTTTCCACTTCCGCCATTTCGGAGCCTACGTCGGGCAGCACAAAGAACATGGGGTCTTCGGCTTTGCCGGTGAGTTCTTCAATGCCCTTGTCAGTGAGGTCTATGGTTTTGTTGCGCTCGTCAATCACGAAGTAGAGCACGTCGGTAGCCTCATGCATGTTTTTGTTATTTTCCTGCATGTAGTACTCTTCCTTCTTCTGCATGCGTACTTTGACTCCGGGCTCTGACAGGAATTTGATTAGTGCTTTGTTTTTCGGATGTGCTTTGTAGGAACGGAATAGTGCCAGCACACCTTCGTCCTGAACCTGTTCGTCTGTTGACTTCATTTTTTCGCGTGCTTCAACGAGCAGTCGTGTTGCCAGTGTGGTCTGCATACGATAGAGTTGCTCTACGCGGCTTTTGTAGGCGTCGTAGAGTTGTTCTTCGGAGCGCGGTACGGGTCCGGAGATGATGAGTGGTGTTCGCGCGTCATCGATGAGCACTGAGTCCACCTCATCCACGATGGCGAAGTTATGCTTGCGCTGCACGAGGTCGAGTGGGCTGATGGCCATGTTGTCGCGCAGGTAGTCGAAGCCGAACTCGTTGTTGGTGCCGAATGTGATGTCAGCCTGATAGGCTTTGCGGCGCTCTTCGCTATTGGGTTTGTGTTTGTCGATGCAGTCCACCGATAACCCATGGAACATATATATCGGTCCCATCCATTCCGAGTCACGCTTGGCGAGGTAATCGTTGACGGTAACGACATGTACACCGTTGTGCGTCAGTGCGTTGAGGAATACCGGCAATGTGGCTACCAGTGTTTTGCCTTCGCCCGTAGCCATCTCGGCTATCTTGCCTTGGTGGAGAACTACGCCGCCTATGAGTTGAACGTCATAGTGAACCATGTCCCATGTTATCTCATTGCCACCTGCCATCCAGTGGTTTTGATATACCGCCATGTCGCCGTCAATATGCACGAAGTCGTGGTCTATGGATAACTGGCGGTCAAAGTCCGTGGCTTTGACGCGTATTTCGCTGTTGGCAGCAAAGCGAGCAGCTGTGGATTTGACGATGGCGAAAGCTTCGGGAAGTATGTTGTTGAGAACCTCCTCGAACTTGTTGTCGAGGATTTTCTCTTCTTTGTCGATTTGTTTGAATACGCTCTCGCGCTTGTCGATAGGAAGACTTTCGATGCTTGCCCTGAGGTCGGCGATGACCTGTTTCTGTGGAGCCACGTAATTGGCTATCTCGTCCATCAGGTGGGCTGACAGGGTTCGTAATTCATCGTTGCTGAGTCGTTCAACCTCAGCGTATTTATCTTTGACTTTGGCAACTATGGGCATTAGGGCTTTGAGGTCGCGCTCACTTTTGTTGCCGAATATCTTGCTTAAAAAACTTAAAAATCCCATTGCGAATCTATGATGTTAAAATGCTTTTAATATTCTATTTTATCGGTTTTTTCGCTCCACATTTTGAATACTCCTATCGCTTCGTCTCGCAGCAGTGGTATGATAGGTGTGGCTCTTTGCTCAAATGGTTTGTCGAGTTCTTGGTATATGAAGTCGTCGTCGAAGTCAATGTCGGCGGCGTCTTTTCTGTTGTTGGCATAGAATATTTTGCCGATATGCGCCCAATAAATAGCTCCGAGGCACATTGGGCATGGTTCGCATGAAGTGTATATCACGCAGCCTGTGAGGTCAAAGGTGTTGAGTTTTTGGCATGCTTTCCTGATGCATGATACTTCGGCGTGTGCCGTAGGGTCATTAAGCAGCGTGACGCTGTTTGATGATTTGGCTATTATTTCGCCATCGCGTGCTATTACGGCTCCGAAAGGTCCGCCGCCGTTTTCTACGCTTTCACGTGACAAACGAATTGCTTCGCGCATCATGGAGCGGTCGGTATCGCTGATGATATTCTCTTTATTCATAAGTTGATAGATTTACGTAGTTATACTAATGCAAAGTTACGTTTTTTCTATCAATTACGCAATAGTGAGCATATATCCTTTTCCTCGTTTGCTGGTTATTTTTATCGTTGAATCTCCGCTGAGAAGTTTGCGCAGTCTGCTCACATATACGTCCATAGACCTTGCGTTATAGTTAGCGTCGTTGTTCCAGAATGTTCTGAGCACCCATTCGCGTTCCACGATTTGTCCGGAATAGGTGCGCAGAATTTTGAGCAATTGGCATTCGCGTCCGGTGAGTATCGTTTCGGTGCCCGTTTCGGTGTCTGTCAACGTCTGCTTGTTGATTTCCAGTACGTAACGTCCGATGTTTATGTGCGTTTCGGGTGCATAGGGTATGATGCCGCAATAGAGCATGAGTTTGCCAAGTCGCAGCACTATTTCACGTGGGTCAAGTTCGGCTTTGATGAAATCTATGACTCCTGCCGCCAAGGCTTCCGTGATATCTTCCTTACTATGCTGATAGCTGATAACCACGATGTTGGCATTGTGATTTGTGTCCAGTACGTTTTGGTAGAACTCTTTTGTGTTGGTGGCATTGGAATTTATGTCGGTAATGACGAGGTGGTGTTTCACGCGTTTGTAGCGACTCAATGCTGTAGTTGCATCCGGGGTTGAGAATACGTCGTAGCCCATAGATGTCAATTCACGCTCCAAGGTGCTGAAGAGTGCCATGGTTTCTGCGTTGTGGAGCAGTAGTATTTTTATTTTTTTATTCATGCTTGCTTATTGAGCCACTGGTCTATCAGGTGCCGGGATATGCTGAAAGGTTTTGGTATGTTCATTCGTAGTACTTCTTGTCGCGTATAGAAGTCCGCTTCAAGCAGTTCTCCGTCTCCGAGCTTTATTTCTCCGCCGGCATAGTCTGCCGTGAAGCCTATCATGATGCCACTGGGGAATGGCCATGACTGTGAACCAAAATAGGTGAGATTGGAGATTTCTATTCCCGTTTCTTCGCGCAGTTCGCGAACCACGCATTGTTCAAATGTTTCTCCCCCTTCCACGAAGCCAGATATCAGTCCGAAGAAGTTGGGTCGTAGTGCTGCTCTGGCGAGCAGTGTTTTTTCGCCTTTGTCAACTCGTACTATTATCGCAGGTGCTATGTTAGGGTAGTAGTCTTTACCGCATTGTGGGCAGTGTTTAGTGAGTTCTTCGCTTCTGAGCAATGGTGTGCCGCATGCAGGGCAGAAGCGTGTTGTCCGTTCCCAATGCACCCACATTACTCCGTGGGTGGCAGAGTCAAAGTCGCGAGGTGTCAGTGTAAGCCATGCTGAGCGCAGATCAACCCATTGGTAGCCATCAGGTGCTGCGGCATCGATGCCATAGGCTATGGCATCGCTATCAGGACGCCATAGGTTAAGATTATGTGTCAGCTCACGGGGTACGGTGGAATAGGGGTTAGTTTGTGGCAGACTATCGTTGTAGAGAAGGATCGAACCTGATGTGTTGACAATGATATACTTCATTATTTGGTTCTATTCGTGATGATAAGGTTCGTGATTTATGATTGTCAATGCTCTGTAGATTTGTTCCGTAGCGAATAGCCGCACCATCTGGTGCGACAGCGTCATTTTGCTCAACGAGATACTCGTGTTGGCTCTTTGGCGCACAGCGTTACTAAAACCATAAGGTCCTCCGACTATGAGCCATAGTGTTTTTCGCCCGCTGTCCATTTGCTTTGAGAGCCATGACGCGAATTCTATGCTGCGATATTCGGTGCCGTGTTCGTCAAGGATAGCTACAAAGTCCGAGTCGCCCACACATCGTAATATCTCGTTGCCTTCAAGCTCTTTTTGCTGCTCCATGCTAAGACTTTTTGCATTGCGCAGTTCGGGGATTATTGTCATCTCGAAAGGCAAGTAGCGTTTTATGCGTTTGACATATTCCTCTATAAGGGTGCAAAGGTTGGTGTCCGTGGTTTTGCCTACGAGTAGCAGTTTGATTTTCATACATCACCCTGTATTATAATAACAACAAGAAACGTCCCTGTGTGGAACGTTTCCGTTGTCCTATAATTAGTCTCATATTATTCCGCGGGATTTTCCTGCTCAGCTGCTTCAGCTTGAGCTTCTTCCTTTGCGGCTTGCGCTTCAGCCTCGATTTTCTCTTGGCGTTTTTTCGCTACTGCTTCAGCTTTAGCCTCATTGACTTTCTCTTCGGCCTCAAGGCGTGCTTTAGCTTCCGCGAGTTGAGCGTCAGCTTGTTTGCGGATTACTTTTTCCAGTCCCTTTTGTTTGTCGGCTTTCCAAGCGTCGAAACGACGTTGTGCTTCCGCTTCGTCAAAAGCGCCTTTCTTGACACCACCTTGCAGGTGCTTCATCAGTAGCACACCCTCGCGGGAAAGGATGTTGCGTACTGTGTCTGTGGGCTGAGCACCGCAGTTGAGCCAATACAATGCACGTTCGAAGTTGAGATCAACCGTTGCGGGATTGGTGTTAGGGTTGTAGGAACCGATGCGTTCAATGTAGCGACCATCACGTGGTGCTTCGCTCGTTGCGATAACGATATGGTAGTAAGCGTAGGACTTACGGCCATGACGTTGCAATCTGATTTTTACTGCCATTGTTAGTAAATGATTTTGGTTATTATTTTGTTGAACTATGCCTTTACCCGAAAGGCGACTGCAAAGGTACGATTTTTTTTTCTAATGACAATGCTTTATTTGTCAATTTGTTGTTTTTCTTGCTCTTCGAGTTTGTTTTTCATCTCTATCACGCGTAGCACCGCTGCCACTGATGTTGCAAAGCTCATGCCTCCGTGTCCGAAATAGGGTGGGTTGCCGTCGTAGAGTTCGTTGATGGTGCCGATACATAGCTGGTCCATCTCCGCCTCATATCCCACAAGCAATCGTTCTACGAAGCTGCGTCCGCTATTTTTGTAGATACGCAGGTATGCTTCCACGTATGCGTCTATCGTGCAAGGCCATACCGGTCCGTTGTGATAATTGCGGTCGCGCTCCAGAAGACCACCGACATACATAGGTCTGTAGGCTCCGCTCTTGGGTGATAATGTGCGCAAGCCTTTGGCGGTGAGCAGTTCTTTTGTGCATATATCAAGCACTGATTTTTGCTGCTTTCGGTCAAGTGGTGAGTAGGGTAGTGACACGGCATAGAGCATATTAGGACGAACTTCCTTGTCGTGATAAAGGTCCACAACATAGTCGTCAAGGTAAAGTCCGTTCCAGAAGTAGTTGATGAACGAGCCTTTAGTGATTTCCGCTTGATACTCAAGCATATCCGCATCGTGCAGGTGATGTCTGTGGCGTTCTATCTCCGCGGTGAAGCATAGTGCGTTGTACCATAGTGCGTTGATTTCAACCACGTAGCCTGTTCTTGGGGTTATGGGTCGTGAGTTCTCTACGGCATTCATCCATGTTGCGGGCTGTTCGGTTCCGTTGGTATATACCAGTCCGTTGCTATGCAGGAACAGGCGCGGATGTTTATTCTGCCGCAGGAATGTCATGATTTCTGTTACCACATCAGCATAACGTTTCACGGCTTCGTCAAGTCCTTTGTGCTGTGCGAAACGTTGTATGGCGTTGATAGCCCACAGCAGGGCGTCTGGTTCGTCAATGCCATGCAGTTTGATGTCTTCGTTATGTCCGCTGATAAACGCTCTGATTTCCGGCACTGCCGTTTGGTCCATGATGGCATCCCAATACTCGTCACGTCCTATTGTCAGTGTGCATCCCGGAAGCGCTTGGAACTGGTTTCGTGCTTCCGCCACGAACCATGGGTATCCCGCCAGTAGATAGCATTTCCCGCCTTGGCGTTTATAGAATTGCGCAGCACTGTTACGCAGGGTGTTATACATATCCGTGCGTGCGTTGCGGCGTGTCATCTCCATGTCCCATACGCCTTTCAGGGCGCGTGGTTTCACGGGGCTGATACCTGCCGAGAATATTATGCTTTCGCCTTTCTTGATAGGCATTTCAAAGGTACCGGGCACAAGCAGGTCCTCAAGATATTCCAGCCCGCGTTCACGTTCTTTGAAATATTCGATATCCTTGTACCAGTCGGGCTTGTGTGTATAACTGTTCTGGCGTGAGAACTGCATATAGAGTTTGGGGTATTCGGGGTATAGTTGCATGGCTATGCCGTTGTCCACTTCTTCGAAAGCCGTATTGGCTCTGTCGTTGGCATGCGTGAGTTGGTTTACGCTGCGAAATGCCAAGAAAGGTTTGAATCGCAGTGTGGTGGGGCTATGCGCTTCGAGCAGGGTGTAACGAATGAGCACTCGTGGCTCAAAGGACACGAGCATTCGCTCTTTGGCGAGGATCACGCCACCTACGCGATAAACGGTGCGCGAGATGACTTCGCAGTCGAATTGGCGGATATACTTGTAGCCATTGGGGTTGGTGCTTCCGCCTTTGTACTGATGCACGCCGAGGTTGAATTCCGCACCATGCTGAATAACTGTCTCGTCAAGACTTGAGAGCAGCACGTAGTTGTCATCGCCGAGCTCGGGCAGTGGAAGAACGAGTTGACCGTGGTACTTGCGGGTGTTGCAGTCAACGATGGTGGTGCTGTTGTAAGCGCCGGCGCGGTTGGTGCGTATCATCTCTTTGGTTAGGGAACGTGAGAGATTGATAAGTAAAGTTTTGTCGAAATTGAGGTAACTCATGGCATTATTTTTTTTGTTGTTATTTTTGCTTGATATGAAATAGTTGCTCTAAAGTGGCTTTAATGGTTGCGTTATGGAGCTTGTCAGTTGTGATGAGCAGTACTGTGTCCAATCCGGCGATGGTTCCCATAATGAGCGGGTTGTCAAGTTCGTCAATGCTTACCGCCACCGCTTGGGCATAGCCTTTTCTGGTTTTTATGACGCAGTTATTGCCTTGGAAGTTGATGCTATAAATAGGTGGTCTATTATCGCGTTGTTCTTTTTCCACGGCTTTTGGGGTGGGCATATTATTGCTTCGCGGCAGAGTGTATGTCATCAGCCCGTTTATGTCCTTGCGACGTTTGATATGCAGTTCGTCGAGGTCGCGTGATATGGTGACCTGCGTGACCTTGCAGCCGTATTCGAGTAATGCGTCGCGCAGCTGGTTTTGAGTGCTCACCTCGCCGCGTTCTATCAGGCGTACTATGATTTCGCGTCGCTGTTGTGCTGTCATACTATGATGTTATTGTCGGTTATGTCATGGTCCTGTAGCAGGAAGTCTGTCACGGGGTCTTCCACGTAGCGTTGTATGGCACGTTTGAGGGGTCTGGCGCCGAATTGCGGGTCATAGCCTTCTTTGCGAATTTTCTCGTAGGTGTCATCGGTGAGTGTCAGGGTGTAGTCCAATACGCTGAGACGTTTGCGCAACTTGTTGAGTTCAAGGTCGATAATGGTGTTGATAGACTCGCGTGTCAGAGGATCGAAAATCACTGTTTGGTCTATGCGGTTGAGAAATTCCATAGAGAATTTTTTGCGCAATTCCCTGTTGATGATATGTTGGTTGTTTTCGGCTGTGGTTTCCGGTGTGATAACCTGAAAACCAAATCCTTTCCCCTCCTGCGCAAGGCGTGCCGAGCCCACGTTTGATGTCATTACGATGATGGTGTTTTTGAAGTCCACGACACGTCCGTGACCATCAGTGAGTCGCCCTTCGTCCATCACCTGTAGCAGCAGGTTGTAGATGTCGGCATGAGCTTTTTCTATCTCATCAAGGAGCACTATCGAGTAAGGTTTCTGACGCACCTTTTCAGTCAGTTGGCCACCTTCTTCATATCCTATATATCCGGGCGATGACCCTATCAGTCTCGTGACGGCTATGCGCTCCATGTATTCGCTCATGTCGAAGCGTATCACAGCGTCTTCGGTGCCGAACATGAATTTCGCGAGGCATTTGGTCAGGTATGTTTTTCCTACTCCCGTAGGTCCGAGGAATAGGAAAGTTCCGATGGGCTTCTGGGGGTCTTTGATGCCGACCCTGTTGCGTTGTATGCAACGTACGGCAGCATCAATGGCGGCGTCCTGACCTATCACGGTGGCTTTGAGTTCTTGAGCCATGGTGCGTAATCTCTGTTTTTCGTCGTTGGCTACGCGCTCCACGGGGATGTTTGTGCTGATGGCTACCACGCGTGCTATAGTATCGGTATCAACCACGGGCATCTCATCTTCATGGGTCTTGTAAAGCTCTTGACGCATGATATGCAATTCCTTGTTGATTTGCATCTCCCTCAGACGTATTGATGCTAACTTTCCGCTGTCTTGGAAGCGGTAGGCTTCTTGCTTTTGTTCGCGCAGCTGCGCCAATTCTTTCTCAAGTTCGTCGATTTCCGGTGTGGTGAGGTATGTTGTCATCTGGTTGCGCGCTCCTGCTTCGTCCATGATGTCTATCGCCTTGTCAGGAAATTCACGGTCTGTGATGTATCGTTCAGCCATGCGCACGCAGGCATTGAGAGCCTCTTCGCTGTAGTGAACATGGTGGTGTTGTTCATATTTGGGTTGGAGCAGTTTGAGAATAGTCAGTGTGTCGGTAGGTGAGGTTGGTTCGATACGTAAGCGCTGAAAGCGTCTGTTTAGGGCTCCGTCTTTCTCAATATGCTGTGTATATTCCTTGCTCGTTGTGGCGCCTATGAATTGTATTTCGCCTCGTGTCATGGCGGGTTTGATGATATTTGCCGCATCCATACTGCCCTCGGCATTACCGGCTCCCACGATATTATGGATTTCGTCCATGAATAGTATGATTTCAGGATGCTGTTTGAGTTCTTCGAGCATGGATTTCATGCGTTCCTCAAACTGCCCGCGGTATTTGGTTCCCGCCACCATCAGTGTCATATCTATTTCTATGATGCGTTTTCCGCGTAAAGTTGCCGGTATCTGCTGTGCCACAATGCGTTGCGCTAATCCCTCAACGATTGCCGTCTTGCCTACTCCGGGCTCTCCGATGATGAGCGGGTTGTTCTTTTTGCGGCGGCAGAGGATTTGAACTATGCGTTCTATTTCATTGTCACGTCCTATGATGGGGTCCAATGCGTTTTCAGAGGCAAGTCTGTTGAGGTCTCTGCCGTATGCGTTGAGAGTAGGAGTGTCGCGATACTGCTTATTGCGGGGTGATGTTTGCGTGCTGTCTCTGCGAGAAGTGTCGTGTTGTGGTTGCTCGTCATCACTAATGTTTTCGCCATCGATTTCACGCACCAGTGTGTTGTAGTCAAGGTGGTGTTTAGCCAGATATGCCGCGATGGGGTTTTCGGGCTCGAACATCATCTTGCGCAGCAGAGCCAGAAGCAGGTGTACGGCGCCGACTTCAAGAGAATGTGTCCTGCGGGCTTCGAGTTCCGAAGTACGAATGACTTGTGTACAGTCGTTGCTCATATAAACCTTGCCGTCGAGAATGAGTTTGCTGTCAGTGTGAAGGTTTGCTATGATGCGTTCCTGAAGGTCGCTGATATCTATTTCATGCTCTAACAGATAGGGCAATGCGTTGTTGTTATCCCGCAAGGTAAGACAGAGCAGCAGGTGCAACGGCTCCAACTGGTCATTATTATATTTCTTAGCCTGTTCGTAGGCTTGGTTGAGGATGTCTTGAAATTCTTGTGAGTGATTAATCATCGCTGTTTGTTCTCGGAATTTTAATGTGTGTGTAATAAGTTCTCTATATGTCGGTTTAATCTGTCGAGTGTTGCGGCACGTTTTTTATTGAGTATCATCACATATTGTTGTTCAATACCTATTGCGTCGCTATGTTCTATGTCATCGTAAACAAGTTCGTAACGTGTTGCCAGCCATATTGGGCATACGGTGTACCTGATTGCTCTGGCGTGTACGAGTCTTATCAGTTCTCCGAGGTGTTTGTCGGGCATGACCCGGTAGTTGAGTTGCGCCCCTAATTCGCCGGCGAGGTGCTCAAGGCGCAGTGTTATGGCGTCGTTGTCCTGAATGTGCAACTGACATAATGGCAGATTTTCCAGTGACGCGGGGTCACTATATACTATGTTATTCACTACTGCAAAAGGTGTGCTAAAAAGTGCTTTGGAACATAGGAATGTGTTGTTGACTTCTCGTGTTTTAGCCGTAGGTATGGCTCCCACATCGGCGTATTGGTCTTTTATCATTTTCTCCATTTGTCGCACTGTGGAGCAGTACACTACTTCGAGTTCTATGCCTGCGCTGTCGGCCATTGCGTGCAGCACGCTGCTCACGAGCGAATTACCGTCAGCGCACCATAACGCGCTGTCGCATACCGCAACCATTTTCCCGCGCCGCAGCATTTGATCGTAGTCGCTCTTATGAAGTCCGCGATACAGTCCGTGCGCCACGACAAGGGCGACGAGTAATACGGCACTGACGGATATCAGTAACCACTGATGACGTGATATGATTCGGGCTTCTTGCTGCATAGGATTTGACGATATGTAGTATCAGTCGAAGAATGCCCATGAGATACCCAGTTTCCACTGAACGGGATTGAGGGGGTATGTGGGCATGGAGTAGTATTTGTAGTTCGTGAACCAATAGTTAAAGTGGCTCATGAGCAGATAGAATCTAACTGTCTTAAGTTTAGCGTTTATGAAGGCTGACAACACGGGGTAGTTGCCGACTTTTTCTTTGTTCTGAATGTCGAATTGTGCAGTAGCGGGGTTGTAGATGGGAGCATAGTACTTAGTGTGGTAACGCATGTCAACACCTATTTGAATATCAAAGACTTTGAACCAACGGTCTTTGTAGTAAATCGAGTGATACAGGGCTATGTCGGGCAGGGGCAACACTTCGCTTGAGGAGTGTTGATAGACAACGTTATTCTCCATTCCGAAACGTTTGGTTGAAATGTTGAATTTGAGGTCGGCGCTGAAAACCTGTACGCTGCCGTCGTGTTGGTGAGGTTTGCCGTCATAGCCGAAATAGATGAGTTTGCTCACGTTCTCAAAACCTATTTTCAGTTCGCCCTGAACGTATTTGCTGGGGTATGATAATGTTCCGCCTCCATAGACACGTATCGTTTTGTCGAAATCGTTGAACCACCAATAGTGGTTCGAGGCGTATTTATGTATGAAGTAGTTAGGATTTTCGCTGCGAAGGTATGCCTTGGCTTTGATGCTCACCGTGTCTTTTCCGATTCTGAAGCGTGCACGGATATCTCCGTTAACATCAAATTCTCCTATCTTGTAGCCGGCAACGCATACGTCGCCGCGAACGTTGAAGTCCACGTACTTGCCGTGGTTGCGGGTTATCATGCCTCCAACGCGGGTGCTATTGACCCACTGATTGGTCAGCGTACTGTCTTTTTGGAAATAGTTATAGCGCTGCACTTCATTATAGGCGTATGCGGTGATACCTATGCCGGCTTTTGTGTAACCTTCCTCAAAACTGGCGAGGATAGTATTCTTGATGTTGAAAACATGCGCCGTATCCCAAGTTACAGAGTGGTTATAGAAGGTGTTTTCGAAGAATACCTCGTTGACAATCCTCTCCTTGAAACTGCGGTATGACCCATCGATCTGGAAGGCATGGCTGATGGTGAATGCCGGCACGAAGTATTTGGCAACCGAATCAGAGCCTTCAATTGTTCGTTCGCGGTATGTTCCGAAGTGGTAACCATGGTTGTAATATGCTGACAGGTAGCGAAATGCCGATGTAGCGTCAGTTAGGTTAGTACCGATGTCTTGCGCTTTAATTTCCTTATTCATGCTTTCTGCGGTAGCTATACCTCCGTTGTCGTGGCTGTGGATTGTGGTGAGTGACATCGATCCGCGACCATAGTAGCGTTCTCCGTCATAACTCGCAAAGAGGCTACCAGTGAAATCCTTGCTCGCCTGATTTTGATATTGTCCGATAGGCGAGAGGTATTCCAGTGTTATACCGAGATTGGTGCGCCGGTTGAGATTTCCGGTGAAGATAAAACTCACGTTATCTTCCTTGCGATATGTTGCTCCGCCGGTTTTATAGCTTATGTTACTATAGGGCAGACGGGTGTTGTAATACTGAACATCCTGCGGTGTGATGAAAAAAGGACTATAATTATCGGCAAAAAGGAAGTCGTTTTTGCGTACACGATCGAAGTATATCTTGGGTTGCACAGCCGAGAGCCATGTCGCGTTGTAGGCATTGGCTATCGAATACTTGTCGATGGGGTTTTTCAGAAAAAAATTCAGAAACAAGGTGTCAAAAGTCACTGTGTCAACTTCAGCGGTAATGTCACGCAGCTGCCATGTTTTTACGATTCGAGGTATGTTGGGCTTAAAGCGGGCATTCACCGCCGTGACGCAGCACAGCAGCAAAAAGAGCAAAATATGTCGGTGCGGACTTCGCATACTTACCACAAAGGTACGAAAAAAATGATAATAAATGTCAATAAAAAGCAATAATTGTGTACCTTTGCATTATAAGGTGCGAATAGTGGGCATATCACCCACCATTGTTGCCTGTTTTTAGTAATACCGTTTAATTGTAATGCTATGTCAGATACCATTCGCAGTCAGTTGTTAGTTTATGCTCAATGTTATGAGACGGCAGATTTTCTTGTTGGCGATCCTTCATCGTTCATGCACCGGGTTTCCGGAGAGCAAAACCGAGAACTAATGGCATGGATAGCATCGGCGTTCAGCTATGGCCGTCGCGAGCAATTCATGGCGAAAATTGAGTATATCCTCAACCTCGCAGGCGGAAATGTCTATCAATGGATTGTTGATGGGTGTTTCCTACAGGCTTTTCATGAGGGTGACACTTCATGTTTTTATCGTTTATATACTCATGCCGACGTCAGTGTGTTTTTGTCCGCCACGCGACAACTGCTGCTAACTTATGGGTCGCTCAAAAGTTTTGTATGCGCCTCGTCATTACGACCTGTCACAGCCCATTCCGCGGTAGAGGCTCTATGCCGTTACTACGCTAGCTATCAGTGTAAAATGATACCCAAGGACGCCACTTCCCCATGTAAACGTGTATGCATGTTTCTGCGTTGGATGGTGCGTAGCGACTCCCCTGTTGACCTCGGACTATGGTGCGATATGATTGACCCTGCAACGCTCATTATACCTCTTGACACTCATGTTATGCAACAGGCTCATCGTCTCGGACTATTGCAGACAGTAACGGCTTCCATGCGCACCGCAGTGCATCTCACGGA
>ODAI012473757.1_pt1 | contig 24514 bp, 21 predicted proteins | sample 1539321 | NCBI WGS metagenome assembly ODAI01 (sample SAMN02144231, study PRJEB22623) | gut metagenome | biome: sheep rumen | host: Ovis aries | place: New Zealand
AAAATCGATAAAATGCTGTATACTGTTTCTCATGAGGGTGCCACTCCTTTGTAAAAGTTTTTTGTTTGGTCGCAATAACTTTATCACAAAAGAGGCACCCTCTGTTATTATTTTAAATTCCTACAAAAACTTTACGCTAGCCTGTCAGCGGAAGATAAATAAAAGTTTCCCGATCCGAATTTCGTCATTCTCCTCTATTCTTCTCTTTTCATAGGGCTGCAGCCGCAACCCGTTTTTGAAGGTACCGTTTGTGGAATTCAGATCCTCAAGATATGTAATACCGTCTTCCAGGGAAATTCTGGCATGTATTCTGCTTACGGACCCGTCTTCCAATACAAGATCTACCTCATCTTTCTGCTTCCCGATCAAAAAATTGTCGGATTCCACAGTGGCAGCAACCCGTCCATCCGGCGTATAAAGCTTGTGTTGCTCATTCTCCTCAACGGGCCGTTCCATATATACCGTCTGTCCGTAATCCTCCGTATCATAAGCCGTTTCCTCCGCAACGGCAACGCCTTCCATACGTTCCAGCATCGCTTCCCGATAGGATTGTCTGGCATCACGCTCCTTTTTCTTCTTTCTGCTGAAGCGCTCCCACAATCCCACCTTCCCCTGTTTTGTCAATGCCAAATCCTCTGTGGCTGCAATCTCGCGGCCGATTGCCGGATCTCCATTTGCCTCCTCCGAAACAGCCATGAATGGATCCGGATCTTTTTCACAATTCGTATTTTTAGACAATATCTCCAAGCGTTCTGCGTCCTCATAAATCTGTTTTACCAAGTAATCCTCCCCTGCTTTTTCCAATTGCTCATACATGCTGTAAACGCATTCTACAAGCCCCTCATCCTCATAATCCATATGCTCTATGATAAAATCGATAAACTTCAGCATACCGCTATTTTCTGTACTATACGGCAAGTACAAAAAAGAAAAATTTTTGCTTCCGACATCCTGAAATACATGCTCCGGGTAAACCACAATGTTTTTATCATCCAGCAGAAACCGTTCCAACTCCTGTCTGGTACGCCTCAGACTCCGAAAAAACGAAAGCACCCATTTTCTGTCAAGCAACTGTTTGACGCACAGTTGTGCCGTACTTTGTTTGGACGTAATGTCATAATATAGATATGCCTGCCCATTGATATACCGCAGGCTGCACGAGAGCAATCCCTTGATTCCGCCTCTTGTCAAAATACAGTATTGATACCTGCGTTCATCCGGTTTCTCCGGCAAACGCACTCTCTCGTAATTACACTGTAAACTTTTTACAAATTCTGTTTCCATCTTTTTACTTTCCTCCCAATTTCTTAAAACTTCTGATAAACAATACAGGATTAATCCTGCAGTTTTCATAACAGACCTCGTATTTCCAGCTATTGCCGCCGTTCCAGAAATCCAACCCTTTGAACGGAAACTTTAGACTTCCCGCACGGCTTACAATAAATTCGTTTCCCTTCACGCAAATCTTTGCCTCCTGCAAATTCCATGCAACATAGGGTTTGTCGTCCTCTCTGCTTTGTCTGAGCACTTCCGCTACCAGATACTTTTCTTCCGTAATCTGCAAGGTACACCCACGCAATGCCAATATTGCTGCGCTCTGCTCCATCAGACACCTATCATACTCCCAAAAAAGCATATAAATCACCAGCATGATTACACCCGTGACAAACGGGAAAAGCAGAGCCGCTTCCACTGTAAAATATCCATCCATCATTCGGTTCTTTTTCACCTGTCTCCTCCGCTCCTGCTGTTTACTTTTTATTACAACAAAAACTTGCACAGATATGCTAACATCAAGAAGGGCAAATACGGCAATCTTGTGTTTTTATTGACCTTATGCAGAAACAGCAGTACCCCGGAAACAAGAGCCATGATCATAAGGCTGATTCCTAAAAGGAAAATACAGATCTTATAGCTTTCAACAAGTCCTATATTCACCAAGGCCCATCCATCTCCTGCTCCAGCTTTTTGCGTCAGCCTCGCTATGATGACCAAAAATATTCCCGGCATAACCGCCATGCACATCATTACAAGCTCCCACTGCTTTTCATGCGAAAAACCCAAACCACAGATTCCTCCGCATACCGTTCCTACGATCAGGATCCATACCGGTATTTTTTTCTCTTTTATATCCCAAATTGCCAGTATGACCAGGTAGCTCAGTACCATTACACTTCGCATCTTTATCCGCTCCTTTATTTTGCTTTGTTTACTGCACATCGGGAGCACGGTCGCAAGTTCTCTTCCGCCGCCTGCTGCCTGGTTATGGTAGAGATTATTCTTGTCAGGCCAGGGCAATTTCTATTGTAGTGATAGAAATCTCCTTCCTTACAGATAAAGATCTGTCCGTCTTCCTGTATCCCCTTCTTCCCGCACTTAGAACACATCTGGTACCGCCTGCCATACTCATTTCTGGCAGTTTTCAGATCCTCCATATAAATTGTGTGTATGCTCAGTTTCAGATGCGTACACTCCAGGCTCTCATGGTATACCGCCCGGTTTTCCGTAACATACACCATTTCCTGACTGACAGAGCCGGCCGATGCTCCCGTCAGATCATAACCCGTCCACAGCCTCCCGTAATACCGGTTTGACATGCGAAACGGTTTCACAAACGGCAGCTCCAACCATGGGGAAACCTGATATGTTACAACAATATCTATCACATCTCCCGGTGTATCCATATCCTGCGAAAGCACCCTGCTTTCCATAAATTGCAGTCCGTCCACACCTTTGCTCAAAGGCGACGCTTCCAAATAAGCCTTTCCGCAATATTCTACGATTCTGCTTTTCACATAACCATAGGTCAGTGCAAAATCGCCTACCAGATTCAACTGCTCTTTTTCGTCTTTCTCCGCTTTTTCTGAATGTTTCACCGCATACCCGTACACACACATCTGGTTACCGGTATTCCATAATCCGGACTGAAGATTTTGATGCAGCCGGATCATTTCCATAGAACTTCCTAAATTGATAAAAAAGAACAAAAACATGGGCAGCACAATTGCCGCTTCCACCGTCATACCTGCGCCTGCTCTGGCTGAAAGCAGTCCGAAAAAGGTGAACCGGGATGTTCTCTCTATGAAAAATTTGTCAGGAAAAATCTTTTTGCACTTTGGAGAAGGGTTTTTAAATTTTTTGAGGTTGCTTTTCCATAGAGAAAACATCTCCGTCCACCTTTCTTTTGAATTGTTTATTGCGTACTGTAACCTTTTTGTCTTATAATCTCACAATCATATCCATAGGCACTTTTAACACATACTTTTACTTCCAGCGCATCTATGCACCCGTCCAGACGAAATGTATGATTTCCCGGAGTATTCCGCAGATCTGCCTCCACCATATCCATGGCTCGCAGATTCATATTTTTCTTATCTTCCAAAGCCAATAAAACCCGCAGATAGTCCTCATAAGCCATTCCTTCTGATGACATATCCTTCGGAACCCCGCCAATATTCAGCGCATGTTCCAATGCATAATGCCAGGTATCCGATCGCTTCATTAACGGCACCCTCGCTCCAGACATCAGACACTTCACATCATAAATGCTTTCTGCAAAAGCCCAGCCCAATAGCAAGATGTGTTTCAATACATCCGCAGCCTCCGGTATGGTCGCCAGTGTTGCCAGCACAGAAGCTGCCGCCTCCGCAATTGCACATTTCTCCTGGTCAGAATACAGATAAGCCGTATTGGCCGCCTCCCTTGCTGCAAAAATCCGGTTTACCACATACTTGAGATTCTCCACATCCGCGTCTTTCCCACCAAGCAGATATTCAATCTGATAATCCAATACATGATCTTTGCTGCTTTCCGTACCGTAAAACCCCAGGTATCGGAGCAGATACTCCTGAAACAAAAATTGTTCCAACAATTCATCCATGTCAGGACTGTCTTCCAATACAAGATTTCCCTGGTTGCATTCATCCCTCTGCAGGCGGGAAGATATGGCATTTTCTGAGGAAAACTTTTTATTTGACAATTGCGATGTATTTTCAACCACCATGCTCAATATTCCCTTTCGCCGGATTGCCTCCAGATGATCTGTCGGATTATCAACCGTGATTGTGATCCACTGCGTCTCGGTAATCCATTGCGTCTCAGTGATCCACTGCCTCTCGGTGATCTCTTCTTCCCGCTCATAGTCTTTCAGTTCCTCGTCAAGCCTTTTCTTTTCTTCCGCAATATCCCGCTCTGTCAACTGCTCTGAGGTTACCGTCTTCATCCAGTCTCCCCACTCTTCCAACAGGGAAATGTTCAGATCATCCCACATAGCCTCCGCCGCCCGTCTTCGAAACACATCGCCGCTTCCATCTGTCAAAAACCTTGCCTTTTTTACCTCAACACTTTCCAGCTTCATCCCCAGAAAATCCCGATACAGCAGCCACTCCAGAAAAACATCATCCTGCGACATATTATGCTTCAGATAAAATTCCAATCGGTTACCTGTATTCTGCACACCGGATAAAGCGGTTCCGTAAGAAGCGTCAATCGCAAACAGATTGTATTGATCGAGCAATTCCCTATGATACTCTGCCAATACACTGTTGAGCCCGATATCGGTAATACACTCTGACTCCAGATAAAATGCATTCTTTCGGGTTCCCTCGATCAATGTCAGACAGAGCGAGAGGACAACTGCCAGGATCAGCGATAGATAAACCGTAAGATATGCATTCTCTTTTCTCTTTAACATCCGACTGCCTCCTGCTCTGCCGACCGTTTCTTAAAATTTATTTGTCTGCTTTGTGATTTTACTGAAAATAGATTCTACAATAGATGTGAGTTGTTCCTTGAAGATCAGAACAAGACCTACTAATACGACGATAATGAGTATGATCTCCACTGTTCCCATTCCGTCTTCCTCTGTCAAGAATTCCTGAAATCCCTTCACAGCTTTTCCTCCTCTCTACATACCCATAGATATAAACGCCGGCAACATTACCATCACCATTACCACCCCCAGCATCATTACCATGGGTACCAATAATTTTGTGGCTGCTTCCTCTCCCAGTTTTCGCCCCGACTGAATCCGTTGGATAAGAGCTTTCTCCGTCTCCTCATGCAGACGTTCCAAAAGAGAGGAACTGCCCTTTTTTAAATTCTGCGTCATGAGTGTGCTGAGCCGTATATACTCCTGCAGTCCCGTTCGCCTTCCAAACCGTTCATATGCACTGCTCTCAGACACGCCCGATTTTAACTCCCTGCAGGTATACAATATTTGTTCATACCCCGGACTAAGCTCTCTTCCCTGCTTCTTTTGCAGTTCATATTCAGATCCGATCTTTTGAAACGCTCCCTGCAGCGTCATTCCGGCCCCCAGATAGAGCGCCAGTTTATGTACAATATCCGGATACTCCTGCTTCATGCATTCCCGCTGCTTTTCCAGCTCCTGGTGCAAGTCTCTGTCACTCAGAAAAAATATGAGTACGCCCACTCCCCAGCTTACTGCAAGCAAAACCAGCCAGCTTTTTTCTGTGGGATTACGCCAGGTGATTTTTAGCTCGTCCACCGTTGCGGGCAATTCCCAGTATTCCTCCTCTCTGCTGTTTCGCTCTGCTTCCTCCAACATTGTTACGGTCTTTTGATACCGATACTCCTCCCGTGAATATTCTTTTGCAGGAACTGTAATCCACAGCACAGTTTCCCACTCTTGCTCACCATAGGAGATCTCTGCCTTTAACATCACTTCCTTGTCCTGCTCGTCCGGCTTCACCTCGCCGGAAGAAGTAATGCTTTCCGTATCATAGCTTCTCCACTCCACACGAAACGGAAATCCTTCATACTGCTCTGCCAGATTCAGATCACTGCGGACATCCTGAAGCGAACTGTTCTGCCCTGCAATCAGTTCCGGCAATGCGTCGGAAAATTTCTCATACCACTCCGCAAGGTCCTCTGCCTTGATCTGCAAAGGTTCCACATAAACGTGAAACCGTTCTTTTTGATCCCCATATGACCCTTCCAGCCAGACATCCTGCCCCTCTTCCAACACATCCCCACGCTTCAGCATATTCTCTCTCTCCAAAGGCTGACCCCGAATGGAACGAGCCGCCATAAATACCGCCAGAACCGTGCCGCCCAATAGGATCAACAATGTTTTCTCAATTTTTTTGATATAAAACTCCCGCCGCAGCTTCTCCTGATCCTGCCCGGGATACAGATGTTCCATATCTATTCTGACCTGCCTTGAAGCCAACTTTCCATTCCGATTCAGGACAGCATACAAAAGTTCCGCCGGTCCGCGCATCTGCTTTTTCATGTTCCTACCTCTTTTTTCTACTCCATTTTTTTTGCAATCTTAAGCAAAATATGATCTCCCAACGCATAGGCTGCCAAATAGATCACCAGACATACCGTCATAATCACAATTCCCTGTAAATTATGATACAGATCATCAAAATAACCCGGATAACTGATGCCAATATAGAGCAATATGGCAAATGGCATACCTTTCATCACATTCTGTTCCATCTTTCTTCCGCTTAACACCGTCTGGATCTCACGCTTTGCATCAATTCGCTGCCCGATCAGATTCACTGTGGATTGCATAATCTCCGAAAGATTTCCGCCGCCTCTTTTTGCGATAGCGAATACTTGGGCAAACTGCAAAATATGCTCATTATCACTGCGTTCTCCCAATGAAAACAACATCTCCTCCAGCGTGATATTGACGACCAGCCCCCGTCTGATTCCTTCCAATTCCTCATAGATCAAAGAATCTTCTCCATACAAAAGTTTCATATCCTTTCGGCTTTCTACAAAAGCATTTTCCACCGCATAACCGGCTTTCATAGAAGTAACCACAGATAAAATACACTCTCTGAACTGTATCCCCAGTTCCTCTCTGCATTTTGCCAGCTTCTTTTTGCATTCATCTCGGAAAAAAAGGATACCTACGATTGATAGCGGCAATACCGCCCAGACGCTCCGATAAAAGAAATATGCCAGAAGGATTACGACCATTGCAGCCTTGATTCCTTCAAACACAATTTCATTCCACGTCCAATCATACTTATGATAGTCCCGCTGCTTTAAGTTTGCGTTCATGCTGTAATGTCCCTTTCTTACACAACGAACCAATTACCTTCCCCTGCGCCGTTTCCCCTTTTTCTTCAAATTCATACAACGGATTTAGCAGAAATTGGCCGTCCTGATATCCTAAGACCTCCACTATTTGCAATACTCTCCTGGATTTATCCCGAAGGCGTCCCAAATGTACGATCACATCCAAGCCGGAGGCAATCTGTTGTCTGATCGCGGCAAGCGGCAGATCCATTCCCATGAGCACCATATTTTCCAGACGCGACATCATATCCTCCGCACTGTTTGCATGCCCGGTACTCATACTGCCGTCATGCCCCGTGTTCAGACATTGCATCATATCAAACGCCTCTGCACCTCTGACCTCCCCGACAATAATTCTGTCCGGGCGCATACGCAGGGATGCCCGGATCAGATCTCTGATCGTAATCTCCTTACATCCTTCCACATTGCTGTTTCTTGTTTCCAACTGCACCAGATTCGGAATATCCTGCAGCTGCAATTCCGCACTGTCCTCGATGGTAATGACCCTTTCCTCCTTCGAAATATATCCGGACAACGCATTTAAAAAAGTAGTTTTACCGCTTCCGGTTCCGCCGCTGACGAACAGATTATATCCGGATTGCACCAGTTTCTTTAGAAAACCTGCGGCTTCCGCAGAAAGTGATTCCATTTCCACCAACTGACGCATTGTGATCGGATGTTCCGGAAATCTCCGGATCGTAACAATCGGCCCATTCAAAGCAATCGGACTCAATACAATATTCACTCGGGACCCGTTTGACAAACGCGCATCCACAATGGGGGAAGCCTCATTGACCACACGGTTGCATCCCGCCACAATCTTCTGGATCACATCCTCCAGTTTCTCCAAAGACTCAAACCGCACATCCAATTTCTTTAAATGTCCGTTCTGCTCTACAAAAATTGGATTGGTTCCGTTGATCATAATCTCTGTAATGGAATTGTCATCCACGAACGTCTGCAGAATATCCAGTTTCCGGAGAGAATTAAACAATTCCTTTTTCAATTGCCTTCTGCTCTCCACAGAATAAAGACTTAATTCTTCCCGCAACAAAATGGTTTCATCGATCAGTTCATCCACCTCCTCATCTGTGTAATCCCGTCCGTAATCCATTCTCTCCTGCACCGCATGTTTCAGTTTCTGCTTCATATCAATGTAGCTCATTGCCATTTGTCTCCTCCAATTCTTTTATCAGACCGCTTACAAAATCGGCCATTTCTCCTTTGGTATACTGATCAAATACATCCGGAACCCGTCGCACCTGCGGTACCATGCACTTTTTTGTCTTCCGAAGCACATCCTCATAGGAATATCCCGCCAAAATCCGTTCATATTCTGCAAGTTTGCCTTGCGCAATATGATCTTCTTTCGTGACTGTGAATACCACCGTGCACAAACGTAAAATATCAAACAATCCCTGCATACTTTCACTCAAGTCCATAATGACATATTCGTACAGTCCGGTCTCTGCCAGCTTATGCAATAATTGCTGCCATTCCTCCGCAGATATGGTCAACAGGTTTTGCCCCGATTTCATCGGCGGCACATAATCGAGATTTCCTTCGTGCTGCGCGATTGTCATAAGCCGCAGCTGAAACTTGTCCTTTTCTGCCATAAGAAAATACAGCAGATCCGCGAGATCTCTTGCGCCGGTCTGCGCTGCCAGTTCAGAAATGCCTGAAAAATGCTCAAAATTTAAATATAATGTCTTATGCGATAACGCAAGCATATGACTCATCGTCAGTGCAAAAGTGGTCTGAAAACCGCGTCTGACCGGCGAGTACATCCCAATAAATTTGGTTTTCCCGATCTCAGCCACACGAAAATAGGCATCCTCCGCAATTTCCAGATAAACCTCCAGAAAGCTCTGGAGCACTTTCCCGGCCTCCTGGTATTTATCCACTTTGATAAATTCATCCTTTCCCGCTAATCCGTTTTCCAGCAACACGATCGTACGCAAAGGACACAGTGTCGACAGATTGTCCTGCCAGGTACGCTCTGCTACCACCATAAGATCAATACTTTTTCCCTTCTCTTCCTGCAACATGATCTCCGTATCCGTATAAGTGCGCACCACCCAAGGCAATTCCTTATGCTCCCGCAGAAATTCTGTCATGGATTGCGCATACTCTTTCTCCTTGTCACATAAAAGCAAGATTGGTTTTCTTTTTTCTTTCAATAGACACCTCCCACTCTCAAGATCACACTGCACAAAACAGGTCCGGCCATACAGATTCCTTCTAATTTCCGATCGCCTATACAAGGTTTAAAATAACTCCACTTACCCTGTCTGATCAGTTCTCTGCAATATTTGCCCAAATAGGCCGCCCTGTCCCGTACATTTCTCTCTCTAAACAATTTGACTATGGAAAAAACTGCTGAAAACAGCAAAGAAATAAACAGAAAATAAAGTACTCTCTTCACAGGAAAAAATCCCGCGCAGACACTCATCAGCTTCACATCCCCTGCTCCCAGACCACCGATCCGAAAGAGGGGATACAAGAGAAAGGCGACCACCGCAGATACCAGGATGTAGATTCCCACCCCAAACAGCATCTCCTTATATCCATTTCTGATCAATCCCCATCCTGCGATCAATAAGATCAAAGGATTGGGAATCCTCTTCTGTCTGTAATCATACAGACAGGCAATACACAACATCCATATTAAACTGATCAACCAAACAACTCCTTTGCATATTCATATTACCGGTTACGGAATTTGGGGAGGATATTTCTCCCGCAGGATTCAAAGACATGTCAACATTTGTATTTAAGTAATGCCTATTATAACACATTTTTCGACTATGGCAAGTATATATAGCATAATTTTAGCATTTTCGTCAATTTTCATAATATTTTGTAAAATCCAATGGCATAAAGTGCCGCAATCCCAGGCAGGCCAAGGATTCCGGATGTCAAAACTGTCACCAGATTGATGCCAATCCCCAGAGAAATACCGCCTGCCGCCAGCAGGGAATTTGCAAAATACATGATCACCGTCCCCAGAATACTCCGCATCACAATGTTTAACAGCCACTCTGTTTTTTGTCTGAACAACCCGATCACCAGGATCAACGCACACATACCGATCACGATCAGCACACTTGTCTGCTCTTTCATAGAAACCTCTTTGTCCTCAAACCTCTTCTCTTTATTTGTATGTCCGAACGGCATAAAAATTCCTTTTTTTGGTATATTTTGCAAATCCCGTACCTATACTTGTAACAACCGATCCGGGCTGGTGTTTTGTCCGGCAAAAGGAATTGTTGAAAGGAGATATGGCATGAAAGTTTTTTACAGACAGAATTTGAACCAGATCCTTCCCATTGAATCCGACCTGACATCTTTCGACTTAAAAGAATCCATAGAAAAAACCCGACAGGCTTTGGAGATTGCCTATTCGGGTTTTAATAACGCTGTGGATGCCGATCTGATCGACAGTTATATTTATGAAATCAATGCACTACAAAAGCGATATGCGCATCTGACGGAACTCGCCGGTGAACAGACCACCGAGGAGGTTCCTTTATACGCGCATTCCCCGGTTAGAACCCTGATCCGCCATGTTCTCCGTCAGGGTGTTACGTCCGTAGGTTAAACCGGCATATACGGTCTGGGAATTCCCCATGACCGGACCGTCGGTATTCTGCTCTGCGATCTGTGCGTAGGCGTCCCGCAAAGGTTCGATCACTTTGCGGATCTCGTCCAGCGCTCCCTCTTTGTGCTGTCCGGCATGTACCAGTTTCCGGGCACAATAGAAGTAGAGCTGCATCAGATTCCTTGCCTGGGCATATTCCATGTGCAGTGACTGCTCCAACTCATTCAGGCATCCTCTGCACTTGCGGATTGCCTCGGCAAGCGCCGCATCATCGTTCTCCTTTTGCGCCTGTTCGGCCTCATCCAGATAACAAAGCATCATTTCATATAAGATCACGACCAATTCCGTAGAATTCGCCTGAGAAATCCGCAAGGTAAACTGTTGCTTGCATTCCTTGGTCATGCTGTTCTCCTTTTTCTGCTATCCGCGCCTTACTGTAAGAGCTGCAAAACCTGTGACGGTCTTTCGTTTGCCTGTGCCAGCATGGATGTGCCCGCCTGGGTCAGCACCTGCGCGGTGGTGTACTCCGTCATCTCCTCTGCCATGTCCACATCCATGATGCGGGAATATGCCGCCGTCATGTTTTCGCTGGTAATGTCCAGACTGTTCACTGTGGACTCCAGACGATTCTGATAAGCGCCCAGTTTGCCTCTCACACTGGATACAAACTGAATCGCCTCATCCACGCGCTCGATGGCTTTATCCGCGCCTTCCGGCGTGCTCACATCAATATCCTGAATTCCCATGTTCAACAGATTGACTGCCGGAATTTCCACCTCCAGAACCTGGCCTTCGTTGGAACCCACCTGCAGACGCATCGCACCGATCCCCTTCACATCCACTTCCAGACCGCTGATAGTACCTCCGTCCTTCGGAAGCTCCAGGGTCAGTTCGAACTGATCATCGTCGCGGATCGTGAGCAGATTATCTCTGAGTTCCGCTCTGCAGCCTTCCGGGAACTCCGGTCCCAGAGCAGGCTCTCCGGCCAGTTCCAGTTCTCCCTCCGCATTTTTGATCACGGAAATGCTGTCAATACTGTATGTTTTTACAGGAATCGTTTCATTGTAGGAATTCACCTTTACGTCATTATTGTTGGTATATCCCTTGGCAGTGAATTCTCCGTTTAAAAGCTTCTGCCCGTTGAACTCTGTGGTGTCGGAGATTCTCTGGATCTCCTGCTTCAGCTGGTCTACCTCGGACTGAATGGTGGCGCGGTCCTCACCGGTCATCGTACCGTTTGCCGCTTTTACGGACAGCTCATTGATCCGCTGCAGCATAGCCGCCACTTCCGTCAGCGCACCGTCCGCCGTCTCGATCACGGACACGCCGTCGCTGGCATTCTGCGTTGCCACAGACAATCCCTTCAGCTGCGCATTCATTCTCTTGGACATTGCAAGTCCCGCAGGATTATCCTTTGCATGATTTACTTTCAGACCGGAAGATAATCTCTCCAAGGACTGGGACAGCAGGGAGTCGTTGTTCGCCAATGCATTATTGGACAACATTGCTGATACATTGTAATTAATTCTCATAATTTACCTCGCTTTTCTGATCGGATCTGTCTGATCTCATCTGATTGCCTGTAAAAAAAGCTTCGCAACATGATACAGCTCGCCATTTTCATGGCTTTCTGTTCCCGACGTCCTTGTCAAATGAATGTTCCCGCTGCTCACCACAGGTAATTTCGTTGCTTCTAATCTCATCCCGTTCCATGTTTCCTCACGGATCAAGTTGTAAAATATATCGGATGCTTCCTGCAATTTCGTAACCTCTTGGGGCGTTTTTCCCACAAGAAATCCCTCTATCCGATTGTTTTGCACCTGCAGATGAGCCTCTATATGGCCGCCGTCCCCGTCGTCTCCGCCCAAGTCCACAGCAATGGAGACCTCGCCTTTCTCCCCGCTTCCGTTTTCCACTGTCAGGTGTACCAGAGATTCCTGCCCTCCCACTTCCATGGACAGAAAATATTCCTCTCTGCGGGACAGATTTCCCATGATCGTAAGCTGTCTGTGCGCAAGCTGCAATGCCTTTACATCCAGACTGCTCTCCGCCTGGGTCAGAGTGATCTCTTCCACTTCCTCCTTCAGATCCTGCACCGTTTCCTCATATTCCTCCAGAAACTCCTGCTTATCGGAAAGCTTCTCCCAGAGATCGTCCGTCTTTTCTTCCCCGCCACGTCTCTTTTTCAAAGTGCGATAAGGATTCTCCTCATTGGAGAGCATCTTCTGGGCTGCCAGCAGATTCTCCGCATGAACAGGTGCTTCCCCTCTCGTTAACATTTGCGTCACTGCCGCCTCCGTGTTCACAACACTGCGAAGCTCCTTCAGCTGGGACTGTTCAAAACTGCGGGAGATCTGCTCGGAGATGGAACTGCTCTCTCCCTTTTGAACCAGCTCCTTGAGCGTACCGTATTCGTCGGATGCCTTCACATCCATATGGCGGAACTTCCCGCTTCTCACAGCCGTGAGCAGATTGGAAAACTGTAATTCCGCCTGGGTGTTAAGTACCGCGCCGATCGCAGCGCCATCTTTTTTCTCGATCTGGTGCAGCAGACGATACACTCCGATATAACTGTCTCTCTCTGCCTGCGTGATCTGATGATTCTGCTCCAATCCGTACAGATAACGGCTATAACTCTCCGCCTGTGTCTGAAAATCTTCCGGGAGCTGATCAAAATATGCATTCAGCTGGTCAAAACTCTGTTCCAGCGGATTTACGCCGTCCCGGATCATCTGCAGGGTTGCCGCCGGCGTCATCTTACGGATCAGATCCTGCAGTTTAGTATCTGCCTCCTTCACACGCTTTACATTCTCCGGGGTGATCTCCATGTGATTGTAGCCGAGGATCCGGATGGCTCTGAAATTCTCTTCAATCGGCTCCAGACCTACCTCGCGGGCCAGATCTTCCACATTGCCGAATGCCTTGCGTATGCTGTCCCCAAGATCTGCTCTGGGAGCGGTCATCAGGCTCTCATAGCTCTCTCCCGCCCGCTCATAGCTCTGCCGCAGAACGGTTCCTTCCTCATGGAACCGTGAAAGGATCGTGCCCTCTTCCCCGTCTTCCACGCCGATGCGGACAGTACCCAGCAACTGTGCCGGCAACTGCGGAATCTCTCTGATCACATCATTGGTCTGATTCCAATTCTGATATTTGGAAACCGCTGCTGCATCCTGCGGGAAATACTGCTCCGCAATCGCCTGCTCCGCCTCCCGCAGGGCTGCGATCATCTGCTCCATTGGCGCCGTATCGATGGCAAAACCGCTTTTGATCAGCTTCACATTCACCTCTGCCGTCATGCGCAGCCGCACTTCCTCCAGCTGCTTGCGCGCCGCCAACTGATCCGCCTGTATCTTGGCATCCTCCGACTGATAATACGCAAGGATTTCCACTGCCCTCTGATAAACGGTCTCTCCCGCGTCTTTGCCCAAAGATGCGTGGATCGGATCTTTTCCCTCTGCAATGGCTTCTGCCGCAGCCTGGGCAAAAAGCGTCTCGGAAACCGGAATGGCCGCTTCTTTGACCTGCTCCAGATTCTCAATGCTTTCCTCCGTCAGAGGAAGATTCTGCATAAGCAGCCACTTCGCATTCTCCCGGTTCTCGTCATTTGGCTCATAGCCCGCCTGCTCCAACACCTGATCCATCTGTCGTTTGATGCCCTCATCGGCAAGATAGGACATATCCTGCCCTGACGCCGCACTGCCCGGAGCGGCATACCCTGCTCCGCTGTTCTGTGCCAGATAGAAATTCCAGATTTCCGGCTCCATCTCATTGTCAACCAGATAGCGATAAGTTCCGTCCGTGGGTACTTCCAGTTTTTGCGCCATGTCCCATGCTTTTCCGACTGCTTCCGCATTTTCCGATGTCACGGGGACATCTGCAGCCTGAAAGCTCTCCGACAGCGCTCTCGCCAGGCTTTCGCTCCCCACTGCTGCCGCCAGCGTTTCCACATCCAGATCATCGGTATACCCTGCAATCTGTTGTCCGCTGCGCACCAGTTCCGCCTTGATCTTATCCACAATGGTAACAGCCTGCTCAGGGTCCATGGCGGAAAAATCAAACCCATCTTCTGATAATTTGTGGTAATCCTCCGCAGACATTGTATTGGACATCAAAGTCATGTAGTCCTGCGTGATACCCACATCCGTATAAGCAGCCTCCTGCTGCATCTCCATCAGGGACTTTTTCTCCCGGCTTTCCGTTTCCCCGCCCAGGGAAGCAATCGTATTCAGATTGCTCTCCGCCGCCGAAAAACTAACCGGCGCATTCGCCGATACCGCTTTGTTTCCGGCTGTAGGCTTTGCAGATTCCGGCAGCCTCCGCATTCCGCCTGCCTCGCCTCGCTCTGTATAATTCCCGGTGGGGATCACATCCGTTTTATTTGTCTGATTCTGAAAAATGATATTCATGCCCTGACTCCTCTGAACTGCTCCCTGAATAATGGAAAAAGGTGAATGTCCGAAGACACTCACCTTTTATTTCGGTGTAAATTTCAATTTTCTTAACAATTAAAATGTAAAGATTGCAGCACTGTAACCCGGCATATCAAATGTGATGGAATAATCGTGGAAATGACAGGACTTTGCCTCTGCCGCGATCTCCGCAGGAATTACGTTGCCCCAACCGCCAAACCGCTCATCATCGCTGTTCAGGAGCAATTTGTATTTCTTCTTGGCAGGGACAGGCACCTGATAATTCTCCCATTTCATGGGCGTCATATTGATGACAAAGAGCAGATTGTTCTTGCCGGTGGATGACTTACGCACAAAGGAATAGGTGCTTCTGTCCACATCATCAGCATTCATCCACTCAAAGCCGTCCCAGCTGTTATCAAACTCATATAAAGCGGGATTCTTACGGTACAGCTTGAGCAGTTCCTTCATCCACTCATGCATGCCTTTATTGTTTTTCTCGCCCAACAGGAACCAATCCAGTTCGCGCTCCTCGCTCCATTCACGCTCCTGTCCGAAATCCTGGCCCATAAACAGAAGCTTCTTGCCACAATGTCCAAACATATATGCATATCCCGCACGCAGGTTTGCATACTTATCCACAGGATAACCTGGCATCTTATTTACCATGGAACATTTCAGATGCACTACCTCATCATGGGACAGCGGCAGAATATAGTTCTCGCTGGAATTGTAGGACATAGCAAAGGTCAAAGCGTAATGGTTGCCTCTGCGGTAAATGCCGTCCAGCTTCATATATTCGCAGAAATCATGCATCCAGCCCATATTCCACTTGAAGGAGAATCCCAGACTCTCCGTTCCGATCTTACCGCTGACACTCGGCCACGCGGTGGATTCTTCTGCAATGGTCAAAAATCCGGGATAGGTTCCTCTCACCACGGAATTCAGATGCTTGAAAAATTCAATTGCCTCCAGATTCTTGTTACCGCCAAACTCATTCGGCAGCCACTGACCGTCCTGCTTGCCGTAGTCCAGATACAGCATGGAAGCCACCGCATCCACGCGGATACCGTCCACATGGAACTCCTTCAGCCAGAACAGCGCATTGGCGATCAGGAAATTCTTTACCTCCAGCTTGCCGTAGTTGAAGATCTTGGTACCCCAATCCGGATGCTCCCCGCGCCTTGGGTCCGGATGCTCATAGATACATCCGCCGTCAAAACAGCCCAGGCCATGGGCATCTGTGGCAAAATGAGCCGGCACCCAATCCAGGATCACGCCTACACCCGCTTTGTGCAGCTCATTGACCAGATACATGAAATCCTCCGGTGTACCGTAGCGGGAAGTCGGCGCATAATAACCGGTCACCTGATATCCCCAGGAGCCGTCAAAGGGATGCTCCGCAATCCCCATCAGCTCCACATGGGTATATTTCATCTCTTTCAGATATTCCACGATCTTCTTTGCAAACTCTCTGTATGTGTAAAACCCTTTTTCTGTCCCGTCATTGGGATGCTTCATAAAGGAACCGATATGACATTCATAAATTGCCATAGGTTCCTTATTCATGTCTTTCTGATCCCGCTCGGACATCCATTTCTCATCTTTCCACTTAAATCCGCTTAAGTCCGTGATAATAGATGCCGTGCCGGGGCGAAGCTCCGCATAGTTTGCAAACGGATCCGCTTTGTACAGTTTCTCATCTTTCTGTGTGGTGATCAGAAATTTGTACATTTCCCCTGTTCCGATGCCGGGCACAAAACAACTCCATATGCCGCCTTCTCCCAGCTTGGTCATAGGGTGTGCATCCTCATTCCAATCGTTGAATGTGCCGACTACATGCACTGCTTTCGCATTCGGCGCCCACACACCGAAAAAAACACCCTCTTTCCCATCTTCCTCCGACAGATGTGCGCCCAGCTTTTTATAAATGTCATAATGCGTTCCCTGCGCAAATAAAAACTGGTCATCCTGCGAAATAAATACCTTTTCTCTCATTTACTAACCCCCAATCCGTTTATAAAAAATCTTTCTCTGAAACAATGATCATATCTTCATCATCATATCGCTTTCCCACAAGAATACTCACAAAGTGCCCCAGAGAGATCCTCCTTGCATGATCTATGGCTTCATCCACAATCTCCCTTACTTCCGCCATCGTAACCGCATGATCTATGGTCTGCCTTTTCTCGATACGATTGTGCAGCGCAAGCACACCCAGATCATCGATTGCATACTCCTGTTCCCTTGCATATTGCTTTCCATATGCAACCAGCATGTCATTGCTGAGTGCCTTAACATCAATTCTGGAAGTAAACTCTCCCTTCAGGAAGTCATATTGCTCCAGGAACTGATCCATACTCTTGGTATCATCCTGAAGAACTACCACAATTCCCAGATCCTCTCTCTGCAAAGCCCTATGCAGATTAGTCACCGTCTGCTCGTTCATGGTGCTTGCCTTCTGAACAATCAATGCACCATTCTGAAGACGATCAATGGTCTCGTCCATATCTTTCTGATTCAGACCATTGCCGGATATCTTTGCAACCTGCCCCGAGAAATTGCTGTCGTTAGATTGAATCTCCCGGATGATCTTCTTCGCAAGCGGGATCGTGTCCACATCGACTTCACCGGAAATGATCACATTACCCGTGTATGCCGCGAGACTGATGTCATCAATGGCTTTTACAATCTGCTCTCTGGTCTGCCTGCTCTGGATATAAGAACTGAAATGTTCTCTCTCCTCCCTTGTCATAGAACGAACTTTCTCTTTTACTTCTTTCGCTTCCTGCTCGTCCCCTGACTCTTCTTCCGACTCCTCCGATTCTTCCTCTGACTCTTCCGGCTCCTTTGACTCTTCCGCCGGTTCTTCTTCGGTTTCCTCGGCGCTCTCTTCAGACACCACGTCCTCGTCCGACTCCTCCGCCTGTTCATCCAAGGTCTCCTCAGCGGTTTCTTCCTCGACGTCCTCCTCGGCCCCCGCTTCCTCCTCAGACTCTGCCGGGTCTTCGGACTCTGCTGCTTCCTCAGAATCTGCCGTCTCTTCCGACTCCTCTGAATCTTCTGACTCCTCCGTCTGCTCTTCTAAGGCGTCCTCAACCGCTTCCGTATCTTCAATTTCTTCAATCTCCTCTGCCTCTTCGAGATCTTCGAAATCTTCTGTTGTCTTCTCACTGTCCGCTTCCCTAAAGATGCCGTCTGTGGGCTGATCCGCAAAAATGTCATCTACAGGCTGGTCTGCAAAAATATCATCCACCGGCTGATCCGTAAAAATATCATCCGCATCCTGATTCGGCAACACAGTATTACTGCTGTCATCCTTTTCCAGCTTTTCCAGCAGACCGTCCCTTACCGCGGCTTCAAACTCCGTAAACATACTGCCTGTCTGCTGAAGTACATGTCGGCGAACTTCTGCTTTTCGCTTTTCTTCGTTCTCCCTCTTCATGCGCTCCCACTCAGCCAGAACATCCTCAATATCCATCTGACCGGTGATCTGTTTTTCCACCGCCTGACCCTGGGGAAGCACAATGCGAAGCTGCCCGTCCGACTCCTGCGACAACACATCCGCCATTGCACGGGGCGGCTCTATTTCCGCCATTTTTTTCTCATATGAATTTGCCTGCGAAACAGGTCTGTTTACATTGATCTCTCCGGTTTCACCAAAGAAGACCTCCGATTTTTCAACCTCATCCGGATCGGAAACCCTGACTGGTTCCTCGTCAAGAATATCTTCCGGATCTTCCTCGATAACGGTCTCCTCGGAAGCTTCCGTTTCCTCCACCTGCGGCTCAATGCTCTCCGGTTCGACAACTTCCGGCTCAATAGATTCGGATTCAAATTCCTCATCCGCATCGTCCAGATAAGGCTTCAACTCCTGTGCCAGTGCTGCCTGCAGATTGATCGTGTTGTATTGTCCCACGTCCATGGTTTTTACAAAAATATCCGGTTCTTCCTCTTCGATCCTTTCCGGAATTTCCACAGACGGCTCGATGTCAGCATAATCAATGGACTCTTCCGGCTCTTCTGCCATTTCCGGCTCTTCTGCCATTTCCGGCTCTTCTGCCATTTCCGATTCTTCCGCTTTTTGTGCGGTATCCCGCAAGTCATATTCTGCCAGATCTTCTGCCCGCACAGGCTCATAGACGATCGTGTCCCCGGTTACCATATTCACCTGGACATCTTCTTTTTTCCAGACTGCCGTATGCTCTTCCGCCTGCCCATCATCAAGTGCAGAATAACGATCCTCTGCATTCCCGCCGTTGCCTATAGACCTCTCGTCATCTTCCTCATCCAGAGCTTCCTCTTCCTCCAGGAACTCCTCTTCCTCCGGTTTGGGATCAAAGCGATGATCATACACTCTCTGCTGCTCTGCCGTCAACGGCTGATGCAGCATTTTCAGCTCCATCGCCTTCACAACATACTCGCCATCTCCAAAACAAGCGATCATCTCATCGCACTCTTCCACGCAGCGGGTGGCCAGACCGACTCTGTGATAGAGATAAGCCAGTTCATAAGCCCACTTTTCCCTGTAGTCGTGCTTCTTCAGTTCCTCCAGGACTTCAATCCTTTCCTCCAGACTGACATCCTGATCTTCGTAAATTTTATACTGCAAAATATAGCGTCCGGGATCCTTCGGCGCCACATTGACAAATTCTTTATAATACTCCATCGCCTGTACGAGATCGCCCGTCCTGAGGCAAAGCTCACACAGCGAGTAAACGATACTTCTTCCACCGGGCCGACGGTCATATGCCAACAACAAAAGGTCCTTGGCATTCTCATACCGTCTGTTCATTTTATAAACATCACTGATGGTGCACAGCATCATCACGCTTTTCACTCTGCGCCAATCAATGGTATCTGCAATCTCTGCTGCCTGGGCGAAATCTTTTTGCTGAATCAACTTCTTGATCTCATCTGACCGAAGCTTGTACTCTACTTTATCCAAGGTATTTCTCTCCCACTTCTAAAATTATCCCCAATATCCCCATTTTTATCTTTTAGTTTACCATAGACGTCCCGCTATGTCAAAACGGAAACGTTAAAAAAGCAGATTCGACAATTCTGCAAATTCTTCCAGCGTCAACGCCTCTCCGCGCACCGTGGTAGGCAGTCCCATTTGCTCCAGTGCCTGCGCCACCTGCTCTTTTGATATCTGCAGATTTGACGCATTTCCCAAACCATTCACCAAAGTCTTGCGCCGCTGATTAAAGGATGCTCTGATCAATGCAAACAGCTTGTGCTCGTCCTTCACCTGTACCGGTGGTTCTTCATAACGAGTCAGCCGGATCACTGCACTTCCCACATTCGGCCTCGGAATAAAACAATTGGGAGGCACATTTGCCACGATCTCCGGTTTGGCGTAATACTGCACCGCCAGCGACAGCGCACCATAATCCTTTGTGCCCGGACCAACCTGCATCCGGTCAGCCACTTCTTTCTGCACCATGATCGTAATGCTCTTTAACGGCACATGCTGTTCAAACAGTCCCATGATGATCGGCGTTGTAATATAATACGGCAGATTTGCCACAACCTTGATCGGCCGTCCGCCGTTTCTCTCCTGCACGATCCCGTTAATATCCACCTTCAGAATGTCCTCGTTCAGAATTGTCACATTATCATAGACCGACAACGTATCCTTCAGAATCGGGATCAACGCCTTATCGATCTCCACCGCCACCACTTCTCTCGCAGCCTCCGCCAGATACTGTGTCATAGTGCCGATTCCCGGTCCGATCTCCAGCACACAATCTTCCTTCGTGATCCCTGCCGCCGCTATGATCCGATCCAGCACACCGGTATCGATCAGGAAATTCTGTCCGTATTTTTTTTGAAAATTAAAGTGATACTTCTGCAGCACTTCAATCGTATTTTGGGGAATACCCAGATTTGCCATGCTCTTTATCCCTTTTTCTGCATTTCCACCAACCGGTTGATGATATACTCCGCACCGACTTTACCGCTGTTGCCCACGTTATAGATATACTGCTCCTTCATCTGCCGCAGGGAATCCCTGGAAAACTGATTGTCAAACAAAAGCTTCTCCACCGCCGGACGTAAGCCCTCAAGCGCCGTCTCCTCCAGGGAAATTCCGACTTTATCTCTGAGCTCGATATCCACCGGCACAGAGGAAAGTTCTTTGTAATTCGGATTTACCACCTTCATCGGCGTGTTGATGAACAATACCGGCTTTAACGTGGAGAACGAATACTCAAATGCAATACTGGACCAGTCCGTCACCAGCAGATCTGCCGTATACACGGTCTTGTTGGAGGAGAAATCCATCTGCACCTCCACACCTTTTTCCTCGTATTTACCCGCAAGCGCTTTCAGCTTTTCCTCAAAATGCCGCACATACTGGGGGTGCGGACGCACGATGATATGATAGGGCAGCTGCACCAGTTCATCCAGCATCTGCTCAATGCAGGAATCCATAATATTGTCCCGCTGCCAGGAGGGCGCGATCAAAATCGTTTTGTTGTCCTTTGCGCCGGTCCGGGCTTCTTCCTGCTCCATCGCTTCGTAGGAAACCGTCATGTTGTCAATGACACTGGATCCCCACTCCACAATCCGCTTTGCAGACAGACCAAACTTCTGCTCGCGCTCTTCAATCTCCTCTTTGTTCTTAAAGCCGGACGCAAAGATCGTGTCAAAATGATCCAACGCATTCTCATGGAAGGTCAGATTGGAGCTGTTCACATCATGCGGCACATAAATATATTCGATATCTTTTTTTACATAAGAGCGCTTCAACTGAAAATTCTCCAGATCCGGTGTGGTCATCACCATGATCTTCGTCTCCAGCTTCATCATCAGCACGATCAACCGCTTGTCCCCGATATAATATGGCTTAAACTGATCGCTCTCCATACCGAACACTTCATCCAGCGGATCGCTGGTGATGTAATGGATCACAATATTGGTACGCCTGATGATTTCTTCAATGATGTTTTTATAGTATTTATAAAATCCGTTCTTCTCGGAATAGAAGACGATCTTTTTTCCGGGAACCTTCAGAAAACGCTTGTAATCCTCCAGCTCTTTCTTGTGATACGGGTTTTTCTTATCCTCTTTTTTGCCCGCTGTCATAAATTCCTGGGTCTTTTTCAGTTCTTCTTTGCTCTTCTCCAATGCCTCATAATCAATGTATTTCTTGGGATTGATCCAAATGTTCAAAAGCACCAACTGGAGCACAGACAACAGATTACTGTAAGTCCAATAAATACCTACGCCGATAGATACAAAGAAACCCAGATAGAGGGAAAGTGCTACGGAAAATACCATTGTTCCGTATCGATTCCAGGCGCCCTGTTCCACCTGCAGCACATTGATCTTATTCTGCACATAACACATGATAAAAGCAGACAATGCCGCTAAAAGCGGCACGATCAAAGTGGCTCCGTGAGCCTGCGCAGGAATTGCGGTCAAAGGCGTTCCCTTCTTTACCGCTTCCACCACACCCATCAACAGCGCCAACTGTACAAACAGCGGGATCAGATCTGCAAAAGGACTATATTTCTCCTTCTTGAACAGCTTGTACTGCTCCTCGGAAATCATATCCTGATTTCCCCAGTAAGCTGCCTTGATATGATTCATCTCCGGCTGCATTTTCACGGTTTTGATAGAATTTTTCTGTACCCACACTGACAACGGCAGCAGGATCACTTTTGTCAGAAATGTAAAGAGAAACAACGCAACCCAATAATTCTTACACAGCAAATAGCAGGCATGGATCATCCATACCAGCGCATCAATGATACCGTTTGTCACTACGCTCATTTGTCCTCTTCAACCTTCTTGAATTCGATTGCCTCTTCCGCTTCTTCCGTTTTTTTCTTTCCCTTAAAGAAAGCAAAAATCTTGTGACGGAAAATGGTAAGCGCAGCTCCCAACGCGATCACCACACCCGCAACCGCCTGGATCACATAGGTTACCGCCGAAGGGTCAATATATGCCGCACCCGGCATTGTCAACAGGAAAAACTGTTCCATGCTCATCTTTCATTCTCTCCATTCTTGTAAATTGTTATTATTCTCCCCCAAACACCCCAAAACTACAACTACTATAGCACAAGGCTATCTGCAATGCAAACAAAAAAGCGCAATTTTCTTGACAGTTTGCCTTCTCCTTGAAATAATGAAAGAGTTGACCACACACAATAATCACCACAGATTAAATGAAAACAGGGGACATAGAGCATGAGCATATTAAACGTAGAACATTTAACCCACGGTTTCGGCGACCGCGCCATCTTCAACGACGTTTCCTTCCGCCTGCTGCCCGGCGAACACATTGGGCTGGTAGGGGCAAACGGAGAGGGAAAATCCACTTTTATGAATATCATTACGGGGAAACTCACCCCTGACGAGGGCAAAGTAGAATGGGCAAAACGCGTCCGCGTGGGCTATCTGGATCAGCATACCGTGCTGCAGGCCGGCATGACGGTGCGCCAGGTGCTCTCCTCTGCTTTTGATTTCCTTTATGAGATGGAAACCCAGATGAACGAGATCTGCGATAAAATGGGCGAGGCCACGGAAGAGGAACTGGAAGCCTATATGGAGGAGCTTGGCACTATCCAGGATCTGCTCACCATGCATGACTTTTATATGATTGACACCAAAGTGGAGGAAGTGGCCAGGGCACTGGGACTCACAGAGATCGGCTTGGAGCGCGATGTGACGGAACTCTCCGGCGGTCAGCGCACCAAAGTCCTGCTGGGCAAACTCCTATTGGAGAAGCCGGACATTCTCCTGTTGGACGAGCCCACCAACTATCTGGACGCAGAACATATTGAATGGCTCAAACGTTACCTGAACGATTATGAAAATGCATTTATTTTGATCAGTCATGACATTCCATTTTTAAACAGCGTCATCAATCTGATCTACCATATGGACAATAAAGAACTGAACCGTTATGTTGGGGATTACGATAAATTTCAAGAAGTCTACGCCATGAAAAAATCCCAGCTGGAGGCTGCCTATAACAAGCAGCAGAAAGAAATTGCGGATCTGAAGGACTTCGTGGCCCGCAACAAAGCCCGGGTTGCCACCCGCAATATGGCGATGTCCCGCCAGAAAAAACTGGACAAAATGGACGTGATCGAACTGGCCGCCGAGAAACCCAAGCCGGAGTTTCATTTCAAGGAAGCCCGCACACCGGGCCGCGTACTTTTCCAGACCCACGACCTGGTCATCGGCTATGACGCGCCTTTGTCCAAACCTTTGAATCTCACGATGGAGCGCGGTCAGAAGATTGCTCTGATCGGTGCCAACGGCATCGGTAAGACCACACTGCTAAAAAGCCTGCTAGGTCTGATTCCTGCCGTCTCCGGCGCCACGGAACAGGGCGATTATCTGGAGATCGGCTACTTTGAACAGGAAATGAGCGGTGACGGCAGCAACACCTGCATCCAGGAGATCTGGCAGGAATTCCCCGG
>ODAI012202570.1_pt1 | contig 24502 bp, 21 predicted proteins | sample 1539321 | NCBI WGS metagenome assembly ODAI01 (sample SAMN02144231, study PRJEB22623) | gut metagenome | biome: sheep rumen | host: Ovis aries | place: New Zealand
AGACTTTCATAAGATGCCTGAAAGACGCACTGAGAGAATGCCGCTGCGCTTGAGACTGTGGAGAGAAGCGAGAAGGAGGGGCTCTGTTCGGGCACCCCCTCCTCCCCCGCGCCCCTCCCCCCCGGGGGGGGGGGCCGGAGGGGGGGGGGCCTGCCCAACGGGGGCGCCCCTTCTCGCTTCTCTCCACAGTCTCAAGCGCAGCGGCATTCTCTCAGTGCGTCTTTCAGGCATCTTATGAAAGTCTCGATATCACTTTCAGAGGTCTGCTCTGACATGGAGATGCGCACCGAGCTTCGGGCTTCATCATAAGTGCAGCCGATCGCTGTGAGAACGTGAGAGGGGTCGAGTGAGCCTGATGTGCAGGCAGAACCGCTCGAAACCGCAATGCCCATAAGATCGAGCCGGAGTATAAGCGCTTCGCCCTCGATGCCTGCAAAAGAGAAATTCACGTTTGACGCGAGACGTTTTTCACGGTCGCCGTTTAGTTTTGCACCGTCTGTCTGTGAAAGCTCTTTTATCAGCTTTTCACGCAGCGGAAGAAGCTTCGCGTTTTTTTCTTCAAGTCCGGCTGCGGCGGCTCTCATTGCTTCGGCAAGTCCGGCGATGCCCGCGATATTTTCGGTCCCGGCACGTTTTCCGCCCTGCTGTGAGCCGCCGAGGATATACGGCCGGAATGATGCCGTATCCCGTACATAAAGCAGCCCGACTCCTTTCATAGCGTGCAGCTTGTGTCCGGAGAGTGACAACATATCAATATTCTGTTCCTTTACATTTATCGGTATGTTTCCGAACGCCTGTACCGCGTCTGTGTGGAATGTTATCCCCTTGCTGCGGCAGAGTTCCCCTATCTCCGTGACAGGCTGTATGGTACCTATCTCGTTGTTTGCAGCCATTATTGAGACAAACGATGTATCGGAAGTAATTGCAGCTTCAAGGTCGGAGATACGTACTATCCCGTTATCATAGACCGGCAGATATGTTATGCGGAATCCCCGCTTTTCAAGCGCTTTCATCGGATTAAGCACTGCGTGATGCTCTATCGCGGAGGTTATGAAATGCTTTTTTCCGCTTATCTCCGCATTTCCGGCAGCGGAGAATATTGCGGTATTGTCGCTTTCTGTCCCTCCGCTTGTGAAGAATATCTCACGGCTTTCGCATCCGAGCAGTTCAGCACACTGCGCACGTGCCTTATTCAGCGCTATGGCGCTTTTTCTTCCGACAGAATACATTGACGAGGCATTTCCGTAGCCTTCTTTCAGCCACGGCATCATTGCATTGAGCACGTTTTCCGTGATATTGGTTGTCGCGGCATTGTCAAGATAGATCGTAGTTTCGCTCATGCTTTCCCCCTATAAAACTATCGCCCTCCCGTTTTCACGGAAAGGCGTATATTTCGTTATGGCTTTGTATCAATATATGCTTGATCTGCTGTCGAGCAAGGTCTTTACCTTGTACATATTCTTAGAGCTGTCCTCGCTCAGTGAAAGAGAAGCGCCGGTACTCTTTATCAGTTCTTCAAACTCGTCCTGTTTCAGGTCTGAACGCACGGTCTTTATCGTTTCCGCTGTAAGTTCTGTCTTTTCAAGGATATCGAGCTTCTGTACAACGTACACATGGGTGTGTTCCTCATCGGTCACAGTCAATACCTTGACCTCGTTATTGCTCATTGCAAATGCCTGCGCAACGAAATCGCCCTCATAATCTTCCGAATCGTTCTTGATTATCTTTACCAGCGAATCTGTTGCGGGAAGCGGGACCTCTGCGGTTTCCGCTGTGTTGGCAGCTGTTTCATCACCGGTGCTTTGTTCTGCCTGTTCGTTCTCGCTGTCATCAGTTCCGTCATCATTCACGACTTCAAGACCCTGTGCGGCAGCTTCTTCATCGGCAGCTGCGCTTTCCGCCGCAGCCTTTTCTGCTTTTTCCTTGTTAAGCTCAACACTGTAATCTCTGTAAACAGCCTCGTAGCTGTCGCCGTTCTTTATCCTGTCTGCAAGCTCCTGTGCGGAAGTGCCGTTTTCAAGCTGATATTCAAAGAAATTCACAGCGATATAGTCAGTCTTCAATGACTCATTTATCTCTTCCTGAGTAGCAGCCTGAATGCCGTTCTCGCCGTACAGATAATCGAATACATCTTCTCTTTTGTAAGACATATACTGAAGATCCTTGAAGGACTGCTCACCTACGCCGAGCTTTTCATAATATTCGCCTATTATCTTTACGCCGTAGATATACTGTGCATAAGCGTTTTCTTCCGTCCAGAGCTGCTTCACATAAGAATCGGTAGATGAGATATCCTCCGGATCGAGCGTCAGTCCGTAGTCGTTGAACAGCTTTCCTGTTGCAACATAGTTGCGGCAGTATTCGACTGCCTTATCGTTTACCCAGTCCTCGAATTTCTTGCCCTCAACTGTCTGGTCAAGGAAGTTGAATCCGTCAGCCGATGTGTCAAGATCAGGTTGTTCTTCGCTGAGCTTGTTCTTTGCCTCGCTGATAGCTGTCTGCTGTTCGAGAATGTATATTCCCGCACGTATTTTCTCACCGTCTATGGTGAGCGGATATGTCTGACTTGCCGCACATGACGCTGCCGAAGCGATCATCGCGCCGCATAACAGCGTTGTCAGCATCGTCTTTGCCGATCTTCTCATAACTTTTTTCCTTTCTTTCTGAGATCCTGCCGCTTTTCCAATAAACAGGAAAAAGCGGCAGACTGTGTTTTTATCTGAGTGTAATATTTTTCTCGCCGAGAGCTTTGAGTATCTTCTCAACTGATTTGTCCGCTTCTTCAGCCTCCATAGTCTTGTCCTCGCGGCGCATCACAAGCTTATAGGACAGGCTCTTCTTGCCTTCGGGAACTCCCGCCCCCTTGTACATATCGAAGAGAGTTACCTGTTCAAGATGCTTGCCGGCTCTGTTTATGATCTCTATGATCTCACCGGATTCCGTCGAATCGTCGCACACAAGGCTCAGGTCGCGTGAGATCGCAGGGAATTTCGGGAGCTGCCTGTAGCGGATCTCGGTATCAGCAAGCTCACACATTGCCGCAGTGTCAAGAGAAGCAATGTAGATGCGTTCTTTCACACCATAGTTTTCAGCAACTATCGGGTGAAGCTCGCCGATAGTGCCTATCTTCACATTGCCGGCTGTGATGTCCGCGCACCTTCCGGTGTGGAACGTCGGGTCGGCGGATCTTGAGAACTTAGCATTAATGCCTGTCTCGTCGAAAATCGCCTCCACAATGCCTTTAAGTGTGAAGAAATCCTCGTCCGGACCATAAGCGCCGATGCAGAGGACATCTCTTTCTTCGGGAAGCTCCTCTGGAGTTGATTTCGGGAGATATATGCGTCCCAGCTCGAAAAATCTTCCGGCAGGGGTGCGGTTATTTATGTTGCGGACGATAAGCTCCGTCATTGACGGTATCATCGTTGTGCGCATAACGCTTGTATCCTCGCCCAGCGGTCTGAGCAGTGTAACGCTCTTTCTCTGTTCTTCCGGAAGGCGTATCTTCTCGTAGCTCTTGGGCGAAATAAAGCTGAATGTCATCGTTTCAAGGCAGCCCTGTGAGATCATTATGTTCACGAGCTTGTCCGCGAAGCGCTGTTCTTTTGTGATCCTGCTGCGGCTGGACAGCTTCGGGATAGTTGATGCTATTTTGTTGTAGCCGTAGATCCTTGCGATCTCTTCGCCGATATCGCAGGGCAGGTTCATATCTATTCTGACGCTCGGAACTGTGATCTCGTGGTTTGCACGGTCGTACTCAAAGCCTAAGCGTTCGAGAATGTCTATCTGTTCTTCTTCGGGGATATCCGCGCCGAGGAAGTTATTTACCCACTTGTAATCATGCTTTAACTTATGAGGAGTTTTGTTTGAATTGTCAACGTCTATCACATTAGAAACGACTTCGCCGCAGCCGAGCTCTTCCACAAGCTGCAATGCGCGGTAAAGAGCGTTTTTGGCATTGATCGGATCCAGTCCTTTCTCAAAGCGTGAGCTTGCTTCTGTACGCTCGCCTACCTTGCGTGCCGTTCTTCTTACCGAAACTCCGTCGAAGCAAGCCGATTCAAAGATGACCTCGGTCGTATCGTCCCAGATGCCGCTGTATTCGCCGCCCATTACGCCTGCGACAGCCATAGGCTTTTCCGCATCGCAGATAACGAGCATCTCAGGCGAGAGCTTCACTGGTTCTTTTGCATCATCGAGGAGCTTTAATGTCTCCCCGTCCTTTGCGTTTCTTACGATTATCTTGTTTCCGGCAACATATCTTGCGTCGAATGCGTGCATCGGGTGACCGTATTCGAGCATTACGAAGTTTGTTATATCAACGAGGTTGTTTATTGCACGCACGCCGCTTGCACGGAGCCTTTCGACCATCCAGCGCGGAGAGGGTGCGATCTTTACGTTCTTTACCTTTGCTGCCATATAGCGCGAGCAGAGCTGAGGATTCTCGACCGTTACCGAAAGCTCGGAATTTATATCGCCGCCGGCACCTTTGAACGTGGGTTCCTTGACATTATAAGGAAGACCGAAAGTAGCGCTTGTTTCTCTTGCGAGTCCGAGGACGGACAGACAGTCGGGGCGGTTGTTTGTGATCTCAAATTCTACGCTTATATCATCGAGTCCGACGAATTTCAGAACATCTTCGCCGATCTTTATCTTGTCGAAATCGGGGTCATCATTCAGTATAAGAACGCCGTCAGCGGAGGAATACGGAAAATCCGAGTTGTCCATTCCGAGTTCCTCGAACGAGCAGAACATACCGCAGCTCTCTGCGCCTCTCAGTTTTCCTTTTTTGATCTTTGCGACGGTGTTGTTATGTCTGTCTATGACCGTGCCGCCGTCGAGAACTACCGGAATGAATGCTCCGGCGAAAACGTTTGTCGCAGCAGTAACTATCTGTATGGGCGCTTCCTGTCCGACGTCCACCTGGCATATCCAGAGCTTGTCGCTGTCCTCATGCTTCTTTATTTCAAGCACCTTTCCGACAACGACCTTATCCACTTCGCCGCGCATCTCGCTGTACGTTTCTACTTTAGAACCGCTCATTGTGATGCCTGCAACGAAATCCTTTATTGGCATATCGGCTTTAACGTAGTCGTTAAGCCATTTCATTGACAAATTCATTTACTGCCTCCATTATCAGACTATATAAGGACATCTTCGTCTCAGCTCGATATAGAGCTGACCGGAATTTTCCGCTGCATAATTCAGAATTAGCGAACCTCCGGAGAAAATACATTTGTGAATGTTTCCGTCCATAAGAGAGATCGTCAGAACGTATTTCATGCCCCGTCTTCTTGTGTAATATTCATGGACGTTCAGTGCGTCCACATCGTTATAGTATATTACCGTCGGGTCATGCAGGTCTATCATTCTGTCCCCGAAAAGAAAATATCTGCCGGCGATCTTTACTTCGCTGTAAGTGAGCAGCGCATCGGACAGTCCCGGTTCAAGCGCTTTGAGCTTTCTGTATGATATGACATACACTGCTATCGTACCGAGGCTTGCTGCCACCGCAAGCGAGGATATCACAAGGACCGGATAAACGGTGCGCACGCCTCTGTCGTCTGCACGCCCGTTACTTATCAGCATGACAGAGATCACGACCCCGACTGTACCGACGATCATCAGCAGGATACTGCCGATGCGCCGCCTTATGACTGCACTGACGAGCATCAGAACTGGGAGAGGAATCTCGCGTCGTTCTCATACAGCAGTCTCATATCATCTATGTTGTATCTCATCATAGCTATTCTTTCAAGACCGATACCGAACGCGAAGCCGCTGTATTCGTTGGGGTCGATGCCGCAGTTTATGAGCACCTGCGGGTGTACGACGCCTGAGCCGAGCATCTCTATCCAGCCTTCTCCCTTGCAGAGCGAGCAGCCCTTGCCGCCGCACTTGAAGCAGCTGAGATCGACTTCCGCCGAAGGTTCGGTATAGGGGAAGTGATGCGGACGGAAGCGAAGCTTTACGTCGTTTCCGTACAGGCTTTTTGCGAAATTTTCAAGAGTTCCTTTCAGATCTCCGAAGGTTATGTTCTTATCTATGACAAGTCCCTCGCACTGGTGGAAGATCGGCGAGTGTGTGCCGTCCACAGCATCGGGTCTGTAAACTCTGCCCGGGCTGATTATCGCGATAGGAGGTTTTTCCTTCAGCATGGTCCTGATCTGCACCGACGAGGTCTGAGTGCGCAGGAGGGTATTTTCTGTAATATAGAAGGTATCGCTGGGCTCTCTTGCGGGGTGTCCTTCGTCCGTATTGAGCATATCGAACACGTACTTTGTCTCTTCTACCTCCGGACCGTCAACGACGGTATAGCCCATTCCTCTGAATATTGATTTAAGGTCTTCGAGCACGATGTTGAGCGGGTGACGTGTACCGATGCTGCGCTTTGTGCCGGGCATTGTGACATCTACCGCTTCGGTCTTCAGTCTCTGTTCGGTGACTGCTGCCTTCAGAGCCTCGGCTTTTTCGCTTATGGCATTTTCGAGCTGAGTCCTGACATCGTTTGCGAGCTGTCCCATAACAGGTCTTTCTTCTGCGGAGAGCGAACCCATCTGCTTTAAGATTGCCGTGAGCTCACCTTTTTTTCCGAGAAACTTTACTCTCAGATCGTCAAGAGCCTTTGTATCGCTAAGGGCTGCTATTTCGGCAGCCGCCTGTTCTCTTATCTTCTGAAGCTGTTCTTTCATCATGGCTGTGCGTTATGCTCCTTAACTTTCCGCTCTTTCTTATACAGAAGTACAGAAGGCGGTCTTCGATCAGATTTGTACAAGCGGGACTGCGGCTGATATTTTAAGCCGCAGGCTCCGCGCTGGCACCCCCTACCGGAATCGAACCGATAACTAACCCTTAGGAGGGGTTTGTTATATCCATTTAACTAAGGAGGCAGATCAACTTTATAAAGTCAACAGATATTATACTACTTTTTTATAAAAAAAACAAGATGTAAACGCAATTTTTTTCATAAATATGAAATATCGGCCGGAAATGATGTGTATTTCTGTAATATTTTTGAAAAAATGTGTGTCAGACTATTGACAAACTGCGAAAAATAGTGTATAATGCAGATATTGAAAGACCGGGTTGACAGATCCGGTCTTGTGTTTTGTATGATACCTGCATCGGAGGTGACAGATACGGCTGAAAAGGGTTCAAAGATAGAGGAACGCGCAAGAGCGGCTATAATGCCTGTTATCGAGAAAAACGGGCTGAAGCTGTGGGACGTGTGCTTTGAAAAAGAAGGCGCTATGTGGTATCTGCGCATACTCGTGGATAAGGACGGCGGCATCGACAGCGATGAATGTGAGGAGATCTCCCGTCCGATAAATGAAATAATCGACAGGCAGGATTTCATAAAGAGTATTGATATTCTTGAAGTCGGCTCGCCGGGACTTACAAAAAAGCTCCGCAAGCCCGAACATTTCAAAGCCTGCACAGGCGAACCGATAAGAATAACAAAACGCGACGGAAAAGGCAAGGAGTTCAGCATTTACGGAACGCTGGCTGCCTATGATGAAGAAAATAACAGCATAACGCTTGAAAACAATGACGGAAAGACCGAGATCAAAGTGTCTGAGTGCGTCAAGATCAATTCTGATCTCTGATGTGAGACAGCGATTCACGGTCAGACTATAACGGCAATGCATAAAATTGTGAAGGAGTAAAGAAAATGACTAAGGGAACCAAGGGAAGTTCGGAAAAGATAATGGACGTTCTTCCGCTTCTTGCCAAAGAAAAGGGAATGAGCCCGGAGACTCTCATCGAAAAGATCGAGGCCGCTCTTACTATAGCTATCAAAAGGGACTACCCGAGAAGTGAGAATATAAAGTTCGACACCGATCTTGCAAAGGGCAAGTTTGATGTGTTCATTATGAAAAACGTTGTTGAGGAAGTCGAAGATCCCGCAAACGAGATAACTCTCGAAGATGCGAGACACATCAGCAAGCGCCTCAATATCGGCGATGTCTGCCCTGTAAAGCTCGATACTAAGCACTTTGGAAGAATTGCTGCACAGACAGCAAAGCAGGTAATTAAGCAGGGCATCAAAGAAGTCGAGAGAGAACAGCTCGTTGAGCAGTGGGGCGGTCTTCAGAATGAGGCTATCTCCGCAGAGGTAAAGAAGATAGAAACAGGTTCGCTTAACGCACTTGTGAGCGTGAACGGGAATGAGGTAATGCTGTTCAGGGGCGATCAGATACCGAATGAGGAGCTTCATGAGGGCGATATAATAAAGGTATTCGTTTCCGGAGTTTCTTCCGCGGACAGAAGACCTACTCTCAGAGTTTCGAGAACACATAAGGAGCTTATCAGAAGACTCTTTGAGCTTGAAGTTCCCGAGATCGGCGACGGCACTGTGGAAATAAAGGCAATAAGCAGAGAAGCGGGTTCGCGCAGCAAGATAGCTGTTATCAGCAATAACGAAAATGTTGATGCTCTCGGCTCGTGCATCGGTCCGCAGAGAAGCCGTATCACTAAAGTCTGTGAGGAACTCAGGGGCGAGAAGATCGATGTTGTTCTGTACAGCGAAGATCCGGTTGAGTTCATCAAGCAGGCGCTCAAGCCTGCGAGCGTTATCAGCGTGGATATACCGGACGAGACTGTGAAGGCGTGCTCGGTGGTAGTTCCGGACAATCAGCTGTCTCTTGCTATCGGAAACAAGGGTCAGAATGCAAAGCTTGCCGCAAGGCTCACCGGTTTTAAAATAGATATCAAGCCGGAAAGCGGATTTTTTGAAGGATAAGATCGGAGAAGAATGGGACAGAATATACCGCTGAGAAAATGCCTCGGCTGCGATGAGATGCTCGGCAAAAAAGGTATGCTTCGCATCGTGAGATCGAAGGACGGAGAAATAGCCATAGATCCGACAGGAAAAAAGTCGGGCAGAGGTGCGTATATATGCAATGATGCCGAGTGCCTTGCGAAAGCTGTGAAGAAGCGAAGTCTTGAGCGTGCGCTCAGATGTGCGATACCGCAGGAGATATACGATTCTCTGAAGGAGAGTGTGACAGATGGATAAAACTCTCTCTACCATAGGACTGTGCAGACGGGCAGGAAAGCTCGTTTACGGATATGACGCGGTCGCCGCTGAGGTAAAGGAAAGACCTTCTGCGGTCGGAGGAGTCATAATCGCGGCAGATCTGTCGGAAAAAACGAAAAAAGAAGTCCGTTTCGTGTGTGAAAAGTCGGGAACAAAAGTTACCGAAATCGCCGGAACGCTCGATGACATAAAAAACACCATGGGTAAGAGAACAGGTGTCATAGCCGTTCTTGATGCCGGACTATATGATTCAATAGTCAATTCAAACACTCATTAATCGGGGGAAAGCGAATGGCAACAAAAGAGCTGAAATTCAAAATAAAGGACGCGGCGAAGGATCTTGACGTAAGCGCCAATGACATCATCGCCGCAGTAAAGGAACATACGGGCGCAGAGAAGAAGCCTTCGGCATCTGTGACAGAAGCCGAGCTGAATATCGTGCTTGAGTATTTTACACAGAAAAATCAGGTCGACAGCTTTGACGATTATTTCGCGACCGCCGACAATAAACCTGCCATGAATCCTGAGCCGGAAAAAAAGGTTGAAGAGAATAAACCGGAAAAGGCTGAAAAGCCTGCTCCGGCAAAAAATGATTCCAAGAAAGAACAGAAGGCTCCCGCAAAGGCGGAAAAGCCTGCTGAGGATACAAAGAAGCCTGAGACTCAGGAACGTCCGGATAAGAAACCTGAAGCAGCAAAGCAGCCTGAGCCGAAGCCTGAGAAGCCGGCGGCAAAACCTGTTCAGAACAACGAGAACAAGGACAGATCCGGAAAGCCCGATTTCTCAAGGCAGCAGGGCAAAAAGCCCGAAAAGACTGAAAAGCCTGCCCGCCCCGAAAAGAAGGAGAGCAGGATAGTTCCGAGACCTGTCGAAGCAAAGGTAGATCTCAGCACGGTAAAGACCAACGAGCCCCCGAAGGCAAAAGTCAAGGGCGAAGCTGTGCAGAGAGGTGAAGTTGTCACAAAGCGCGTTGATACAAGAGGAAGCTATGTCGATCTCGACAAGTACAACGAGCGCTACGAGACTATGGCTTCACAGAAGAACGGCAGCGGAAGAGATGACAGCTTCTCGTCGAAGAAACAGAAGATAAACCAGAAATCACAGCAGAACAAGAAGGCTCAGTTCGGCGGAAAGAACCGCGAGACAGAAGCTCAGAAGCTCAAACGCCTCGAGCTCGAGCGTGCGAGAAAACAGCAGCTCAAGGTGCAGATACCCGATGAGATAGTTGTTTCAGAGCTTGCGCAGAGACTTAAAGTTACTGCCACCGAGGTCATCAAGAAGCTCATGAGTCTTGGTGAGATGTGTACGATAAATCAGGTCATAGACTTCGATACCGCAGCTCTCGTTGCGGAAGAGCTCGGCGCAAAGGTCGAGAAGGAAGTCGTTGTTACAATTGAAGAACGTCTGTTCGAGGAGACTGAGGACAAGGCGGAGGATCTTGTTACCAGACCTCCTGTTGTAGTCGTTATGGGACACGTCGATCATGGTAAGACCTCACTGCTTGACAAGATCCGCCATTCGTCCGTTGCAAGCGGCGAAGCCGGAGGTATCACACAGCATATCGGTGCTTACCGCGTAAATGCCGGCGGAAAGGATATAACATTCCTCGATACCCCCGGACATGAGGCATTCACAGCTATGCGTGCAAGAGGCGCTAATATGACGGATATTGCTATCCTCGTAGTTGCAGCCGATGACGGTATCATGCCGCAGACGATAGAGGCGATAAATCATGCCAAAGCCGCAGGCGTAAGCATAATCGTAGCTATAAACAAAATGGATAAAGAGGGTGCAAATCCCGAAAAGATAAAGCAGGCACTCACCGAGCATGACCTCGTTATCGAGGAATGGGGCGGAGATATCATTTGCGTGCCGGTATCCGCAAAGACAGGAGACGGTATCGACAATCTGCTCGAAATGGTGAACCTGACTGCCGAAGTCCTCGATCTGAAGGCAAATCCCGACAGACTTGCGAAGGGTGCAGTCATAGAGGCAAGGCTCGACAAGGGCAGAGGTCCTATCGCTACTCTGCTGGTACAGAACGGTACGCTGCACACCGGTGATGTCATAATCGCGGGAACATCTGTGGGTCATGTAAGAGTAATGCGTGACGACAGAGGAAAGACTGTGAAAGAAGCCGGACCTTCTACACCTGTGGAGGTGATGGGTCTTTCTGAAGTTCCGAGTGCAGGTGACAGCTTTGCGGTAGTAGAGGACGAGAAGCTTGCAAGAGAGCTTGTTGAGAAGCGTAAGTTCGATGCCAAGGAAGAACAGTTCAAGATGTACCGCAAGGTAACGCTCGACAATCTGTTCTCTCAGATAGAAGAGGGCGAGATGAAGACTCTGCCTATCATCGTGAAGGCAGATGTTCAGGGCTCTGTCGAGGCTGTAAGGCAGTCGCTTGAAAAGCTTTCAAACGAAGAAGTAAAGGTTCAGGTAATACACGGTGCGGTAGGTGCTATAAGCGAGAGCGATGTAATGCTGGCAAGCGCGTCGAATGCTGTGATCGTCGGCTTCAATGTGCGTCCTCACCCGGCTGCTGCCGAGAATGCGAAGCGTGACGGCGTAGATATCCGTCTGTACAGGATAATCTATGATGCTATCGAAGAGATAGAGGCGTCGATAAAGGGAATGCTTGCTCCGAAGTTCAGGGAGACAGACTGCGCACGTATCGAAGTGCGTCAGGTTTACAAGATCACGGGAGTGGGCGTTGTTGCGGGCTGCTATGTGCTTTCCGGAAAAGTAGAGAGAAAGTGCAGTATCCGCATAGTGCGTGACGGAATAGTTATTGCTGACGACAAGATAAGCGGACTCAGACGTTTCAAGGACGATGTAAAGGAAGTAGCGGAGGGCTATGAGTGCGGTATCAGTCTTGAAAAGTACAGCGATATAAAGGAAGGCGACATATTTGAAGCCTACCTTGTGGAAGAATACCGCGACTAATTGAACATTTTCTGTATTTCCCTGCCTTGTGCGGGGAAAATACGTATATAGAAGGTTTTGCTGCTGCTTTTATGCGCGCGTCCTGCGCTTTTGGGGGCAGCAGCTATCACAGCATAGTGCTGCGTCGCGCCTGAAGCAGTATCTTTGTAATTTAGGCGCGAAGTAAGTCGCTTTTGCTACTTTTCGCGCCGAAAAATAGCGGGGCTTGGGGTGTCTCCCCCACTGGGGGAGATGTCGCCGGAGGTGACAGAAGGGGATGACCGACAGACGAGCCCCAATCTCAAGCGCAGCGATCTCTCAAAAGTCCCGAGCGCATCGACAATCTGACTGAAAGGACGGCTGAAATGGCAAATCACAATTTAAGCAGGCTGACCGAGGACGTAAAGCGCGAGATCTCGGCGGCGCTGCCGGAAATAAAAGACAGGCACGTGAGCGGCGAGATAGTGTCGATATCGCGTGTAGAAATAACGAGCGATCTTTCGTACTGCAAGGTATATGTATCGGTTCTCGGAGACGAGGGAAAGACGATGCAGGCGGTGAAGGCGCTCGAAAAGGCGGCGGGATTTCTGGTGCGGCGGATAAATGCGCGGATAAAGATGCGCAAGATGCCGAAGCTGATATTCCTGCCGGACAACTCGCAGGAATACTACGAGAAGATAAGCAGGATACTCGATTCGCTGCCGGAGCTATCCGATGAAAAAGAAGGCAGCGAATGATAGAAATACAGAAAGGCTGAACAATGGGATCGGTAAAGTTCGGAATAAAAGAAGCTGCGGAATTTCTCAGAGATCATGACAAATTCCTTATAATATCGCACGCAAATCCTGACGGGGATACGCTGGGATGTGCATTTTCGCTGTGCGGCGCGCTGCGTAATATGGGTAAAAAAGCCAAAACTATATGCGCAGACGAGATATCAAAGCGTTACGATTTCATGAAAGCCGCACTTGTTCCTCAGGAAGATTTTGAGCCTGAGACCATACTGACTGTAGATGTCGCAGACAGAAAGCTGCTCGGCAGCTTAAACGAGAAGTACGGTGACAATGTTGATCTTGCGATAGATCATCATGTCTCGCACGTTGATTTTGCTGAGAATCTTTGCTGTGAGCCTCATGCTGCGGCTGCTGCGCAGACTATATATAAGATAATCAAAGAACTCGGTGCGCCGATGACAAACGAGATAGCAGCGTGCCTTTATGTGGCTATATCCACAGATTCGGGCTGCTTCAAGTATTCGTGCGTTTCTCCCGAAACACACCTTATCGCTGCCGAGCTTCTTCATTATGACTTCGATTTCTCCGGGCTGAACTACATATTCTTCGATATGAAGACAAAAGCCCGTATTGCACTTGAAGAACAGCTATACAGCGGTATCGAATATTACTGCGGCGGAAAGTGCGCGGTCATATCCGTTACTTCCGAACAGATGTCCGGCGTGGATATAGAAGACGGAAACGGAGTTTCAACGATACCCCGTCAGATCGAGGGAGTAGCGGTCGGTGTTGTCATGAAGCAGCGCAGCAACGGCTGGAAGGCTTCACTGCGCTCCAATTCAAGCGTAGATGTCCAGAAGATATGCTCGGTATTCGGCGGCGGAGGACATGAGAGGGCAGCAGGCTGCTCGTTTGTGGGAATAAGCCTTGAAGATGCCAAGAAGAAACTGATCGCGGAGATCGAAAAGGTGCTTTCATGAACGGTGTTATCTGTATTTACAAAGAAAAAGGCTACCCCTCATTCGATGTGGTAGCCATAATGCGCAGATTCTGCGGTACAAAAAAGATCGGTCACGGCGGGACTCTCGATCCTATGGCTGAGGGGGTACTTCCGATTTTTGTCGGAAATGCTACAAAGGCTGTGGATTATTGCCCGGACAATACAAAAGAATACCGCGCCGGGATACGTTTCGGCGTTACCACTGATACACAGGACTTTACCGGAAAGGTCATAAAGACCTGCGATACCGATGTTCCCGAAGACGCAAAAGAACGTCTGAAGGAAAAATTCACAGGAGAACTGATGCAGACACCGCCGATGTACAGCGCGGTGCAGGTCGATGGTCAGCGGCTGTACGATCTTGCAAGAAAGGGTATCGAGGTAGAGCGAGAGCCAAGAAAGATCAACATATATTCCCTCGAATTTGAGGAATTCGGTGACAATGTTGCAACAATGCTCGTTTCTTGCTCAAAGGGCACATATATAAGAACGCTCATTCATGATATGGGTGTCGAACTCGGCACCGGAGCGATAATGACAAGCCTTACGCGGACACGTTCGGGAAATTTCACTCTCCGCGACTGTTACAGGCTTTCAGAGATACGTGAAGAAAATGAGATAGGCGGCAAGGACGCGATTGAGAAGATGCTGATGCCGCTCGATATAATATTCAACGCCCTTCCGGCAGCGAGACTCAACGATGCGCAGACAAGAATGTTCATGAACGGGGTCGTGCTCGACAGCGCAAGAGTGAGCCTTGACCGCGATGAGGGACCTTTCAGGATCCTTTCAGCAAAGGGCAGCACCATTGCTATCGGTGATATCGGTCAGGACGGTGATCTTGAAGTGATACAGAGATTTTTCGGCGGCGAACAGCAAGCGGACAAGGAAAAAGACAGCTCGGCTGACAGCACAGAAAAAGAGTCCTCCGCCAGCCACCTGAAAGATGTTTCTGAACTGAAGGGCGTGATGCTGTAATGACCTGTAACACAAAAACAGCCGCAGCACTCGGTTTTTTTGACGGACTCCATACCGGACACAGAGCTGTTATTGACGGAGCCTGCAAAGCAGGGGAGAGGCTCGGTCTGCCGGTATCGGTGCTGACGTTCAGAGGTGAGCCGGATCTTCCGAAATTCGGCGGGCGCAGGGATATGTGCCTTATGACATACGATGACAAGAAGGAAATGCTCCATGCGTGCGGCGTAAAGTATGTATTTGCATACGATTTCGGGCAGGTACGTGATATTGAGCCGGAGAAGTTCTTCTGCGATATGATACTCGGCGAAATGAACGCGGCGTACATATCCTGCGGTGAGGATTTCAGGTTCGGGAAAGGCGGAGCCGGAGACTCGGGAATGCTGGCAGAACTCTGTAAGGAAAGCGGCATCGGATTTGAACTGATCCCGGCGTATAAGATAGACGGTGACCCGGTAAGTTCTACACATATACGTGAACTTATCCGCGGCGGTAAGATATCCGAAGCTGTGAAACTGCTGGGACACCCTTTTTCATACACGCTTCCGGTGCTTCACGGGAAGCAGCTCGGCAGGACGATAGGATTTCCGACGATCAATCAGGTGATACCCGAATATATGGTGCGCCCGAAATACGGGGTGTATGCGGGACGTGCGGCTGTGGTCGGAAAGACATATCCGGCGATCACGGATATAGGCGTAAAACCTACGGTGAAATCCGACATGACCGAGATAATGGAGACGCACATAATAGGCTACAGCGGAGATCTTTACGGAAAAACAGTGAAAGTTGAGCTGATGAAGGAGATACGTCCGGAGAAGAAATTTGGTGATCTGGAGGAACTCAAAAATCAGCTTTTATCGGATTCTGAGACTGCGCTGGCTTATTTTCAGCGCATTTCATAATGTTTTCATACACATTTCACTTTAATATAGTAACATAACACGCAGAGGCTGATCGGCATGACCGTGAAGTGAGTCGCTTTTGCTGCTTTTCGCGCCGAAAAGCAGCGGGGTTTGTGGTGTCTCCCCCACTGGGGGAGATGTCGCCGGAGGTGACAGAAGGGGATGACCGACAGACGAGCCCCAATCTCAAGCGCAGCGACTGATCTCAAGCGCAGCGGAAAATCTCAAACACAGTGACTGAAAGTGAGGTCTTAAATAAATGATAGAAGTCAGAAATCTGACGAAGAGCTATGGTTCCAAGAAAGCAGTGAACAACATATCGTTTACGGCTGAGGACGGGCAGGTGCTGGGATTTCTGGGTCCGAACGGAGCCGGAAAATCCACCACGATGAACATACTGACCGGTTACATCTCATCTACTGAGGGACAGGCATTCATAAACGGAGTGGATATCCTTGAAGATCCGATAAAGGCAAAAAGCTTCATCGGATATCTGCCTGAACAGCCTCCGCTTTATTATGACATGACTGTAGATGAATATCTTGATTTTGTCTATAGCCTGAAAAAATGCAGAATGCCGAAGAAATCCCACCTTAATGAGATATGCGAGATAGTAAAGCTCGGCGATGTAAGAAAAAGACTTATAAAGAACCTTTCAAAGGGCTATAAGCAGAGAGTAGGATTTGCGCAGGCACTGGTCGGAAACCCAAAAGTCCTGATACTTGATGAGCCGACCGTAGGTCTTGACCCGAAGCAGATAATAGAGATACGCACGCTTATAAAGCGTCTCGGAAAAAATCATACCGTTATCCTTTCCTCGCATATCCTGCCTGAGATACAGGCGGTGTGCGACAGGATAGTTGTCATAAATAAGGGGCGGATTGTTGCGAACGACAACGCCGATACCCTTGCACGCAACCTTTCCGCCGATCACAAGCTCGTGCTGCACATTGAGGGCAGCAGCGAGGAGATAAAGAAGCTGCTCTCGTCTGTGACGGACGTTGAACGGGTATTCGTCGGACGTCAGGTAGATGAACGTGTGTGGGAATACCATGTTGAGGCAAAAGAAGGCGCAGATGTGCGCCGTGATCTTTTCAGGAAGCTTGCAGCAAGGAATTATCCCATACTTATGATGAGATCAAACGAGCTTTCGCTTGAAGAGGTATTCCTGAAACTTACCACCGGCGATGAGTACGGCGGTGCCGAAAAGCTCGAATCACAATACGATATGCTTGAAAAAGGAGGGGATAATCAATGATCGCAATAATGAAGCGTGAGCTTTCCGCGTATTTCAAATCCCCGATAGGCTATGTGTTCATTGCGGTGACATTCTTGTTTTCGGGATTTTTCTTCTGGTTCTTTACACTCAGTGTAGGTAATACAGATGTGACTTATGTGTTCCTCGGAATGTTCTATGTTTATATGATATTTGTTCCCGTGCTTACGATGCGTCTTATGGCTGATGAGAACAAACAGCGCACAGATCAGCTGCTGCTGACGGCTCCTGTCGGGCTTATGCGGCTGGTAACCGGAAAATTCCTCTCCGCGTATATCGTGTTCATGCTCGGTGATGTGGTAATGCTGACTTACGGCATAGTCCTGAGCTTCTGCGCGGAAGTGAACTGGGCGGTCATATTCGGCAATTTCGTTGCCCTCGCCCTTATCGGAGCAGTGTTCGTATCAGCTGGACTGTTCGTATCCTCTCTGACCGAGAGCCAGATGGTCGCGGCTGTCGGCTCAATAGCGCTGAATGTCGCACTTGCACTTATAAATGTGATCGCGTCTGTAATTCCGGTAAAGTTTATATCCGATGTGATTTCAAGCATCTCGATCTTCGACAGATATCACGGATTTACTACCGGTATTTTCAGCATCAGCAGCATTGTGTTCTTCATAAGCGTTACCGTGGTATTCCTGTTTATCACCGTAAGAATCCTCGAACGCAGACGCTGGGCGTGAGAGATGGCTTCGCAATTAAATTGCAGGTATAGTATTATTAACATAACAGCAAGCAAGGAGATAATTTGCAAATGGCTGAAAATGAAGAAATAAAGAATGAAGATACCGTGCAGGAAACAGATGAGAGCACGGCTTCAACCGATGATGCAGTAAAGACAGAGACGGGAAAAGAAACCGGATCTGAAATTACCGCAAAGATACAGCCGGAGATAAAGCCGGAAAAGGACAAGCGTTCGCATAATCCGTTCAGAAACAAGAAATTCAGACACGGAACGCTTTCTATAGTGTTTACGATAATTTTCATCGCGGCTATAGTTATGGTGAATGTGATCCTTAATCTCGTACTTGACCGTTTCAAGGTAGAGGTCGATCTCACCACGAATCAGATATATACCCTCAGTCCGGAGACTGAGGATTATATAAGAGGACTCGGTGACGACATCGAGATATATGTCACCGCGGAAGAGGAGACTCTCAGAAGTTCGGGAGAAAAACTCTATGAGCAGATAGTTGAGTTCCTCGAAAAGATGCAGTCGATGAACAGTCATATAAAGGTAAAATATGTGAACCTGCTCACCGACCCCGATTTCTCGAAAGACTATGTGGAGACACTTCAGAATTATCAGATGATAATAAAGAGTGCAGGTACACAGAGATACCGCATACTGTCGATCAACGATTTCCTGCGCTTTACGCTCAGTGACGGAAATACCTATTCGTATTCCGAGGCAAATATGTATGTGACATACGGCGGCTATACGGTAGTTGATTATTCCAGCAATGCGGAGGAACAGCTCGTTTCCGCAATGATGACGGTCTCAAAGGAGAATCCGACTGTCGTAACTTTCCTCACGGGCTACGGCGAGAACGACAGCTCGGCATTGCAGAAGATCCTCACAGACAATGCGTATGAGATAAAGAGTACAGATATTGAGCAGGTAGCCGCTGTTCCTGAAGAAACGGATATTCTCGTTATTTTTGCACCTTCAAAGGATTACAGCAACGAGTCTGTCACCAAGGTCGATGAGTGGCTGTCAAATAACGGTAAATACGGCAAAAACCTCGTCTATGTCGCATCTGCCGATGCGGTCGAGACGCCGAATCTCGATGAATTCCTCAAAGAATGGGGACTTGAGATCGGCAATGGCTATATAATGCAGATGGATCCGGATTATGCATACAATACAGGCTATCCGATGCCGGTAATGCACGCGCTCGAACTGAATGAAGATACTGATTATTACAGCAATATGAAGCTGTCCTCATCATCGAGATTCATGGGATATTTTGTCCGTCCGGTAATAAAGCTCTGGGACGAGGAATCAAACTTCGCAAACAAGGTCATAGCTTCGGCTACGGGAACGCAGTGTGTGCTTTATCCGTTCGATGCCGATGAAAACTTCAGCGTATCGGCTGATGATTACAGAGGATATGACGTTATAGTTGAAGCTTCAAAGGTGCAGTTCGAGAACAACTCGCCGGTTTACAGCAAGGTAATTGCGGTGGGCAGTGATCTTATGTTCATTCAGAACTTCACATCTGCTTCAAACTACAGCAACGGTGAAGTTGCGCTTGCTCTGTTTGATGCAAATTCGGACAATGAAAGCGGCAGCATAAAGGTCGTTTCCAAGTCGTTCAAGGCAGAGACATATCAGCTTGAATCATCGCAGCAGACAGCGATCGGTCTGATATTTGCGGTATTTATTCCGATAATAATTATAGTTGTAGGAATTATCGTTTGGGCAAGACGCCGCAGGCTGTAATAAAACGGAAGATACTGTGTGAGATATTGCACGTATATACTGGAGATAGGTTATGAGCAAAAACAAACAGATATTGATTTTTTCCGCGATAGGTCTTGCGGTACTCGGCGGGGTCACTGCGGTGCTGCTGCTTACTGCGCCAAAGGATAATGGCGGAGAAAGTACCGCAAGCACGGATAACTCTGCGGTTCAGGAGACTGCCGGAAAAACAGAGGAGCTGGTTCTTTCCGCGCGGGAGGAGACTGATACCGAAAGCATTGAGATCACTAATTCCGGCGGAATGTACATCATTGAAAGAAGCGGAGGTACAGGCACGGACGGCAGCATACTATGGACTATAGACGATATTTCATCTGCGCCGCTCAACAGCAGCTCGCTGTCTGCCGCTGTCGATAATGCTGTTAATTTTGAAGCTAAGGAATATGCTGAGGAAGTTTCAGACAGTTCTGAGCTTGCGAAATACGGTCTGGATTCCCCGAAAGCGGTCGTGAAGGCAAAATTTACCGACGGCACGGAGTTTACATTCAGTATCGGAAATGATGTCCCCAACAGTACCACCGCGGTATATGTGACATCAGACGGCAAAAAGGTCTATACAGCATACAAAAGCCGTACAGACAGATACCTCGGGAATGTTTACAGCTTTGTAGATCTTAAAGTCACTCCGGACCTCGACCAGTCAGCCGAAGAAATACGCAGAATAACTGTTGAGCGTTCTGACCTTGAGAAGCCCATTATCATAGAGGAAATACTCTCCGAAGATGAGGACGATGTACAGGTGTTTTCATACAGGCTTGTAAGTCCTTACAGCACTTATGCGGATCTTACTGATGTACCTACTTTTCTCAATGAAATGTTCGGACTCAGCGCGGGGGGCTGCGAATGGGTCGGAATGGAAGGGACTGACTATGAGATCGCCGGACTGAATGAGCCTGATGCAATTATTACCGTAGAAACAAATCTCAGGACTTTTTCGCTGAAAATAGGTTCTGCTCTGACAGAAACGGTAGTCGGCGATGACGGCAGCGAAAGACAGGTTGTTACCGGGTATTACGGAATGTCAAGTGAAGTTCCGGGTGTGCTGTACAGGTTCAGTCCGGGAAGCATCACAGCATTGACGATAGATCCGGAAAAGCTTATTTCAAGATCATTCCTCATGCCATATATCTATTCCCTTAATAATATTAGCTACAGTGACAGCGAGGGAAGAAATCTCAGAATAGATGTCGAGACGATAAAAGCTCAAAACGAAGATGAAGATGATATCCATAGTTTCTATATCAGCGGTGAGAAGGTCACCGACGAAAAGTCTGTAAAAAATCTTTACCAGTATTTCATCTCCGCTGCGGGTGAGGAACTCTATTTTGATGATGACAAAGGTGAACTGCTTGCCGAGATAACATACGATTACATTAAGAATGAAAATGGTGTCGAAGGCAAAGACGTGGTCAGATTCTATAGTTCTAACAGCGACAGGAAGGTTATAGTCAGCATTAACGGAGAGAATCTTTTCAAGACCCGCCAGATGTATATTACTCAGCTTTTCAGCAATATCGACAATTTCCTTAACGGCAAGGATATTGTGCTGACTTATTGATTTTGGGGACTTCCGTGGGAGCAATCCTGCGGAAGTCTTTTGCAAAAATTTTTCAGGCAGGTATTGCAAAATCAGTAAGTTTATGATATAATAATTCCGTTGATAATATGGGCTCGTAGCTCAGCTGGGAGAGCGCCGCGTTCGCAACGCGGAGGTCAGGAGTTCGATCCTCCCCGGGTCCACCATAGGAAAACCGCTCAGGCATTGTGTCTAAGCGGTTTTAATTTTAATATGTTAACTAAAGTTTGTCCCCCGTTTCAGCGTTTTGATTACAATTTGTTCACGCAAAATTTCGTGACCCATATATTTATCGTAATGGAGCGCATTGTTTTAGAGGAATTTATGAAGGATAGTCCGACAGATGCAGCGCTTTCAGAAGGGTTGTATTGCCTGTGGTTAAGGAGATGGGTTATGTTTGAAAAAGATCATTCTCACCATACTTTGAGCAGCATCATAACTGCCGGTATCCATGCTGTGACAAATCCCTCAAATATCTGCAATACCGGGACAAACTTTCCGGTATCTTTTTTTAAAAGTGTGAAGATAGAGCTGCCCCAGAGTATTGCCCAAAGCCACCATATCACTGCCCAGCGTATATCCGGCATTATCCCGAGAGCTTCGCTGCCGGAAATGCCCTCTACGAATCCGAACACTGCGGCATTCACAGCCACAAACACGCTGAACAGTGCAAACGGTCTTCCGTCAAGCGAGAAAATGTTGTTTATTGCGACCCAAAGATATGTAAAGCAGAACAGCAGCCCTGTTCCCGCAGAGTAGAAATTGCCCTGAATCATGCTGATAATGTTTATTACAAGCGATATCCCGCCTGCGAAGATATTCATTATTGCCGCAGACTTAGGCGGTACCCTGCACAGTGTGCAGAAACCGTTGTTTATCAGCACTATACCGACAAATAGCAGGCAGACTCCGAGCATTGAGGTCCCTCCCTTATCTGTACATATCCGAAAGGTCGCTGTAATAGCTTGCGTTCTTCACAGCCTGACCGATCGCGCCGAATTTCCACTCTCTGTCTTTTTTGTAGATCTCGCCTACAAGCATTCCTTCCATACCGGTATAATCCTCTGTAAGATCGAACCGGCACAGTTCGCTGTTCTTGTCGATGTCAACAAGGCGTATATAAGCATTTTCTATCATTCCGAAATGCTGTTTACGTTTTGCGGCTTCAAAAATATTCACACCGAAAACGATCTTTGTGATATGCGGATCGAGTTTTTCGATATCGACTATTATCTGTTCGTCATCGCCGTCGCCTTCGCCGGTGAGATTATCACCCATGTGTATGACGGAGTTGTCCGGGAGCCTGAGATTGCCGTAATAAACGATATTTTTCAGCTTTCCGTCTTCTCCGCACAATATTGCCGAAGCGTCGCAGTCAAAATCCGCTTTTTTTCCGAAAAGACCGCCGAGCAGTCCCTTCTTTTTTGCTTCGTCCCAGCCGAGTCCGACCATTATATGCTTCAGGCCGGTGTTGCCTTTAGTAAGATCTATTTTCTGACCTTTTTTCAGATTAACGCTCATATATCCTCCTTTTCCGCTCAGGCGAGGGTAATTCCCACGCCGTTCAAACTGCCTGATTTTGCCTTATTATAACATTTTTGCAAAATAGTGTCAATAGTGTGAGCAGTAATTTGTTTTGAGCAATAAGCACTTTATGGGGGCTTGATTTATTTTATGATTTGTGGTATTATATTCAGGGTATTTCTAAAGGCTATGCCGCCAAAAGAGCGCAAGGATGCGCTTTTGAAAGCGGCATAAGAATTATACTCATTTTCTCTGTTCAAAGCGGTTTTTGGAGGTACCCTTTATGCAATACCAAAAGGAGACAATATGAGAAAATTAAAAGTTGTAACATCGCTGTTTCTTGCAGCGGCGCTCGTACTGACCGCTTCGTCCTGTGGGAATAATTCGGCTCCCGCAGTTCAGGACAGCCGTATAAAAGTAATAACTGTGAATTTTCCGCCATACGATTTTGTTAGACAGATAACCGGCGGTGAGGTGATCCCGGAAATGCTTCTGAAAGGCGGACAGGACGCTCACTCGTTTGAGCCGACCGCAAAGGATATAATCAAAATAAATGATGCCGATCTGTTTATATGCACCGGCGGTGAGAGTGACGCATGGGTAGATACCATAACCGACAGCCTTGACGGAAACGTAAAGATCCTGCGAATGACCGATTTTGTCGATCTTCTCGAAGAAGATGATGAAGATATGGAAGAAGATGATGAAGATCACGGACATGAGCATCACGGCGATGAGATAGAATATGACGAACACGTATGGACTTCGCCGCTCAACGCAATGAAAATATCAGATGGTATCACCGATGCGCTTTGCGGAGCGGATCCTGAGAACGCCGAAAAATACCGAAGCGGTCTTGAATCATATAAAAGAGAATTGTCAGCACTGTCTGATGACTTTGCGGCGGCTGCCGGAAAGCTCGGAAAACCGCTGATCTTCGGAGACAGATTTCCGTTCGCGTATCTTGCACGGGATTATGGGATAGAGTATTATGCGGCATTTCCGGGCTGCTCAACAGATATGGAACCGAGTGCCGCCAGGATGACTGCCCTTATAGAGAAAGCGAAGGAATACAGCGTCGATGTGATCTACTATATTGAATTTTCTACCGAAAAAGTTGCCTCGGCAATTGCCGAAGCTGTCGGAGCGCAGACACGCCTTATGCATTCATGCCATACCCTTTCGGACAGCGATCTCGCCGCAGGTGAGACATACATCTCGATAATGCGGAGAAATATCGCTTCTATATCATAAGGGTACCTCTAAAAAACGCTTTGAACAGAGAAAATGAGATAGCCGCGTCGAATACAAGGAAAGCCGACGAAGCCGGGCTGGCGCCCGGTTAGGAGGTTTGACGCAGTAGACGGTCACGGCAGGAAGCCGTGGTATTGCCGCCAAAAGCGCGCAGGACGCGCGCATACAAAGCGGCATAAAGTGGATAGCTCTTTTTCTCTCAAATTGGTTTTTTAGAGGTTCCCTTTTGTTATTCAAGTGGGTTTTGTCCCGCTCATATATATAAACGGAAATCAGCGTCAATTTGTGACAGAATATACCGGAAAGAGAAACAATTTGTAGCTTCTTACAAAAAGGCGGCTGTACGTTTGTATAAAACATCGCATAAATAACAGGCGCAAAAGCCCGAAAGCCTGTAAGCGCTACACTCATTCAATTATCATCGAATCGTCAGGCTTTATGGTGCAGTTGCCGATCTGTACCGAAGCTATGTCAAACGCGTCTATGAGATAATTCTTCTGAAATGCCTGCCATACCGGGTTTACGGTTTATGAATACATGATCGGAGGGTCAAGCCTGCAGAAAAAGCATCTTCGGAATATACCGGTGATGCTTTTCTTGCATTTCGTGACGTTCTGCGCTATAATATTTCTGAAAATGTGTGACGTTTGGCACCTGTTTCCTGTCATATATATCAGAGAGCCAAAAACGGGAGGGATAAGATGAAGGACTCCGAAATAATAGAACTGTATTTCGAGCGTTCGGAAGACGCTATAACCGAGACTGACAAAAAGCACGGCGCGTTCTGCCGGTCAATGACCTTCGGCATTCTCGG
>ODAI012921732.1_pt1 | contig 24502 bp, 19 predicted proteins | sample 1539321 | NCBI WGS metagenome assembly ODAI01 (sample SAMN02144231, study PRJEB22623) | gut metagenome | biome: sheep rumen | host: Ovis aries | place: New Zealand
CTTTGGAGCACTGCAATTCCCCGACCATCGGCAACTTTTCGTGATGGCTGCTGTCGCAATCATTGGACTTGTTGTTCCTGGAGTGTTGATTCAATTACAAAACCAAAAATAAGGAGGGCGCAACTATGTTCCAGCCATTAGACCCACTTCTTCATTCCGAACTGCGATTGGCGGTGATGTCGCTGCTCATCAGTGCCGAGGAGGCCGAGTTTCCTTACATCAAGGAGCAGACGGGTGCCACGGCAGGCAATCTGAGCGTGCAAATCGACAAACTGTCGGCGGCAGGCTACATCGAAGTGGAAAAGACGTTCAAGGGCAAGCGACCGTGTACGATTTGCCGCGTCACGCCGACAGGGCAGAAGGCATTTGAGACTTATGTCAAGGCGTTGCAGAGCTACATTTTGTGTCCTTGAAATATAAATAAAGTAGAACCATAAATGAAACGAGATGTTGCATCATATTTTTTGATGTCTAGCGCCTCGTTTTTTACTTATGGTTCTATCATCTTATGCTTGCCGTCTGGTTTTTGGCAGTTATTTTTTGATGTAGTCGTTATAGACTTTGATGCCAAAAATGATGCTGCTGCAGACGGTGGTCACGAGATTTGTGATAAACAGTGCCCACAGGATTTCCGGTTTGTGCATTAACCCTTGCAGCATGAAGCAGATGCCGCCGATGGCCATCATGAGAAATGTCGGCAGTGCGATGTCGTCTGTTTTCCTTGTGCGTATGGTTTGAACTGCTTGTGGCAAATAGCCTAAAATCAAGCCGATACTGGCCACCCATCCGCAAATTTCATAAAAAATACCTTGTTCCATTATTGTTTTTTACCTTAAAAATGTTTTTTTACCTTGAAAATTCGGGCAAATTTAGGAATTTTATTCGGATTATCAGCATTTTTGGCTCAAAACAGGTGAAAAATTGACGCAAATCAAAAAAAGCCATATGGCAATGAAGCGGTATGGCTTTTTTAGTGTATCTTGAAAATGCCTTTGACGGCAGTCCTCAATTTGTCGTTTTTAAGTACTCTGTTTGTTGTTTTTAGAAATTTACGCCGAAGTTCACGAAGAAGGCTCTAGTGTGCGCCGTAAAATGGTCGCCGTCGCCGATGTCAGCCGCACCGATTTGATAGCCTAGCTCCAGATAAAGTTTGTTGTACTCGCCGCCACATCCAAGCTTGAAGCCCATGTCTGGATGGTTGAAGCTGCGATAGGAGCTGAATGAATGGTCTGCAATCTTAGTTCTTCCTGCAATGCCCATGGAAAAATAGGGGCCGAAGAAGGGTAGTATGGCGATTTCGTCGGACACCTTGAAACCATATTTGATGAGCAATGGCACTTCGATGTATGAAAAATTGATTTTCGTGATATCTTTTCTGGCACCTCGTTCTGTGTAGTAGACACCGCTTTCAAGGAATACAGGTGTGTAGTTGGAGCAGCGCAGGCCGATGACACCTCCCAGCGTCATGCCCAACTTGTTGTTCATGTGCATACCGTTGATGCCCGCCGAGGTTAGTCCAATTCGCACGCCATAGTATAGATTGTGCTTGTCGAGTTCAAATCCGCCGCTGCTGAATTGGGCGAATGCAGGTGCCGTCAATACAATTGAGGCGATTGCTAATAAAAATCTTTTCATCGTTATAACAATTTTTTAGTTTCCAATTGCAAAGTAACAACGTTTTTCTGACTTTTGCAAGTTTTTGGTCTTTAAATGTGTGGGAATATGCTTGCAGAGCGAGAATGTATTGATGAATTATGCCTGATTTGGACGAGTTTGTTCAACTTTCTTCGCATTCCTTCCTTTTTAGGGCAGGTGAATTGTCAAAAAGCCCCGTGTCTTAAGGCGTTGCATGTCGGAGATACAAATAAGGCGACAAATTCTCACGAATTTGCCACCCCTTTGAAAACTTTTAAATCAAAAGAATTCTATTCTCAACTATTATCGTCTTGCTATATTAGTTTTTGATGACGATCTTTTTAGTCGTTCCATCATTCATTTTGATAATGTTGACACCATTTGCAGGTGTGTCAACAGGTTTTCCATCAATAGTATAATAATTTAAAATGAATTTTTCATCTTTTTCGCCCATGCCATCAATCTTGGTAGCATCGTCTTCCATCTCTACGATTCTTCCAAACTCTTTCCACACCTCGGCGGCCTTATATTTCCCCACACAACCTTTGGGGACGTACAGCGTGCAAGCGCTTTTGTTGACATAGTCGAACACATTGGCGTAGATGCTGATGGGCTCGCTCATGTTGGCGTAGATGCTTCTCAGGCTGGTGCATCCGTTGAAAGCCCATGATTCAATGCTGGTAAGGCTGGCCGGCAAGGTGACGGTGTTCAATGAACTGCAGTAGGAGAAGCAGTCGAATTCGATATGAGTGACTTTGTTGGGAATCTCTATCGCTGTCAAATTGTCGCATAGTTTGAAGGCACCGCTGCCTAGTCTTGTCAGGTTTGAGGACAGGCGGACAGAATTGAGCCGTTCGCAGCCCATGAACACGCCGTTTTTGATGACGGTAACGTTGTCGCCCATCTCTGCGTAGGTCAGCCGCTCGCAATACTGAAAGGCTTTTTCGCCTATGGTGGTCAGCGAATTGGGCAATTTCACGGAGGTGATATTGTTGTTGTTGCTGAAAACTCCCTCTTTGAGCTCTGACATGAGTAGCCGGTATTCTTTGTTCTCGTAAGCGACAGCGTCGGGGATGACAACATCGCCCTTGAAGGTTCCACCGACCAGGAATGCCTCGTCTGTCGTCAATTCATAATCGATGCCATTGATGGTGACGGGGTCTTTCTTTGGCATGATGTGGATGAAGAATGCCTGATTGTCATTGTAGCCGTAGTCAATTGCATTGTACTTGAAATAAAGGTCTGAGCTGCCGCCCCATCCGAGATTGAAGTGGAAAAAGTCGTCAGGCCTGTATCCGTCGCAGACAAACGCATGTCCGCTGTCTGCCACTCCTTTGTTGTAGCCAGAAACCAATATCGGCCTGCCATGGCTCAACTCATTGTATAATATTGTGTTGACTTCGCTCTCTTGGTCTGAAGTCGGAACGATTTTTTCTAGGGTACTTGAATATCTGAAATGCTGGACAAGCTCGTCGCCATAAGATGCACTGCTGCCTTCCGAGGAATAGGACATCTTAACGGAAACGCCGCAATGGTACAAGAAAGTGGAGAGATTCTCGTCTTTGTCTCCCATGTCGTAAGAATCCTTCATCTTGTCCAGGTGGTAAGCCCTGTTGAAATCGGCAGAAAGAATCTGGCCGTTCCACAAGTAGCTCTTGGAGCCCGTGCCCGTCTCTGGCCATTTATGGTAATACATCACTTGGGCCATGGCTGTGGCAACACAACCGGTGACGCACCTCGAGCCCGTTTTGGGGTCGATGGGACAATTGTCGTTGAAGGGAGAATGTTGTGCCCATCGTGATTGCAACAATGGCGCAATTTCTCTTCGGCTGTCATTGGCTAGTCTTTGGCTGTATTTGGGCAGATTGTTACGTCGGGCGAAAGTGACTTGTTTGCCGATGTTTTGGAGGATGTCTTTCATACAGCATGACATGTTGTGCTCGTCAAAAACACCTTCTTCGCTGTATCCGACAACCGGCGCGAGACGCTCGTCTGCCGATGTGATGATGAATCCGCCTTTTTTTTGCAGACCGAATACATAGAGTGCCGGAGTGGCGCCTTGGTCTGTTTCGGTGTAAACCAATTTCAGGTCGTTTGCCTGGGGATGGATACTTGCAATGCCTTTCCTGTCTTTCACCGGAATGGACGCCGCATGTCTCTTGATGAATTCGGTAGCATTTCTTTTGGCTTGTTCTATGCTGATTTCTTGGGCAAATCCATTGCTCGGCACAATCCATGCCATCAATGTCAGCCCCATAGAAGAAATCGCAAGTCTACCTAAATGGAGGAAAATTTTTCTTTTCATACTTGATTACAGATTTTGTATGTTTGTAAAACTTTGTTTCATGCAATTTATTGTAGGAAAATGCAAGAAAAAAACTTAATTTCTATTAATTATATGTTTTATGCCTATTTTTTGTCTGTTTTTATGTTTCAGTCACATCTCGCTCGCCGAATTTTCTTTTAATCTTTTAAATACATCTATTTATAACTGTTTTTGTCTATTTTTTATACTCTTTATCACTTGGCGCATATACCTAAATGACACTTAACATGTCAAAATATTTTGTATGCCAGTAGTTTTATCTATTGCAAAAGTACGATTCTTTTTAGAAAACTGCAACAAAATACACAATAAATGACAAAAAAATAGATTAATTTATGTTTTTTTTGGCTATTTTAACCATTTTGTCTTCATATATACTATATAAAACCATTCAAGGAGTATTTTTTATATTATGTGATAATATGGTTAGTCTGGATGGTTCTATATCTATCAATCTCAATCAATCTATCTATCTCGAAATCCCATGGATTTTTGTTTACCGATTGTCAACAATTCCTTTTTCTCTGTTTACATTGTACTTTTAATTGCTGAATTTACGTTGAACTTTTCTGCTAACACTTGGATGTCAGATGTTTCTTTGACTGGACGTCACACGCTCCTTCGATAAACAAATGAGATTCGGCCATCTTCCTTTTGATAACGTATTTGTTGGATATTTCACCAGCGTATTTTTGAGGTCTTTCACGTATTTTTGAGGTGTTTCCGCATTATTGCTAGGCACTTTACGTCAGAAATTCCTGTATGTGGGATGTCAAAATCTGGTGAGGTCGCCCTGTTCAGGGGCCTACAACCTCAATCATGGTCTTGATTCGCTCTATTCAAAGCGTTTTTCCATGTCTTGGAAACGCTGGAGGGTTGCTTCTCCAAACTTGGCAATGCTTTTTCGGGCAGCTTCGCATGTTTTTTCTTCTTTGGGACGTGTCTTGGAGAAAAATTTGTCGGCATAGCAAATGATTTGTTCCTCAATGCTTTCTGGCAGGAAGTCGCGTGGTGGCAGCGGTAGTTTTTGTTCAATAATTTCGGTTGCGCTCAGCCCAGTGCCGGTATGGCGTTCACAGACTCTGGCGTGGCGCTCAAATCCTTCGGCGCGCAACATCTCCGCGCCCAGGATCCCATGACGTATGTAAGGCTCCTTTCCAAAGCATGAAATGCCTTTTGCGTCTGTCTTGATAATGCCGATGTCATGCAGCATGGCGGCTTCTTCCAGAAACTTGAGGTCGGCGCGTAGCTCCGGGTGCTTCCTGGCTATGCGCAAAGCTTTTTGCATTACGCCATGGCTGTGTATTATAAGTATATGCCGAAGTTCGGGAACTTCGGCATAATACTTGTTGATGATTTCGTTATAATTCATTTCTTGCCTATTCGTGTGCTCTCTCGATGTATGCCAGCACGTCGCCACGGCGCACTTTCGATCCGCCTTTGGTGGTGATTTCAACGAGCTTTCCTCCCAGGGCTGCCGGGATGGTGGTCAGTTCGCCCCAGGGGGTTTGAATGTAGCAGAACGGTTCGCCTTCCTTGAATTCTTTTCCGATAAACGGTTCGACTGCTGGCGCGCATTCGCCCTCGCCTTGCATGTCCCAGAAAATTTGTCCGTTGACTGGCGATACGATGGCGTCTGCTTTGGCGTGCTTGAATTCTGCCAGTTCTTTTGGGCTCAATGTGCTGCCCAATGCTGCATCTTTGGCTTTTTGCAAGTCGGCAAGGAAGTTTTTCTTTGCTTGTCCGCTCTTAAAGTTCCTGTATTGCTCGGGGTGCATGGCGAGTTCGTAGAGTTCCTCGTCGTCTTTTCCGTAATCCCAGCCGTTTTCGTCCATCTCCTTGCGGAAGTCGTCCAATGCGTTTGGAATGAGGGTGTGTGGGTCTGCATCGGTAAATTCGCGGCCTTGTTTTTTCGCCAATTCGATGAGCTCGGGGTCGATTTCCCCTGGTATTTTACCGCTTTTTCCGAGGATCATTCCCCACATGGCATCGTCCATCATGACGAATCTGCCTTTTCCTTGTTCCATGGTGAGCAGGTTCATGAGGGCGATGTTCTTCACATACTGTGAGAACGGTGTTACCAGCGGTGGATAGCCCACGCGCGGCCAAACGTACTCTACTTCGTTGAACAGGTTGACGAGCATGTCGTCTGTGGTCAATTCTGCATCGCCTCTTTTCTTGCGAATGTTGTTGATGGTTCCCATGATGCCGCCGAGGTCTGCCATCATCGAGCCCATCATGCCGCCTGGCAGTCCGCAACCCAACAGAAGTGAGGACATGTGCTTGTTGGCAGGGTTGATGAAGTATCCCAGCCATTCGTCGATGAATTCCTGGGTCAGGCTGCGAGCTTTCATGTATGCGTTCATGTTGATCTCTGGGACGTCGAAGCCTTCGTTTTTCAGCATGCTCTGGACGGAGATGATGTCCGGGTGCACTTTTCCCCAGCTCAATGGCTCGATGGCTGTGTCGATGATGTCGGCTCCATTGTTGCAGACTTCAAGGATGGATGCCATTGACAGTCCCGGGCCGCTGTGGCCGTGGTATTGGATGATGATGTCTGGATGATTTTCCTTGATGGTTTTGGTCAGTTTTCCCAACATGGCAGGCTGTCCGATGCCGGCCATGTCTTTGAGGCAGATTTCTTGCGCGCCGGCGGCGATGACTTCGTCGGCGATGCGACTGTAATATTCTACCGTATGTACGGGAGATGTGGTGATGCAGAGTGTCGCCTGTGGGGTCATCCCCGCCTCAAGCGCCCATTTGATGCTTGGAATGATGTTGCGTGTGTCGTTAAGACCGCAGAAGATTCGCGGGATGTCCACGCCCTGTGCGTGTTTCACCTTGTATTGGAGTTGGCGCACGTCGTCGGGCACTGTGTACATGCGCAGGGCGTTGAGGCCGCGGTCGAGCATGTGTGTCTTGATGCCCACTTCGTTGAACGGCTTGCAAAAGGCGCGAACAGCATCGTTGGGGTTTTCGCCTGCCAGCAGGTTGACTTGCTCGAAAGCTCCGCCATTGGTTTCAACACGGGAGAAGCATCCCATTTCGATGATTACGGGTGCTATGCGTTCCAACTGGTCTTTGCGGGGTTGGAACTTCCCTGAAGACTGCCACATGTCCCGATAAACGAGACTGAATTGAATTTTCTTTTTCGTCATAATATTTATTCTTTAATTTATAATTTTTTTGTTTGACAAGTTTTGGTGAACACGCAAATTTACTGAAAAAAAATCAAACGAAGAAGAATCATTCAAAGTTTTTGCCTATTTTCTTTGAAAAAGTGTCTCCGGCGAATGGTCGTATGCCGTGAGAAGGTGTGTGCTAGTGGTTTTGTAGGTTTCCGATGCTTTGCAGTTCCTCGAGGGCGTCCAGGGCGGTCTTGATGTCGTTGATGACCATTAGGCGCTTGCCGTTGACTTCTTTGAGCGTGCACCGTCTGACGTTCTGGGCTGTGTGTTGGATGATCTTGCCGAAGGTTTCGCTTTGATAGTAGGGGCTGTTGATGTTGCTGACGAATTGTAGCTGCATCCGTCCTTGGCGAAGTGTGATTTTTTCGCAGCCGGTCTGTCTGCCTAGTCTTCTCAGGGCTACGATATGCAGCAGTTCTTCGCCTTCTTTGGGGATTTGCCCGAAACGGTCTGTCAGTCGTTTGCGGTAGGCGTCAAGCTCTGCGTCGTCTTGAATGTTTTCCAATTCACGGTAAAGCAGCATGCGCTCGCTGCTACCTGGCACATAGCTCTCGGGGAAGAACATTTCCATGTCGCTTTCAATGGTGCAGTCGTCGACAAAGTCTTGTGCCTCGATGTTTCTGAGCTCGTGGGTGTCGTTGGTGCCGTAAAGCTCGTAAAATTCGTCGTTCTTGAGCTCCGTTACTGCTTGATTGAGGATTTTCTGGTAGGTCTCGTAGCCTAAATCTTCCATAAATCCACTTTGTTCGGCTCCTAGCAGGTTGCCGGCTCCGCGGATGTCGAGGTCCTGCATGGCGAGGTTGAATCCGCTGCCTAGTTCCGAGAGGTTCTCAAGGGCTTCAAGTCTTCGTCTTGCTTCTGGAGTCAATAGCGATTTGGGCGGTGCGATGAGGTAGCAGAATGCCTTTTTGTTGCTCCTGCCAACTCGGCCGCGCATTTGGTGCAGGTCGCTGAGCCCGAATTTATGTGCATCGTTGATGATGATGGTGTTGGCGTTGGGGATGTCGATGCCGTTTTCGATGATGGTGGTGGAAAGCAGCACGTCGTAGTCGTGGTTGATGAAGCCGAGGATGATTTTCTCCAGTTCCTCGGGTTTCATCTGCCCATGTCCAATGGCGATGCGGCAGTCGGGGATGTGTTTTTTGATGGTGTTGGCCGTCTCTTGCAGCGAACTGATGCGGTTGTTGATGAAAAACACCTGTCCGTTGCGGCTCATCTCAAAGTTGATGGCATCTGTCATTTGCTCGCGGCAGGAAGTCATGTGTTCCGTGTAAATGGGGTGCCGGTTGGGCGGTGGCGTGCGCAGGATGCTCATGTCTCGGGCGCCCATGAGCGAGAACTGCAGTGTCCGTGGTATGGGTGTTGCTGACATGGTGAGGGTGTCGACGTTGCTTTTTAGGGTTCGCAGTTTCTCTTTGACGGCAACGCCGAATTTCTGCTCCTCGTCAATGATTAGCAAGCCCAAGTCTTTCCATCTTACTTGTTTGCCGATGAGCTTGTGCGTCCCGACGATGATGTCGATGTTGCCATTTTTCAGCTTTTCCAGCGTTTGCGTGGTTTGCTTGGCTGTTTTGCTCCGTGAGAGGTAGTCTACGCTCACGGGCAGGTCCTTCAACCGCTCGGTGAAGGTTTGGAAGTGCTGGAAGGCAAGCACTGTGGTGGGCACGAGAACGGCTACTTGCTTGGAGTCGCAGGCGGCTTTGAAGGCGGCCCTGACGGCGATTTCTGTCTTCCCGAATCCCACGTCGCCGCAAACCAGCCTGTCCATAGGGCGTGGTCGTTCCATGTCGGCTTTCACTTCTTGTGTGGCACGTAGTTGGTCGGGTGTGTCCTCATATAGGAACGAGGCTTCCAGGGCATGTTGCAAATAAGTGTCGGCGCTGTAGGCAAATCCTTTTTCATGTCGGCGTTTTGCGTACAGTTTGATGAGGTCGCGGGCGATGTCTTTGATGCGTTTCTTGGTGCGTTCTTTCATCCGTTCCCAGGCACCGGTGCCGAGCGTTGAGAGCCGCGGTGCCTCGTTGCCGTTGTTACTGCGGTATTTGCTGATTTTGTAGAGTGAATGGATGGACACGTCTACTTTGTCGCCTCGCTGATAAACGAGCCTGATGGCTTCTTGGTAGCTGTTGCCGACGGGTATGCGGACCAGGCCTGCAAATTTCCCGACTCCAAAGTCAATGTGTACGACATAGTCGCCTACGGACAGCTCCTGCAATTCTTTCATGGTCAGGGCGAGTTTTCCTTGTCTGGCCGTGTCGGACTGCAGGTTGTATTTGTGGAAACGGTCGAAGATTTGGTGGTCAGTGAAGCAGCAAATGCGTAATTGCTTGTCGATGAAGCCTTCGTGCAGGCTAGTCTCTACGGCTTGGAACTGTATTTTAGGCTCGTCTCCGTTTTCTTCATTTTCCTCGTTGAGGATGTTGTGCAGACGTTGTATTTGTTTTTTGCTTTCTGCCCAGATAAAGAGGTGGTAGCCCTGCTCAAGATAATTGTTCAGCGTTTCTTTCAACAGTGTGAAATTCTTGTGGAACAGTGGCTGTGGCGAGGTATTGAAGGTGATGACGGCTTGTGCTGCATCTTCTTTGGGGCGATTGAGCAGGATTTTTTGGAACTTTTCTGTATCTTTATGAAATTGAATGCCTCCAATGAGCTTGTTTGAAGCCTGCATCTCACGAATGACGGCTTGTCTCTCGGCTTCTGTCTTGTTTTCCGTCTGTTCCAGAATGGCTTGTTCTGAAAAGCCCCTCTGGTAGGTCTTGGTGATGGTCTCATGGACGAATTCAAGATCTTTTGCCACCATGATGGTCTCCGATGGCAAGAAGTTGGTGAAACTGATGCTGTTATGACTATTGGCGTTGAGCTCTCCAACGATTTCAATGCTGTCTTTTTGCTCTTTCGAAAGTTGGTCTTGGATGTCAAAAGTGCGGATGGTGTCGATCTGGTCGCCGAAAAAATCAATTCTGAAAGGGTGTTTGTGGCTATAGGCATAAACGTCGATGATGCTGCCGCGCACGGCGAATTGCCCAGGCTCATAGACATAGTCTACTTCTTGAAACCTCAATTCTCGCAGCCGTTGCGTGGTCGACGCCATGCTCACGGTTTGCCGGGTATGGAGTTGGAGCATGTCTTGGTCAAGATGCTGAGGTGAGACGACCAGCTCTGCCAGTGCCTCGGGATAGGTCACTATATATATATAGGTATGGCTCTTGCCATTCAATCGTGCCAATACCTCTGTCCTCAAAATCTCATTGGCGGCGTCTTTTTGCCCATATTTCACGGAACGCCGATAGGATGATGGGAAAAACAAGACGGCGCGGGCACCCAGCAATTGCGTTAAGTCGTGGTAGAAATAGCCAGCCTCGTCGGCATCGTCAAGTACAAACAGCATGGGTCTCCCGAGCACTTGCTGCAATGCCGCGAAAAGTACTGGTGCCGCCGAACCCTGCAGGCCTTGCAGGGAAATTTTCTTTGTCGACGTGTCTGCTAAAACTTTTTGTAGTGCCCCGATCTCGGGAAGGCTTGTGTATCGTTTCGTTATTTCTTCTACGACCATATTTCTGCAAAGGTAGTGTAAATCGGATACAATACAAAACAAAAAGTCACTTTTTTGCCTGGTGTTTGCAAGAAGAGGACTCATTATAAAAAGTGGCAGACAGCCTCACGATGGGAGCCGCCTGTCACTTTTTTCCTATCATGGCCTGTTCTTAGACGACAACTGCTGTTCCGCTGCATGTCACCATCAGCATGGAGCCGCTTGAGCCGATGGTCTCATAGTCGAGGTCTATGCCGACGATGGCGTTGGCCCCCATCTCTTTGGCGCGTTCTTCCATTTCTTTGAGCGCCGTCGCTTTTGCCTCGCGCAGTACTTTCTCGTATGCTCCGCTTCGTCCTCCGATGAAGTCGCGGATGCCTGCCATAAAGTCTTTAATGGCATTCGCCCCGATAATGGTCTCTCCTGTGACAATGCCCTTGTATTCTTTGATGGGCGCGCCTTCAATAGTTGGTGTCGTTGATAAAATCATCTTGTTTGGGTATTGAAAATTAATAATTAGTCTTGATTGGCAGGACATTGTTTGCTCTCATTGGCTTCCACAGGCTCGTCTTCTTGAATTTGCCTGACTTCATAGCCTATTTTGTCGAATGCTTCTCCCAATGTCTTTACCGTAGTCTTGTCAGCGTCATAAATGATGGTCACTTTTTGTTCTTTAAGGTTGGTTTTGATGCGTTTGATGCCTCTGACAAACCTCAGGTGTCCTTTGATTTTCTGTTCGCATCGTTCACAGCTCATTTGTGGAGTGGTTGTGAAAATGGCGGTTTTGATGTCTTTTGCCATGACCAAGGTGCTGGCCATGGCCAAAATGGTGAATAGGATGAACTTTTTCATGTCGTAATGCTTTTACTGTTGAACGGTTTAGAGCCTGTTGATATTTACTCGAACACCAAGATAGCCGATTACACCATGCGCCGGCCCCCAGGTCATGGTGGGCTCAAAATCGGCGCCCCACGGCGCGGCGGCATTGACGATAAGTTGCTTTTGCCGCTTTGCTGTCAGGTTCTCTGCGCCCAAATATACGGAAAAATATTTAAACCATCGCGTAATTTGCAAATTAAGTTGTTCGTATGCCTTGAATTTTTCGTCCCATGCCATTTTGCCGTTTTCTTTTTCATACGGTTGAGGCATTCTTCCGCCGCCGTTGAGTTGAAGTGTCGCATCGAATTGCCAAAGTCCAAGCGGTGTTTTGTATGAGGCGGTCAGCAGTCCTTTGTATTTGCTGTTGAGCGGCTTGTCCATCGTGGTTCCGTTGTAGGTCATGCGTACAATGTTGCGCCGGAATGCGGCCGTCAGGCTCATGCCTTCAATGATGGGGTAGGTCATGTCGACTTGCAGGGTGTGCGAATAGGATTTTCCTTTGAGATTGCCGATTCTGACGGCAAGCGGGTCGCTGTCGTAGTCGATGACCATTTGTCTTTGGAAGTCTGTAAAATAATATTCTCCGTTGATTTTCAGCGTCTTGCCTAAAAAAGCGATGTCGGCTGCCGCAGAGATGCCGAGGTTCCATGCCGCTTCTTGTCCAAGGTTCCCGATGATGAGTTTTCTTCCGCTGGCGAGCAAAAAATGATTTTCTGCCAATGCGTGAGGCGTGCGATAGCCTTTGCCCGCCGAAAATCGCAGGGTGTAGGGCGCTGAGGGACTGTATTTGACATGCATGCGAGGTGTGAGAAAGAGGCCCCAGAGATTGCTGTGGTCCACGCGCAGGCCTGCCATAAATGTTAGCCGGCTGTCTTTCTCGAAAGTGTATTGCACATAGGCGCCCGGCACGTTCTCGCGTTCTTTGAGCCGCAATTCAGATGTGTTCCTGTCGTGTTCCAGGCGGAATTTCTGCCCTAAGTAGTCGTGTATGAAGCTGATGCCGGCCGAGAGCTTGTGCTCTGGTGTAAAATCTGTCTCGTACACCAGTTGTGCATACATGTTTTTTTGATGCCCGGCGTATGTCTTATGTCCAAAAACGGCATCGGTTGTGTACATCGTTGCATTGAGCATCAAGGCAAGGTTGCTATTGTGCTCGGGATTGATGAAGAATGCGTTTTTGAGGTAGGCTTGATACCTGTTGGCATCTGTTTTGATGTGGAACGGGTGTGGGCTCGCCTCATGTGCCTGTCCGCTTGTGCGTTGTTCTGTAAGTGCGGAAATCCCTGTTTGTAGAAGGTTGCGGTCGCCTTTCCATTTCCACCTGTTGGCAAGATGGTATTGCCGGGTGTTGGGCATGTCTTGAAAACCGTCGCCGTTGCCATCGTGATGCCCCCAGCTGTTCTCAAAATGTCCGAGGATTTCGGTGCTTAAACGGTTGTTTATCAATAAATTACCATCGAAGTTCCCTTCCATCATGCCATTTGTGTTGCCGTAGAGATTGGCGGAGGCGCTGTTGGCTTGTTCATCGGGTTTGAGATACTCTATGTTGATTTGTCCGGTAATGGATTCGTAGCCGTTCTTTACCGATGCCGCCCCTTTTGAGACTTGAATGCTCTGCATCCATGGCCCCGGCACATATCCTAGTGCATAAGGCGTTGCGGCACCTCTGAAGTCTGGCAGGTTCTCACAAAGCATTTGCACATAAATGCCGCTGAGTCCTAGCAGTTTGATTTGACGGGATCCGATGGCCGCATCTGGATAACTGACGTCTACCGAGGGATTGGTCACAAAGCTGCTGCCGAGGTTGCAACAAGCTGCTTTAAAGAGTTCTTGTTGATTGATCTTAAAACCGTTTTCTGCACCATGCAGCCGTGAAACGCCGCTGCGGCGTGCCGAGACGACAACCTCTTGCACCTCCTGCATCTGAAGCGTGTCTGGCTTCACCTCTTGTGCACTCGAAGAAATGGGCGACATGGCGATGATGCCCAAGATCGTATTTCTATAGTTCATTTTCAGCTTCTCTTGAAGTCTTGATGTTTCCAATTTCTACCTGCAAAAGTAACTCTTTATTGTTGGCCAAGGAATTTTTTGCCGTTTTTCGTGCGCCCGTTTCGTGAAAATCATTATTTTTGAGGATATTCAAACCGTTTGAATTCCTTTACTGGTCTGGATTTTCCACGAATCCTTGGTATTTTGGCACAATTCCGCCCATGATGGCGTCATAGCTCGTCTTCAAGGCGTGTTGCACGTTGTCGTTGCCTTTTCCGATGGGAGGGATGGGGTCGTGAATCTGCAACGAGACAGGGCTCCAGACCACCCATTTCCCGTCACGCATCCGGGGCATGATGTCAAACGAACCGTTGATGGTTATGGGTACGACGGGCAGCTGCAACTCGTCGGCGAGCATGAAGGCACCGCGCCTGAACACGCCCATGTGCCCCGTAAACGTTCGCGCACCTTCTGGAAAAACCATCAGCGACATCTCGTCTTTTAGTATTTCCCGAGCCTTGTCATAGGTCTGCTTGATGCGGGAAGGACTGCTTTTGTCAACGAAGATGTGGTGGGCATATTCGCAGGCGATGCCGACGAAAGGCATCTTGCGCAACGCACGTTTCATCATCCATTTGAAATTCCTGCCCAGGTAGCCGTAGACAAGGAAGATGTCGAAAGCGCCTTGGTGGTTGGCCACAAAGACATAGCTTTGTCCTTTTTGCAATTTTTCGCGGCCGCTGACTTGGACGGGCAGCAAGAAAATGGCCAGCACCACGCGCCCCCACCATTTCCCGGGATGATACCCCCAGAAGTTGCCATTGCCCACGGAGCAGCCTATCACCGTCACCAGGGCGGTGATGATGGTGCTGACGACCAGTAGGGGACATGCTATGAGTAGCTGATAGATGCGATAGAGCAAGGTGAGGATGCGTTTCATGATGTTTTTGGGATTTTGATGTCTCTAATGTTTTTTCCGTTTCAGTGTGATGACCGCTATTTCGCTGGGCATGCCTAGCCTGAAGGGGAACACGCCGCCCAGCCCGCTGGTGACGAAGAGGTATCTGCCCTCTTGTTGATAAAGTCCCTTGTCTTCGCGATAAGTTAATCGGGTAAGTCGGAGCCCCAGCAGGTTGATCTGCCCGCCGTGGGTGTGCCCGCTGAGGGTGAGTTGCGCATGGGTGTTCGGCAGTATCTGCGTTCTCCAAAGCCATGGGTTGTGCTGCATCATGACGACAAATGCCGTCTCTTCGATGCCGTCCATGGCCCGGGGGATGTCCTCGTGGCTGTAGGCTTGTTTTTTGCTGGCATTCTCAAGCCCTGCGATGACAATGGAGTCTTGGCCTCTATACAGTTTTTGATGTTCGTTGAGCAGCACTTTCCAGCCCATTTTTCGCTGTTCGACGATGGTTTGATGTTCATTTTTATGCTTTACGACGGGGTCGTCCGTGCATAGATAGTCGGAATAGTCGTGGTTGCCAAGGACTGAGAACACGCCGTCTTTGGCGCTGAGCCGTTGTAAGATTTCCTGTTTTTCCGTAATTTCCTCCGCCCGTGCGTTTTGCAAATCGCCGGTAAAGAGTATGGCGTCGGCACCGAGGCGGTTGACGGTGTCGATGGTGCGCGCCAGCTTGTCTTGCCTCTCGCCCACATAGCTGCCGGCATGTATGTCGGAAATATGCACGATGCGATAGCCGTCGAAGGCTTGGGGCAGGTCGTCGAACTCCAGCTCCAGATTTTCTACTTGTATCTTGTCTGCTTCGACAAAAACGCCGTAGAGTACCAGTGAAATCGTGCCGGCCGCCATGGCTGTGGCAAGAAGATGCTGCTTCAAGCAACTGATTTTTCTGCAAACCAGCAAAGTGATGACGTAGACTGCTTTGGGAACGATGTACACGCCTAATAGGAAAAGGTAGACGAGGAGCTCCTGCATGTCGTGCGGGGCAAAATCGGGTTCCAGGGCAAGTTTGAGCGCAAAAATCGTCATGATGATAGTGGGTAGCCACCACAAAATCAGCCGTTTCCAGGAACTCAGAAGTCCGTTTTTGCGTAACCTGTGGGTCAGATAGCACTCGGGCAACCAGGTGATGGTCAATAAGATGTAGATGATTCTGGCAATCATGCGTCGGTCTGTTTTTTGTTTTGAGGGAAAGCTGCTTGTCTTATCTGAAAATGACCTCCTGCCCCAAATGGCGGTCGTCAAAAATACCATTGCTGTAAATATGGTGCCCGTTGCAGAACGTGTGCTCCACTTTCCAGTTCAATGTCCTTCCTTCCAGCGGCGACCATTTGCAACGGCTTAGAATGCTGTCGTTGGTCACTTGCCAGGCGCAACCGGGGCGGACGATGGTCAGGTCGGCATGGTATCCTTTGCGCAGAAAGCCGCGCTCCCTGACCTCAAAAATGCGGGCGGGCTGGTGGCACATCAGTTCTGCCACGCGTTCAATGGTCAGGAACCCTTGGTCAACCAAGCCAAGCATGGCTACCAGTGAGAATTGGATCATGGGCATGCCCGATGCCGCTTTGATGCAGCCTCCTTGTTTGTCTGCAAGCAGATGGGGGGCATGGTCGGTGGCAACGGCGGAAATTTTGCCGTTGTTGAGCGCATGGAGCAGGGCGTTGCGGTCTGTGGCTTGTTTGACGGCGGGATTGCATTTGATGCGGGTTCCTAGTGTAAGATAGTCACAGTCCGTGAAAAGCAAGTGTGCGATGACGGCTTCTGCGGTGATGTGAGGATGCTCGCCAAACAATTGGAGCTCTTTTTCGGTGGTGACATGGGCCACATGCAGCCGCGTGCCGTATTGCCGGGCAAGGGCCACAGCTTGTTGGGTGGAATGGAGACATGCCTCTTCGGAGCGTATCATGGGATGATGGACGACATCGGGGTCTTCTCCATATTGTTGCTGGAAAATTGCGGCATTTCGGTTGATGAGTCCAGTGTCTTCGCAGTGTGTCATGATGGGCAGGTTGGCGTCTCGGAAAATTTGGTGCAGATGCTCGCTCTTTTCAACCAGCATGTTCCCGGTCGAAGAGCCCATGAATAATTTGATGCCCGGCAGCCGGTGGTGGTCCAGATGGCGGAACAATGCCGTATTCTCATGGGTTGCTCCGAAGAAAAACGAATAGTTGATGTGGCTTTTTTGGGCAGCCAGCTTGAATTTTTCTTCGAGGGCTTCGAGTGTCACGGTTTGTGGCAGCGTGTTGGGCATGTCGAAGAAGGTGGTCACGCCGCCTGCCGCCGCCGCCCGGCTCTCGCTTTCCATGTCGGCTTTCGATGTCAGTCCGGGCTCGCGGAAGTGCACATGTTCGTCGATGACACCTGGCAGGAGGAAGCATCCTGTGGCATCGATGGCGGTATCGTGATGACCCGGCATTGCCTTCGTGTCTTCAAGAATTTCTGCAATGCATCCGTTTTCAATGCTGATGCCACCTTTGAAAGTCCGTCCTTCGTTGACGATGGTGGCTCCGTAAATCGTTGTTTTCATGATTGTTTGTCGCTTTTGTCCTCAATCTGCCATGGACACTGGTCGAAAAGGGGAAATGCCGGAGGGTGGCTGGTCATTTTCGGGGCATTTCTTTCGTGCCGTTCATTATCGCCTCGTTTTCTTTGGCTTTTTCATAATAGCTTTTCACATACGGGTCGTTTTTGAAGCGGTCGGTTGCCTTGCTCATGATGTCTTCAATCCATGGCGAGAGCATCGGATACTCGGTGTGGCCTGTCATCATCATGAATACGCCGGGGCCGAGGGTGTTGTCGAAGTTGTCGGTGATGAAACCGGTGACCAGCTTGTCCTCATCGTTCTCTAATTGCAAGGCGCGCTGATTGAGTTCTTTCACGATTTCGCCCATGTCGCTGCCGTTCATGATGGCTTGGTCGTGCAGGTGGACGAGCTCGGCGCGCTGGCTCGCTATTTGGTTGTAGTGCTTCAGGAATTCCGTGAGCTTGTCGTTCATCGGCGTGCCGGAGCATATTTGCTGGGTGTGGTCGATGCGGATGTTGATCTTGCCGTTTTCCAACACGACGGGGAGCAGGCTTCTCTCGTCCATGTAGACGGTGGCAAGCCTAGTGCTGTCCAGCCTGCCGGAGAAGCTGAACCGGCCGTGCACCACGTCGCAGGAGTCGATGGCAATGAGTTCATTCTCTGCACTGACTTTTAGATAGAGCTTTTGTCCGTCCAGATGAGATACGGTGCTGGTGCCGGTGATCTCGTAGGACTGCCCACATGATGATGCCAAGGTGCCCAGTGCCAGCAGGAGGTAAAAGAGTTTCTTCATAATGATTCTTTTTTCACAATGTACAAAGTTACAATGTAAAGTTGAGATTCAACAACCTTTTCCAGCTATTTAAAGTTCTGATTGCTTTTTTAAATTTCTTTCAGACTTTTCAACGCGGTTTTTGTTCTTTTCCCAGTTCCGAGTGGATGCGATGCGTGGTGTAAAGCTGCAAGATGGCGGCGACTAATATGCTGATTACCCATTTCTTGTATAGAAACTGGTAATAGTCGTAGATGGTGGGGAAGAATGGGGCGGCTATCTTGTCTACATTTTCAATCATCAGCAGGCCGGAGAGGATGAACAAAATGTCCGACAAGGTCATCAGGTTCTTCAGCCGGCGAATGGTCAGGCTTTCCCCGCTATAGCTCTGATGAATCTGTATGGAGGCGAAAGCCACGGCACCGAGAAGGAAAAACCATGGGACGATGGCATGTAGCTTGCGCATGAACAACGTGTCGGAGAGCTCGCTCAAAACAAAAATGCCTGCGCTGACGACCATTAGTGAGCCGCCCAAGAGCAAGATCAGGCTTTGGGTCTTAGTCAGTTCTTTCATAAACGGAGGGAAGGGGAGAGGGTGCGTCAGTACTGAGTATGAATATGTCCTCGTCGTCGGATTTCATGAAATATTGCTCACGGGCAATTTTCTTGATGTACTCCGGGTCTTCATGCAGATGATGGAGCTTCTTGAGGTTCTCTTCGTTTGTCGCGTTATATTGCTCGATGTCGCGCCTCAAGTCGCGGATCTGCGACTTGTATTGCCAACGCCTCAACAGGCTGTTTTCGTCAATGAAGACAGTGATGAGAAGCCCGATGGCGGTGACGAGTGCATACTTATAACGGCTCAGAGACTGCAAGAAATTATTCAGACTGTTCATTTGCACACTGTTTGTGGTTACAAAAATACAATTTAATTTCCGAAAAACATGGTTTTAGACGTCATTTTTTCGCCTGGTCAAGGCGGAAGTCCCACCGCTGATGGGGGCGGGGCGCTGCTTGCCGTCCGTCATCTGAATGAGTCGGTCAACAGCTTGATTTCTATCTGGGGGTTGATGCGCTCATACAATATATTATATACGGCGTCGAGAATCGGCATGTTCACATGCATGTGCCGGTTGATTTCCTTCATGCATTTCGTGCCGAAAAAGCCCTCGGCTATCATTTCCATCTCGATTTGGGCACTTTTGACGTTATAGCCTTTGCCAATCATCGTGCCGAAGGTGCGGTTGCGCGAGAAATTCGAGTAGCCCGTCACCAGCAAGTCGCCCAGATACACCGAGTCTTCAATGCTTCGGTCAATGGGATGGACGGTTTTCAGGAAACGGGACATCTCTTGAACGGCGTTCGACATCAGCACGGCCTGGAAGTTGTCGCCGTATTTCAATCCCGTGCAAATGCCGGCGGCAATGGCATAGACGTTTTTCAGCACCGAGGAATATTCGATGCCCACAACGTCCGTGCTGATTTTGGTCTTGACAAAGTCGTTGTCCAGCACCTCGGCCAGCGCTCTCGCCCTTTCCGTGTCGGCACAGCCCACCGTAAGGTAGGACAAACGCTCCAGGGCAATCTCTTCGGCATGGGAGGGCCCGCCGATGCACGCCAGGCTTTTGTAGGGTACGTCGTAGATCTGATGAAAATATTCTGAACAAATCAGGTTTTCGTCGGGGACGATGCCTTTGATGGCGGTGACGATGAATTTGTCGCTCAACCGTGTCTTGAGCTTCTTCAGATGGCTCTTCATGTAAGGCGACGGCGTGACGAAAATCAGCGTGTCGTAGGCTTGGACAATCTTGTTGATGTCGCTGTTGAACTCAATCTCATTCATGTCAAAGCGCACACTCCGCAAGTAAGACGGATTGTGCCCCTGTCTCTTGAAGGCCGCAATCTGATCCTCGCGACGCATGTACCAACCTATCTGGTGGGTATGGCTCACCACGATTTTGGCAATGGCGGTTGCCCACGAACCGCCGCCGATTACCGCTATTTTACCGCAGTCAAACATTGGCTATTGAGCTTGGGTTTCACGCTTGTGCATGGTCTATCCACTGCTGAAAGTCTTCTACCTTGGGATTGTCAAGTCCTAGCTTGTATTTCTTTACGACTCCGCAAACGTCCATCTGAAGCTTTTGCGCTTTGACTTCTCGGATGTCTGACACCAAATTATATCCGGCCTTGCGAAGCACGGGAACCCACTCTTCGCCGACACCGATTTCCGCCCACTCTGCCACCGTCGATTGCGGGATTTTCTTCTCGGGCTTCATTTGCGGGAAGAACAGCACTTCCTGAATGAAGGTCTTGCCCGTCATCAGCATCACGAGTCGGTCGATGCCGATGCCGATGCCAGAGGTTGGCGGCATACCGTATTGCAGGGCGCGCAGGAAGTCTTGGTCGATGATCATCGCTTCGTCGTCGCCCTTGTCGGCGAGGTTCATCTGCTCGATGAAACGCTCTTCTTGGTCAATCGGGTCGTTGAGTTCGCTGTAGGCGTTGGCGAGTTCTTTTCCGTTCACCATCAACTCGAAACGCTCGGTCAGGCCGGGTTTCGAGCGGTGCATCTTCGTCAGTGGCGACATTTCCACGGGATAGTCGGTGATGAACGTCGGCTGAATGAAACTGCCTTCGCAGAATTCGCCGAAAATCTCGTCGATGAGCTTTCCTTTTCCCATCGTTTCATCGACTTCGAGTCCTTTCGAGAGGCAGAACTGGCGGATTTCGTCTTCCGTCTTGCCGTCGCAGTCGAATCCCGTCTTTTCCTTGATGGCTTCGAGAATCGGCAGACGGCGATAAGGAGCCTTGAACGAGATGATTTGTCCGTCGATTTCGCGCTCGGTCGTGCCATTCACGGCGATGCAAATGGTTTCGAGCAGTTTTTCGGTGAACGACATCATCCAGTTATAATCCTTGTACTGCACATAAAGTTCCATACAGGTGAATTCGGGGTTGTGGTTGCGGTCCATTCCCTCGTTGCGGAAGTTCTTGCCAATTTCATAAACGCCCTCGAAACCGCCCACGATGAGGCGTTTCAGGTAGAGTTCGGTGGCGATGCGCATATACATATCTTGGTTCAGCGCGTTGAAATGCGTGATGAACGGACGGGCCGTTGCACCGCCGGCAATCATTTGCAGCGTCGGCGTTTCCACCTCGGTGTAGCCAGCCTCGTCGAGCACTTTTCGCATCGTGCGAATGACCGTGGCGCGTTGCAGGAACGTTTCCTTTACGCCCTCGTTCACCACCAAATCGACGTAGCGCTGGCGATAGCGCAGTTCGGGGTCGTCGAATTTGTCGTAAGCCACGCCGTCCTTGTATTTCACGATGGGCAGCGGCTTGAGCGACTTCGACAACAGCGTCAGTTCCTTGGCGTGGACCGAGATTTCGCCCGTCTGCGTGCGGAACACGAAGCCTTTGATGCCGATGAAGTCGCCGATGTCCATTAGTTTTTTGAACACGACGTTATAGAGGTCTTTATTTTCGTCGGGGCAGAGGTCGTCGCGCGAAACGTACACCTGAATGCGCCCTTTGGAGTCCTGGATTTCGGCAAACGAAGCCTTTCCCATCACGCGGCGGCTCATCAGTCGGCCTGCGATGCAGACGTCGCGCTGTTCGGCAGCGTCGTCAAAATTCCCTTTAATATCTGTTGAGTAAGCGTTTACAGGGTATTCCGCGGCGGGATAGGGGTCGATGCCCAGTGCCCGCAACTCTTTCAGGCACTCGCGCCTGATGATTTCCTGTTCGCTAAGTTCTAAAACGTTCATATCTTAACCTTATTTCTATGTTGTTTGCGTTTGCAAAATTACAAATAAAATCCGAACCAGCGCACCTTTTCTCATATTTTCTCTTGACATTGCCGTCGAACGGAACTTGGAAACCTGCGAAGGGAAGCCGCACGCAGACGCGTGGCAACACTTCTGGCAATACTACGTTTTGGGCATTTCTGTCGTTTTCATGTATTGCAAAATTCGGGAACGGGAAAAGGGTATTTTCTCACCACTCCCCCAAAAATGTAAAAACAGCAAAAAGATTACTTTTTTTCATCAAATCTTTATAATTTTGCACGCGGTAAAAACTAATGCCGCATTAATACCTTTTGACAGATGGATCCCAAAAAACATCAAACCCGATTACAGAAACGCGGAACAACCCTGGCGCGCCGCCGGCTTGTCTTCCTGTTTTTCATCCTTTTGCTCGTCCCGCTGTTGATGCTGCTTGTGGAGTGGACGACACGGGCCTCGGGCGAGCAGATGAGGCGAAGTGCGGTCATCGTGGAATGTACATCCCAGTATGCTTTGGTCAGGGCACAGGACACGCTGTGTCGCTTTGCCGACAGCGTGGAGTACAGGGCTGGCTGCTGGGTCAATCGTTTCCCACTGATCCCATCGTGCCATGGAAGGGTGGCAACCGTCTTGCCCAAGCCGCCGGTAAGGTTTGTCGGGGCAAATGCCTTGTGCGACAGCATCGTGAGGCAGCTGAGGAGCGAGAAACGACGATATGAAGACCAACAAGGCGAACTGGCATACTTCATGAGCATGCACCGTATTTATGAAGAGGGCTACGACATGGTGGCCAAACGGAGCAGCCGGGTCAAAACGGCGCTGGACTCCGTGGCAAGGCTCTTGGCTACTTTTGAGCAGGCGGCAAAACGACCGTGCAAGATTGTGCAAACCGCGCGCTATCGCATTGTCTACGAACTCCAAAATGGCAAGCGGGTCGCGCGGCAGTGCCAACTCAGCCACACCACGGGGCAGGGCATCCACATGTTGCAGCTCAACAGCCAAACCACGCCTGCCAACGCACATGCCGTCGACTACCATGGGCTGCCATGGGGGCTGTGGGGAGACCGGTGGATACTGATCCCGAGTTTTGCGGCACTGGATGTGGAGGAGTGGGCGTCAAGAACGGCTGAGGGAGTGCTGACAAAGGGAGAGATGCGGGGAAAAGACCAGCACGATGTCCCGACGATATTGAGTGCGGATGGCAGCCCGGTGTTCAGTGAGAAAGGGCAGTTGCTGGGCATCGTCAAACAAGGGCGCATCTGTCCATGGAGGCTTGTCCTGCGACGTTTCGACTCCTCGGAGACCTCAGCGCAGTACCGGTATGCAGGCAGCCGGAAGGGCAAGAAATATGAGGGCTGGGGAGAGTTGGCAAAAGGTGACAGCGTCGTGTATAGTGGGCAATGGCGCGCCGGCAAGCGGCACGGCAGGGGGATGATAGCAGACAGGAGGGGCAGGAAAATCGTGGGATGGTGGCATGACGACACACTGGTCAGCGGCAGAAGGACGGCAGAAGAGGGTGTTTATGAGGGCGAATTGAGTGCCGCGGGAACCGCCCACGGATATGGCGTGTTCACTGACAGCCACGGCAACGGCTATGAAGGACATTGGGACGACGACCGACGGAGCGGCTTCGGATACGCCCTGTCGTCGGAAAAGGGAATGCAAATCGGACAGTGGCGCAACGACAAGTACCTCGGAGAGCGCATGACCTACACCTCCGACCGCATTTACGGCATCGACCTGTCGAAGTACCAGCACCAAGTGGGACGGAAAAAATTCTCCATACAATGGCACAAACTCCGCATCGTGGACCTGGGGAAACTCAGCAAGAAAAACATACGGGGGAAGGTGGACTATCCCGTCTCCTTCGTCTTCATCAAAGCCACGGAGGGTACAACGGTCAAGAACCCGTACTATGCGGCCGACTACAGGGCCGCACGGGCGCATACCATCCACTGCGGCTCCTACCACTTCTTCTCCACGCATAGCCCCGCCGCCGCGCAGGCCCGATTCTTCATCAAAAACGCCAAGTTCAGCAAGGGTGACTTCCCGCCCGTGCTCGACGTGGAGCCAACCGACAGGCAAATCGAACAGATGGGAGGCCCGCAGGCCATGTTCCAGCAGTTGCGCGAGTGGCTCGCGATTGTAGAACGGCACACCCGCGTCAAGCCCATCTTGTATGTCAGTCAGCAGTTCGTCAACCAATACCTGCCGCTGGCGCCAGACCTCAAAAGCAAGTACCGTGTGTGGATTGCACGGTATGGGGAATACAAGCCCGATGTCAGGCTGCTCATCTGGCAGCTCAGCCCCGACGGAAGGGTGGAAGGCATCAGGACAGAGGTCGACATCAACGTCTTCAACGGCTACCAGCTGCAATTCGACCAGTTCCTCAGGACAGGGCTCATACCATGACGGGGCGGCGGAAGCAAGGGCGGCGGTGTGCCAAGCCTAAGCCAAGGGACGGGGAATGCCTGGCGCCGACCGCCTCTGTGAAAGTCGGCCCATCGGTGTCTGTCATGGCATAAGTGAATGTCGGGATGGCGTGAACCGCTTCAAGTGGTCTGCTCTCTGAGAATTCATCCCGAAATAGGACAAGACCTGTCAACCCTACCAGACACGATGGTGACATCCCCGTCCGCCCCCCTCGGAATCCATGTTGCGACGCATTGCAAAGGAGGAAAAGCCAGAGCACAAAAACTCCTGGAAAAGGGCAACGCCTGCAAAATCCAGACTGAATCCTATCCTGCTGTCAAAAGCAAGGTGTCGCCTCTTGCTGCACAATCAACTTCCGCTCGATGCCCATGTCGTCCTGGCCACATGCCCATGTCATTTTGGCGACATGCCTATGTCACTTTGGCGAGATGCCTATGTCACCACCTGCGACATGCCTATGTCGCCGAAGTGAGATGCC
>ODAI011800936.1_pt1 | contig 24498 bp, 9 predicted proteins | sample 1539321 | NCBI WGS metagenome assembly ODAI01 (sample SAMN02144231, study PRJEB22623) | gut metagenome | biome: sheep rumen | host: Ovis aries | place: New Zealand
ATGCAAAGGGTGAAAAATACAGAAGAATCTATTTACCAGGCAAGCTTTCAAAAGAAATACAAAAATGGCTGATTTCCGAAGGACGCCAAAGTGGCTACCTCTTTCTTAACAAATATAATAAGCAAATAAGTGCCAAAGGCATTGCAATTCAACTAAAAACTTATGCCAAGAAATACAAAATAAACCCAAAGTCTGTTCATCCTCATGCCTTTCGCCATCTCTTCGCTAAAAATTTTCTCTCTCGCTACCCCGACATTTCTCTTTTAGCAGATCTTTTAGGCCACGAAAACCTTTCTACTACCCGAATCTACCTTAGAAAAACTTCCAAAGAACAAGAAGAACTAATCAACAAAACTGTAACCTGGTGATTTTTCTTCCTGTCAAGTCTAGCGCCCACATTTACCTTGTAATAAGACGCCTTATTACAAGGTTGATGTGGTGCCGTATATTACGGGAATCAAGACAACTTTAGGTAACTACAACAAAGGTGGTTTAAAGAATAATAATATCCGTGCGGCAAGTGGTAAATACAGTGTAATTTATGCAGCAGATGAAACTGCGAATACTTATGCTGCAAACTTCTTGACTATAAGTGGATTCAACCTGAATCCGGGAACAGATGATGTTCGCATTGTTAATACAGCAACAAAGGCAACTTCTACTGTAACAAGTACAGGAACCAACAAGAGTGGAATCACAGTTACTCATGGAGATGCAAATGACGGCCATACAAGCTTTACAGCAAGTAATGTAATTTCTAAGAGCGGTTATCTAGAAGTATTCACCGATGGTGTTCGTTCATTGAACAACATCAACGAAAATGATGCTCACGATGCTTCTGGAAAGGGTAGCGAAATTGGAAATGATGTTACAGACTGGGAGGATTATTATAACCGCGAAGCTGATTATAACACTACAAAAAATGTCCGCCTCACAGATGATAGATATATTCGTATGTTTGATATGAAACAGACCAATATTACCAATGGATACTATCCAAATATGATTATGGAAGGTGATGATCCTGTATTTGGATATTTGGATAATAATGGTGGTGGAGCTGATGCTTCTGGCGCTCCAGCATCAACAGCTTTTTATCAACGTGCTAAATTTGATGGTAGCGATACAGAAACTGATGGAACTGCAAAAGAAAGCTATAAAGAGTATTTAGGAAAGTCTCTTGTTGGCGATCAGATGGGTATGGCAAAAGATGAAGGTGGCAGATATTATCAGATTTCTGTTTCAAATTACAATGATGATTATATGACGTTATATTATGACCGATACGCAGAATTGCATAACAGCAACGTTTGGAATGGAAATCTTTCATACAATACATTTAGAGGAAATACTGCTTATACTGGTAATAACAATGCCTTGGCAATAGATGGTATAGGAGCTTATACTGGTCGTTTCCAATATCCAAAAATTCAGGTATCTGGTAATTCACTTACAGGTGTAGCAAGTGTTTACCTTGCATACTTTGATTCTACAACAAAGAATATTTATGTGCGTGACTTAATGATTGGAAAACCAAGTATTACCTATAGTTTAAGTAGTAACAACATAACTTTTACATATAATTCTACAGATTACTATACAGGTTATCAATTTGGTAATGGACGAAGTTCTTCAGGATACGGTGATAAATATGTACTTGTAGATGGAAAATACTGTAAAATAACTGAACATACATATTATATGGGATATTATTACTATTACACTGTTGAAGGAATATCTAAATCCTTTACGTCAGATGTATATAATGTTTCTAGTATAAATCTTGAAGGTAATAATACATCTACAACAAATGCTTTGGCAACATCTGGCAGTGATAATAATGACAAAGTATTTGAACAGTATACCAATATTAGTGAAGGATATAAATCAGGTGATTATTATATTGATTCTGGTATTCTCAATGAACGTCACATTGCAGTTACAGGAGCAGGTAATAAGTTCTATGATATGGTTGTAACAGATGATTATCATATTGTTCTGATTTATTATGATGAAGAAAATTCTCGATTAAAGATGATTTATTCAGATGAAGTAACAGGTGGAAATCCAACTTCAGAAATTAACTGGACAGAATCAAGTATTAACTTCCCAGAATATGTTGGAAGTTATGTGTCTATGGATATAGATTCAAACGGTTACATCCATATCTCTGCATTTGATGTTACAGATTCAGACTTAAGTTATATCTACATAGATAACTATGCCGCTACATCTTGTACACATGTTTCTGTAGATCAGTTTGGTTCTGTTGGAAACTGGACAAAGATAAAAGTCAATAGTTCTGGTGTTCCTTACATTGCTTACTGTAACGCTACAGAATACGGACAGCGTGATGCAATCAAACTTGCATATGCAAAAGATGCCGCTAGTGCTTTACTGCAAGGTGTAGAGTCTGGTACTCGTTATACCACAGGCAACTGGGAATATATGACGGTACCAACAATTACACCTGCACAAGGTGGAGATTCGAAGTTCCAGAATGTTTGTCTCGACTTCGATAGTGATGGAACTCCTGTAGTCGGCTATCTTGGTACCAATCTGGAATTTGGTAAAGCATTAGGAGAATAAGAGCTCATGCTGTTGTGTGTGGGGCAAGCTGTAAAAATCTCCAAAAAAAATCTCCACTTGACGGCATTCGCCAAGTGGAGTATATCTAAAACATAAAAGGCATACGCAATCAAGCGTCTTGCCTCCAGATATGTGTCCGTCTTACGACGAAGGCCTGTCTAGCGGTTCACAAGAATGGTCAGTCTGGTATTTTGATACAATTTATGATTTCATTCCACAAGATAACTTGATTAGGCTTTTTAAGGAACAATTGAACTATGCCTATCAGAAAAAATTGCGATTTGTTGAGGTATAGGTATACTACTAATTACTCGTAGAAAGAGAAGTCATAGTTCATAACGGGCTGCGGATTTTAATTTTAATAGCTATCATAACTTTTTATACAAGATAGGGCTGCAAAAAAAGAATAGAATGAAAAGAAACATTAATTAAAAGTATCGCAAAAAGATGAAAAAGAACTTTCAAAAAATGCGAAATAGTCTATTATCCATTCTGGTAATTTTTGGTCTTTTAATTCATCGATTACAGTTTTTATTAAAGATTTCATGCTATTCAAATCCGCAATTTCTCCAGGCGACGTATTATTTTCTTTTATCGCATTTAAAATTGATTGTTTACATGACTCCATTTCATCAATACACCTATTAATCTGTTTTTGATTATATATAGGAGAAAAGCTATGAACTGAAGATAATGCAGATGCCATAATTCCTAAATGACTAATCCACTTTTTATTGTAGGTAATTTCCATAAAAATCCTCCATCTCCAGTTTATATATTATAACTTGTAAATTCTTTACCCTGTTTAAAAAACGTGCCAGTAAAAACAGATAGAAGGCATCCTAGTAGGAATACTAACAAAGACCACCGTTAGAGTTTTTCAAGCCTAAAAAGCTCACTAAGTCTATAGGCTTCTTCTTTCGTTTCTTCATCCCAATACGTAAATTGTGCTTTTGGGTATTTTTCCAAATACAACCTTAATTCATCATCTGAAAAAAGCCACCCTTCTTTTCGTTCGTTATTATAATCCTTAGGTTCGACGAAAGGGTTTACAGTTATCAAATTATTATTTTCACCAGTTGTAAAATACATAAACTTTTTCATACTGTCCTCCATTCCTGCCTTATGGTATTATAGCTATTTCTTCTTTTACCCTGTAAAGAAAGTTTCGTCGGCTATAACTACGCCATTTAATTCAACGGAATTCTGCATGTTCTACAATGCGTCTAAAACTTTGTGCCGCCAGATAAAAGCAGTATCCTTATTGATACCACAGATTTCTGCAGAACGACGAACTGTAAAAGACTTGTTGCAGTCTTTGCAGATAAATCTTTGAATTGAATTTCGAAGTCCGTTTTTCACAATTTTTGTGGATTTACAATGTAGGTACGAAGATGTATGTTTGATAAAATTGAAACCACTTTCGCAGTTAGCAGATGAATTGTTGTCGCTTGAAAGGAAAGCGATTAATTCTTCTTTTTCTTGCTGCAAAAGTGATTTTACGATTTTGAATAATTCAGTTAATCTTGCCACGTATTATAAGATAGGGCAAAATTTCTGAACGTCAAATAAAATCAACCGTTTTTACGGACATAGCCTTTTGAAAAAGGACTTGTTTTCTACAGTTTTGAAAATATCTGCCGCGAAGACACAAATATACACCTGAACGACAGAGCTTATAAACACTTTTTTATTGCCTCTAACTGTGATAAAATACTGAATGAAAAGCAGAAAGCCTTTTTAAAGGTTGTCCTTGGACAAAAAGCAAGCAACACCTTTTCTAAAAAGATTGAAGAGTTGACTGAAGAAGCAAAACATAATATACAGTGGAGGCTGCAATACATGGAATGGGAAAGACAAAGAACCTACGATTTTGAAAACGGCAAAGAAGCAAAAGCCCAGGAAGATGCCATAGAATTACTTAAAGAAAACATTGCACCAGAAACAATTGCAAAATGTGTAAAACTTCCACTAGAAAAAGTTCTGGAGCTCCAGAAGTCTATTGCTGTAGAAGTTTAGTTTTTTGTAGCAGAGGAAAGAAAAGAAAAAATAGCCCGCTGAGTGTTGATCTTATCAGCAGGAAAAGTCTAAACAACTAGACTCCTAATGGAGGCAAAACGCTTGATTGCTAGTTGTATAACATTTTTAGTCCAGAGGTGGGGGAAGTTTCCCCCTCGCTCCCAAGTCCTCGTTCAGTCGCTCACCTTCGGTTCGCTCCTTCCCTGCGGTCTTGTCCGCTACCCCCTCTGCGGGGCTAGCCGCCCCGCAACGCCCGGCAGTGTTAATTTTCATTTATGCCCTATAGCTATAAAGTGGCAATTTAGCTATCTATTGATTTAAAACAAATTTTTTGTATACTATAAATCGGCATATGCAATTATTGGCGGTCTTGTTTCCAAAATTCTGACTGTTTGCAGAAATGTGAACAGATTACATTATTTTGGAGGCAGCTATTATGAGTCCTTATGAAATAATGGATTTGCTGTTATCAGCAATTCCGATTATCATTGACCTAATTCAGCGCCTTCGTCGCAGACGAAAGAAAAGGCAAAGAAGAAAAAAATAGCCCCGCCACCTAGCTTCGACCCTTTGTGGCGGGGTTTAGTCCGTATGGGCTAACACCATGGAGGCAAGACGCTTGATTGCGTATGCCTTTCTTTTTTAATATAAAGCACTTGGTGGGAAAAAGCAAGTGCTTTGCTTGTAAGTTTTTAGTACAACAAAGCGGTCTGTAAACCTGTCTTCGTTCCATAACCAAGCATTACTGATTGGATGTCCTTGTTGTTTGCGTCTTTGTTGCCATTTTTCTTTTCACCAACACCGATTGTGTAGTTCAAAAGCTTTGTTGCAAGAGCTGTTGGCAATACCTGAACTTCCCAATTGCCAGTGAATTTATCATTGTTTGCACCATTAACAAAGGTATTTGCTGTTTCCCCATTTGTACCAAGCTTAACTGGCCATGCAACCTTTGCCATTCCAATAGCACTTGAGTAGTAAGAAATGTAAGGAACATAACGAGTCTTTGTAACGTTACCCTCTTTATAAGAGATTGTATTAGAACTTGTTTCTATACTGATATTTTCTCCTACAGAAAGGTAAGAGTCGACCATACATACATCTGGAGTTGTGTCAGTATACGATTCAAGATAAGCATACTTAAGTTTGTTACCTGCACGATAGTAAGCAATATGAATACCACCGGCAGCATCTACAGCAAGGTCACAGTATTCACCGGCATAGTCTGCATCGATAACGATTTCATCTGACCAGGTTGTTGTATTTGCAGGAGTTGTGTTGTATTTAAACTTAAGTGCATTACCACTGTACCAGCAAACTACAGCAACATTTCTTGTTCTATTACCGATAGTAACATTCGGAACTACACCTACTGCAGCATATTGTCCTACATCATCTGTTGAATCTATAACCTGAGCATTTGCGGCTGAATTATTATTACCACGGGCTACAATTCCATAATTTCCATATGTAACATCACTGTTAGCATAAGAAGCTGTTCCATACCTAAAGACAATCCTATTATATGCAGAATCAAAATAAACTGTATATAAGTTGGTTGAATTAGTTCCTACTAAAGTTGAAACTTTAGGATTTTTAATACGTTCGGCATAGAATGCTCCATTATCATAATCCCATTCCAAAAGAAGACTTGTACCTCCTAATTCTCGTCCGCGCCAGTCTTTCTCTGTTCTATCTGTGTAAGCACCGCCCGTATCATTATAAGCATTACTTGCATTAGCTCTATTTGCAAAAGCATAAAATTTGTAATTTGCGTAGTTATTTGACAAACTATCACCATTCTGAGCACTTGCATAAATATGTCCATCAGTACCTACAGCACAAGCTGTACTATACCATTGGGAATATGAAGTATCTAATAAAGAATTGGTTCCTCCCCTGTTATAATAAACTGTTCGACCATCTCTATCATACACAAAACCAATAGTCTGATTTGCATCCTTACCTATTCTAAATGACGGATAACGAACCGTAGAAACACCCGTCAATACATCATTCATACCCCAGACATAAACACTTCGGTTATCATTCAAGATATCATTGTTAATTCCGTTTGGCTCAAGATTGTACTCAGCCGTTGTACTGTTACTATTATTAAGAGAGGCAACGGAATTAACAGTAATATCAATATTTCCAGATTTTGAAGTATTAGGCACTGTAAATGTTACATAATCACTTGTCGTTCCTGCAGTCACGGTTCCAACACTTGTGTTGTTGAACTTAACCGTTGTACTTGCTCCATTCAGGTTGAAGCCGTAGAGTTTGAATCCAGTTTCACCACGCATTACTGGGTAAGAGCCGTTTGCCGAGCGGTTGAATACAGATGTTACCGCAGAGTATGCATCGTCAAGGCGTGTTGAAATCCCCGTAATATACGGCACCACATCTACCTTGTAATAAGGCGTCTTATTGCAATATACGGTATCTGTATCTTTAATATCTGCAGTTACAAGTGTTGTAAGGGCTTCATCAGTGTAATATCTTGAACTTGCACATGATTCTGCCTTTACAGCAGACCAGGTTGTGGTTACAAGGCTCTTTCCTGTTAAAGTTGTGCTTGCATCACTCTTGTTATGAGAGTCATCACCGCGTTCTGCTATTGCGTATACGGTAAAGGCACGGTCAAGGGCAGCTACAGCTTTTCCTGTTCCAACCACAGCGGTATCTACGGTAACCTTCCAATGCGCAGTATGACCATCAGCACCAAAAGAGACATTTTCAACAGTCGAAGACCAGCCATCTCCACTCTTTCCTGTCCACTCACCTGTACTAGGAGTATAAGTACCAATCAGAGTATCAGCAACAAGACCTTTATGATCGGTAAACTGGGCATGAATCTCTTTTAAGCGGATATCATCAGAAGCTGTTCCTTCAAAAATAATTTGTCCAGAAACCTTAGGGTCATCACCCATTTTTGTTGTATTAACAGTTACATTTTTTATTGTTTCCGTCAAATCGCCTTCCAATTCAATGTGACCAAGAGCTTTCTTTTCAGAACCACTTCCATCCCAGGCAATTGAGTTATCATCTTTACTTGTCCAATGGAATGGAGTGATATCAGCAGTTGGCTTAGTTTCATCCGTGTAAGCAACATTCAAGAGAACTGTAAACTTAGCATTAAGCGTATCAGTATACTTAGTTCCCCCTTCTGTGCTATCCCAGATTGTGTATTCAAACCACTTAAGGCCATTTTGAACTGTTTGAAGAAGTGAAGTCCCTACTTCAATCTCATCGCTAGATGAACCTTGAACATAGCTTTCATGATTTTCATCTTCCTGCATATAATCTGCACTTACATCTGAATATTCTACATATCCATCTCTGTTTGCAGCCGCAAATGCCGTCTCACCACCATTACCAGTAGTACCCCAGCTAACAGTGTATGAATCTCCCGATGTTGAACCAGCACCAATCTTGTAACTGTAGTACAAAGCTCCATTACCACCAACAATTTCCGGATAGAATCTTGTCTTATCTGTTACACGCATAAAGGCTGAAGCACCGGCTTCTATACCTAAGTCATTTCCTGTAACAATAAGGTTTTGTGTTACTGCATTTGAACGAGACTCTGTTTTTCCTGAAATCTTTCTATCCTTTCTGTTATAATATTTAATGTCACTTTCACCGCCGTCTTCAGAATTATTACCGTTGTAATCGGTCCAAACACGAAGACTTGCAAGACGAGGGCCATTATTTTCAACCTTTGCATTGGTAACAGAGGCATGAGCCATATTTCCGGCTTTATCGAAGGCTACATAATGAATTTCTATTGCTCCATCAGGAATATTTCGAGAATTGATTAAACCATACCAGAGAGTTTTTGTACTTACCGTAGAAACTTTCTCCAGCATAAGGTCGCCGTCATCTTCGGTATTATTTTTATAATATCCATAGCCGTACAGCTGCTTATTCTTTTCTTTTGTTCCTGACTCACCTTCTGTTCCAATATGGTCTACGACATGACCAATTGCAAAATAAGCAGGCATAGTTTCATTTTCCGCCAAAGCAGGTGGATTTCCACTTAAAGTAACGCTTGTTCCTGATACGCCTGTAATGGTATAGATAGTTCCACCTACCTTTACAAGTCCACCTTTATGAATATTTACATCGGCAGAAACTGTAATTACATTTGCACTTACCGCAGTAACAGTATTAGTCTTCCAATAGATATTTGAAACTTCAGTAAGACCTGTAAGTTTATTTCCCGTAACATTCTTTGGCATATAAGCATCATAAACTGTTGAACCACGCTTGAAGTAGAAGAATACTTTATCAAATCCACTTTCACCATCACGTTCAGTTACAGATGACTGAACCTTATAGAAGCCCTGTTCATTCACAACACTTGTTGGAATTGAATAATCGGCATCACCCGTTGAAGCTAATGTCGGCGCTTTATTATCGTATTGTACAGCAATTTCCAGATTTGCCGGTTTTCTAGAACCTTCTGCCTGTCCATCTTCTGCCCAAAGAGCATAAGTTAAGGTACCATACCCAGTCTCAGTTTCTGTAGAACCTATTTTATAATTAAAGATATAACCCTTTGTTTCTTCTGGCTTTCCAGAATTCCAGGTTTCTTCGCTTCCACAATCACTCTTAATAGAAGTACCTTTCATTTTGATATCATTTATACCACTTTCATCTTCTATAGAACCAGAAAGCCACCACTCTCCTTTAAGCCACATATTCTTTTTGTATTCCATAGAAGAAAGAACTACTCTATCAAAAGTTGATGTCGAATAAGTTTTACCTGTTGCCTCTGTTTTACAATCAGCATCAGTATAAAGTTTATTATTCTTCGGAGTTACATCTGAGTCACTTGTACCTTTTGCATAGTAAATTGTTCCAGTTGATTTTTCCTTAAATCCATACTGATAAAGATAAAGAGGAACAGAAGAACCAATCTTTGGAGCATCCGAGTCGATGTAAATAATCATCAAATCATCATCATCCCAAATACTTATATTTCCATCCTCATCTACAGCGTAGAACCTGATTGCAATATAAGCACCAGAATCACTGTTGAATTCACTACTGCTGTTAAGAGTAATATTCCAGGAAGAACTAGAACCTACTCTTATACCTCGTGGACCATTTGTTTTTGCAGGCTTGTCTCCTCTCTGAGCATTATAGCTTGTGTACATATCTTCGATTGTGTAGCCGAAGTCTGAAAGTTTAGTCTTTGCACCAGCTCCTGTTGTTTTTCCAGGACAGTCTTTAGATTCCCAATTAGATGCAAATTGGCCAGTTTTCATGTTAAAACTAGGGTCAATCTGCATATAGATTCCGACAATATTTTTATCATCTTCTGCAGACCCCTGAGCACGAATATTTCCACTTAGCTTTGCATATTTTAACCCAGCCTTTGTAGTTTCAGTTTCTGTAGTTACAACTGAATCAGAATCATAAGCTGGATAATCCATTTTAATTGTTGGAATATCTCCCTGCGGGTCAAGCTTTAAGCTGAAGGTTGAAACCTTACTATTTCCAATTGCATCTGATGCTAGCATATGGAAGTAGACTGTCGTAATAGTTTTATAAAGATCGCCTGCTGCATGAGTTGGATTTGTATCTGCTGTTTTATAAACAGCCTTTCCCTCATTTGTGCCACTGCTTGCAATCTCAACATCAGAAAGCAGATCTGCAATTATCTTCTTTGGAAGACCATCATGAGTATTTTCCTGAGAAGAAGAATTATCCAGACCATCAAAATTAACCTGCCAGCTCATAGAGGTTACAGCCTTTACATTTTCCCGAGAAGTCCAGTCATCAGCAGTTTTATCAGGAGCTGTTTCAGATGTCAGAAGAATGTACTTAAGTGAGGTTCCTGCATCTCCATTTTTAAAGCCACCCTTTAAATTAAAGGCTGCACGAATCTGGTCACCAGCATTATGACTGGTAACGGTTGCCTCTGGAGGTTCATTATCAATATTAAAGCTAATTGATTCTGACTTGTGCTTTGTGCCATCAAAAGTATCTATAATACAAGATCGCTGGCCTGATACAAAACCTGTTACATCAATATCACCGGACCAGTAAAGGTCATAAGAATTATTATTAATGAGCTTTGATGAATTCTGTTTACTTAAGGTATAAACATAATATGACTTTGTAGAATCGTCCGGATCTTGGGTTGGAGCCGGAACACTTGAAGCTTTTATATCAGATGATTCCACAGGAATCTTGAATTGTACCCCATCCGTGGCGATTCCATTTACATCATAAGCATAAATTCTTACCCTAAATGTATTTGCACTTGTTCCTCCAAACGCAGCTGAACCGGTACTTGAAGACCAGCCATTACCTTGGTTTGCAGACGCTTCTTTTGTTTCATCCATGCCCTTAGCAAGATAAGCAAAAGAATCTGTAAGAGGAGCTATAGTATCTTTCTTAAGCTTTAATCTAGGAACATTTTTGCTATCAACTGTTGTTCCTGATTCTGGCTTTTTACCAAGGATTCTTGCTCCAGTCTGGTCAGAAATTTTAATTGAATCCAAAGCATAAGTAGTAGAATTTGAAGTTATGAATGTATTTCCACCCTTATCTTGAATTTTTAACCAGATATATGCAGTACCATCATTTGGTCTAAAGGTAAAGGAACCTGTTGATTCATTGTATTTAAATATTGCTGTATTATTGTCATAAGCCTTCCATGTGTTATAATCAATCCACTCTGATTCACCAGGTTCGACATCACCAGAAACAAGGGCTCCAGTTGTTGGAGCCTTACTATCATAACTAATGTAATACCAAACCTTTTCTTTTTCAGGCGCACCATCATCATCTGAAATAACACCATCAAGCTCTGACTTATCCAGAGACATTATTGCCTTGTCTTCGAAAGATAAATAGAATTTTGCTGTTGGACGATCTGAATCCTTATCTATATTGAGCGCAAGAGGCTTTGAATAACCTGAATTACCGGCTCTATCTTTTGCCTCTACTGTAAAGTAATATATTTTGCTAGATTCATTAGCAGACAAGAATTTATTATCTGTTCCTGTAGTATCAATTGTCCATTCGGTATTATTATCTACATCTGTTTCCCACTTAGTCCATCCACTTGTAGATGATACGCTTGTAGGAGTACTTGTATCGGAAGCTGTTTTTGCACGATACCACAAGCTTAGTTTTTTAGCATTACCAGCAGAATCTACTGCTAGTCCGTTTAAATCGCTGGCTGAACCTTTAAGCTTAATTGAACCATTTACATAAGGAATATTGTTAGCATCTACTCCTGCTTCCGGCTTATTCGTTGTTGTAATATCTACCTTAGGTATCTCTTTATCTATAGTTACTGTAAAGTTACAAGAAAAACTATTACCTTTACCAGAATAATCTGTTGCGGTAGCTGTAAACTGCTTTGAAACAGATGAATTTGAAACTGATAAACCTTCAAGAACATTCTGAGGAATAACAGCAGTCCAGCTGTTATCTTGAACATTTGCTTTTATCCAGTGATTAATGTCTTCATCATATTTAAGCCAGACACTCTTAATTCCAGCATTATTGCCTACTGGATTATCTGAAACTGAACCAGAAATATTAAGAGGACCATTTGCATTAGTAAACTCACCAATTGCTTGCACAGCTGCACTGATTGACGGAAGTTCGTTATCTACATTAATTCTATAGTTATCGTATTTAACACCATTATACTCAACACCTTCCAAAGCCGCATTACCTACATTATCCACAGCAACAAATACAAGATAGTTTTCTCCAACAGTAAGATTATCAATTGTTGTCTTATAGTTTGTTGTAATATCGGTGTAATACCTTGTTATTGTTTTAGGTACATATGTATTTGGATCGCTTTCAGAAGGAACTTTTACAGTTTTTGTGACTTTTCCGCCATTTACTGGTGTAAAGGTTGATTTTAATGAGTCATTAACCAGAGTCTGTAATGTTCCATTACCTTCATCTCCCGTAACAGTTCCCGCATTATCAGTATAGAACACGCGTCGTGTTTCTTCATTTTTTCGAAGAGAGAAGTAACCGTCTGCAAGAGACTCATAACTATCTAAGAAAGCTTTTGTAGCACTTGAATCTGGTTGGGTCTTGTAAAGTTTATAATAAATAAGCTTCGTTCCACTTCCATTTGCTCCATCGTCAAATCTACCGCGAAGCTTTACTGTATCTTCTTTACCAAAAGTATTACCAGAATATTTGCCACCTACATCCTTATCTTTTTCAGCATCCCATTCTGGAACTCCAGACAAGGTAACCTCATCGTTTCCAGTACCGCTTGTTCCATTTCTTAATGCTGTTCCATTACCAGTAGTTTCATTTAAGACAACTTCATCAATAGCATTCATCTCTACAAATTCATCTCTGCTCTGGTCGCCAATACGGAAATAAAGGTCTTTTCCTCCACCTTGACTATCGTCCATAAGATGTACACCTTTCGGACCTGTTGTATCAAAGATGATTGTTATTGAAGCTGACTCTGACGGATAAGTAAATGTATTTCCTGCATTATCTGTTGCCTTAAGTTGAACTGTTACAGAATTGGAATAATTACTCAAATCTATATTATTAAAATATGCAGAACTTGGATGTGAATTTGGCGATAAATCAACACCATTTATATACAAAGCTACCTGAGAAACTCCAGAAGCAGCTTCACCGCTTGCTGCTGTATCTTCTGCCAGTCCAGAAATTGTAAATTTCTGGTTTTTATTATTAACATAATAAGTATTTACAGCAGTTAGAGACTCATAAACAGAATTTGTTTCAGAGTTTGTCTGAATAACGATTGCAGAAAGGCTTGGAGCCTGCGTATCCCTACCAATTTCAAAGAGATTTCTTGATGTAGAAAGACCATCGCCAGCATTATTTTTTCCTTCTACAGAAAGTCTTGCGGTTTGTAAACTTGCATTTGTAAAGACTGCCTTCCAGGCTTTTATTTCATTTGTATCTGTTGCAGTAGAAAAGTTTACTGCGGCATAGTCTGATTTTGAAGCTGTATCTTCCGATGCTTCAACAGTTTTTTTAGAATATGTTATTGTCGGCCGAGTATTAGACTTTGTTCCGGTAAATGTCAAATTCTGCACGCCACTTTCTTCATCATAATAAGAGCCGTACACAGTAAGTGTATCTGTACCATTAATGTAAACAGTTCCGCTGGCAGTTTTTAACTCACCGTTTCCAATTTTGTATTTATACAATTCCAAGCTTGGAGCAGAAGTGTCTATTTTTACAGTTTTTTCCAGACGCTCAGCTGTTTCATTTCCTGCAGAATCTTTTGCAACAAGCCAGAAATGCAAATTATCATCATCAGCCGCAAACTGTGCTGTACCTGTGTAGTTATTTCCATTATCGTTCGAAAGTGGAGAAGTTCTATCTGAATTATCAGATTTCTTAGTAATTACACTTACACTTACCCCGCCGGAAACAGTATCGCTAGCCTCCACATCAAGCTTTAAGGTTCTTGCTTCATACCACTTATTAGCATCATAAGCTGCATCGTTAATCTTTATAGAGCTTTCGGTAATACTTGGAGCAGTGTAGTCCACTGTAATAGAAAGCTTTTCAGACGATGTTTTCTTTGTAGCCTTATCAACAGCTTCAACGGTAATGTCATATTTTCCTTCTGCAAGATAATTTGGAGCAGAAGAATCTGCACCAGGGCCAAATACAACTTCCTGAGTCCATTGTCCGCTTCCATTAGAGCCAATCTTACCATCTGTTACAGCCAAAGAAATTTCTTTCTTATCACTTGTTGCATTTAAATTGCTTGAGGTTGGAGTTGCAATTACTTTTACAGTTTCAAGACCATGAGTATCGCTTGCATTTCCAGTAAGAGTAATCTTTCCATATTTTTCACCGTTTGCAGCAGTTTCTGTAAGCTTAGAACCGTTATAAACAAGTTCTGTCAGATGAGTAATAGTAGACTCTGGATTCTTCATATCCACATCAAATACTCGTTTTTCAACTGAGGAGGTTGTATTTCCAGCCTTGTCCTGAGCTTTGACATAAAGACACCACTTGCCTTCGTATAAATTACCACTTGCCGAAGGCGAAGTTCCTTCATTTATAGTCTTAACTATTGTCCATTCACCATCACTTGCAGCCATTTCTGAATATGCACTGTCAGCAGGCTCAGTTGATGGACTAGCAAATGCATATAAGATTTTCGAAACACCCGTACCGGCACTTGTGCCTGTAGCAGTTTCTGTATCTTTAGCAGTTCCCTTAAATATAAAGGTTTCCGCAGAAATAGCAGATTTATTTGTTGCTCCACTTACTGGAGCTGTAATTGTATTTATTACAGGAGGTGTAGTATCAATTGTTACAGTAATTTTATATGATGAAGAATTTCCGGCCTTATCATTTACTGTAATTTCATAATCGTATTTTCCATCAGCCTTTGCCTGATTATAAGTCCAGCTTCCAGAAGCATTTCCTCCGCTTGTAAAGTTTACAGAACTTCCAGCTCTCTTTATAGCAGCATCCTTAAAGTTGTTTTCTGTAATGCTTCCTTTTAAAGTAATTGCATCATTTGCAAAATATTCTGCCTTATTTACAAGACTATCATTTTCACTTACAAGATTACTATTCATATCATAAAGCTTTCCATCAGAAAGCAAAGAAATTACAGGTGCTACAGTATCAACAATAACCTTCTTATTACCAGTTTCAGATTTAGCATTTCCAGCATAATCTTCGGCCCTAAGCTTTACATAATATTGTCCATCAACTAAGTTTGTAACAGTCCAAGACCAATTATTATTAGCCGGATAAATTGTTTCCTCTTGTACAGCCTCGCTTTCACCTTCTTTCATAAGCTGAATTTTCAGTTCTTTAAGATTTAATTCTGTAATCGAACCTCTGAAGGTATAAGCATTAGAATTCTGATAAATATCAGCAGTCTGGCTTATTTCAATAACAGGTAAAGTTGTATCCATAACAACCTGCTTTGTTACTTCAGAAGACTTTCTTGTAACTGCGTCTACAGAATAAAGCTTTAAGGTGTATGAACCATCTGGAAGCTTGATATTTCCATCAGTATCCTTGCCAACTGTGCTTCCATACACAAAAGTCTGAGTCCAAGCTGCAGCACTTGCCAAATCGTGTGCATTAGCAGCACCAGCGACACTTACATCATAAGTTGTATCTGCAGAATTTCCGCCAGACTGACTAATAATCACCTTGTTTAAGCTGTTAGAATCCCAGGCTTTACCGGTGATTTTAAAATTACCATTGGTATAGTAAACTCCACTCTGGTCGTTACCATTACCAGTTAAAAGAGTTATTGCTACATTAGAAATTTCAGGCTTTGAAACATCAACATAAAATGGTCTAGTAACAACACTAGATTCATTTTCTGCCTTATCCTTTGATTTTACATGTAAATACCATTTGCCTTCATTAAGCTTTCCGCTTACAGGATTTACGCCACTAACAAGAATCTTATCAAAAGTCTTATCACCATCAGAAGTCTGCATTTCTGTCCAGCTTGCAGCATCCTCAGGTGCATTCTCTGACTGATTAAATGCGTAACAAATCTTAGCAACACCAACACCATCATCACTGGCATTAATCTTAAAGGTATAAGAGAATTCTCCCTCAGTTCCTCTGGCAGTTCCTTCCAATGTCTGATTATCTTCTGCAGGATTTTTAAATTCTATTCTAGGACCGGTTGAGTCTCTTTCAACCTTAATAGTTTTTGTTTCTGAGTTTCCGGCCATATCTTTTACAGTTATAGTATATTCATAAGTTCCATCATCAGATGCAGAAGTATGAGTATTAGTGATTGTAAAGGCCTTTTCTCCAGTTACCTCAGCTACACTAGTATTCGACATTAAATTATTAGCTTCGGTAACAATTACACTTGCATCTTCGTCATTATCATCAAACTCATAATTCAATTCATCTATTGCAACCTTTACAATAAATTCGCCTTTTGTAAAATAAGGTGTATTAGAAGCAAGATTTGTTATTGAATCTCCATTTTTATCAGAAATACCAGTTCCTGTGATTGAAAGAACAGGAGCTGTCATATCAATTTTTATTTCATTACTTGTTGCTTCTTGCAAATTTCCGGCAACGTCTTCGGCACTTATCTGCAAATAATAATTAGCAACTTCGAGCTCATATACATTCCAAGCCCAGGTCTTATCTTCATTCAAAGACAAAGCTTCGGTCTTTATTATTTCCACCTTATCAGGGTCGTCGTCTGTAGGTGTTCTCTTCATCAACTTAGCCGTAAGAGTCTTTGGATTTTCGTCAACTACATTTCCCTCAAACTTATACGAAGGCTGCTTAATAAATCCACTCTGGCCAGCCTCAGGTTTTGTAATGTTAATATCAGGAGCTGTACTATCTCTAATTATAAGCTTTTCACTTACAGCAGAAGCTCTTCCATTTTCATCTTTTGCAGTTATTCTGATTGTAAATTTTCCATCCTGAGAAAAAGCACCGCTTTCTGCTGAAAATGGCAATCTTACACTGCTTGTCCAGGTATTGTCAGCCGCACTCAGGCTCACAGGAGCTGTTGCCGTAATTGAACCCGTAACATCTACACTTGCTGTCTGACCAGCTCTTTCCTGCAAAATCTGAATTACCGGAGTCACCGGATTTGTATCTTCAAGAGTAATTGTAAGAGTCTCATCATCATTTTTTGCAGTAGCAGAAGCACTAACAGACTTAATTACCGGAGCCTTTTTGTCGTAAACAAAGCTTTTTTCCAAAATCTGGCTTTCGTTTCCTGCTTCATCAATAGCCTTTACTTCAAGCTTTTTAGTATTTTCATTTGTAAAGGCATTCTTTATTTCATCATTATTCCAAACCGCATCATAAAGCCAGGTAATTGAACTTAAAGTTGCATCTATCCAGCCTGAAGTTTTTGTAGAATCAACAGTATCTGTAAATCTAATTTGTACCTTCTTTACGCCTGAACCTTCATCAGAAAAAACTCCCTTAAAGAGATAATTATCTGACTCTGTAGAAAGAGGACTAAGAGGATAGGCAGAAATTGTAACCTCAGGAATTTCATTATCAAATTTTGGAGTAAAGTTTTTATCTGTAGAGCTTTCATTTACATCAGCTACGGTAAATTTTATATTTCCGGAGCTGCTTATACCCTGTGCAAAAGAAATTCCCTCGTAAACAAAATTTGGACCATATTCTATCTTGTTGCCGTTACTATCGCGAACAGGCTGGTCATTAATGCTAAGATAGAATTTTTCGTTAGCTTCTGCACCATCAATATTGAAGGTTAATTTATAATTTGCAGCACCACTTCTTGTAGACAAATATTCTTTATCCGGAGTAATTTTTACATCCGGTCCAGTACCTGTTACGCGGATAAAGAATTTTATTGTTTTATAGTTATATGGAGTCTTTTCCTTTGACTCAAAATTTTCATCTTCAGCGGTAATGGTAATCAGATAAACGCCCAATTCATTAGGTAAACTATAGGTTACAGATGATACTACATCCTTAAATTCCTGAGTATTTGTTGTAGAAGTAATAGAAGAATCCTTACTTCCATCACTCTTGTAGCCGTTTTCGCGGGTAATTACAAGTCTCTTTATTGCTTCATCGTCAGAAACAAGAACAACCATGCTGGAAGAACGAATTAAACGGTTTTTCTTTGTTGTAGCATTTGTATTTGCCTGGTCCAAAGAAAGTAAAGAAGCTGCACTTTCACTATTTCCAAAATCAAGGCTTGCAGAGTTACTTCGAATTGCTGGAATATCTGTGTTCTGGTCTACAGTATAGGTGTAATTAGCATCTGTACTTACACTCTGATTTCCGGCAACATCCTGAGCCTTTACCCTAAAGACAAGAGTTTTTCCATCATATAAAGAATCTCTTGTATTAATTGTAATATTTTCATTTACAAAATTTGTTAAAGTGGCAGTCTTTATAACCTTTCCACCCGACAAAATTTCATAAGTAGGGCTTGCACCTTCTGTATTTAAGTTTGAACCGCCGGCATCTGTAATAGAAACATTAAAGGTAACCTGTCCGTTCAGATATTTTGTAGTCCCAGATTTCACATAAGAAGGTTCAGTAATCTTTATAATTGGAGCGTCTGCATCATAAATGATTGTTCTTTCTGAATAAGAACTAAGGCCATCCTGGTCTGCAAGAATTTTATAAGTATACTGATTGCTAGTTTCGCCAAAATCAGAAACATCATACTTAAAATTATAAGTTATCTGATTATTAGAAGAAATGCCGTCCTTGTCTGTAAATTCTATTGTCTTTTCAAGCACTTTGTTTTTATAAATTTTTACAACAGGTTCTCCAGCTTCAACAGTTACACTTCCCGCAAAAGACTGTCCACTTTCCTTTTTCAAATAAGTGTTTGAGTCACCAGGACTAGTGATTGTTAATTCAGGGGCTCTTCCAGAGGTTCCCATATGGAAACCATAGCCTTTTCCCTGGGCAACAACAGAATTGCCTTTAGGACTTGCCTGGTCATATCCCTCTACGCCAATAACATAATTCTTTCCAATCTTAAAGCCCTGTTCAAGGCTTATTTTCGCAAAGAATCTGTAAGAGGTTCCACTGGTTTTTACACTTGTTTCCGGATAAATCTTTTCTGCACCATCTAAAGCTTTTCCTTTATCATCACAAAGAATTGCATAAACCTTAAGGCTTTCTTCATCAAGCAAATATCCATCAAGACCAGGAGAAACTTCAATTGTAAGCTGAGTTCCTGGGGAAACTGTATTTACATCTCCCGTTTTACCTATAAAGTCATTTCCATCCATTACCAAAGGATTTCGTCCAGTAACACTAAAGGTTGGATTATTGCGTGGATTTAAAGCAAATTTACCAATACTGACCTTTTTATCTTCAAGAATATTTATAATTGCTTCGCTTACGCTGGCTGAACGTGCAGCATCTGAATCTTTGTAGCTTCCATTAAGCATGGAATAAACATCTGTAATCTTATGATTTTGTAAAACAAGAGTTGCAATATCTTTATATAAATAGTAATAATCTGCAGCATTTCCCTTTGAAGACTGTTCATCAGGTTCGCTTCCATCCAAAGGATAACTAATGGCTCCATCATAAGCTATAATACGGCAGAAAAATTCTTCTCCTTCACTTTCTCCATCGTTTGGTACCTCCAGTTTAAAAGAAGCATTATCGGGATTAATATAAACTTCTTTTTCTACATCATAAACTGCAGCATCCATGCTAATAGAGTTTGGAACATTTGGTAAAGCAATCTGACCTACAAGATTTGTACATTCCTGATCAGAATAAATATTTACTTCTATTACACTTATGTTGTTTGTGTCGGCAGCTTGTCCTTCAAGAGAAAAAGTCTGGCCATAAGTATCAAAGGAAGTAGCATTATATGCAGTAGAAGGACGAGTCAAAACAACAATTGGCGGAGTATTATCAATTATGATATTAGTAGATTTTGAAGTAACATGTCCGGACTTATCTTTTATATCAATTTGCAAGGAATAAGAACCGTCCGAAATAGGATTATTTTCATCTTGAGGATTAATTGCAACAAACCAGGTACCTTCACCAGCTTTGTGGGCTTCTTTTTTCACATCTGCAAAGTACTCAAAGTCTTTATCATCACCACTTTTAATGTTTATTTTTATTTCCTGAATTTCACCATCATCTGACCAGGTTCCCATTACCGGAAATTCTCCCCGGATTACATCAACATTATCCAGAGAAGGTCTTGAAACCGAAATAACAGGAGCTTCTGTATCTACAGAAGAACCTAATCCGATTTCACAAGTTGCAAACAAGAACATTGTAAACAATATAAATGTAGAAAATATGCAATAAAATCCCTTTTTCATATAACTCCTGTGGACGCCGGTCTTTAATTTAGAAAAAAAACAATTTAATCCGGCTTCCTATTCTAATTTACATTAACTCAATTATGATTATTGGTAATTATAGACTTTTTCTTTACAACAATAGATTGTATAAGATTTTTTTTTACATTAACTTGCTACATTAACAAAAAAATAGTGATATGTCAAATTTTATCGGGGAATTACCTTATAGCAGCCAGGGCTTACGCCTTATAAACAGCTATATTTTACTAGGCAAAAAGTGCTCAAAAAAAAACCTTCCGGGGAGGAACTCCGGAAGGTACATGCATTGTACAAAGAATTGTAAGAAAAAAGTAGAAGGCGCTAGGAACCACCCACTGCAGGCAGACAAGTAAGCGTGTCTGCCAACATATTACTCTTTTACACCACCAGCAGTAGAACCCGCAATGATGTACTTTGAAAGTGCAAAGTAAACAATCATCAAAGGAACAATTGCCATGGTCATAAGCATGTAGTTAATACCCTGGTCGTTATTCAAATAGTCTGCGTTGCGGGCATTTGCAATTACGATAGGAACCGTCCACAACTTTTTCTTTGAAATAACAAGAGCAGGAATAAAGTAGTTATTCCAAGATGAAACGAAAGCAAAAATTGCTTGAACAGCGAAAGCCGGCTTCATCATAGGCACTACAATCTGATTAAAGGTTCTGAACTCATTACAACCATCTACACGAGCGGCTTCTACAATTGAATAAGGCAGTGTTGCTTCCATAGACTGATACATATAGAAGAAAACAATTGGAGCTGCAATTGCAGGCAAAATAAATGCCAGGTAATTGTTCATCAAATGAAGCTTATCCAAAAGTCTCAAGAAACCAAGTGTAGAAACCTGAGTTGGAACCATCATTACAGCCATGATAAATCTGAAAGAAATCTTCTTGAACTTAAAGTTGTACATATAGATTCCGTAAGATGTCATAGCCGAAAAGTAAGTTGTTACAGCAGCCTGAAGAATAGCAATAAGAAGACTGTTTACCATACCACGCAGAATTGGATAGTTTTCTGCATAGTTACCAGTTTTTGATGAAAGTGCTACACCATATTTTTCCAAAAGACCCTGCCAGAATGAAGATGCAGTCTCTTTATTAATTGCAAGGTTCAAAAAGTTTTTGAAAAAGTATTTACTTGGAAGGATAGCAAATCCTCGCTGAATCTGCATGTGACTTCGAGTACAGTTCACAATCATAATATAGAAAGGGAAAAGCGAAATAACAGCAAGCAGAATAAGAACCAGATAACAGAAAAATCTTCGTATATTTAAATTTTTGCTTTGACTCTGAATTGTTTCCATTTAATTCCCCCTATCTCTTGTTCTGATAGTTCTTCATAGTCATTTTGTAAACCATGCCACTAAGAACACCAGTAATTGCGAAAATAAGCATAGAAGTAACACCGGCAGGACCATAATTCTTGTTTGTAAGATGCTTATTCAACTTCATAATAATTGTCATTGTTGTACGGTTAGGCTGTCCTGTACCATTTGTCAAAATCTGAGGTACATCGAACATCTGAATACCACCAATTAAAGAGGTAATTAAAACGTAAACAAAGATTGGCAAGAGCAAAGGAATTGTTACCTTAAAGAAAATCTTCATAGAGCTTGCACCGTCAATACGTGCGGCTTCGAACAAGCTGTTATCAATTCCCATTACACCAGCCATAAGCATAATTGTTGTGTTTCCATACCACATCAGGAAGTTCATAATTGCAACAGTTGCACGTGTCCATCCTGTGTAAGTAAAGAAGCGGAAAGGTTCCATTTCTTTCATGGTTCCGGCAGCAATTTCTGCGGCATTCATAGAATTATAAACATTCTTAAGAATACCATTAATTGGACCGTTTGGAGCCATCATAGAAACGAAGAGCATAGCAAAGGCTGCCGCCATGATAAGGTTTGGCATGTAAATTACACTCTTAAAGAAGCCCTGACATTTAAGTCTAAGCTCTGTATTTGTAAACCAAACTGCAAGTAAAAGTGAAACAAGAATCTGAGGAATAAAGCCCAAAATCCACATTATAAATGTGTTGGCAAAGTATCTTCCCATATTATCACCAGAAGCAAATACAATTCCAAAGTTTCTGGTAATTGAAGACTGTTTTCGACTCAATTCTTTTTTTGCTGCTTCAATAACTTCACTAGCAGGAATTTCTCTTTTATATCCATTTTTTACAATTTTAGTAATTGCTTTTGTATATTTTGCAAGCTCAATATCTTCAGCAATTTCTGTAACTGTAGAAAGAATTGTCTCTTTTAGTTCTGGAGATGCAACTACATCTTCATATTCAATTGTTAATTCATCTAATGCATCTGATGCATCATCAATCTGCCACTGGTAATATTCTTCCTGACCTGTAAAATAACGGGCAACCTTGGCATTAGGTCCAATAATATCAAGACCATCTCTGTAATATTCAAAGAAACTGTAAACGAAGGTAGTAAGTAACGGAATTAAAGAAAAAATAACATAAATAATGAAGAAAGGAGCTATAAAGAAATAACCCCATCTATCGTACTGAACTGTATGCTTTTTTTTAGCCATAGCATCCTCTTTTTTTATTTTTGTCAAAAAAAAAGGGGGAACAAGACATAGCGTTCCCCCTTTGCAGTTTAACTAGCTAGAAACTCTACTCTCTCTTAAGGTTTGGATAAACTTCAAGAACAGCTGTGTAGAAGTTTTCCCAAGCTGTATCCAAGTCTACAACTCCGTCGTAGTAGTCTTTCATAGCAGCCTGAATCTTTTCGTTCATAGCCTGGTCATACTTTGTAATCTTGCTCTTATCAATTGATCCAGCAGATTTGATGAAGAATGCCATGTGGTTCTGTCCACCAAGGAAGTCATTCTTATAATCAGAGTTAGCAACTTCTTCCATAGCAGCCTTGTTGTTAGCAAAGTCACCAGCACCCTTAGCAAGAGCAATCATGTTGTCCTTATCACATGTAAGTTTGTACATAATGTCTCTTACGAGGTCGATGTTGTCTGTTCCAGCAGCAGCACAAATCCATGTTCCACCCCAAGAGTATCCCTGTGGTCCCTGGCAGAATGCCCAGTCACCGAAAGCAGAACCTTCATCGTGTGGCATACAGAAGTCTACGTACCAAGCTGGTCCGAAGTATCCGAATACTTTTCCGTCTTTCATCATACCAGCTGTAGATTCAGCTGACCACAAAGAAGCCTTGTTGTTGTATCCATTATCTGTATATTTCTTTGTCTGTTCAATCCAAGCTTTGATCTGTGGATCGATTACAATCTTGTTACCTTTAACCCATGGAGACTTAACGTTGTCCTGGAATACGCGGAAGTCATCATCATATCCAGAAAGCATGAAGTATCCAGCAGCCTTCATCTTAGCAGCAACTGCATCGAATTTAGCCCAGTCAGAAATATATTTCTGTACTTCTGCAGGATCGTCTGTTCCAAGAACCTGCTTAGCATATGAACGGCGATATACGAATCCACCTGGACATCCCTGCCAAGAAACACCCTTAAGTTTTCCTTTAGAGTCTGTCATGATATCCTGTGTATATTTGAACTGTTCAGCCAAATCCTTCTTTTTAAGACCTACATCTTTCATTACATCAAGAGTGTAAGGTGTATCAACATATTTAAGAGCATAGTCAGCTTCTACGAGGAACAAGTCGATTTTCTCGTCAGCTTTTGCAGATTCCTGAGCAAGAAGAGCTTCATCAAGCTTATCCTGATAAGCATTTCCCTGGTTTGGTGTCTGTACGAAGTTTACTTTTACACCCTGAAGAAGCTTAGGGTTGTTTGCTTCGTAGTAATCCTTGAAACGTGAAGAGAATTCATCGTTCCAAACATAAATGTTAAGTACTTTTCCCTGTGCTGGTTTAGCAGCAAGAGAAGAAGCTGCCAATGCCAACATAGCTGCACCAATAACAATCTTTTTTGTCATTTTGTTTCTCCTGTTTTTTTTGCCTTTCGGCGCTTAAGTTTTTTTGTTTCTGACAACGTTTTCGCAAACCTACTACAACGTTGTAGTTATAATCATATCGCATTATTTTTAATTGTCAACTAAAAAAATA
>ODAI011898011.1_pt1 | contig 24496 bp, 16 predicted proteins | sample 1539321 | NCBI WGS metagenome assembly ODAI01 (sample SAMN02144231, study PRJEB22623) | gut metagenome | biome: sheep rumen | host: Ovis aries | place: New Zealand
CCCCTATATCTTGTGGTCGGCCAACCCAAAATGCACTATTTTCGAAAAATAATTGAAATAGTTTCGTAAGAATCCGTTGAATTTTCATGGGGGAACAGGTATAATGCCCGTAAGCATTCCTTATTTGCTATGCCCAAAACAAGATTTTTATGGAGGGACATGCATGAACAGACAAAAGAAACACATCCTTCTGTGGATCGCTGCGCTCCTGGTGCTGCTGTGCGCGTGGACGGTCACCGCGTCCGCCGTCAATAACGACATCACCACCGAAGCCGACGGCTGCGTTGTGGACCGTTCCGATCCCAACAAATATGTGCTGGCCCGGTACGAGGGCGATCTGACCACCATCCCCGCCAGCATGTTCACCAAGTGGAACATCAAGGTGATCGGCGCCGCCGCCTTCTACGGCAACCAGAATATCACCTCCATCACCCTGTCCAACGACATCGAGGCCATCTACGTGCGCTCCTTCGCGGACTGCCCGAAACTGACCTCCGTGACGCTGTCCAGGAAGATCAAGCTGATCCCCAACGAAGCCTTCCAGGACTGCCCCTCCCTGTATGAAATCGTCATTCCCGAGGGCGTGACCAGCATCGGCGTGCGCGCCTTCCAGAACTGCATTACCCTGCGCCGGGTCGTGGGCCCCACGCTGGTCAAGGACCGGTCCAACCGCGACTTCTGGCCCATTCCCTCCAGCGTGACCACCGTGAGCTCCGACGCCTTCAGCAACTGCCCGAAGGCCGTGCTGACCTGCTTCAAGGGCTCCGCGCCGGAAACCTACGCCGTGGCCAACGGCATCCGCTATGAATCCATCGACCCCATCGTCGAGGGCATCACGGTGGAGGATTCCGAGGGCCGGCTGGCTCAGATCACGATCATCCAGGGCCAGACCCTGACCATCACGCCCACCATCCGTCCCGCCATCTCCCGCAGCGTTCCGCTGGCCTGGTCCAGCGGCGACCGGAGCATCGCCACCGTCACGGAGAACGGTCAGCTCACCGGCGTGCGGGAGGGCGTGTGCTACGTCACCATCGCCAGCGAGGATATCAACAACATTTCCCAGTACACCGGCGGCCAGCGCATCGGCGTGGAGTGCTCCATCAAGATCGTCGTGCTGTCCAGCACCGGCAGCCCCTGGCGGACCAACATCCCCGGCGAGGATGCCGGCAAGTGGTACTATCGTCTGTCCGCCACCTCCTATGCCAACAACTTCCAGAAGATCGGCGCCTACACCTTCCACTTCAACAAGTACGGCATCATGTCCTACGGCTGGGAGCGGAACCTGCGGGGCACCAAGAAGGACTACTTCTTCTTCATCGATCCCAACCGGGTGGTCGGCGTGCACGGCTACATGGTGACCGGCTGGTTCGAGGCGGACGGCTGGAACCAGGGCTGGTACTACTTCGACGCGGACGGCCCCGCCCACAAGGGCTGGCTGTCCATCCTGGACGAGGCCCGGTCCAACAAGAAAAAGAAGATCGAGAAATACATCTGGTATCTGCTGGATGACTCAACCGGCAAGATGAAGACCGGCTACCAGATCTACAAGAAGACCCCCTACTACTTCAAGCCCAGCGGAGAGATGGCCGACAGCGGCTGGATCCTCCGCAGCGGCACGGGCGTGGGCGGCGTGCCCCCGGTCTGGTACTACGCCACGCCGGACAACGGCGCCCTGGTGCGCGGCTGGCTGAAGCTGGGCCGGTACTGGTACTATCTGGATGAGGACAACTGCGAGATGGTGCGGGACAGCATTCGCCAGATCGGGCCGAAGTTCTACTACTTCAACGGCAGCGGCGAGATGCAGACCGGCTGGGCCAAAGTCGGACCGAACTGGCACTACTTCAACGCCAACGGCGACGCCCATGTGGGCTGGCTGCAGCTGGGCGGCGTGTGGTACTACTTCACCAATCCCTACGGCGTCATGGTGACCGGTCAGCAGGCCATTGACGGTCAGCTGTACTTCTTCTCCAACGAAGGCGCTCTGATGCAGTAAACCTTCCATCAAGGCATGATTTCGGCCCCGGGTCCGGGAGGACCCGGGGCCTTGATCTTGCCCGGTTTTTCCTGTATCATGTAGGTTGGATCTGTGTCTCAACGAACGATCATCGGAGGAGGATGGGACCCGCATGGGAAACACAATGCCCGTGGTCAGCGTCATCATGCCCTGCTACAACGACGGGGCCTATCTGGAGGAAGCGGTGGCTTCCCTGCGCGCCCAGACCTGCCAGGATCTGGAGCTGATCATCATCGACGACGGGTCGGACGACCCTGAAACCCTGCGGGTGCTCCGGCACGTGGATTTTCCGGAGGTACGCATTCTTCACACCGACCATGTGCGCCCCGCCGCGGCCCGGAACCACGGGATCCGGGAGGCCCGGGGCCGGTATATTTTCCCGCTGGACGCGGATGATACGATTTCCCCGCCCTATCTGGCGGAGGCCGTCCGCCGGATGGAGGAGGACGAGAAGCTGGGCATCGTCTACTGCCACGCGGACCTCTTCGGCGAGGCCAGCGGCAAATGGGATCTGCCGGACTACAGCCTGCGGATGGAGCTGCTGGACAACTGCATCTTCGTTTCCTCCCTGTTCCGGAAGGCGGACTGGGAGGCCATCGGCGGCTTCTGCGAGGATTTCCGCGCCGGCATGGAGGACTACGATTTCTGGCTGTCCATGCTGGGGCTGGGTCGGGAGGTCTATCAGTTTCCCGAGACCTGGTTCCACTACCGGATCAAGAAATCCTCCCGGACCACGCAGTTCAACAACAGCTACGGCGACGTGCAGGAAACCTACGTCCGCCTCTACGACCGGCACCGGGACCTGCTGCTGGAGCACATCGACCTGTACTGCAAGGAGATGCGGTATCAGCTGGTGGATCAGCTGCTGCTGAACCGCCGGCTGCAGGAGGAGGTCGGGAAGGAGGCCCAGGCCTCCGCCGCCCGGCACGAGGCCGAGGCGGACCGGCTGAAGCTGGAAATCGCCCGCATTCAGAGCGACCCGCTGCTGGAATACGTGTTCAGCGTGCGGGAGCTGAAGCCGAAAAAGGCGGCCCGCTGGGACCGGCTGCTCCGGCTGAAAAAACGCATCCGGCGCCTGCTGGTCCGGGGATAACGGAGGAAAAGCATGATCATATTCACATCCATCTGCGCCAACTATGCCCACAAGGCCCGGGCCCTGGCCCGGAGCGTTCACGCGCATCTGCCGGACGCCACCTTCTACCTCTGCCTGACCGAGCGGGAGATTCCGGAGGCCCTGCAGAAGGACACCTGCTTTGACCACATCGTGCTCTCCCGGGAGATGTGGAAGGGGGACTTTGACGCCTTCATCTTCAAGCATGACATCGTCGAGGCCTCCACCGCGGTGAAGGGGGCCTTCCTGCAGTATCTGCAGGCCACCCATCCGGAGGAGGACGCCTTCATCTATCTGGATCCGGACTGCTTCGTGTACAGCGATTTTCCGGAGCTGCGGGCCGCGCTGAAGGAAAAGCCCGGCGTGCTGTGCCCCCATCTGCTGCACCCCGGCAACGTGGATATGGAGATGTCCAGCACGGCCCACGGCGTCTACAACCTGGGCTTTCTGGCGGTGAACGGCAGCGAGGAGGCGCACCGCCTGGTGGACTGGTGGGCCGAGCGCCTGCAGGAATACTGCTACGACGACATGATGCGGGGCATCTTCACCGACCAGCGCTGGATGGATCTGGCGCCCTGCTTTTTTGACATCCGCATCATGAAGCACTACGGGTACGACTTCGCCCCCTGGGGGCTGAAGGGGACCAGCGTAGCGCAGGGCGCGGACGGACAGTGGCTGATTCAGGGCATGCCCCTGCGCTTCATTCACTTCTCCGGCTTCGGCTCCGTGGCCCAGGAATGCATGAACCGCTGGATGGACGAGGACAACCAGGCCTTCCGCCGGCTGTACGACGACTATGCGAAGGAGCACGCGGCCTGCGACGCGGACCAGGTGTCCAAAACCCCCTGGTCCTACGCCGCCTACGCCTCCGGGGAGAAGATCGACCGGGAGGTGCGCATCGCCTGGCGGGAATGCTGGCGGGTCATGCAGGACACCGGCGACCCCTTCCAGCGGAGCAACGTCTACCTGCGCAAGCTGCTGAACCTGCCGATTCCCCGGGAGGAGCTGGAGCCGGAGATCACCGCCAGCACCGCCCTGGGCCGGAAATGGCAGACCGCGCAGTGGGTGCTGAAGCGCTACGGCTGGGCCGGCGTGTTCGACGTGATCTGGGACCGCCTGCGGGGAAAGGGATAAGAGATGAAACCGACACTGCAAATTCAGGCCGTGCTTTTCCATAACGACGCGGAGGAGCTGCGGCGCGCCCTGCGCACGGTGGATCAGGCCGCGAAAATGGGCGCGGAGCGCTTCAGCGCCATCCGGCTGTGCTGGGGAGACGCCTCGGCGGAGCCCCTGTTCAGCGAGGCGGACCTGGCCGCGCTGCGGCAGGCGTGCCCGCATCTGACGGAGCTGCAATATGTCTTCTTCGCGGAAAACACCGGCTACGGCGAGGGGAACAACCGCCTGGCCCTGTCCGCCGATGCCGACTACCACCTGATCATGAATCCGGAGATCTGCCTGCCCCCGCTGGCGCTGTGCGACCTGCTGGAGCCCTTTGACCAGGCGGACACGGGCATCGTGGAGGCCCGGCAGATTCCCGTCGAGCACCCGAAGGCCTTCGATCCGGAGACGATGGAGACCGAATGGAGCAGCGGCGCCTGCTTCCTGATTTCCGGGCCGCTGTTCCGCGAGCTGGGCGGCTTTGACACCCGGACCTTCTTCATGTACTGCGAGGATGTGGACCTGTCCTGGCGCGTGCGCCTGGCGGGGAAGACCATCCGCTACCAGGCGAAAACCGGCGTCTACCATTCCAAGTATCTGTCCTCCCGGGGCAAAAGCGAGGCCGGCACCGGGGAGAAGCGCTTCACGATCCTGTCCGACGCGCTGCTGGCCTGGAAGTGGTCCTATCCCTACTACGCCCGGGAGCGCATCCGCCAGGCGGTGGAGCGCCGGGACGACGGCGCCGACGAGGCCGCGGCCGAATTCCGCAGGCGGGAAGCCCTCGGCCAGCTGCCCCCGATGCTGGATCCGGAGCACCGGATTGCCCACATCCGCTTCTTTCCCCAGTCCGGGGGAATGCTGTTCACCGATCACCGCTATTCGCTTTAAGGAGGCTTCAAGGTGCAAGGACTGGAAAAGCTTCATTCCCACAGCCCGGTCATGGAATGCCTGGACTGGGTCCGCCGCAGCGGCAACGACGCCCTGTATGACGCCCGGTACCGGGCCATCGCCGAGGCCAATGCCGTGCCGGACGGCCCCTTTCTCTCCGTCATCATCCGCACCCAGGGCAAGCGCCTGGACATGCTTCAGGACGTGCTGCTCTGCCTGCAGGCCCAGACGGACCCCGATTTCGAGGTCGTCATGATCGCCCACCGCGCGGAGGACGCGGCCGTGGCCGGCCTGGAGCGGCTCATCGCCGCCCAGAGCGACCACCTGTCCCGCCGGATCCGGCTGCTGCGGCTGCAGGAGGGGGAGCGCGGCGCGCCGCTGAATCTCGGCTTCGCCTCCGCCCGCGGCGCCTATGCCGTGTGCCTGGATGACGACGACCTGGTGTTCGACAACTGGGTGGCGGATTTCCACGCGGCGCTGCCGGAGCACGAGGGCATGATTCTGCACGCGGGCGCCTACACCCAGCCCTGGCAGTCCCTGCCCGCGGAGCCGGACGGCCGGCAGGGCATCACCGCCGACGGCACCACCCGCAGCCTCTACTGCCAGCCCTTCCGGACCCTGCGCCAGCAGTCCCTCAACTACTGCCCGTTCATGGGCCTGGCCTTCCCGCTGTTCCTGTTCCGGGATCTGCACGTGCTCTTCGACGAGGAGCTGACCACCACCGAGGACTGGGACTACCTGCTGCGCACGGCGGGCATCGCCGGCGTGTACGATCTGCCGGAGGCCACGGCCATCTACCGCCTGTGGAACACCCGGGACGCGTCCCGCACGCTGTACCGGCGGGGTGAGGGGGTGCGCAACTACCGCCGCATCATCCGCCGCACCGCCTCCGATCCCCTGATTCTGCCCAGCCACGAACCCCCCCGCCTCCCCCCCCCCCCCGCCTCGGACCCCCGGATCCGGCCCAGCCATGAGGCCCGCCGCTTCCGCCTGGAGGAGGCCGGCATGCAGGGGGACGAGGATCAGGGGCGGTCCGCGTTCCTGCGGAAGGGAACTTGCTACTGGACGAAGGCGGACGGGGAGGACTTCGGTGAACGGCAGTCGCTGGAGGTCCCCGTGCGCTACGAGGCGATTCCCTACGACGGGGAGGAGGAGGATCCGCACCTGGCCCGCATCGAGCTGGCCTTCGACTTTTCCGCCCGGCAGGCGGACGCGGAGGGCATGCGCTGGCTGCGCATCGACCCCGCGCGGGAGGGCTTTTTCGTGCTGGAGGACGTGTCCCTGACCCTGACCTATGCCAGCGGGCAGACCTTCACCCTCACGGACCGCCAGGTCGCGGTCACCAACGCCCTGCGGGAGGGCGGAAGGTTCCTGTTCCTGACGGACGACCCGATGCTCTCCTTCCGCGCCCCCTCGGCCCAGCCCCTGACCCGGGCGCTGTTCCAGGCCACGCTGCACTATCACGGGCTGCCCTCCATGTCCGCCTGGGTGCGGGACATTTTTGCGGATCACCGCTGGGCGGACGGCCACCGGGATGTGGCGCATCTGTATCAGAACGACGGAAAGGGCTATTCGGAGCGCACCGGCCTGACGCTGGAGCGCGTGTTCCACGGGGAACGGTACGAGGCGGATTTCCGCCTGCCCGCTCCGGTCACCGGGCTGCAGAGCCTGCGCTTTGACCCCACGATGGTGGAGCTGCTGGCGCTGGAGGATTTCCGCGTGGAGCTGTACGACGCCGCGGGCGCCGCGCAGGTGCTCCCCCCGGAGCGCTACGGATGGACCAACGGGTTCCTGACGCCGGAGGGCATCGCCTTCCCGGGACGGATTCCCTTCCTGGAGCTGCCGGTCTCCCCGGAGCAGGAGATCGCCCGGGTCCGCTTCACGGGCCGGGCCCGCTTCCTGTCGCCGGAGGAAATGGAGGCAACGCTGGCCCGGGCGGTCCGCGTGCCGGATTACGCCGCGGTGTTCCAGGAGCTGGAGGCGCAGAAGCGCAAAAAAATCTGGGAGAGGTATCTCCCGGTTGAGGAGGAGGAAGGCCGATGAGCCAGAGCGAAGAGACCCGGAGCCTGCAGGAGGAGCTGGCGCAGCGCCAGGCGGAGGCCGAGGAGCGGCAGAACCTGCTGAACCAGTGGATGGACGCGGTGCGCACGGCGGAGGAAAAGGTGACCCGGGCCGAGGGCGAACGGGACGCCATGGAGCAGCAGCTGGCCACCCTGCGGCAGCAGACCTCGGGCTTTGAGGCCCAGCTGACAAGCCTGCAGCAGGAAAACCGCCGCCTGCAGGAGCAGCTGCAGGCCCTGACCGTCGAGCGGGACCGGGCGCTGATTCAGAACGGATCGCTGACCGAGCAGCTGACCGCCCTGCAGCGGCAGATGGACACGCGGCTCTCCACGCGCCTGGTGCGGAAGCTGCGGAGCCTGCGGTGACGGAAGAAGGAGAACGCATGGAACAGGGAAAGGGCCCCCGCGCGCTGCTGCGCCGCTTCGCGCGGCAGGAGAATCTGATCGGCTTCGCCTGCAGCATGGGCCTGTGCCTGCTGCGGGAGGGGCCCGCGGAAACGCTGCACCGGATCCGGCTGCGCCTGGGGCGGAAGCACGCGGAGCGCAAGTTCGTCCGCCGGCTGCTGAATCCCGCGCCCCTGACGCTGCGCCGGCAGCGGGAAACCGCCTTTCCGGAGGACATTTCCTTCAGCCTGCTGGTGCCGCTGTACAACACGCCGGCGGACTTTCTGCGGGAGATGATCGCCTCCGTGCAGGCGCAGACCTTCTCCCGCTGGGAGCTGTGCCTGGCGGACGGGAGCGACGAGGCGCACGGCGAGGTGGAGGCCCTCTGCCGGGAGGCCGCGGAGAGGGATCCCCGGATCCGCTACCGGAAGCTGGAGCGCAACGGCGGCATTTCCGCCAACACGAACGCCTGCCTGGAGCTGGCCACGGGAAGCTATATCGCGCTGTTTGACCACGACGACCTGCTGCTGCCCGGGGCGCTGTATGAAATGGCCTCCGCCATCGCGGCGCAGGACGCGGATTTTCTGTATTCCGATGAGATGGTCTTCGCCTCTCCGGACCGGCGCCGGGTCATCGGGCTGCATTTTAAGCCGGATTTCGCGCCGGACGACCTGCTGGCCAACAACTACATCTGCCATCTGACGGTGTTCCGCGCAGCGCTTCTGGAGCGGGCCGGGCGCTTCCGCTCCGCCTTTGACGGCAGCCAGGATCACGACCTGATCCTCCGGCTCACCGCCCAGGCCCGGCGGATCGTTCATATTCCGAAAATTCTCTATCTCTGGCGCAGCCATCCCGCCTCCGTGGCGGGGGATATCGGCAGCAAGACCTACGCGGTGGACGCGGGCGTGCGCGCCGTGCGGGACGCGCTGGCCGCCCGGGGCATCGAGGCGGAGGTCGCCAGCTCGCCGGTCTATCCCACCATGTACCACGTCACCTATCCGATTCGGGGCTGCCCCCGGATTTCCCTGATCATGGACGGCGGCGACGCGCCGGAGCAGGCGAAGGCCGATCTGGCGGCCCTGGCCGCCGCGGCGGGGGACGGGCTGCCCCTGGAATGCCGGATTGCCACCCGGGGCGCCACGCCCGGCGAGCGCCTGCAGGCGGCCGCCGGGGAGGCCGCGGGGGACTATCTGCTGTTCGTCGCCCCGGGGCTGCGGACGGACAACCCCGCCTGGATCCGGGAGATGCTGATGCTCTGCCAGCGGGAGGACACCGGCGCCGTGGGCGGCCTGGTGACCTTCGCGGACGGGCGCGTGCGCCACGCCGGGCTCGTGCTGGGCCTGGGCCGGGGCGGGCTGCTGGGCCGGGGACATTACCGGGCGGACGGCGCCGGGGCCGGCTACTTCGGCCAGCTGGCCATCGTGGAGGATGTGTCCGCCGTCAGCGGCGAATGCCTGATGATCTCCCGGGAGCGGTTCCGCGACGCCGGCGGCTTTGATCCCGCCCTCGGCGCGGCGCTGTACGACGCGGATCTGTGCCTGCGCCTGCGGGAGCGGGGGCTGCTGGTGGTCTACACGCCCTATCCCGCGCTGCGGGGCGGCGAGGCCCGGGCCTTCCCCATGGCCTACGGCGCGGAGCTTCCCGGCTACGCCGGCGCCGCCGCGGCCTTCCGCGCGCGCTGGCAGGAGGCCCTGGCCGCCGGGGATCCCTACTACAATCCGAACCTGACCCTGGAGCTGTCGGACTTCCGGGTCCGGGGCTGAAAGGAGCCGCGATGACGCAAACGAAAAGAAAGCCCCTGCTCTCCGGGCGATGGACCCGCTGGGGCTTTCCCCTGCTGTTCTTTCTGGCGGTGTTCCTGCTGTATCTGACGCTGATGCTGGATCCGTACTTCACCGATGAGCAGGACGTCTTCTACGGCGGATACAACGTGGTCATGAGCGGGGACATCTACGGGTCCTACGTCAGCCAGCACATGCCCTTTTCCTACTACATGGCCGCGGTGCCCGCGCTGCTGGGCGCCCGGACGGTGTATCAGTTCCGCCTGGGCTTCTACGTGATGATGAGCCTGCTGTGGACCGGCATCTATCTGCGGCACCGGAAGCACTTTCCCGCCGTGACGCTGGTCTCCCTGCCCTTCCTGTACGTCTTCCAGCTGCACCTGCAGGAGTACGCCACCACGATGATCTCCGATCACTGGCAGGGCATCGGCCTGGCGATGGTGCTGCTGGAGGCCCTGCGCTACAGCCGGGAGCACCGCATCTCCGCCGGCATGGCGGCCTCCGTCTCCCTGGGCATCGTGCTGTCCTTCGGCACCACGTTCCTGTCGGCCTATCCGCTGCTGATCCTCTTTCTGGGGGTGGCGGCCATGCAGGCCGCGCATCTGCGGAAGCACCGGGAGGAGATTCCCGCCGCCCTGCGGGAGGATGCCCGCCTGGTGGGCATCTGCCTGCTGCCCTTCGCGGCGCTGCTGGGCTGGTACGCCGTGAGCGGGAACCTGAGCAACTTCTTCGGCGGGGCCTACACCCTGAACACCGAGATCTATTCCCGCTACATCGGCGGCATGGGCACCCAGCCGGGAAGCACCTTCCTGAAGGTCGTTCCAAACTGGCTGTCCCACCTGCGGGACGGCGTCTCCGCCCTTCGCACCTCCCCGCTGACCGGCATTCAGACCCTGCTGCAGGCCGTCGCCATCGTCGCCTGCGGCCTTCGCCTGGGGAGAAGGCGGCCCCTGGCCGGCGTGACGCTGGTGCTGTCCTGCATCTACGCGGGCGTGCGGGTGTTCGACGGCTTTCACGGCGGCCCCTACATCGCCATGACCTGCGTGCCGATGGCCTGGCTGCTGGGGGACAGCCTGGAGGCCCTGCGGCAGAGGAAGACCGCCGGGACGGTGCTGCGCGCCGCTTATTCCCTGGCCTGCCTGATCTTCTTCCTGGCCCCCTCGGTTGCGAACGTGCGGCACCTGTATCACGTGCCCCGGTTCCTGCGCAGCCCGGCCTATTCCGACACGAACCGGGACATGCTGGAGATTCTCACCGATCCCGGGGACACGGTGCACGTGGGAGACATCAGCTTCACCTCCGAAAAGATCATGACCTACGGCCTGCGGCTGGATCCCTGCACCCTGGGCAGCAGCTGCCCCTGGTTCTATGAGTTCTACGGCGCCCGGGAGCTGGCGGAGCTGAAGGCCCGGAAGACCCCCGTGCTGCTGCTGGACGCGGACGGCGAGCTGTGGGGCTACGCCGTGCGGGATTACGCGGCGGACCTGGTGGCCTATGTGGAAGAGAACTACGTCATGCTGGAGCAGGATCTGTATGTGCACCGGGATGCGCTGCCCGAGGCGCAGCGCCGCCTGCGGGAGGCCGGCTACGGCAAGGTCGGCACCCTGCTGGCCCGGGAGGGCAGCGAAATGGGCGAGATGCTCTGGAGCGGCGAGACGGACGCGCAGATCTTCCCCGCCGAGGGGAGCGAAATGCTGGCGGTCTGGCTGCAGACGGCCTCCTACACCAACAACAGCCGCGTGGGCCTGACCCTGACCCTGCTGGAGGCGGGATCGGACAGCCCGCTGGCGGCATGCTACGTGCCTGCGGGGGAGATGCGGGATCTGCGCTACACGCGCTTCCCGCTGCGCGCCCCGCTGGTGCCCGGGAAGGCCTACGAGCTCCGCTTCACCGCCGATGAAACCGACGGCGGGCAGGATACCCGGCTGCACCTCTACCATTCGGCCCCCGGCACCGCCGGGCCGGATACCTATGCCATCATCGACGGGGAACAGGCCCCCTACAGCCTGGCCATCCAGATTGAGTACGCCGTGGACGAATCCCTGAACATCCTCGGCGCCCAGAGCGAAACCTGACGAAAAGGAGCGTTGCCCATGAGCCGCTGGCAGACGGAAGCAGAAGCCCGGAGGGAGATCCTCTCCCTCGTCGGGGAATACTATCATGCCTTTCAGGAAAAGAAGAAGGACTTTGCGCCCGGAGACCGGATCGCCTATGCCTCCCGCGTGTTTGACGAAAAGGAAATGCAGTCCCTGGTGGACGCGTCGCTGGACTTCTGGCTGACCACCGGCCGGTTCGCCGGGCAGTTTGAGCGGGACTTTGCCGCCTGGCTCGGGGTGCGCTACGCCCACCTGGTGAACTCCGGCTCCTCCGCCAACCTGCTGGCCTTCATGGCGCTGACCGCGCCGGAGCTGGGGGACCGGCAGATCCGCCCCGGGGACGAGGTGATCACGGTGGCCTGCGGCTTCCCGACCACGGTGACGCCGATTCTGAACTACGGCGCGGTGCCGGTGTTCGTGGACGTGACGGTTCCCCAGTACAACGTGGACGTGACCCGGCTGGAGGCGGCCCTCAGCGACCGCACCCGCGCCGTGATGATCGCCCACACCCTGGGCAATCCCTTTGACCTGGCCGCCGTGCGGGCCTTCTGCCAGGCCCACCGCCTGTGGCTGGTGGAGGACAACTGCGACGCCCTGGGCAGCACCTGCACCCTCGACGGGGAAACCCGCTACACCGGCACCTGGGGCGACATCGGCACCAGCAGCTTCTATCCGCCGCACCACATGACCATGGGCGAGGGCGGCGCGGTGTACACCAACGATCCGCTGCTGCACCGGCTGCTGCTGTCCTTCCGGGACTGGGGGCGGGACTGCGTGTGCCCCTCCGGGCGGGACAACTTCTGCGGCCACCGCTTTGACGGCCAGTTCGGCCAGCTGCCCGCGGGATACGACCACAAGTACGTCTACAGCCATTTCGGCTACAACCTGAAGGTCACGGATCTGCAGGCGGCCATCGGCGTGGAGCAGCTGAAAAAGTTCCCGGAATTCATCCGCCTGCGGAAGGCCCACTGGGCGCGGCTGCGGGAGCGGCTGGCCCCCCTGGAGGACCGGCTGATTCTGCCGGAGGCCGCCCCGGGCAGCGATCCCTCCTGGTTCGGCTTCCTGATTTCCGTCCGGCCGGAGAGCGGCCTGTCCCGGAACGAGATCACCCGCTTCCTGGAGGCCCGGCAGATTCAGACCCGGCTGCTCTTCAGCGGCAACCTGCTGCGCCATCCCTGCTTCGACCAGCTCCGCGGCACGGACGCCTACCGGGTGGCCGGCGGGCTGGAGGTCACGGACTTCGTGATGAATCAGAGCTTCTGGATCGGCGTCTATCCCGGCATGACGGACGCCATGCTGGACTACATGGCGGACAGCCTGACCGAGGCGGTCCGCGCAAAGGCCTGAGCCCCCGCGGAGGGCGGGTCACCCCGGAAGGAGGAATATCCCTTTGAAACAGCGTCTGGCGGACTATGTGGCCGACTTTCTGGCGGACCGCGGCGTGACGGATGTGTTTTCCGTCGTCGGCGGCGGCGCCATGCATCTCAACGATGCGCTGGGGCATCATCCCCGGCTGCGGGTGCTGTGCAATCACCATGAGCAGGCCTGCGCCATGGCCGCGGAGGCCTATGCCCGGCTGGAGAACCGGATCGCCGCGGTGTGCGTGACCACCGGCCCCGGCGGCACCAACGCCCTCACGGGCGTGCTGGGCGGCTGGCTGGATTCCATTCCCATGTTCATCGTCAGCGGCCAGGTGCGCTATGACACCACCGCCCGATACGCCCTGGCCCGGAGCGGCGCCCGGGTGCGCGCCATGGGCGACCAGGAATACGACATCGTGCGCTCCGTGGCGCCGATGACCAAGTACGCCGTGATGATCGAGAAGCCGGAAACCATCCGCTATCACCTGGAGCGGGCCTGGCATCTGGCGGTCACCGGCCGCCCCGGCCCCGTCTGGATCGATATCCCCGTCAACTTCCAGGGCATGACCCTGGAGACGGACGCGCTGCCCGGCTACGATCCTGCGGAGGACGCGGAGCTGCTGCCCCCGCCGGTGTCAGGCGACACGGTGCGCCAGGTGCTCCGGCAGCTGCGGGAGGCCCGGCGCCCGGTGCTGTACGCGGGCTACGGCATCCGCCTCTCCGGCGGATACGCGGCCTTCCGCCGGGTGCTGGACAGACTGCGGGTGCCCGTGGTCACCTACTGGAACGCCATTGACCTGCTGGAGGACGAGCATCCGCTGTACACGGGCCGCGGCGGCAACATGGGCGACCGGCCCGGCAACTGGGCCGTGCAGAACGCGGACCTGATTCTCGCCATCGGCACCCGGCTGTCCATCCGCCAGGTGGGCTACAACTGGGAAACCTGGGCCCGGGAGGCCCGGGTCATCCAGGTCGACGTGGATGCCGGGGAGATGCGCAAGCCCACGCTGCACATCGATCAGGCGATCTGGGCGGATGCGAAGGACTTTCTGGAGCGGCTGGACGCGGCGCTGGACGCGCCCCTGTGCGCCCCGGAGGAGTGGCTTTCGCGCTGCGCCGGCTGGAAGCGGGATTACCCCGTCGTGCGGCAGGAGCAGTGGGAGGAATCCGGGGAGGGCGCCAACGTCTACGCCTTCATCCGCTACCTCAGCAGCCAGCTGCCGGAAAACAGCCTGACCGCCGTGTCCAACGGCGCCTGCTGCGTCGCCGGGCACCAGGCCTACGTCATTCAGCGGGGCAGCCGCTTTGCCAACAACAGCGCCGTGGCCAGCATGGGCTACGGGCTGCCGGCCGCCATCGGCACCTGCCTGGGCGGGGGAGAGCGGGAAACCATCTGCCTGGAGGGCGACGGGAGCATCATGATGAACCTGCAGGAGCTGCAGACCGTGCTCACCAACCGCCTGCCCATCAAGCTGTTTCTGATCAACAACCAGGGCTATCATTCCATCCGGATCACCCAGACCAACCTCTTCTCCCACCACACGAAGGTGGGCATCGGGCCGGAAAGCGGCGATCTGTCCTTCCCCAGCTTCCGGAAAATCGCGGAGGCCTTCGGCTTCCCCTATCTGTGCGCCCGCAGCAACGCGGACATGCGCCGGGCCGTGCAGGATGCCCTGTCCCGGCCGGGGCCCGTCTTCTGTGAAATCTTCACCGACACCCGCCAGGTCTGGGAACCCAAGAGCAGCGCCCGCCGCCGGGCGGACGGGAGCCTGGTGTCCCCGCCGCTGGAGGATCTGGCGCCCTTCCTGCCCCGGGAGGAGCTGCGGCGCCAGATGGTGATTCCGCTGCTGCCCGAATCCGAGGAGGAACCCACATGATGCTGCGCTCCGCCGTCGTCAACGGCCCCCTGGGCACGGTCGGCCTGGCCCTGGTCCGGAATCTCCTGGACCATGGCGCGCAGGTGACCGCCGTGTGCTATCCGGGGGACCCCCGCATCGCCCGCCTGCCCGGGGAGGCCCGGGTCATCGAGCTGGATATGCGGGAGATTTCCGCCCTGCCGGAGCAGCTTTCCGCCCCGGTGGACGCATTCTTTCATCTGGCCTGGATGGGCACCATCGGCCCCGGACGGGACGACGCGGCCCTGCAGGCGGAAAACATCCGCTGCGCCGTGGAGGCGGTCCGGTGCGCCCATGCCCTGGGCTGCCAGGTGTTCGTGGGCGTCGGCAGCCAGGCGGAGCACGGCCGCATCGAGGGGCTGGTCACCGCGGACGCGCCCTGCGCCCCCACCACCGGCTACGGCATCGCCAAGCTGTGCGCCGGGCAGCTGACCCGCCTGGCCTGCCGCCCGCTGGGGCTGCGGCACGTGTGGGCCCGGATCCTCAGCGCCTACGGTCCCGGGGACGGCCCGCTGAGCGTCATTCCCACGATTCTCAACAAGCTGCTGCGGGGGGAGAAGCCCGCCCTGACCCCCGGCGAGCAGGCCTGGGACTTCTGCTACTCCGGCGACGTGGCCGAGGCGCTGCGCGCCATGGCCGTCTCCGGGCGCGACGGCGCGATCTATCCCGTGGGCAGCGGCCGGGTGCGCCCCCTGCGGGCCTACTTTGAGGCCGCCCGGGACGCGGTGGATCCCAGCCTGCCCCTGGGCATCGGCGAGCTGCCCTATCCGCCCAACCAGGTCATGCATCTGCAGGCCGATCTGACCCCCCTGCGGGAGGATACCGGCTTTGAGCCCCGGGTGTCCTTCGAGGAGGGCATCCGGGAAACCGTCGCCTACTGGCGCGCCAACGAGCTGTAAAACCCCGCCCCCGGGCGGAAGGAGGAACCGATCTTGAACGCCGAACGCAAGAAAAAGGTCAGCATCATGATTCCCTGCTACAACGAGGAGGAGAACATCGAGGCCATCACCGACGCGGTCATGGCCCAGATGGACGCCCTGCCCCAGTACGACTACGAGGTGCTGTGCATCGACAACTGCTCCACGGACCGGACGCGGCCGCTGCTGCGCGGCATCTGCGCCGCCCACCCCCAGGTGCGCGCGATCTTCAACGTCAAGAACTTCGGCCAGTTCAACAGCCCCTACTACGGCCTGTGCCAGACCTCCGGGGACTGCGCCATTTCCATCTGCGCGGATTTTCAGGACCCGGTGGAGCTGATTCCGACCTTCCTGCAATACTGGGAGGAGGGCTATCAGATCGTCTGCGGCATCAAGACCAGCAGCCGGGAAAACCCCCTCATGTACCGGCTGCGCACGATGTATTACAAGCTCATCAAGCGCTTTTCCAAGGTGGATCAGATCGAGCACTTCACCGGCTTCGGGCTCTACGACCGCAGCTTTCTGGATGTCATGCGCCAGCTGGACGACCCGACCCCCTTCATCCGGGGCATCGTGGCGGAGCTGGGCGGCCGGCGCAAGGAGGTGCCCTACGAGCAGCCCCAGCGCCGCGCCGGCAAAACCCACAACAACTGGTACACCCTCTACGATGCCGCCATGCTCAGCGTCACCAGCTACACCAAGGCGGGCATGCGCGTGGCCGTGTTCGGAGGCATGATTCTGGCCTTCCTGAATCTGCTGATCGGCCTGGTGTATCTGGTCATGAAGCTGATCTACTGGGACCGCTTTAACGCCGGCCAGGCGCCCACGATCATCATCATCTCCCTGATGTGCTCCATCCTGCTGGCCTTCATGGGCTTCCTGGGAGAATACATTTCCGCCATCAACCTGCGCATGATGAAGCGGCCGCTGGTCATCGAGGAGGAGCGGATCAACTTCGATTCCCCCGCGGAGGCCGCCGGGGAGGAGGAGCCCCATGCGTAAGGACCGGCTGCTGGAGCTGCTCCGCTTCGCCGTGGCCGGCGCGGCCGGCTTTCTGGTGGAGCTGGCGACGCTCATCCTTCTGCGGGAAGGGCTGGGGCTGGACACCCTGATCGCCACGCCCATCGCCTTCGTGCTCTCGGTGATCGTGAACTATCTGCTGTGCGTGCTGTGGGTCTTCCACGGCGCGCGCCGGCAGAGCCAGAAAGCCCGCATGGGCTTTTTTCTGACCAGCGCCGTCGGACTGGTGCTCAACGAGGGGCTGATGCTCCTCTTCCGCGTGCTGTGGGGGGAGGACGCGGTGCTGTTCACCGTTTTCTCCTTCGCCGTCAGCCTCTACGTGCTCAACAAGGTGCTGGCCACCTTCCTGGTCATGGTCTGGAACTATGTCACCAAGCGCCGGATTCTGCGGCGCGGCTGAGTTCCCCGCGGCTCCGGATTGATTTCCCGCGCCGGATGTCGTACAATCAGAGGCAGCAGAGCGTCCCCCGGCGCGGGCGGCGCCCGTCGTTTCCCCTTCCCAGCAACATCATAGAAGGAATGATCTGTTTATGGCACCCAAGGAGAAAAAAAAGAAAACGGATTCCACCGAGAAGGTTTTCATCAACCGGGAACTCAGCTGGCTGGAGTTCAACCGGCGCGTGCTGCTGGAGGCCGCCGATCCGAACGTCCCGCTGCTGGAGCGGCTGAAGTTTCTGATGATCTATCAGTCCAACCTGGATGAGTTCTTCCGGGTGCGCATCGGCATCCTGACCCATCGCGCCCTGCTGACGCCGGACACCCCCGATCCCCTGACCCACATGCTGCCCGAAACCCAGATCAGCGAGATCCTGCGCATCACCCGGGAGCAGCAGACCATGCTGGAAAACATCTGGAAGACCGTGCGGGACGAGCTGAAGGCCAACCGGGTTGAGGTGCTGGACTTCCGGAAGATCAGCAAGATCGATGAGCTGATGAGCAAGAAGCTGTTCGGCGACATCCGGGATCTGCTGTTTCCCAAGATCATCAGCATCGATCAGCCGCTTCCCTTCCTGTGGAGCGGGGAGACCCACATCGTCGCGCTGCTGGGGCGCAGCAGCGCCGAGCAGAAGCTGTGCATCATTCCGCTGCACCGCCTGCCGGCCTATCAGAGCTTTGAAATCGACGGCTGCCAGAAGATCGTGCTGACGGACCAGCTGGTGCGCCATTTTCTGCCGCTGCTGCTGAAAAAGGAGGTCGTGGTCCAGTCCGTGGTCGTGGATCTGACCCGGAACGCGGACGTGTTTCTGACCAAGGACGAAATTCAGGCAGACGACGACCTGCGGGACAAGATGTCCGGCATGCTCAGCAAGCGGAAGCGGGAGATGGCGGTGCGCGCCCGCATCGTCGGCAAGCTGACGGAGCCCTTCCGCTCCCTGCTGATCAAGAAGCTGCACGTGCCGGAAAGCCGGGTGTTCGTGCAGAACATTCCCTTCGATCTTTCCTTCCGCTCCTGCATCAGCGGGCCCGCCTCCTTCCGCTATCCCGAGCGCCGGCCCGCCCGGAGCATCGGCCTGCAGAAGGGGGAGTTCTTCGCCTACATCGAAAAGCAGGATCTGCTGATGGCCTTTCCCTTCCAGAGCATGCTTTCCTTCGTGGATCTGATCTACGAGGCCGCGGACAATCCGGAGGTGCAGTCCATCAAGATCACCCTGTACCGCATGTCCGCCAGCAGCAAGATTGCCGCCGCGCTGGCCTATGCCGCCGACCGGGGCAAGGACGTGCTGTGCCTGCTGGAGCTGCGCGCCCGCTTTGACGAGCAGAACAACATCGACTATTCCGAAATGCTGGAGGACGCCGGCTGCCGCGTCATCTACGGCCTGCCGGATCATAAGGTGCACAGCAAGCTGTGCGTCATCACCCTGGAGCATGACGGGCAGCTGCGCCGCATCACCCAGGTGGGCACCGGCAACTACAACGAGGTCACCGGCGAGCAGTATACCGACCTGTCCCTGATCACCGCCCGCGAGGGCGTGGGGCGCGACGCGGAGGCGGCCTTCGCGGCCCTGGCGCTGGGCGAGGTGCCGCCGGAGGCCCGGGAGATGTGGATCGCCCCGATGAGCTTCAAGCCCCGGGTGCTGGAGATGCTGAACCGGGAGCTGGAAAAGGGCAAGGCCGGCCGGGTGGCCATCAAGGTCAACGCGCTGAACAATCGGGAGATCATGGACAAGCTGATCGAATGCTCCCAGGCCGGCGTGCGGGTGGAGCTGTTCATCCGCGGCATCTGCTCCCTGCTGCCCGGGGTGCCCGGGCTGACGGAAAACATCACCGTCTCCAGCACCATCGGCCGGTATCTGGAGCACTCCCGGATCTTCAGCTTCGGCGAGGGGGCGGAGCAGCGCCTCTTCATCGGCTCGGGCGACCTGCTGAACCGGAACCTGGAGCGCCGGGTGGAGGCCTTTGTGGAGGCCGTGACGCCGGATACCCGGGAGCAGCTCAACATCATTCTGAACGCCCTGCGCGCCGACCGGGAAAAGAGCTGGCAGATGCAGCCCGACGGAACCTATCTCCGGACCGGGGACGGGGAGGGCACCTCCTCCCAGGAAAACCTGTACCAGATTTTCAGCGAGCGCAAATGCGTCCTGAAGGCGCCGGAGCCGGAGGCCCCCGCGGAGACGCCGCCGGAACCGGAACAGACCGAGGCGCCCCGGCACGGCCTCCGCGGCTGGCTGAAGCACCTGATTCACTCCTGATCCTGAATAAAACGCTCCCCCGCCGGACCGGCGGGGGAGCGTTCTGTATGGGGGGTTCTTACTTTGTCAGGCGGATCACATTCCAGGAGAGCGCCGGGAGCGCGATTTCCAGCCGGCCGTCCGCCAGCTTGCCGCCCCGGCCCCGGGTCGGCGCCACCTCATTGGGATGCTCCTCGGTGTTGACCGCGTTGACATCGTCGTGATGCAGCACGATGTGCTCCGCGATCCGCAGATCGCCGAAGGCGCGGAGATCGCCCTCCAGGAGAATATCCTCCTGCAGATCCCGGTTGACGGCAAAGATGGTCACGCTGCCGTCCTCCGCCAGGGTCGCCGCGGCATCCACCAGCGGCACCCTGTCATAGTCCCTGCAGCCATAGACCGGCGAGTTCAGCAGCGGGCGCAGGGCCGTGCCCCGGCCGTAGCGGCTGGCGTGCATCATGGGATAGAAGATGGTCTGCGCCCAGACGCCGCCTCCGTTGCGGGTCATGATGGGGGCGATGACATTCACCAGCTGCGCCAGGCAGGCCACCTTGACCCGGTCCGCGTTCTTCAGGAAGGTGATCAGAATGCTGCCCGCCAGCAGGGCGTCCTCAAAGTTATACACGTCCTCCAGCAGCGGCAGCGCCCGGCCCCACCGGTCCGCCTTCCAGACCTCCTTGTCCTGCTCGCTGGAGTGATACCAGATGTTCCACTCGTCGAAGGAGAGGTTCAGCTTCTTCTTCGCGTGCTTCTTGCCGCCCACCGCGTCACAGATGGCCACGACCTCGCGGATAAAGTCGTCCAGATCCATGGCCCGGGCCAGGAAGCCGGGCGTGTCCCCGGTCGGATTGCCGTAATACCGGTGGAGGGATACGTAGTCCACGTTTTCGTAGCACTCATCCAGCATCTGATATTCCCAGGCGCCGTAGGTGGGCATATCGTGCGCCGCGCTGCCGCAGGCGACCACCTCGATGCTGGGATCCACCCACTTCATCATCTTCGCGGCCTCGTTCGCGGTGCGGCCGTATTCATAGGCGGTCTTGTGGCACATCTGCCAGGGGCCGTCCATCTCGTTGCCCAGGCACCAGAGCTTGATGCCGAAGGGATCCTTCGCGCCGTTGCGGATCCGCAGATCGGACCAGTAGCTGCCGGAGGGATGATTGGCGTATTCGACCACGTTCCGGGCCGCGTCCGGGCCGCGGGTGCCCAGATTCACGGCATACATGATGTCCGAATTCGCCTTTTTCGCCCACGCGGCGAATTCATGCAGGCCCACCTCATTGGTCTCCGTGGTGGACCAGGCCAGATCCAGCCGCTTCGGCCGCTGCTCCCGGGGACCGATGGAATCCTCCCAGTTGAAGCCGGAAACAAAGTTGCCGCCGGGATAGCGGACGATCGGAATGCCCAGCTCCCGCACCTTTTCGATGACATCCTGCCGGAAGCCGTACTCATCCGCCGTGGGGTGGCCGGGCTCATAGATGCCGCCGTACACCGCGCGGCCCAGGTGCTCGATAAAGGATCCGTACAGCCGGGGATCCACCTGCCCGATGGTGAAATCCCGATCCATGATCAGTGTCGCCTTTTTCATTGTCTGTCCTCCTTCAGAAGCGGTTCTGCCCGGGAAATACCTGCCAACATTATCGTTAATGTCCTGTTCGGGAGCAGGATAGCATGCCCCGGCATGCTTGTCAAGCCTTTCCTGCGGGTTTTTCTTCCGAGGGGCGTCCTACCGGTATTTCTGATCCATCCAGGCGGCCAGGCCGCTGTCGGTCAGCTCCCCGCTGTGCTGGACGATCAGGAGCGCTCCGGGCAGCGGCTCCCCGTCCGGATAGATCCGCAGCGTGCGGATGCCCCGGGCCTCCAGATCCTCCAGGCGGAGCTGCACCGATTCATCCGTATAGCGCAGCACCAGCGGATCCAGCCGCTCCACCAGATGGCCCTCCGCGTCCAGGAGCTCCACCACAAAGGTGTGCGCCTCCTCCTCCGGCCATTTGCTGACGTTGCCGCTCATGGACACGGCCACCGTCACCGCCCGCCAGGCGGAGAGATCCGTGTCCACGATGGTCCAGGTGGTGGCGGCGGGGGAGTAGGCGTCGTCCCCCTCCCGGCCGACCCATTCGCATTCCAGCAGCATGGGATCGATCCGGACGGGGGTGCAGTTCGTATGCACGGGCCGGGCGTTGACGACCCGGAAGCCGTACCGGTTCAGGGTCAGAATCTGTTCATCGGCCGCCCAGCTGCTCACGGCGCACCACAGGCGCCGGCCCTCCTCCCGGGCCTGCTGGAAGAGGATCATCTGCTGCTCCTCCGTCTCGGGGGTGGAAAGCACCTGCGAGCCCACGCCGTACAGGGGCTTGTTCGGATCGATCAGCACCTCATAGCTGGCGCCCATCAGCGGCGCGATCCAGGCATCCACCTGGCCGGTCACCGCGGGATCGATGGCCTCTCCCCGGTCCCGGCCCACCCATTGCAGCCCCGCCGCCCAGTCCGCCGGGTCCGCCAGCAGCGGCTGGCGCTCCGCGGTTTCCGCGGGCGAGGTCTGATTCTGCCAGAGGAGCCAGCCGGTCTGCCCGGCCAGCGCCAGCGAGAGCCCCCCCGCCGCGCAGACCCGGAGCGCGCGCAGACCCGTGCCCCGCAGGCAGGCCGCCGCCAGAGCGCAGGTCAGGGCCGCGCCCATGAGATCCAGCGCCACGATATAGCGCAGATAGCCCTGCAGGGGGCCCAGATAGACGCCGTAAAACGCCGCGTACAGAAGGGCGAAGCCCCAGAGCCGGCGATCCCTCTGCCGGAGCCCGACCCCCAGGGCGCCCACCATGGCCACCTGGCTGATGAGCAGCCGCCCGGTGGTGAACAGCTCATCGGACATGCGCTTCGGATGGGAAAGAATATACACCGGCCAGAGCAGCGCCTGCTGCCAGGTTTCCGGCCCGAAGCGGCCGTTCAGATCCGCAAACTCGTTCACCGAAATCTCATCAAAGAAATAGGGAGAATGGAAGAGCTCATTGGCATAGGGGAAGACCGGATTGGCCGCATAGACCCAGCCCCGGACCAGGAACAGCGCCAGGGGCAGCACCGCCATGCACGCCGCGCCCAGCACCCGGGAGAAGCGCAGCCCCTTCCACCGGCGCACGAGCCACACCGCCGCCAGGATCACCGCCAGATAGGCGTTGCTGAGCTTCAGGGACACGGCCATTCCCGCCACATACCCCAGCCACAGCGCCGCCCTGCCGGGGGTCTCCTCCTCCCGCAGCAGGAAGAGCAGCGCCTCCAGAATCAGCGGCACCGACAGCGTATCCACATAATAGCTGCCCATGAGCAGCACCATCCCGTCCGCCAGCACCGCGGCGGCGGCGGCCAGGGCCACCCAGCCCTCCCGCCAGCGGACGCCCAGCAGGCGCAGCAGGCGCTTCACCTGGAAATAGGCCACCGCCATGACCAGCAGGGTATACACCGTGCCCAGGCGATAGCCCAGCAGATGGCGGAAGGCGCCGGCCACCAGCTCTCCCAGGATGAGCATATTCAGATTGATGGAGCGAACGGGAAAGTAATCCATGCCGAAGGGATCCCGCATCAGGCTCTCCTGGGCATAGATATGATAATTCTCCGTATCCCAGGCCAGATCGGGAATCGGCATCCGGCTCACATACAGCCAGAGAAACAGCAGCAGGGGCACCGCGTCCGCCCAGGAGAGGCGGGGCCCCTCCACCCGCACCCGGCCGCGCCCCAGCACGCCCAGGGCGATCAGCGCCGCCGCCGCGAGGCCGAAGGAAACCGCCCGGGACACCGCGCCGCCGCTGCCCCACTGGAGGCAGGAGGCCAGCAGCACCAGCGAATACACGCCCATGAGCAGCACGCTTTCCCCATGGAGCTTCAGCGCGCTGCCTCCCCTGATCCGTTTTTCCACGCCGCGCCGTCCCTTTCCGCGCCCGGATGCCCCCGGACGCCTGTTCTGGCTCCCAGTATAGCATATTCTCCCCCGGGGCGGCAACCGGCCCCGCCCGGGGCCGTCGGTTCCCCGGGTCCGCCCGGCCCCATATCTTGGGTCTTGAAGGCCCGAAGGCTTCGATGTACAATATTTCCGTACAATTTCACGCCTCCCGGAGGACACGCCATGAAAAAGAAAGGAATCGCCCGGGCGCTGCTGCCCGTTCTGTTTGCGCTTTTTCTGCTTCCCGCTCTGCCCTCCGCGCAGGCCGCCTGCGATCATTATCTGGATCAGGTCTTCTTTTCCGATCTGAATTTTAAGGGGCGGCAGGATCCCGGCCCCGGGGTGGAGGGCTACACCGGAGACGGATACTGCCCCTACTGCGGCGCGCTGTGCTTCCCGGGAGAGGTCATCGCGGCCCTGGCGACCTACACCCCCGCGCCGGCCACCGACTCGCCCACGCCGGCGCCGGAAACCGCGACTCCCGCGGAGGCGACGCCTTCGCCCACCCCCGCGCCCCCTTCGGAGGCGCCGCCCGCCATACAGGCAACCGATCCGCCGGTGACCGATCCGCCCGTGACCGATCCGCCGGTGACCGATCCCCCCGCGACCGATCCGCCGGCAGGGGAGGCCCCCATCGTCTTTTTCACCGAGCCGCCGGCGACCGATCCCCCGGCCGGGGATCCGCCCGTGGCGCCCGGCGCGTCCGGGCAGGGGGAAGAGGCGGTGACCTGGCTGACCGAGGCGCCCTCCACCCCCACGCCCCTTCCGCCCTCTGCGCCGGAAAACGAGCCCGAGCCCGTCGTCTGGTGGACGGATCCGCCCACGGATCCGCCGGCACCCCCGGAATCGCCGTCCGTGACAGACGCACCGGCGGCGCCGGCCAACAGCCCCTCCGGGGACGCCTCCGGCGGCCATGGAGCCGGAAACGGAGGCGGCAGTGGAACCGGCGGCGGCAGCGGAGGCCTCCTGCCTCCGGGCGGGGATCCGCCCGCGGCCAATCCGGCTGCGCCTGCGGCCCCCACCTCCGCCCCGGCCGGGGAGACAGCGGACCCCGGCACCGAGCCGCCCTCCGCGACCCCGGCGCCGGAAAACGCCGGCGGGCAGGACAAGGCTTCCACGCCGCAGGCCCCCGCGCCCGACCCCGAAGCGCCGGATCCCGGCGCCACGCCCGTGGCCCAGTGGGATCAGCGCCGCTTTCCCGCCTTCTCCGCCCG
>ODAI011594695.1_pt1 | contig 24494 bp, 26 predicted proteins | sample 1539321 | NCBI WGS metagenome assembly ODAI01 (sample SAMN02144231, study PRJEB22623) | gut metagenome | biome: sheep rumen | host: Ovis aries | place: New Zealand
AGCCTCTGTATCGATTCTTAACTTCTTAGCCCTTGTATATATATCAACTCTCAGAAGATTATCAAGAATAAGATTCTTGATAAAGTTATCCTTATCATAACGCTCCTTATAGGCCATAATAAGACTCTGAATATGCAATACTGCCATCTTACCGACCATATAAGCATCATCGTTGGCGCTCTTAATGATCAGTATATACTCAAGATGTGTATCATCATATATCTTGAAAAAATGATTTCCCTGTATAACCTGACTATCCGCTTCAGAATTAGCAAAGTTAATAAGGGTATTGAAAGCACCAGATACATAAGCATCTGCCTCCTTATAGGTAGATACAAGTAATCTTGCATCAGCATCAACTATGCAGTACTCAACCCTTGTTATAGCCTTGTAATTCTCTATAGTATTCAATAATATCTGGTTAGAAATCATAATGACCCCCTAAAAAGCACATTCTTGTACGTATTATATCTCAAAATACCAAAAAAGTCAATAATAGCACGGAATAAAAGGACATCCGTCCGCTACGCGAACAGATGTCCTTATAAAAATCACTTATTATATGCAATTAATGACAAATAATCTTCTGCGTTTCCTTATCGAAGATATGAACCTTAGTCATATCAAGCGCAAGTCTGATTGTATCACCAGGTCTTGCTGTTGTACGAGGATTTACTCTTGCTGTACAGTTAACTGATGCAAGATCGAAGTAGAGGTAAACTTCTGCACCGAGAAGCTCGTATACTCTGATAGTAGCCTCAACAACGCTCTCAGGTGAGTTAGCAACGAATGCCTGCTCATCATGAAGATCCTCTGGACGGATACCCATAACAACAACCTTACCGATATATCCGCCTTCTCTAAGCTTCTTAGCCTTAGACTCAGAAAGCTTAATAGAGCAATCACCGAATACAAGCTTAACAGCATCGCCATCCTCAGCGATAGCAGCATCAACAAGGTTCATCTGTGGTGAACCGATGAAGCCTGCAACAAAGAGGTTATCTGGCTTGTTGTAAAGGTTCTGTGGTGTATCTACCTGCTGGATGATACCATCCTTAAGTACGACGATTCTTGTACCAAGTGTCATAGCCTCGGTCTGATCGTGTGTAACGTAGATGATAGTTGTCTGAAGTCTCTGATGAAGCTTCGAAATCTCAATTCTCATCTGTACACGAAGCTTAGCATCAAGGTTAGATAAAGGCTCGTCCATGAGGAATACCTTGGGGTTACGACCGAAAGCCCGCCCCATGGCAACTCTCTGTCTCTGACCACCTGACAAAGCCTTAGGCTTACGATCAAGTAATGCTGAAAGGTCGAGGATACGAGCTGCTTCCTTAACCTGCTTGTCTATCTCATCCTTCGGAACCTTACGAAGCTTAAGTCCGAAAGCCATGTTATCATATACTGTCATATGAGGATACAGAGCGTAGTTCTGGAATACCATTGCGATATCTCTGTCCTTAGGCTCAACATCATTAACTACTCTGTCACCGATCTTGAGCTCACCTGATGTTATATCCTCAAGTCCTGCGATCATACGAAGTGTAGTAGACTTACCACAACCTGAAGGTCCAACGAAGATGATGAATTCCTTGTCAGCGATCTCAAGATTGAAATCCTTAACAGCCTCAAATCCGTTAGGATACTTCTTGCAAATGTTCTTAAGTGATAAACTTGCCATTTTAGAAAACCTCCTAATAAATCCTGTAATTTTTCCTACGGACACTTATCCGTTGCTGATATACAGTATATATTGTTTATCCCTGTAACTGAATAGGCAACCTGCTAAAAAAATCGTCTGATTTTTAGCAGATTGCCCAAAATGTACTTACTATACGATTAAATATCGACTACTACTTATTCTTAAGGCTCTCTCTGTAATCCGCTATGGGCTCTACATCATCGCTTACGCGGATACTCTCCATACCGGCCAGATCCTTGCTGTAGAATACGAGCTGATTCTTACCTCTTCTCTTAGCTTCATACAGAGCGGCATCTGCAGCCTTATATGCATCCTGAAAGCTGGTTGCATCTCTGGGAACTACCACGCCACCGATACTGGCCGTGGCAGAATACTTCACATAGTCACCTGCTCTGAAGTCATGGAAGAACTTCGTAATACGCTCACCCTCTCTGTGAAGCTGATCATCACTCTTGATACCCTTAAGGAAGAGAACGAACTCGTCACCACCCAGTCGGCCGATTATATCGGTCACACGGAACTCGTTGCGAAGCTGATGTCCAAGTGTCCGCAGCACCTCATCACCGAAGGCATGACCCATTGTGTCGTTGATCTTCTTGAAGTTATCTATATCGAAGAGGAACATAAGACTCTGCACTTCGGGATTCTCGGTCATCCATTCCTGTATCTTACGCTCCGTAGCTATCTTATTGTTAAGCTCCGTCAGCAGATCCGTATCTGCTTTATCCGCAAGATCCTTACTCTGCTCACCATACTTGATCTTATTGATGATGGCATTGGCTACAAGGAACAGAAGGAATACACCTATGGCAATTGCAAGATTGATTATCATCTTGCGGGCATTCCTCATCTCATTACTGACAATGTTGTCCACATACTTCTGGTTGATGATGGTCATTAACTGCCATCCCTCTACAGAGAGCGGAGTGATGACAATCGACTTACTCTCCGTTCCTTTCGTTGCAGAGAACATCATCTTATTCTGCTTCTCAGCCCGCAGCTTGATCTGCGGAACGGTAAGACCCGTTAGGGTCGCACCCTGTAAATTGGTGAAGAGATTATCTCCTCCGGAGAATGTACTTGCAGAGCCGGTCGTGTATACTATATCGCCGTTAGCTGTTATCAGCGCATATCCGAGACTTCCGCCGAAATTATTGTTAGGAAGCATTCCTATCAAAGCCTTGGGATCGATGAACATATATACCTCACCCTGCTTGGCTCCATCACTCTTGACAGGGACCGACAGAACGAAGGCATCCTTGTCGCTTAAGCCATTATCATCCGTATAGTAATGGATGATATTGCTTCCATTATTATAATAATCCGCTGATGACAGATCGACCTCACCCATTCCGCTGGCATATCCCATGCCGTTTGAATCCGTTATGGCGACCATATATACCTCGGATGCTATACTGCACAGCTTGTCCGCATAAGCCTTGATCTTATCCTTATCGCTCATGCCGTCAGGTCCGATGATTGCCGCTGCTCCCTGTGCCTGACCGGATATACTTTCGAATCTGCTCTTAATCGCAGCCGCATATCCCTCTATCTCGGTAGTAGTCTGCTTTTTGATCGTCTCTTCAGCGCTTTCTTTACTATTAATAGTAAAGTTGCTGATAAGAAAGACAATAATTACGACCAATACCGCTACAGGAAATCCCCACTGTACAAGTATGCTCTTATTGTTGTTCTGGTTCTGTTTCTTCTTCTTGCTTCCCATCGCTCTCCCCTGCCGGATCTGTCTTCTGTTCCAATTTTGCGAATATTCTCTTCCAACCCAAACTGCATATGTATGCCGGACCTGATATTCCCAACAGAATATATACCGGCAAAAGCTTAATTCCCAAATCCGTAAAACCAAGTCCTATGACTACTGCCGTAACAGCTAAGAACATCAGCGTATATGGAAAATTACTTATAACAAGTAAAAAGGAATTCTTAATCGTATTCTTCACTGTATTCTCGAAATGCGACAACACAGGATATACATACAGCATGACAGCAATGACGAAAACTCCCATCACTATCATGACGATCAATAACGGCTGCGGCAACTGACCTATGATCCCTCTGGCAATGATTATGACATCCATGCCCATAACGGAGAGTACTATCAGATTGATCAACCATATGCAGGTCGCCTGCCTGAAATTAAGCTTAAAGGATTTAAAAAAGTCCTTGGTGACATATGACTCTTCATTCTTGGCCATCTTGACCGTCACATAATACATAGCTGTCCATGAAGCCCCTATCGTAAATATCGGAATAGAGCATATGATAAATAAAAGATTGATGATAATCAGATCCGCCAACTTACTTAATGCGGATATTAAAGGGCTGTCCGGATTGAACATCTATATACCTCAAAGACATTATAGTACTTTTGTCCTATTCATGCAACAAAATAGTGTAATTTTCTGACTTATCGCCACGAAACTACATACACGTTGTAATTATAACACAATTATCAATTTTTTTACATTATTTTTGATTTTTCCATTGGAATATATACAATTCCGTCCTTACAGGTCTGTTCTCCACAGTCCTTAAAGCCGCATCTGTAATAGAATTGTCTTGCATAAGGAGCCGCATTTACCGTCATGCGGCTAAAAGATGTGTTTTGGGTAAGGTATTCCTCGGTATACTTAAGGAGCCCTCTCCCGATTCCCCTTCTGTGATGATCTCCCTCAACAAAAAGAAGTGAAACGTGATTACCGTTCCTCAGTCCAAGCATTCCTACGATCTTGTCGTCCTTTACTGCGACAAAAACCTTATAATGTCCGCTTTCAAAAGCTTTTTTTAACATATTGTCGGTGACAAAGACAGCGAAAGCCTCTGTTCCTTCTCGTCCGTATTCCTTGGCTTCATACTTAAGAAATACCCTGAAGGCCAGTTCCATGACCTCGTCCCACTCTGTTAATTTGGCTTCACGTATGCTCACTTCTTCCATAATCAGTTCTTCGTATGCTCTTTGATCCAGTCATAGATATCTTTCATTACGGTATCTCTGTCAAGCTCATTAAGGATCTCATGCCTGTCTCCCTCATAGCATCTTTCGCTGACATCCTTGATCCCCAATTCCTTATACTGTGAGATTACTTCTCTTACTGCCGCCCCGTATTCTCCACAGGGATCTTCGCTTCCATATACGAAGAATACCGGTATGTCCTTGGGAATCTTTTCCAAAAGCTCTCTGTCATGCAATCTTTTCAGTAATTCCTTTAAGGTTGAGAACCCGTTCAGTGTGAAAAGGAAACCGCAATCAGGATTAGCCATATATGCATCGATTATATCATTGTCTCTTGTAAGCCAGTCAAATGGAGTACGTGGATTCTCTATTCTCTTGCAATAAGAGCCGAATGCAAGTCTGTTCATCAGTACGCTCGGATGCTTGCTTCCCTGAATAAGCTTCAGAAGACCGCACATAAGTCCCATGATTCCTATTGTGACCTTAGACATCATAAGCGTACCCGATATAACGACTCCGTCTATACCTGTACCGTATCTTGTAAGATAATTCCTTGCGATCAGGGACCCCATACTGTGACCCATCATGAAGATAGGAAGTCCCGGATACTTCTCCTGTATCATCTTTTTCAACCTGTGAACATCCCTGACGACTACCGTTGCGGGATCTCTCTTACAGAAGTATCCGTTAGGACCCTGACTTTTCGACAGTCCATGGCCGAGATGTTCGTTGCCGGCCACAATATATCCTCTGTCACACATGAATTCGGCAAAGGGTTCATATCTGTCAATTGTCTCAGCCATACCGTGAACGATGACCAGTATGCCCACAGGGGACATATCCGGCAACCACTCAACGGCATGTATCCTGCTTTCGTTATCTCTTGAGTCAAAATAAAAATCGGATCTTTTCATACGCGGTCAAACCTCACATGATAGTCTACAATGCCGAACACACATATACGTCAACAAACCTCACAGCCTGCCGGCATATCCTTCTCCGGACTTAACAACACGACATTGCCCTTGTCATCCTCGGCACACAGAAGCATCCCCTCCGATACCATTCCTGCCAGAGTTGCAGGCTTAAGATTAGAAAGCACAAGCACCTTTTTGCCGACCATTTCTTCCGCGCTGTAGTACTGCTTGATCCCCGAAAGGATCTGCTTAACCTCGGAACCTATCTTGACCTGCGAACACAGAAGCTTCTTGGACTTGGGAACCTCTTCACATTTAATGATCTTACCTATCCTAAGCTGCAGCTTGGCGAAGTCTTCGTATTCTATCTCAGGCTTTATATCAATATCCACCACATCCTCTGACTCTTCACTGTCCGGATTCTCTACGTCAAGTCCGTTCTCCTTGGCATATTCAGCCCTCTGAGCCTCTCGTATGGCCTCCACCCTGGTAAGTATCTCATTCAGATCAAGCCTTGCAAAGAGTATCTCCGGCTTCTCTGTAACTTTATTACCCCCGGGATAAAGCCCAGACCTGTTAAGGTTCTCATAGCTTCTCTCCTCTGTATTAAGCTGTCTTAATATCCTTTCCGCAGTCTCAGGCATAAAGGGCTTTAAGAGGCATGCGCCCGTTACTATTGAATCCGTGAGATTATACATTACCTCAGACAGTCTGTCCTTTCTTGCCTCATCCTTGGCAAGCACCCACGGCTCCGTCTCATCGATGTATTTATTGCATCTTCTGAAAAGAGTGAACACCTCACTTATAGCATCCGCTACTCTCAGCTCCTCCATACGACCGCTTACTTTATCCCTTGCACCGGTAACGACCGCTTTAAGGTCTTCATCGACAGGCTCTGTCACTCCTGTACTTACAACTTCTCCGCCGAAGTACTTATTGGTCATGGAGATGGTCCTGTTCACCAGATTGCCCAGTACATTAGCAAGCTCGGAATTGAATCTCTCCACTACAAGCTCCCATGTAATGGTTCCGTCATTATCATAAGGCATCTCATGAAGCACAAAATACCTTACGGCATCCACTCCGAAGAGATTGATCAGATCATCGGCATATATCACGTTGCCTCTTGATTTGCTCATCTTCTCTCCGCCCTGTAAAAGCCACGGATGTCCGAACACCTTCTTTGGAAGGGGTTCCCCCAGTGCCATCAGGAATATAGGCCAGTATATTGTGTGGAACCTGATTATATCCTTACCTATAAGATGAAGATCCGCAGGCCACAGCCTCTTATACTGCTCTGAGCTTGCTCCCTGGGCATCATATCCGATTCCCGTGATGTAATTGGTAAGTGCGTCAAGCCACACATACACAACGTGCTTATCATCGAAGTCAACCGGAATTCCCCATTTGAATGAGGTTCTGGATACACACAGATCCTGTAATCCCGGAAGCAGGAAATTGTTCATCATCTCATTCTTCCGTGATACGGGCTGTATGAATTCCGGATGGGAATTGATATACTCTATAAGTCTGTCCGCATACTTACTCATCTTGAAAAAGTATGCCTCTTCCTTGGCAGGACGCACCTCTCTGCCGCAGTCCGGACACTTACCGTCCTTAAGCTGGGATTCGGTCCAGAATGACTCACACGGCGTACAATACATTCCTTCATATGAGCCCTTATATATATCACCCTGATCGTACAGCTTCTTAAAGATCTTCTGAACCTGCCTCTCATGATCCTTATCAGTAGTTCGGATGAACTTATCATATGACACATTGAGACTGTCGCATATACCCCTTATGATGCCTGCAACTTCATCAACAAATTCCTTGGGCGTAACACCCTTTGCCGCAGCCTTCTCCTCTATCTTCTGTCCATGCTCATCTGTGCCTGTCTGAAAGAATACATCATAGCCCTGCTGCCTCTTATATCTTGCAATGGCATCCGCCATCACTATCTCGTAAGAGTTGCCTATGTGCGGCTTTCCCGATGTATATGCTATTGCTGTAGTTAAATAATATTTTTCTGCCATATAATCACCATACTTCCGTATAAATTACGCTTCCTGCTTAAGTATCTTCATAAAATCCGTCACATTGGCGCTGATGTCTCCCCTGAAGACCGCACTGCCCGCAACGACCACATTTACTCCCGCCGATAATACCTCTTTGACGTTGCTTAATCTTATGCCTCCGTCTACCTCAAGATATATCTCCCGTCCGGTGGCATCGATCATCTCTTTTACTCTTCTTATCCTGTCTGTTGATTCCGGAATATACGCCTGTCCTCCGCTGCCCGGCTCCACGCTCATAAGCAGTATCATATCCGCCTTGTCCAGATACGGCGCTATGCTTTCCACCGGAGTACCGGGATTGATGGTGAGTCCGGGTCTGCAGCCTGCCTCTCTGATCGCATCAAGTGTGGCCGCAACATCCTTACACGCCTCTAAATGCACGGTAATACCGTTACTTCCCAGCCCTGCGAATTCCTTCACATATCTTATGGGTTCCTCGATCATCAGGTGGGTATCGAAGTACATATCCGTGCATTTCCTTATGCTTTCCTGCACACACATGCCAAAGCTTATGGCAGGTACGAATATACCATCCATTACATCTATATGAAGCCACTCGGCCCCACCTGCCTGTGCCGCTTTTATATCTTGCTCCAGATGGCAGAAATCTGCCGCCAGGATAGAAGGTGACAGTATATTTAACAAGACAATTTCCTCTCTAACTTGGTCACTCCCATTGAAAGCAGTGATACCAGAATAAGATAAATGAGTGCAGCCGCAAGTAACGGCATCAACGGTTCATACGTCTGCGAACGGATCACATTGGCGCCATGCGTGATATCTGTCAGTGCAATATATCCGCAGATTGAGGTCTCCTTAAGTAATGTAATAAATTCATTCGCCAGTGCCGGCAGGATATTACGAAAGGCTTGAGGCAGGATAATATGCATCATGGTCTGTATATAAGACAGTCCAAGACTTCTTCCGGCCTCCAGTTGGCCGTTATCCACCGACATTATTCCGGATCTGACTATTTCAGCCACATAAGCTCCCGAATTGATCCCGAATGCGAGTACAGCCACGAATCTCTTGCTGATATCGGGGCTGGTGAAGACTATATAATACATTATCAAAAGCTGTATCATGGTAGGTGTACCGCGTATCACGGTCAGATATATCCGGCACAATGTATCGGCAACGCTTAAGACCGGTCCCTTTTTATTACCTTTTCTGTCTGCCGTAGAGCGTATCACTGCCACAAAAAAGCCAAGTGCTACACCAAGCACAGCCGCACATATGGTGACGATAAAGGTGGTGTTAAGTCCATCCGTAATATATCTCCAGCGTTCCTCCGCTATGAAATTGGTGTAGAACTTAAGCTTAAAATCTTCCATCCGGTACTTACCTGCTATTTACGTACTACTATTACCTGAGTAGCTGTAGTGTACGGAGTAGAGAAGTCAACACTTAGAAGTCTGTCCTCCGTAACAGTCATTCCTGCTATACCCATATCAGCCTTGCCACTTGTCACGGCATTGATTATAGCATCGAATTCCATATCTTCTATCTTAAGCTCATAGCCGAGCTTGTCACACAATGCCTGCGCCATATCGGCATCGATACCGACTATCTGCTGGTTGGAATAGAACTCATAGGGCTCAAAAGCCGCATTGGTAGCCATAGTAAGAGTTCCGTTGCTTCTGTCGATTCCTTCGGGTGATACATAAGGACTCTTACCCTTGGTATCATCACCTATGTAATTGGCTATGATGCTGTCTATGGTTCCGTCTGCCTTAAGCTCATCCAGAGCCTTATTGATCTTCTCTGTCAGCTCCTTATTGTCTTTAGAGAGGCAGATAGCATACTCCTCAAGTGCGAATTCCTCATCAAGAATGATAAGATCATCATTCTTGGCTACAAAAGCCTTGGCGGGCTGCTCGTCTATTATCACACAGTCTATCTTGCCCTGCTTAAGAGCCTGTATTGCGTCCGCACCCTTGCTGTAACGCTCGATCACCGAGCCCTCGGCCTCGTAATCACTGGCATAGATATCTCCTGTTGTACCAAGCTGTACACCTATGGTTTTTCCGGGAAGATCGTCTGCCGAGAATACCGTATTGGGAATCGGCTTGCTTCCACATGCCGCAAGTGCAGCAGTCATTGTCATAGTCGCTATAATTGCCATAATCTTTTTCATAATCATCACTCCTTAATATTCATTTTACCTGTCAACAATGATAACAAGCATTATTTTACCACCAAACCCTTGTTTTTTAAACTTTTTTCTGCATTTTTACGCTTTTATTCATTATTCAGGCATTCTTATAGTCAAGAACCGCCTGATAAACCTCTCTTTTGGATATCCCCCTGTCCGCTGCCACAGCCTTCATCGCCTGCTTTTCATCCATTCCCTCCGACAGATACATCCTCATATGCTCCTCCACGGACATATCGGTATATTTAAGCGTCTGCTGCCTGTCAGCTTCCTCAAAGCTCATCCCTTCTATAACAAGGACATATTCTCCTCTGGGTTCACTGCCATTGTATCTCTCTATTGCTTTATCAAAGGTGGTGGGGATTATCTCTTCGAATTTCTTGGTCAGTTCCCTGCACAGAGTTATCCTTCTGTCTCCCAAAGCCTCCCTAAGCTCCTTAAGCGTTCCCGTAAGATGATGCGGGGCCTCATATATGATGATGGTTCTGGTCTCGGCCTTAAGCTCATCCAGTATTCTCTTTCTCTCCTTTTTGTCGGATGGAAGGAATGCCTCGAAGCAGAATCTCCTTGTCGGCAGCCCCGATACCGTTAGAGCCGTAATAAGCGCTGCCGGACCGGGAAGCGATGTGACGGGAATATCATTTTCATGGCACATAGCCACCAGAAGCTCTCCGGGGTCAGATATGGCCGGTGTTCCGGCGTCCGTTATGAGAGCTATGTCCATGCCGCTTTTAAGCTTGTCTATCAGAGTCCTGCCCTTTTCCAGACGATTATACTCATGATAGCTCGTCATGGGAGTATCTATATCGAAGGCATTGAGCAGCCTTATGCTGTTGCGTGTATCCTCAGCGGCGATCAGGTCAACGTCTCTTAAGGTCTGCGCAACTCTCGGTGACATATCCTTAAGATTGCCTATCGGTGTGGCACATATATACAGTGTTCCGGTCCTATCGTTCATATCCTTATCCTAACATCAGGCTTTGCCATTATAAAAATCCATAAGCTCCTGTGTATACTCCCCCGACCTCTCATATACTATGAGTGGCTTCTCAACCGTGATCCTCGATCTTGCATCCCTCTTGGCCTCTATGAGCACCATGCTCGGTTCCTTGTCCACATACGGATAGACAAGCCGCATCCTCTTGGGCTCAAGCTTATATCTGTTGAGAGTGACCATGATCTCCGTCAACCTGAAGGGTCTGTGGATCATATAGAACATCCCTCCGGTCTTAAGCAGGGCTGCCGCGGTAGCCGCCACATCCTCCAGAGTACACATTATCTCATGCCGTGCTATGGTCTTGCTGTCGGCTTCATTACGCAGGCCGTGACTCTCTATCATATACGGAGGGTTGCAGGTGATGACATCCACGCTGCCCTTGGGATAATGCTCAGGAAGCTTACGTATATCCTCGTTAATTATGCTGACTCTGTCCTGCAGTGCATTAAGCTTAACGCTTCTTATTGCCAGATCAGCACTCTCTTCCTGTATCTCTACGCCGATAAGTCCGGAGGCTTTTGTTTTACCTGACATAAGTATAGGTATGACACCGTTACCGGTACACAGATCCATTACCGTATCCTTTGCCGAGGCTTTGGCATAATTGGCAAGAAGCACAGCGTCTATACCGAAGCAGAAGCTCTCCGGGTTCTGTATCAGCCTAAGTCCCTTATATTGCAGATCGTCTATTCTCTCGTTGTCCCTTACGATAACTTCAATCTCTCTCTCTGTATCCGACACCCTATGCCGTCCCCTTCCTCAATCCAAAAGCAGGGGAGCATCCTCTGCTCCCCTGACTGTCATTAATCGTCGTCAAGACCCTGTGTCTTATCCTGTTTCTCCAGTTCCTTAAGCTCTCTTAATTCTTCCTTGGTAAGCTGCTTCTCTTTGCGATGACGCTTTTTGAATCTAAGCTCTTCCGCCTTGTATTCATGTATCTCTTTCTCGTCTCCGTCCTCCACGATCACCTTGACTAGCTCTCTTAAGACGTTGACGCTCGATACCTCTCCCTTAAGTCCGTCCGGAGTCGTGACATAATCTCCTATTCCCGGAAGTCTCTTATTGATCTCCTCATATGTGTCTTCCTCATGCTTAAGGCAGCACATGAGTCGTCCGCATACTCCGGATATCTTGGTGGGATTAAGCGACAGATTCTGTTCCTTGGCCATCTTGATGGATACGGGGATGAAATCCGACAGATGTGTATGACAGCACAGCGGTCGGCCGCATATACCTATTCCTCCGCGGATCTTGGTCTCATCTCTGACCCCTATCTGCCTTAGCTCTATCCTCGTCTTGAACACACTTGCCAGATCCTTGACAAGTTCCCTGAAATCCACTCTTCCGTCTGCCGTAAAGTAGAACAGCACCTTATTGTTATCAAAGGTATACTCTGCATCGATAAGCTTCATCTCAAGGCCGCGATTAGCTATCTTCTCAAGACATATCTTGAAGGCTTCCTTCTCCTTCTCCTTATTCCTGGCTTCCTGCTCATCATCCTTGGCAGTGGCTATCCTTATCACTTCCTTAAGCGGCTGCACCACCTGATCATCGCTAACCTCCCTTGGGTCTGCGACCACTGTGCCGTATTCGACACCTCTGGCGGTCTCAACTATTACGTGGTCTCCTCTCTTAACCTCATAATCCTTGGGGTCAAAGAAATATATCTTACCCGCAGTACGGAATCTTACACCTATTATTTTCTTCATCTATATACCTCCTATGCAAAATGCGGCGCTCGCATTTTACATCCCGACCTGCTGTCGGATATACAAAAATATTAATTATCACTGTTCTCCTTGATCGACAGCAAAAGCAGTTCCATTGTCAGATCAAAATTAACGTTGGCAGCAACCCTCTTCTTGGCACTGTCAAGTGCCTTAAGGATATTCTCTATGCCCTCATAGGTACTTCTTGATGCGGTACGCTTGATATTCTGGAATTCATCCCTGAATATCAGATGATTGGCGTCATTGGTAGCCTTGAACAGCAGAGCGTCCCTGTACCAGACAGCCAGAATATCGAGGAAATCACTTATCTCAAGCTTATACTCGTTCATCTGCTTGATAGTCTGGGATAGCTCGCTGATATCCATCTCATGGATATGCTTAAGCATAGCTATGGCATCCGTCTTGATCTTGTCGAATTCTTCCGAACGTGCAAGTATCTTGGCCTTACCTATATTACCTCTGGCAAAAGCCGCACATATCTCAGCTCTGTAATCCGGAATCCCTTCCTCTTCCATAAGGAACTTCTTGACCAGTCTGTCATCTGCCGGCTTCATGCTAAGCACCACGCATCTGCTCTGTATTGTCGGAAGCAGCGCCCCGAGATTGTCGGTGAGCAGGATCAGTACCGCATATTCCGGTGGCTCCTCAAGAGTCTTAAGCAGGGCATTCTGCGCATTATTATTCATCTTCTCGGCCTCGCTTATGATATATATCTTACGCTTGGCCGCATACGGCTTAACCGATATGGTCCCACTGACCTGTTCCCTGATATCGTCTACCGAGATAACATTAGGCTTCTCATGCGTCAGATAGATTATATCCGGGTTATTCTTCGTCAAAGCCTGCTTACAGGAATGACACTCATTACAAGGTTCCACGCCCTCTTCTTCACACAGAAGAGCCATGGCGAAAACATTCGCAATGAATTCCTTACCGCAGTATCTCTCACCGTTGATTATATATGCATGAGATACCTGATCATTCTCCACCACATTCTTTAAGTGGTCCACGATCATATTCTGTCCGATTATGTCTGTAAACTTAGCCATCTATAAACCTCCGTTGTCGTCCCTTGCGACGCACATCACCCTGTCACGGATCATGTGAATATATCAAGCAGCAGTCCTCTGATCTCACCTATCTTGCCTAAGATCGCAATGTTGTCCTTCTCGTCCTTCATAAGCTCCTTGGCAAGATCGTCAAGAGTCTGATCCACAAGTCTGATTATACCATAGACTCTGTGTCTTCCGCGTCTGTCTAAGAAATTTTCTCTGGAAAATTCATGAGACCTTGTGACCACTTCATTCATAAAGTCCTTTATAAGAGATCTGTACCGGCGCATATCCTTGATATCTCTGTGCTTGGCAAGCTTATCGCCCTGCATTGTGATCTCCTCCATCATGGAGGCGAGCCTCTCCTGCAGCTCTGACTCACCTATCTGACTGGCAAGCATGAACTTAAAGCTTCCGTCTGCCTGCGGTGTCTCCTTAGGCGTCTCAACCTGCTGCACCGGTGTTAAGTTGTTCACCTTAATATCCATAGGCGGTCTCTCTTGTCTGTATCGGGTATAAGCTCCGGCGGTTCTGCGCTCAGCTCTCCTTCTCTGACCTGATAAATGTCACTATCTCCGTGATGCACCGGGTCAGATCATCATTATCGAATCTGTTGACAATACCGGCCTCATTAAGCCTCTGCTCACTGAAATCCTCAGCATCCGCAAGGAATCTCCGACACATCTCCTCATATCTTGGCGTACTCTGACCGTTCTCCCTGTTAAGGGCTCTCTGCAGTCTCACTCCGTCGTCTAACTCTATATATATCGGCACAACTCTGCCTTCACCGTAGTATTCTCTTGTGGAGATATAAGATTCCGGTGTCCCTATTATGAGATAATCATTATCGTCCAGATCAACCTGTTCATCGGCAACGGTAAAATAATACCATACTCCGTGTATGGTATCATAAGATCTGCATTCTATGACTTTGCCCTCTGCCTTAAGCTCTCCAAGCCTCTCCTCTGTAACAAAGAAGTACTGCACTCCGTCCTTCTCACGCTCCCTGATTGGGCGTGTGGTATAAGGAACTATCTTCTTAAGCTTAAGCTCTTCCGACAGAAGCAACTGCCTGTATATTGTGTCTTTGCCTGAGGCGCTCTTGCCCATCAGACAGAATATCTTACCCATAGATTATATTATAACTTTTTCTCATATAATAAGCAAGAGAGCCGACTGTAACGCCGACTCCTCTGTAATACATAATATATATGCTCTCACCTGTCCGGTATGCACGGAGCATACAGAGGGTTACTTACATTCCGTGGCGTATCCGTCGCACCTTCCGTCACGCTATGTCTGTAATTCTCATGACCGCCTCTACAAAGTTCTTCATCTGTCTTAAGTATCCCGTCGATAAACCGCGCGATGCCTTCCTCTGTATCCATATATGTAGTGATACCGAGGACATAATCATCCGTTGCCATCTCTGTCTGTATATAATACTCATCAAGCAGTATCTTCTGCAACGTATATCCGTCTATACCGCTGCTGCCGGTAAATACGACTATCTTACAGGGATCAAGAGCTACGGCCGTATCACAGCTTCTAAGATCATCGGGAGTAAGAAGCCCAAGCACCTTAAGACCTCCGGCAGAATCGGCCTTCGCTCCCAGCTTCCCCCTCATATCCCTTACCATATCGGTATGCTTCCTGACCAAATCCGGATTCTCTGTGATATGATGCAGCGCATTGTCTATGCTTGCCATGAGAACATAAGAAGGAGAGCTTGTCTGAAGCCTTGTCCAATACTTCTCAAGTATAGTTATGTCAACCAGCGCTCCCTGTGCATGAAGCAGTGCAGTCTGCGTCATGGCTGCCAAGGTCTTGTGAGTACTGTGGATGACTATATCCGCTCCGTATCTTAAAGCTCCGCCCGGATATTCATCACTTAAGTCAAGGTGAGCCCCGTGAGCCTCATCCACGATAAGCACTGTGTCATATCTGTGACAGACGTTGGCGATCGCTTCTACATCGGATATGATACCCTCATAGGTAGGTGATGTAATAATCACTGCGGCATAGCCTTCTCCTGCTACCTTGGCTTCTGACAGGCTCTTTTCCAAGGATGCAGGTGATATTCCCGCACGAATATGCACGGCTGATCCTCTGTTCTTATCTATACTATCTGTATTATGCCCTGTATCGGGCTTCTCTGTATGCACATTCAGTTCATGCGGAATATCTATATACTCCGTATCTATGATATCTGCCTTAAGGTGCGCAAGCTCCGCCCCTGCCCATACAGACCTGTGACAGCCTGACGCAACTAAGATGCGGCTCCTTTTCCCCGGCTGCTTACCATACATCTCAGCTACAGTATGTATGGCTATGAGGACCCCTATAGTAGAGCCGTTCACCAGATAGTAGGTATGCGGACAATCATACAGTCCGGCGGCATAGTCCATACCTTCTCTCAGTATGCCGTGAGCATCATAGAGATTGTCATAGCCTGTTATCTCTGTGATGTCCATATGATATGCGCTATCCAACGGCGAGCCGGTATCCTGCCTCTTATGTCCCGGCATATGCATGGGATATTCCCCGGAATTATACAGTTGTATCAGTTCTTCGCTTATTACACCCATCAGAGCTCTCAATATCATCCTTAACCGATGTCAATGTTATGTCAACCGAACTGCCTGCTTAAATCTCTATATCCAGCTCCACCGGACAGTGATCCGAGCCGAAGATATCCGTATGGATCTTGGCATCCTTAAGCTTATCCGCAAGAGAGCCGGATGTGATAAAGTAGTCTATACGCCAGCCCGAATTCTTCTCCCTTGCATGGAAGCGGTAGCTCCACCATGAGTATATCTGCTCCGTATCAGGATAGAAGTGACGGAAGGTATCTATGAAGCCATTATCCATAATATTCTGGAACTTGCCTCTCTCCTCGTCCGTAAAGCCCGCATTGTGATGATTGGTCTTGGGATTTTTAAGGTCAATCTCCTTATGTGCCACGTTGAGGTCTCCGCACCAGATAACAGGCTTCTTCTTCTCCAGACCTTTAACATACGCAAGAAAGTCATCCTCGAACTGCATCCTGTAATCCAGTCTTCTAAGCTCATCCTGAGAATTCGGCACATAGACCGTGATGAAGTAATAATCGGGATACTCAAGAGTTATGACTCTTCCCTCATGGTCGTGGATGTCCACACCGATTCCGTATGTCACATTAAGCGGCTTATCTTTAGTGAAGATAGCTGTGCCGGAATAGCCCTTTTTCTCTGCGTAATTCCAGTAATCATAATAGCCGTCAAAGGCTATATCTATCTGACCCTGCTGTAGCTTAGTCTCCTGTAAGCAGAATATATCCGCATCAAGCTTTAAGAAGGTCTCTTCGAAGCCCTTCTCCCTGCATGCTCTAAGGCCGTTCACGTTCCATGATATGAATTTTTTCATACTAATCCTCCATACCGAGCCATAGCATCTTTGATGCTTGAGGCTCCCGGAGCGAATCTCCCATTCCTAAAAAACATTATGTCATGCCTTGACCAGCTCCCCGATATCACCTGAGCGGATGACTAGGGGTGAGAGTTCGTCAGGAGCATTCTCAGACTTAAGTACGGCCTCGATTCGCTTAGACAGTTCCTTTTTCTTAAGGCCGAAGGTATTAAGGCATACGCTCTGAATCCCGCACTTAAGAGCAATTGCGATATCGCTTTCGATCTCATTGCCGACCATAACTGTCTCCTTGGGATCAAGCCCCTCTTCGGATATGAGCTTATCAAGAAAAGCCTTCTCCGGTTTCATCATACCGTAATCCGACGATATATATATCTTATCAAGGATATCCTGTAATCCGAATGCTTCTATCTCAGGCATTGTGAATATCTTCTGGGCATTGGATAAGAGATAGAGCTTACAGCCCTTATCCTTAAGTGTCTTAAGTATATCCATAGTGTTCTGATACGGACGGACATATTCCCTTGAAGCAGTCCTGAAGAGGTTGGCTGCGGCTGCGGCCCATTCGCTATCGGCCACCTTGGATAACACTCCCTCTATATCTGTCTTATACTGCTTGCGAAGCGTATCAATATCCGACCCGGCAATGGTAAGGGAGCAGGAATGATGTTCCCCTCCCTCGAATAAGAGTCTTGCGAATACGCGCTCGATCCTGATCTCAGGTCTCTTCACACCGGTAAGAACAGCGAGTCGCTGCCTCTCCCCCGTATCATACAGGAAGAATGCATCCTTAAGAGGCTTCTGCTTCCATTCACAGCCATAGACATTGTAGAAATCGCGCATGATCTTCCACAGATCCTTATTTTGTTCATCGGTATGAATGTCCAGCAGTGTCCCGTATAAGTCGAATATGTAATTCCGGTATGTGTTCATTATATTCCTCCATTATGAGCACTTAGTGTTATTGCACCCTTTTGTGCGGTAATCTCTTCATGGCACAGAAGCCTATGATCACGCCGACAGCACAGACCACAGTGCCTGTTATCAGCATAACTCTTATTCCAGCGTGGTCAAGTATCATTCCGCTTATAAGATTGGAGAATACTCCGCCGATGGTTATGGCACTGGTTACATAAGCCTGACCCTTCACCTGATCGTACTTATTCATGGTACTGTTCACATAGTAAGCAGCCGCCGGGATGAATACGGCGTAAGCAAAAAGCTGGAAGGACTGGCTTAGATACATCATCGCCATATTGACAGTGAATACAAGGATCAGTATCTTAACAAAGAAAGCAAAGCCTGAGATTATAAGAAGATTATCTGCGGATATCTTCTTAAGTATAAAGCCTATAAGAGCCATTACCGGAAGCTCTAGGATCGCCTGAAGAAAATTCGCATACCCCAGCTCTGTCTCTCCGCCACCGAGATTCCTTATTATCTGTATCATGAAATCATTAATCATGTTGTGAGCGAAGAAGAAGCATATTGTACCTATAAGGAAGACCATGAACGCAGGATATGCATGGGCAAAGGATGAAAGGCTGTTATGGATAACCCCGTCCCCCGCCTCGTCCTTTATGACCGGCGTGTCAGTTGAACTGCCCTTTTCATTCGGAAGAACGAATGTGATTATAAGCAAGGCTGATATGAGCATAGTGACTATATTGACATATAGAAGAACAGTCTCTCCGTTGCGCTCTACGACACCTCCGATTATTGCGGCAGTCACGGCGAAGCTTGCAGAACCCAGGCCTCTTGCAAGCCCATAGTATATATCACAGCCTGCCTTCTGATACTCGAAGCATAAGGCAGTCATCACGGGCTGGTATGCGAACTGTATCATATATATTACCGCATAGATTATAAATATCGCTGCCTTCCCGCACGGAATGAGCCACAGTATCATTGAACCGGCGAAGATAACTGCGACCGATATAAGGATGAATCTCCTGTTGGTAAGAGGTCCCGGACGGTCTATCACTCCGGCTATGATCGGCTGGAAGATGGCTGATACTATATTGGCTGCGGCAAGCAATATACCGACCTCCGTGTTGGAGAAGCCGTTAGCAAGAAGATACACGGCAGCATATGCGTGTATCGTACAGAATGCCACGAAATATGCGGCATTAAGCAATGTATATCTGAGTGTCCAGAATCCCTTTTTCTCTGTCGGAACAGTTGCTTTATTCTCTGTCATATTAATCCACCATGCCGAGCACTTGTAAGAACATGTCAGTCTCTTTCGTGTCTTAATCTATTCTTCCCCAAGCCCTGTATAGTACTTCTCAAGTTCGGACCTGGCTGCTACATAGTAAGGCTCCAGCCTCTTGTCAAAGTGCCTGCCCATACTCTCCATGATTATGCTGTCAGCCTGTTCAAAGGACATGCTGTCCTTGTATACTCTCTTACTGACAAGCGCGTCATATACATCGGCTATAGCCATTATCCTTGCTTCAAGGGGTATGTCGTCTCCCTTAAGACCTTCAGGATAGCCTGAGCCGTCCCACCTCTCATGGTGATAGTGTGCCACATTCTCAGCGATCTGATGGAAGTAAGCATCATCCGTATCCCTTAAGACCTCATGGACTATCCTCGCACCCTCGGCAGCATGCTTCTTCATCTTCTCGAATTCTTCGTCAGTGAATCTTCCGGGCTTTCTAAGTATCGCATCATCCACGGCTATCTTGCCCAGATCATGCATCGGAGCAGCCTTGATCACATTGCGGAAGAATTCGGCCGTCACCCCGAATCTGTTATCCTTCTTGATCTCATTCACAATAAGCCGCACACAATCCGCTGTACGCCTGATATGTCCTCCGGTGGAATTATCACGGCTTTCAACCATTATCGCCATATCAAGGATCAGCCTGTCACTCATCTCCTTGATATGTGCCGTCTTAAGATCCACCTCTCTCTTAAGATCGGCATTGTAATTATTGATAAGTGCTATGTACTCCTGATTCTTGGTATCATCAGTTAAGAGGAACTGATATCCTCTCTTCTTATCACCGTTATAGAGGTAATTGATATCGGCTATATAAGTTCTGTCACCCTTCCTTAGATAGAACTTGTCGTCACTTTCGTCCGCCACGAAGGTCTCGATCCACGGGATTAACAGCTTCTTAAGAGACTCCTCCTTTTCAATGGAGGTATCTATCTTGATATTATACAGCTCAGGAATGATATTCATCGCTGTCTTATTGCTGCCCAGATATCTGTACTTAAAGTCAAGAGAGATGATGCCCGTATCTCCGGTCTGCACAATGGAATCGATAGCAGAATCCGTGATATCATACATGCATATCCTGTGAGCTATTATCAGGAACAATATCTGGTCGAAGATATATGTAAGCGGCGTGAGCTCAAGCCCGTTTAAGAAGCTCTTGCTGATAAAATATGACATGACAGATATAACCACCACAATGAATAGCAGCACGATAGTCGTGTCGGACACATCCTTCTTATTACGATAGCTGTATATTATGGCGAACATATTAAGGATAAGCAGCAGAAGCAGCATGACGATGAAGGCAGTATGTATGGGGCCGTATTCCTTCACAAGCCGGACGTATCCGCCGTTATCCACATATGACACAGACTTATAGAAAATCGGAAATATACCTATGCTGAGTACAGACAGATATATCAGCGTCATGATGACTATCAGTGCAATCGAGAAGGTCTTCCTGTATGAGATATTACACAGGTTCAGTACACTTAACAGAACAAAAAGCAGGAGATAACAGCCTCCCAGATACGATATCTTAAGGGCAAAAACGGCTGCTTCAAGACTCTGTGCCTCCGCAAGCTTAAGATAGCCCAACAGGGCGATGGGTATTATCGTAAAGACCAACGTATAGTGCACACTGAAGTGCTTATGCCACATCGCCGCATATACGATGGTCAGTACGATAGATATTAAGAACAGAGCAGTATAGTAATATATCTCCATTGTCATAAGTATGCTCCCCTTCCCCTGTGGTATATATCTTTTATATCATATTATAAGCCATATACGCAATATTAAGAGATTTATAGAGCAGGAAACGTGGGCACACAGGAGATAATACTTACATGATCATACATTGAGCCATCAGTCCTTCGTATTAACCAGTGATTCACCGATGACTCTGATCAGGGCGAATAATACACCCGATACTGCCCAGATGATCCATGTCATGTCCCAGCGGTTGGTGATAAAGCTGACAGCTAAGTAGAGCACTGTGATAAAAAGCCAGTATATCCTGCTAAGCGGCTCAAGCCTTCTATTCTTCTTCTTATTCTCATTAGAGTAATCCTCCATCTGGAGCAATATCTTGTATGAGTTGTTGACACCACAGATTGCAATGAACATATATACTGCGCAGGCTACTGCCAAAAGCAACAGACAGACCATAGCTACGATCACTACACTCGGAGCCTGCAACACACTTGTGATGACAAGCGGAACACAACCCAGCACACATAGCATCACTCCTATGGTAAGAGCCCTTGAATTATATACTTCGGAAGCAGCAAGTCTCTCCTTAGCCATTCCGTCTACGCCGTATTCCGTGTCAAAAGCTTCCTGCTCTAAGAACTCGTATTTCTTAAGCTTACCTCCTTCGGATATGAAGAGCCATACCGCGATACCTATATGAGAAAATAACGCCAGGAGACCGATTGCTGCCACTACATTCTCTGAAGTACTGAGGATATTCGCACTCTTAAGTCCTGCAAGCAGTATAAGAAGCACCGGACAGGTAATGCATAAGAATACACCCAACGCTACCTTGGGAAGAACCATCTTCCTTAAGGAGATATACTCGGACGCTTCCTCCATAGTTACTCTTCTTAACGGGGAGTAACTGTCATTCTTCTCATAATACGGAGTTATCTCATTCTGAGCGGACTCCATCTCTTCTTTTAACAGGTAATCCGTGCTTACTCCGAATACCTCAGCCAGCTTGATGATCTTCTGAATATCCGGTATACTCTGTGCACTCTCCCATTTGGATACCGACTGTCTTGACACATCGAGCATATCCGCAAGCTCCTCCTGAGACCAGCCGTTTTTCTTTCTTTCATTGATTATTTTATCTGCTAAGATCATTTTCAATCCTTTCCGAAACCATATCCCCTATTTATCGGGTCATGTCAGCTTCTTCAAACACCTTTCTGCTACGTTGTTCGAACAACCTGACAGTACAATTTTTGACGGTTGCATTCCATAAAGTGTACCTTTCAATCTGTCAACCGTCGGTTGCAGATGCCGGTTTTCCGGTTGCTTTCGAGTTTTATTACTTAGTCTGGATCACATTGGCAGTGTATATATACGTTTTATTTTTTTACAGTATACCCGAAGCTGCCAAGCTTATCACCGAGCCCAAAATACTCGCCGTGCGAGTATGCCATGAGTCCGGCATTATCCAGCCTGAATGAACCGTTTTCATCCATATACTTATCATCCACCGTTACTCCGACCACTGTAGCTATGAACATATCATGGCTTCCGAGATGTTTGATCTCATCGACCTTGCAATATATGTTCACAGGGCTCTCCTCTATGGCCGGGGTCGCCATGTATTCAGATATATACGGCGTGAGGTCAAGCTTTTTAAATTTATCCACATCCCGCCCCGATCTGACTCCGGCATAGTCGCAGGCCGGTGTCAGTTCTTCTGTCACAAGATTGATGACAAATTCTTTGGTACTCTTAATTATGTCATATGAATACCTGGAAGGCCTTACGGATATCGATACCATCGCAGGATCGGAACATATGGTGCCGACCCACGCCAATGTGATGATATTGGGCTTTTCTCCCTCTCTCCCGCAGCTTACCATGACTGCAGGAAGCGGATAAAGCATATTGCCTGCTTTAAACCTGATCTTGCTCATTGATCCTTCTCCATTACTTATGTTCTGCTAAACCAAGTATTTCTTCGGGTTTGGATATGATGATATCCGCCCCGTTTTCTTCAAGCTCTGTCCTGTCACGGAATCCCCAGAGGACTCCTATAGTATACATCCCGGCACTTTTACCGGTCTTCATATCAGTAGACGTATCGCCCACATAGAGTATATCTTCAGGTTTAAGTCCTAAGGTGTTCGCTACATACAACGCCCCGTCCGGACTGGGCTTACGTTTAATCTCCTTCACTTTTCCCTGGATATGGTCAAATATATCCTCTCCGTAGAGCTTATGTACGACTTCTATCGCCTGCTTGTGAGGCTTATTGGAAAGAACTGCCAGCTTAAATCCCTTGGATCTAAGTGCCTTAAGTGTCTCGGGCATACCGTCATATACCGTAACCTTGTAGTCGGCATACTGTGAGAAAGTCTCTCTGTATGCGGCTCTAAGCTCATCATATCGCTCACATTCCGTATCACCGGATGCTATGAGCATACGCCTTACCAGTTCATCAGCTCCGTCTCCTACAAAATATCTGTAACGGTCCTTATCAAATCCCGGCAGTCCAAGCCTTTCAAGTGCCAGATTTCCGCTTATAGTAAGTGATTCAAGTGTATTGGACAGCGTTCCGTCCAGATCAAAGATTATGCCTTTCATTACTATCAGTTCTCACTCTCTCTAAAATATATCTTCTGTAGATTTCAGACTTATATATTATATCGGATATTTCAGTCCCTGTCATTTTTACCATATATTTGCAACTCCTTTCATTGAACTCACAAAAAAGGTACTATATAATTTCTTCTGTGCATGTGATAGTGTCATATTATGAAAAGCATTAAAGACACATCTGCATTCACAAAGGAGGCTGCTTATGAAGAGGAACATTCGAACTGTTTTGTTAGGACAACTGCTGCTTTTGGTACTGGTATTTACATTTCTTATAATCGGAGGAGGTTTTGAACTGTCAGCGGTGGCATGGTTTATCGATCTGCCGTCACTGATACTGGTCACATTGTTTCTGATTCTCGGCCTAGTCATCATGGGTGAATGGAAGGACTTCACGAAAGCCTTTTCTGTCGGGATTAAGAACTACAGATTGCTTGAGTTAAAAAACATAATAGAAGCGGTTACTGCTGCGCAAAAGCTGACTGTATTCGGTGCTCTGATTGCGATCATAATATCCGGTGTACTGCTCATGGGAAGACTTGACAGCCCCGAAACCATCGGCCCCGGTCTTGCGATCTGCTTTTTGTCAGGTTTTTATGCCGTTATAGTAGAGTTCTTTCTTTTGCCGCTTAGATTGAATGCTGAACGGAAAATGAATGAAGATATGGACCTTGAAGATGAATGATCTCAATGTTTCAAAAGAAAACTATCTTCAGAAGGCCGGCAAATTCGGATTTACAAAAAAAGAACTTGAGCTTGGATACTTAAAGGTTTCAGGCTTTTCCAACCGAAGAATTGCGTATATGCTTGGAATCTCGGAACAGACAGTTAAAAATCATTTTACCAGCATTTACGAAAAGGCATGGGTTCCCGGCAGAAAGGAATTCAAAGTGCTGTTTAGAAGTGACTGATGTTAATC
>ODAI010476118.1_pt1 | contig 24493 bp, 15 predicted proteins | sample 1539321 | NCBI WGS metagenome assembly ODAI01 (sample SAMN02144231, study PRJEB22623) | gut metagenome | biome: sheep rumen | host: Ovis aries | place: New Zealand
ATGTCAGAATATAGTTGTTATGTTGTTCTGTCGAAAAGAGTCGCTTTCCTATGTCAAACATACAAAAAAGCCCCGCTTCACAGCGAGGCTTTTCTAATAAAAACTAAATTAATCAACCATAAACCTTAACCATTAAAATCTCAAGAGGGGACGTTAATTTCGTCCACATAAAAAGAGAAATACTCTTATTTCCTTTTCCGACAGCAAAAGTACTATATTAATTCAATTTGTGAGTTCACTTAACGTTAATAGAGGTTTAATTATCGTTATATTGTCGTTTTTTGAACCATAATTAACGAAAATCAAACAAAATATGAGCCTTTAACACTTTTTGGCTGCCCCATTTGCTGATATTTGGAAGAAAAAACGTACCTTCGCAGCCAAACTACTACGCTATATGTATCTAACCAGATTATTATTACTTGTACTGGCTGCGCTGCTGTTTGCCATCTTCCTGTTCGGGCGTTGGCTGTATTTAAGGAGTATGCGCATACGCAATCAGCTCCAGATGAGCTATATATTTACTAACATCACCCACGAACTGCTTACCCCACTGTCTATCATATCGGCCTCAGTGGAGAAACTACGCGAGACGCAGCCCGAGAATAAAGGCGAATACGACCTCATGGAGCTGAACATCCAGCGAAGCGTGCGGCTGCTGCAGCAGATTCTGGAGACCAGCAAGTCGCAGGCCGGCGAGTTGAAACTGCTGGTGAGCAACGACGACGTCATGCAGCACATCAAGGAGACGGCACGCAGCATCGTGCCGCTGATGGAGAGCAAAGGCATCAATTTCTCCATCCACTGCAAGCCAGAGAGCATGATGGGATGGATAGACACCGACAAGCTGGACAAGATTATCTTCAACCTGCTGTCAAATGCTGCGAAATACACTGGCAGTCAAGGCATCGTGATCCTTGACGTCACGACCAACCGCACGTACGACCATATCCAGATACGCGTTAGCGACAACGGCCCCGGCATACCCAAAGAGCGACAAAAGAACCTCTTTACCCGCTTCTACGATGGTGACTACCGGCGCAACAGAACCATGGGCACCGGACTGGGACTGGCCTTGACGCGCGACCTGGTGTACCTGAACCGTGGCAGCATCCACTGCGAAAGCTTTGAGGGACAAGGCACTACATTCATCGTGGAGTTGCCCATCAAGAAAAACTATTTCAGCATGTCGCAGATTGACAAGAGTCCGCAAACACACTTTCACATTCCCTCACAAGACATCAGCGACCTGTTCACCGTGGCCAAGCCCATACACATCAACGAAGAGACGACGGCTACTAACGACGAAAACGCGTTCCATATACTGATTGTGGAAGACAACCTGGAACTGCTGATGCTCATGAAACAGCTACTGCAACCCAAATACCACATACTGACAGCCACCAACGGACTGGAAGCAATGGACATCATCAAGACAGAGCCGCTGGACCTTATCGTGTCAGACGTCATGATGCCCGACATGAACGGTTACGAGCTGACCACCCGGCTGAAAGAGGACAGCAACTACAGCCACCTGCCCATCATCCTGCTGACGGCTAAGGTACAGGAAGAAGACAGGCTGGAGGCGCTGAGCGTCGGAGCCGACAGTCTGATTACCAAGCCTTTTAAGATAAAGGAGTTGCAGATGCGCATCGACAACATCATAACCAACAGACAGCGCATACGTGCTGACTGGAAACAGGAAGAAACAGGAAGCAGCGAGACACCTACTGACCCAAAGATGTCGATGGATCAGGAATACCTGCAACGGGCCATCGCCTGCGTTAACGAACACATCAACGACAGCGACTATGACCGTGATGCTTTTGCCGCCGACATGGGCAGCAGCGTCAGTACGCTCTACAACAAGATACGTTCGCTGACGGGCAAGAGCGTCACCAATTTCGTCCGCGACATCCGTATCGACACAGCCTGCCGTCTGGCCAAGGACGACCCTGACCTGCGCGTCAGCGACATTGCCTACCGCGTGGGCTTCAAAGACCCGAAATACTTCGCCACATCGTTTAAACGCGTCAAAGGCATGCAACCAAAGGAATACTTCAACACAATCAGGAAAGAGACACGCTAAGTTGTTCAGTCAAGTGCTATCCAGCCTACATCAACGAGTGCTTTTGGTTTCCCAACCGTTCAACGCCGTTGTACCAGTCAGCCACAATCCGACAAATGTCAGCAGGCCGTTGAGCAGCAACAGCTCATAGCCGAAACGGTAGCCTGTAGCCTGCCCCACCCCATAGTCTATGACGTAGCACAACAACGGCGAAGCTACGGCGATATACGGCACCATGCGGTCGTTGACGCTCCTATGCGTTAGCAGTCCGAAGGCAAACAGTCCAAGCAATGGGCCGTAGGTATAGGACACTATCGTGTATATCGCATCAATCAAGCTCGTGGAGTTTACCACCTTGAACAGCAGGATAAACAGCACGAAGACCACACACATGAGCCAGTGAACGCGCTTGCGCAACGCCTCATCCTCGCCACGCTCCTTGATGTCGACACAGTATATTGTAGTCAGCGAGGTGAGGGCCGAGTCGGCACTGGAGAACGATGCCGCCACAATGCCCAGAATAAAGAGGAGTTCTAAAAATGAAGAATGAAGAATGAAGAATGAAGAATTTGCTGCCGCCATTGGGTTGCCAGAGACAGCTGCCATTGAGCTGCCAGAAACGGCTGCCATTGAGCTGTCGGAGACGGCTGCCATTGAGCTGTCGGAGACGGCAGTGACGTAGCCTGGCAGCAGTTCGTCACCCATTGCCGGCAACGCCATGCCCTGCTGCTGGTACCACATCGTGAGCAGCACGCCCAGCGAGAGAAACAGGAAATTGGCAGGCACGAAGGCAATTCCGTAGGTACACATATCCTTCTGCGCCGAACGCAAGTCCTTACATGTCAAGTTCTTCTGCATCATGTCCTGATCAAGTCCCGTCATAACGACAACGATGAAGGCACCGCTGATGAACTGTTTCCAGAAGTTCTGCTTCGACACCCAGTCGTCGAACACGAAGATGTGCGACAGCTCATGACTGCTGACCACTGCAGCAGCCTCGCCTACCGTCATACCCAAGTCGTCCACTACCTTATATATAATAATAAGCAGGGCTGTAAACAAGCAAAGAGTCTGCAGTGTGTCGGTCCACACCAGCGTCTTGATGCCACCTTGTCGCGTGTACAGCCAGATGAGCAGCACCAGGCCCGCCACCGTCACGAAGAACGGCACGCCAATCGCGTCGAAGACAAACCGCTGAAGGATGATACACACCACATAGAACTTCAGCGCAGCGCCAGCCATCTTCGACAGCAGGAAGAACCACGACCCCGTCCTATGGGACCGATGTCCGAGCCGCTGACCCAAGAAAGCGTATATCGACGTCAGGTTCAGCCTGTAGTATATCGGCAGCAGTATCAATGCCACCAGCACGTAGCCGACGATAAATCCCATGCATGTCTGTAGATAAGTCATCTGCGAGTGGAGGACCATACCAGGCACCGATACAAAGGTAACGCCCGAAATGGATGCTCCCACCATGCCGAAAGCCACCATATACCACGGTGAGCGCCGGTCAGCACGGTAGAACGTCGCGTTTGTTGCCCTCCGTCCCGTCCACCAACTGACGGCGAAAAGCAGGCAGAAATACAGTATAACAATTATAATGATATACATAATCGGGCGGCAAAGGTACAAAAAGTTTATAGTTCAGAGTTCATTGTTCATACTTTTTTTCATGTCGACAGCATTTTTTTAATTATTAATTCTTAATTTTTATTTTTTCTGCGTATCTTTGCAGGCGGTAATTATTCACCAACAACAAAAAACTATGTCAAAACAAAAGAAATTCATCCTTCAGGAGAGTGAGATTCCCACACAGTGGTACAACATTCAGGCCGACATGCCCAACAAGCCCCTGCCGCCCATCCACCCCGCCACCAAGCAGCCCCTCGGCGTCGACGACCTGGCACACATCTTCCCGCGCGAGTGCTGCGTGCAGGAGCTGGACACCGAGCACCGCTGGATAGACATACCCGAAGACGTGCTGGAGAAGTACAAGTACTACCGCTCCACACCGCTCGTCCGTGCCTACGCACTGGAGGAGGCGCTGGGCACCCCCGCCCACATCTACTTCAAGAACGAGTCGACCAACCCGCTGGGTTCGCACAAGATCAACTCTGCCCTGCCCCAGTGCTACTATGCCAAGCAGGAGGGTACCACCAACGTCACCACCGAGACGGGTGCCGGACAGTGGGGTGCAGCCCTGTCGTATGCAGCTAAGATTTACGGGCTGGACTGCGCCGTCTATCAGGTGAAGATTACCATGCAGCAGAAGCCCTACCGCTCGAGCATCATGCGCACCTTCGGCGCCGTCGTCGAGGGCAGCCCCTCGATGTCCACCCGTGCCGGCAAGGACATTCTGACCAAAGACCCCACCCACAGCGGCTCGTTAGGCACCGCCATCTCGGAGGCCGTCGAACTGGCCACCACCACGCCCAACTGTAAGTACACGCTGGGCTCGGTGCTCAACCACGTCGGTCTGCACCAGACCATCATCGGTCTGGAGGCTGAGAAGCAGATGCAGATGGCCGACGAATATCCCGACATCGTCATCGGCTGCTTCGGCGGAGGCTCTAACTTCGGCGGCATCTCGTTCCCCTTCATGCGCCACAACCTGCTCGACGGCAAGACCACCGAGTTCATCGCTGCCGAGCCAGACTCGTGTCCCAAGCTGACGCGCGGCCAGTTCCGCTACGACTTCGGCGACGAGGCCGGCTACACGCCGCTGCTGCCCATGTTCACCCTGGGTCATAACTTCAAGCCGTCGAACATCCATGCCGGCGGTCTGCGCTACCACGGTGCAGGCATGATTATCTCGCAGCTCATCAAGGACGGACTGATGCACGGCGTGGACATCCCACAGCTGGAGACCTTCGAGGCCGGCATGCTGTTTGCACGCACCGAGGGCATCATCCCCGCCCCGGAGAGCACCCACGCCATCGCTGCCACCATCCGCGAGGCCAAGAAGTGCAAGGAGACCGGCGAGGAGAAGGTTATCCTGTTCAACCTCTCCGGCCACGGCCTCATCGACATGCCCAGCTATGAGTCGTATATCAAGGGCGACCTGCAGAACTATACCGTCACCGACGAGATGATAGCTGCCAACCTGGCCGAGCTTGACAAGCAATAACGGAAAGAACAAATTATGATAACACGCGAACTGTTAGCACCACAGTCTATTGCCGTCATCGGCGGCTCGAACAACATACACAAGCCCGGCGGTGCCATTGTGCGCAACCTGCTTGGGGGCGGCTATGAAGGCACGCTGCGCATTGTCAACCCCAAGGAAGACCAAGTGCAGGGCCTACGGGTGTTCCACCACGTGAACGAGCTGCCCCCCACGGAGCTGGGCGTGCTGGTGATTCCTGCCAAGCTATGCCCGGAGACGGTAGAGGTGATGGCCCGCGAGAAACAGACGCGTGCGTTCATTATCATCAGTGCCGGATTCGGCGAAGAGACCGCCGCCGGAGCCGAGATGGAGCAGCGCATACTCGACATCTGCAAAGAGTATGGCTGCTCACTCATCGGCCCCAACTGCATCGGCATGCTGAACCGCCACCACCACTCGGTGTTCACCCAACCCATACCCAAGCTGAGCGCGAAGGGTGTCGATTTCATCAGCGGCTCGGGGGCCACGGCGGTATTCATTCTTGAGAGTGCCGTCACCAAGGGGCTGCAGTTCAACAGTGTGTGGTCGATAGGCAACGGCAAGCAGATAGGCATCGAAGACGTGCTGGAATATATGGACACGCACTACGATGCCACCACAGACTCGTCCGTGAAGCTGCTGTACATCGAGAACATTGCCAACCCCGACAAACTGCTGTTCCACGCCAGCAGCCTCATCCGCAAGGGATGCCACATAGCCGCCATCAAGGCCGGCTCCAGCGAGAGCGGCAGCAGGGCAGCCAGCAGCCATACGGGAGCCATCGCCTCCAGTGACGCCGCCGTCGAAGCCCTGTTCCGCAAGGCAGGCATCGTGCGCTGCCATTCGCGTGAGGAGCTGACCACGGCAGGGTGCATCTTCATGGTGATGACCAACACGCGGCAGCCGTCACCCAGCGCCCAACGCCTTTCTACCGACAGCCAGCATCCGTTGCCTATCGCTGCCCAACATCCTCTCCGCTTTGCCATCGTCACCCATGCCGGCGGCCCCGGGGTAATGCTGACCGATGCACTGTCGAAGGGCGGCATGGAGGTGCCTAAGCTGGAGGGGGCTGCCACGGAGGAGCTGAAGGCGAAGCTGTTTGCCGGGTCGAGCGTGGCCAACCCGATAGACATCCTGGCTACGGGCACGGCAGAGCAGTTGGGCACGGTGATAGACTACTGCGAGCAACGGTTCGACGACATCGACGCCATAGCCGCCATCTACGGCACGCCGGGGCTGACCACGCTGTATGAGGCCTACGACGTGCTGCACCAGAAGATACAGACCTGCACGAAACCCATCTTCCCCATCCTGCCCAGCGTGCATACGGCAGGCCCGGAGGTGGCCGAGTTCCTGGCCAAGGGGCATGTCAACTTCAGCGACGAGGTGACACTGGCCACCACACTGAGCCAGATGATGAAGACACCCCCACCCGCCCCGATGGAGGTGCAGCTGTACGGCATCGACATTCCACGGCTGAACGACATCATCCACGGCATCAAGGAAAACGGATACGTAGAGCCGCAGACCGTCAGAGAGATTCTGGAGTGTGCCGGCATACCGATGGTGCCCGAAATGGTGAGTCGCCAGAAAGACGAGCTGACCGCCTTTGCCCGCCGCGTGGGATTCCCCGTGGTAGCCAAGGTGGTTGGTCCGGTGCATAAGAGCGACGTGGGCGGTGTGGCCCTGAACATCCGCACCCCGGAGCACCTGGCACTGGAGTTCGACCGTATGATGCAGATAGAGGGAGCCACCGCCGTGATGGTGCAAAAGATGCTGCGCGGCACGGAGCTGTTCATCGGAGCGAAATACGAGGAGCGCTTCGGACACGTGGTGCTGTGCGGACTGGGCGGCATCTTCGTAGAAGTGCTGAAGGACGTGCAGTCGGGCCTGGCTCCGCTGAGCTACGGCGAGGCCTACTCGATGATTCGCTCGCTACGTGGCTACAAGATACTGAAAGGCACACGCGGGCAACGGGGCATCAACGAGCAGAAATATGCCGAAATCATTGTGCGCCTCTCTACGCTGCTGCGCTTTGCAACGCAAATCAAAGAAATGGACATCAACCCGCTACTCGCCGATGGCGACGATGTGATAGCCGTTGATGCCCGTATCAGAATAGAGAAATAAAGACTATGCGTCGGCAAACACCTTGCCGTCGTCGAGGGTAATCTGCAGCTTGGTGTACTCGCTGTGGAAATCGTGCTGCAGACGGTCCAGATAGCGCTTGCTCTCCCACTTACACATCGGCAGGTCGTGCAACAGGTAGTTGCCGCAGGCCTCCGGGCGCGTGGCGGGCACCTCGTCCTGTGCAATCATCCACTCCAGGCACTCGATGGTCAGGCGGCGCATGTCTTCCACGGTGTACTGACCGGTCATAATGATATACATCCCTGTGAGGCAACCCATCGGACCCACATACACCACGTCGTCCTTCACGGCAGAATTGCGGAACCAGGTGGCCATGAGGTGCTCCATGCTGTGTATGGCGGCAGGAGCCACCGCCGGCTCCTTGTTGGGCTCGGTGATGCGCAGGTCGAAGGTGGTAAAGCCCTTGTCCTCACGCGACACATAGATGCCGGGCTTCAGATGGGTGTGGTCGATTGTAAAACTTTGTATGACTTCCATAATACGTGTGATGTTATATTAAATTTTCAACAAAAGTCTTGGTAACTTGGAACGAGTGCTCGGCCACGGTGGCCCAGAAATCGTGGTACTGCGAGGCATCGGTGTCGCGCAGCGGAATGTCGCTGATGACGCGGAACGAGATGAACGGCACCTTATTGATATAACACGTCTGGGCGATGGCACACGACTCCATATCGACGGCCTTGGCCTCAGGGAAGTGGCCCAGTATCTCGCGCATCTTATCCTTCGAATCGACAAACCAGTCGCCGGTGACTATCAGTCCGGCATGAACCCTCACGTCGCAGCGGAGGTTGGTGGCAATACTGAGCAGACGCGGGTCGGCCTGATAGCGGGCCGGCAGCCCCTGCACCTGTCCGTACTGCGTGCTGTTGTCGATGGCTGTGCCGCAATAGACATCGTGATAAGCCAGTTCGGCACTGGCCACCACGTCCTGCACCTCCACATCGTCGCCGTTGCCTCCCGCACATCCGCTGGAGATGATGACATCGGGATGGAACTCGTTGATCATCCGTTGCGCACCAAGGGCGGCATTCACCTTGCCGATGCCACACTTCTCTACTCTCACGTTGCCGTCGCTGAACAGCTGCTGCAACTGCTGCAGCTCCTTGTCCATGGCTACAATTATACCTATTTTCATTGGCTTCATCATTTGTTTTGGCTGCAAAGGTACGAAAAAAAAAAGGCAGTGCAAAAGAAAAGCCATTTTTTCTTTAGCACTGCCTTGCAGAGCGTCACTTACAGAGCGTCACTTCACTATCACCTTCTTGCCGCCGACGACATAAAGGCCTTTAGCAGGATGCGCCACACGCTGTCCGCCTACGTTATAATAGGTATCGCCCCCGGCAGCCTGCTGCATCTTGACAGCCTCGATGCCGGTAGGATCGGTCTGCGTCAGCTTCATGTCGCCATTGCTGGCCGTACGGGTGAAGTACCATCCCGACTTGGCAGGCTGGAACATGTCGGCAGCCGAGCCGGGCACCTTCACGATGAGCAGCGTTCCCTCGACATAGTTGCCGTCGGCAGTACCGATGGTTATCACGTTGGATGCCGAGAAGTCGTCGTAGATGGTGGTACCCTCGGGGTCGCCCAGACGGATGCGGTTCTTGGCGGTATAGATGGTAGTGCCCGAGCAGTCGGCACCCACGTTCAGGAATCCCTTCAGGTAGAGGGCGTCGTTGGCCTCGCGCAGGTTGCTGACAAGGGCATCGGTAGAAGAGCAGTTGGTGAAGGCGATATCCTCCAGATGGATTGCACCGCCGGCATTCTTGCAGCCTACGAGATGGTTTGCACCACAGTTGAAATTCTTGAAGTTGAAGTCAGTCTTGGAAATACACTTTCTTGACACGACCGCTGATGGCGGTCATGATTTCATACGGAATGGTGTCGAGGACATCGGAGAGCACCGTGACAGGCAGGTGCTCGCCAAAGATTTCCACCGCGTCGCCCTCGCTACAGGGAATGTCGGTCACGTCAATCATGGCCACATCCATACAGATGTTACCCACGTAGGGAGCCTTCTGTCCGTGTACCAGGCAGTAGGCGGCCCCACGGCCCAGGTGGCGGCTCAGTCCGTCGGCATAGCCGATGGGGATGGCGGCAATGAGGCTGTCGCGCGTCAGCACCCCCTTGCGGCTGTAGCCCACGGTCTCGTCTTTCGGCACATGGCGCAGCTGCAGGATGGTGGTCTTCAGCGTACTGACGGTGTGCAGCTGCCGGTTGTCCATAGGGTCGATGCCGTAGAGCCCCAGTCCCAAGCGGCACATGTCGAGGTGGCGCTCAGGGAAGTGTTCAATGCCTGCCGAATTGCAGATATGGCGCAGTATCTTATGGTCGAAGGCAGCCTGCAGCCGTTGGCTGGCCACGTCGAACTTACGGAACTGTTCGGCAGAAAAGTTGTCGAAGTCGTCGCTGTCGCTACCCACGAAATGGCTGAACACGGAACGGGGTATGATGGCGTTCTGGCTCTTCAGCCGACTTATCACCTCGTCGATGTCGCGCACGGGGTCGAAGCCCAAGCGGTGCATGCCCGTGTCGAGCTTGATGTGTACGGGCCATCCGGTGATGCCCTGTTTCTCGGCGGCACGTATCAAGGCATCCATCATACGGAACGAATACACCTCCGGTTCGAGGTCGTAGTCGAACATGGTCTTGAAGGCCGTCATCTCCGGGTTCATGATCATGATGTTCTGCGTGATACCGTTGCGGCGCAGGGTGACGCCCTCGTCGGCCACCGCCACCGCCAGAAAATCCACGCGATGGTCTTGCAGCGTCTTGGCCACCTCTACGGCACCGGCTCCATAGGCATCGGCCTTCACCATGCACACCAGCTTGGTTTCGGGCTTCATGAACGAGCGGTAGTAGTTCAGGTTGTCCACCAGCGCGTTGAGGTTTACCTCCAGGATGGTCTCGTGAACCTTCTGCTCCAGGCTCTCGGTGATGCGGTCGAAGCCGAAGGTGCGCGCTCCCTTGATGAGCACCACCGCATCGTGCAGCGAGCGGAAACTGTCGCTCTGCAGGAAGTCGTCGGTAGTGGCAAAGAAGGCCGTCTTTTCCACCGAGAACACCGCCTGCTGTGCCATGATGCGCGGTCCGATGCCTATGAATCGGTCTATTCCGCGCTTCAAGCAAAGGGCATTCACCTCGGCGTAAAGCTCGGCATCGCTCTTGCTGCTCTGCAGGATGTCGCTCAATATGACGGTGTTCGACTGCGGGTGAAGACTATTGGGCACATCGCGGCGTACCATGAAGTCGATGGCAATATCCAGCGAGTTGATGTCGGAGTTATACGAGTCGTTAATGATCAGACAGCCATGCTGTCCCTCCTTGACCTCCAGCCGCATGGCAACAGGCTCCAGATGCGACATGCGCGTGTCCAGCACATCGGGGGCGACACCTAAGCAAAGGGCTATGGCGGCACAGGCAAACGAGCACTGCAGCGATGCCTCGTCGAAGAACGGCAGATGATACAGGCCACGCGTACCTTTATATATATAATGCACGACGGTACCTGCTCCATCGCCCCCGGTGACCTGCGCGATATACAGCGGCGACGAGATGTTTTCCCGGCTCCACCCTATTTTCTCGCCCTTATAGCCCGAGCGTCGAATACAGCGTGACACCACGTCGTCGTCGCTATTGTAGGCCAGCACCTTGGCATCGCGGAAGAGCTGCAACTTCTCCATGCACTTCTCTTCCAACGAGCGGAAATTCTCCTGATGGGCCGACCCCAGCGAGGTCAGTATGCCGATGGTGGGCTGTATGATGTCGTGCAACGCCTCCATCTCGCCCGGCTGACTGATGCCTGCCTCGAAGATGCCCACCTGCGACTGTTCGTTCAACAGCCAGACGCTGAGGGGAACACCTATCTGTGAGTTGTAGCTCTTGGGCGAGCGGGCTACGGTGAACTGCGGCGACAGCAACTGGTTGAGCCACTCCTTCACCATCGTCTTGCCGTTAGACCCGGTGATGCCGATGACGGGGATGTCGAACTCGTCGCGATGCCGCTCGGCCAGCCGCTGCAAGGCTGCCAACGGCGAGGGAACAGCCAGGAAATTGGCCTGCGGATAGTCGGCCTCTTCCACCGGCCATTGGCTGCTGACCACAAAATTTCTCACTCCACGGCGGTAGAGGTCGCCGATGTACCGATGGCCGTCGTTTCGCGGAGTCTTCAGCGCGAAAAACAAGGTTTCTTCCGGGAAACACAGTGAACGACTGTCGGTCAACAGCCATCCTATTCTTGCATCGGCCGTACCGATGCGGCGCGCTCCTATGAGCGTGGTAATTTTCTCTATGGTGTAATTCATAGTGCAAAGGTAGGATATTTCTTCCGAAGTGCAGCCAATTTTAACATAGTTTTATCCATCAGCGCACGATACTCGTCGCTGTCAGGATGGAAGGGCCGGTGTCCTAAAGCCTGCTTTACAGGATGCCACTCGTCGAGAAACGTTTTGGCGTCTTGCGAGAAGCAAGCCTCCACCAGCCGCTCCCAGATATAGTCAACGGCCTGTTCGGAGGGGTGCAGCATGTCGGCGGCATAGAAGCGATAGTCGCGCAATTCGTCCATCACGATTTCGTATGAGGGGAAATAGGCTACACGCTGCGTGCTGCCCGGTGCGTTCTGCCGGTCGTGGCTGTCGTCGCTCACCACCCGCTCTGCCGCCAATAACAACGTGGCTTTCGACAGCTGACTCTCATGATACCCGTACTTACGATAGCGGATGGGGCTCACCGTCAGCACCACCTGCACATCCGGCTGTCGCCGTCGCAGCAGGTCGATGGCCTGCTTCAGTGCGTCGGCACACTGCTCCACCGACAGCTGCTCTTCCTGGAAGAGGGCTGCCGGCCGTTTCTGACAGTTATCTACTATCTCGCCTGTCTCCTTCAACCGATAGACATGATTGGTGCCCAGGGTAAAGAACACGGTGTGCGGCCACGTCACGTCGCCCGCCTGTTCCGCTATCCACCGTGTCACCGTATGCAGAATGCTCACCGGGTTATACATGGTGCCGTAGGGATTCACCGTCACCGGGAATCCCTCATCACGGAATCGCCGCCCTATGCTGTCGGCAAAGCACGACCCCACAAAGAGCATCCGCTCGCAGGGTTCAATTTCGAAGCACTGCTTCCGTATATCAACTACCGTCCGAAACTCCATCGCTACAAGAAATCAACTACCGCCCTAAACTCCATCGTTACAGCTGTCAACTACCGCCCTAATACCCATCGCTATAAGAAATGTGTGTGCCTGCTCAGCTCCTGCTCACCTGCAGGCCATTCTTCGACAGCGTCATATCCACGAAGCGGGCATTGGCATTGGTGGGCGATGCCGTCAGCATCTGCCTGATGCGCACGGCAGCCTCCGGGTCCTTCGCCACCATGTAGAGGTAGCCGCCACCGCCAGCCCCGGGCAGCTTATAACCCAGGCAGAGGTCGTCCACCAGACGGGTGATGCGCTGCACGCCCTCCGGATTCGTACCGCTGTCGATGAGCTGGTTCTGCTGCCACGTCTTGCCGATAAGCCGGCCCATCGTCTGGAAGTCCTGACGCTGGATGGCCTCATACAAGTCTTGTGCATGGGCCTTCATGGCACGCAGCTGTTGCAGTTCGCCGCTATGGTTCAAGAACATGCGGCGCACGATTTCGGCCAGTATCTTTTTCGCCGTACGGGTAATGCCGGTATAGTAGAGCAGGTGGCACTGGGCATACTCTGGCCGCGTATAGATATCATCGGGCAACCAGCGCACCAGCGGGTTCTGGTCGAATCCGCGCTGGGTCTCCAGCAGTTTGATGCCCCCCAGCACACCGCCGAACTGGTCTTGCCATCCGCCGCCGGTGGTGAGCAGCTGTTCCAACACCAGCGTGCGCCGACCAATCTCGGTCTTGTCCCACGCCAGCGAGCAGAAGTCGCTGACGGCTCCCAGCACGGTGGCGGCAAGAATGGAACTGGTACCCAGTCCGCTGCCCGCCGGCACCGCCGACAGCAGTGTCAGCTCGATGCCGCAGCCGAAGTCTTCCAACTGCGCCCGCAACGAGGGGTAGCTTTCTACCGAAAAGCCCGGCAGGAAACCAGCCAGCACCAGTGCTGCCTTGGGAATAGAGAAGGGCGAACCCACCTTATTATATGCTGCCAACTGCTCGTAGGTGTCAACCACCTCCATGGCTCCGAGGTCGATGCTGCGCAAGACGATGTGCGGCTCGCGGCAGGGCTTTACATACGCCTGCAAGGGCGGCTGTCCGTTCAGCTCGATGGCGATGTTCACCACCGTGCCGCCCTCCATCAAGCAGTAGGGCGGCGTGTCGGTCCACCCGCCAGCCAGGTCGATGCGTACCGGCGACCGCCCCCATACTATCTGGTCGGGATATACCGACCGGCGGGGCTGTTGCCGCGAGGCCAAAGCCCGTTCTGTGAGTCCCTCGCGCAAGAGTCCGAAGGCCCGCTGGCTGTCTCCACGGAACATGGCATCGTGTATGCGGGTCATCAGCGGTGCGTCGTCGCCAAGTGCTTCGGGCATGGGCAGCTGCATCTCCCGGAATTCACGGGCGGCATCTTCCAAGTCAAGCTGATAGAACACGCTGTGCTGCCAGTTGGCGGCCAATTTCCCCCAAGCGGCAGCCCGCATCTGCCGGCGCTGTGCGAAGAGCCGTCGCAGATTAATCCGCTCGGCCAGTTCGTTGCTGTTCACCGCCTCGTCAATGCGGTAGCGGCGCACCTCGTATTCGTCCTCGCCCACCGGGGCCACATCGATACACTCGCCGGGAGCCAGGTGTATCTCCCAGTCGTTTTCGGGCACACCGGTCACAATGTTGTCGTGCGTCAGCGTCCATCGCGGTCCTATATAGCTGTTCTCTATCCATATATGGTGGTTGTCGGCTGTAAACCGGTATTGCGTCACGGCGTTCTGGGTGAATATGCTGGGATGCGGCTTGCGGTCGTGGTGCATGATGTCGCGCTGGTCGTTCACTAGGTTCTGTATGGCTACCGTCGATGAAATCATCTCGCGCGACGTGCCGAAATGGTAGAACTCGCCACCGGGCAGCGGCACGATGGCCACCGTGAGCTGGCGCAGCTCGTCGTCGTCAATAGTGGGGTCGGTGCCCAGGGCGCAACCGAACTGCGAGTAGAGGTCGTACTCCGTGAAAGCCGAGCCTGCCTCTTCGGGCAATCCCGCCTCGCCAACCATTCCCGCCTCGCCAGCCATTCCCGCCGTAGCCATGCTCCGCTTGTTGAGCAGCCGCACGGCCTTGTCGCTGAGCAGCCAGATGCCGATGTCGGTCAGGTAGAAGTGGTCTTTCTGTACGTCGGCCAACTGTGCCACCGAGGGTTTCTGCAACATCTGCTTCAGCACCGTGGGTGTGCGCCGGTCGCTGACGAACACGCCGTGGTTCGTGGCTATCGATGCGTCGAGCCACAGACCGTAGCACACCACGTCGGCATCGGGGATGTCGCCGATGCGCTCGGCGGCACGGATATACACGTCGCCGCTCACAATCATGGTGGTCAGCCGCTGCGGGGCCTGCTCCATCATCCGTTCGTAGAGCGGCAGCTGCAGGTCGAGCAGCGTCTGCGACAATCGCTGGCCGCGCTCCCACCGGAACACCGGTATGGGGGTCAGTATCTTGCCACTGGCAGCGTAGGCCGGCAACCTTCGGCTCTGGCCGCCGGCATGCACGATGATGCAGCGCTCGCCGTCCAGCCACTCGCGCCCCTGATGCAACAGCCACGCCGTGCCGCCACCGGAGCCTAACCGATGGCCTATAGGGTCGCAACTACAGAAGAACTCGTCACGCGAAAGGCCCGTCACATCGTGGAAACAATCCACGAGATTGGGCGGTATAGATAGCAGTTTTTTAATCATAACCGTGAATTTCTTGGCAAAGATAGAAAATAATTGTGAATTATGAGCGAGTAATTATGAAATATTTCGTAACTTTGGCGGCAAATAAGCACTACTGACCAATGGAACTGAACAAAAACATAGAGATTTTCAGCCTTAAAGGGCGCGACGCACTGACGGCCTTCCTGCTCATTACCGCCTGTTTTGCCCTGTGGGGCTTCGCCAATAATGTCACCGCGCCCATGGTGGCAGCATTCTCCAAGATATTCCGCGTCACCACCACCGAGGCCTCGCTCGTGCCGGTGGTGTTCAACCTCGGCTATTTCTGCATGGCGTTCCCAGCGGCCATCCTCATCCAGCGCTACTCGTTCAAGTGGGGCGTACTGGTGGGACTGGGGCTGTATGCCGTCGGTGCCCTGCTGTTCATTCCCGCCAAGGCCATCGGGGATTTCTTCCCCTTCCTGGGAGCCTACTTCATACTGACCTGCGGACTGTCGTTCCTGGAGACCTGCTGCAATCCCTACATCTACTGCATGGGGCGCGAAGAGACGGCCATCCAGCGCCTCAATGCCGCACAGGCGTTCAATGCACTCGGCTCTCTGGGCGGCATGTTCGTGGCCATGTCGGTCCACTCGCACATGAGTCCCATGGAGCGGCAGCTGCGCATGAGCCTGCCCACCCCGCAGTTCGACATTATCAAAAACCATGACCTGGGCATACTCATACAGCCCTACATCTTTATCGGGGCCGTCGTCGTCATCATGCTGGTCATCATCGCCCTGCGCAAGCTGCCGCAGATGACCGACACCGACACCGACAAGCGTTTCACGGACATCATCAGGGAGTTGCTGCAGCACCGCAACTACCGCGAAGGTGTCGTGGCCGAGTTCCTCTACGTCGGCGTGCAGGCAGCCTGCTGGATGTTCATCATACAATATGGTACGCGTATCTTCCTGGCTGAGGGTATGACCGAGCAGCAGGCCGAGGTGCTGTCGCAGAAATACAACATCCTGGCCTTGGCGCTCTTTGCCGTCAGCCGCTTCGTCTGCACCTGGCTCATGCGGTGGTTTGCTCCGGCGCGCATGCTGTCGGTCCTGGCCATCATCGGCATGGGGGCCATGCTGGGGGCCATCTGCTTCACCGACCGCAGCGGACTGTACTGTCTGGTGGCGGTCAGCGGCTGTCTCTCGCTGATGTTCCCCACCATCTATGGCATCGCCCTGCACGGCATCGGCGGGAATGTCAAGATAGCCGGTGCCGGACTGATCATGGCCATTCTCGGCGGCTCGTTCTTCCCGCCCATCCAGGCGGCCATCATCCAGAGCCGCGCCACCCTCTTCGGACTGCCCAGCACCAACATTTCGCTCATCATTCCCTTCGTATGCTTAGGCCTCATCGCCTGGTACGGCCACCGCGCCTACGTCCGCCACTACATCATGAACCAGTGAATCATGCGGTTATTTTATTGTACAAATATCGCTTGTTAATCAACTAACCACTCTTCAAGCTGCAAAATGAGTGTATCAATGTCGCGTCGCTGCTCGTCGGTCAGTGTGCGTTTGCTCATAGCCTTACTCCTTCGTTTTCAACGTTCAGGTAAAACGGGCTGACGCGACGTCCCCATTCCTGCTTGGGCATAATAATGGGGTTGATGAGCACACCCGTTTCCAACTCAATTTGGTAGAGTGGTGCAAAAATGCGATCCTCGTCGCGGTCGGTGACGGTTGGCTGGTCAACGAGTATCAGCAAGTCGATGTCAGAGTCTATCCGTGCCTCTCCGCGTGCCTCACTGCCATAAAGGCGTGCGTCTATGGGCAAGCCTAACGAATGTAATGCACGGCTGATAGATTGTGTGATGTATGTCCTGTTCATTTCGAAACGGCTATTATGTTAGAGAGTTAAGGGGAAAACGACAAGCAGAGCGCATAACACGTCAGAAATGTACGATGCTAACGTTCTGTTTATTAATTGCTTGCTCATAGGTTGGATAAATTTAAAGTTGAACTTAAAATTTGGCCAAAGGTACGGATTTTCTTTCAAACTTCCAAATATTTTGGGCGGAAACCACGACTTTTATACCGATTTCGCACGATTTTGCACATTTGCCCTACTACCAAATCACGACAATTATTCAAGCAACCAGGCAGAAAACCACTTGTTTTCTTTGCCGTCTCAGAAATTATCGCTATCTTTGCGCCCGACTAAGCCGGCCACCCCATGTGGCAGGGCGGGTCAAGACATCGATGGAACAGAGGCCACCAAACCACTTGTAGGGCCTGGTCTCGAAAGGACGTTTTCAGAACGTTATCTTCTGCGCTCAGATCTCGCAAATCCGATTAACTCATGAAGATACCGCAACGAAGCGTCCATGCTAGGTGTATTATATCCCGGTGTATGGCAGCCATCATTGGCTCTATACCTTAATTTATAATACGCGATGGCGTGGGCTGGCTGAGTTGCTTATCCTTGAGTTTAAGGCAATGCGAGAGCCAGAGCGCGGGATGAGCGACGGAAAGTTTCTCCCGCGCCCTTTTCGTTTCCGTAAACACTTAATTATTAACCGCCGAGGCAGGGAGAAGCGCGTAGGCAAGCAAAAACTGTGTGCTAAGATGAAACACATTACTTTTACATTCCTGCTCACCGTGCTTTTGAGTATGGCAGGTGCAAAATCGTTCGCCCAAACCTTCGTGGTAGGAGGAATCAATTACAACGTTACTTCTGGAAATGAGGTAGAGGTAGCACCCTATAACAGGCGGTATTCTGGCGATATTGTTATTCCAGAAACGGTCAACTATGACGGAACCGTTTTCAGCGTAACGGCTATCGGAAATGAAGCGTTTTCTAAATGCTATGGTTTGACATCTATCGTCATTCCTAACACTGTGAAGCGTATTGGGAGGTATGCATTCTATAGAACTGAGATCAAATCAGTCACGATTGGCAACAGCGTGACGAATATAGAATATATGGCGTTCCGCGGATGCGACAACCTTACCTCAGTTACCATTCCCAACAGTGTAACTACCATCGCTAACGAGGCTTTCGAGAGCTGTGACCGTCTGGTTTCTGTCGTATTCGGCAACAATGTGGCAACCATAGGAACTGCTGCATTTAATGGTTGCAGTGCCCTCACTTCTATTACTATTCCCAAAAGCGTGGCAACCATAGGAGGTACTGCGTTCGGGGGCTGTAATGCACTATCCTCCATTGCTGTAGAGCCAGGGAATCCAGTATTTGACTCAAGAGATAATTGTAACGCTATTATAGAGACCTCCGCTAACATTTTAATCTCTGGATGCAAAAGCACTATTATTCCCAACGGCGTTGTGGAAATAGGATACGCAGCATTTCATAATATCGGTATTACCTCCATTGATATTCCTAATAGTGTAACAAATATCGGAGATGGAGCGTTTAGTAAATGCAGCAGTCTCACTTCCATTGTTATACCTAACAGTGTAACAAGAATCGGAGCCCATGCGTTTCAGGACTGCAGTATGCTTACCTCCATTGTTATACCCAACAGTGTGACAGACTTTTATTATGGTGTATTCGATGGTTGTACCAGTCTAACGACCATTATTGTTGAACCGGGGAATCCGTTAATAGACTCCAGAGACAATTGCAATGCAATTATCTTAACTTCTTCTAACAGGTTATTCCTTGGGTGCAAAGGCACCATCATTCCCAACAGTGTAACCACGATTGGTGATGCATCGTTCAGTGGTTGCACCGGCCTCACCACTATCACCATCCCCAATAGCGTGACAAGTATTGATGCTGGGGCATTCAGTGGTTGCACCGGCCTCACTTCCATCACCATTCCCACCAGTGTTACGAACATCGGAGTCGGTGCGTTCTATAATTGCAGTAGCCTCACCTCCATCATAATACCCAACAGCGTAACAACTATCGAAAACCAAACGTTTCAGAATTGTAACAGCCTCACCTCCGTGACAATACCGAACAGCGTAACGTCTATCGGAAAATATGCATTCGCTGATTGCAGCACCCTTAATTCTGTTGTAATCCCCAACAGCGTGACTACCATTGGCAACTCTGTATTCTCAAAATGCATCGGGCTCAAAGACGTTACCATTGGCAACGGTTTAACAAGCACTGGACAGTATACCTTTTCTGACTGCAGTGGCCTTACGACTGTTACGATTGGCAACTGTGTTACGAGCATTGGATCCAGTGCATTTAGCCGCTGCACAAGCCTCAGCTCTGTAACCATTCCTAATAGTGTGACGGAAATTGAGAATGATGCATTCAATAGATGTGAGAGCCTTACCTCTCTCACTATCGGAAGCAGCGTATCTAAAATAGGGAGCAATGTTTTTTTTGGAAGTGCTCTCTCCCATATCACCAGCCTTGCAACTGTGCCTCCTTATTGCACGGGAGCCACTTTTAACGACATCAACAAGTCCACCTGCAGGCTGTCTGTTCCCGAGGGCAGCGTTGATGCCTACAAGGCTGCCAACGAATGGAAGGACTTCTACAACATCGACGGCGAAGCAACGGGTATTGATAACGTGACGAAGAATGCCGACGCGAAAGCCATCGAGAGCATCTACGACCTGAACGGTCAACTGCAGCAGGGCCTGCGGCACGGGTTGAACATCGTGCGCATGAGCGACGGCACGGTAAGGAAAACGATGATGAAGTAGAGATCTTCCAAGCATATTACGGAACATCCCTGTCTATTGTAGGGCGTTTAGCTTGTCTAACGCCGCCCACGACATCATTCCTTGGACGGTGTTTGACAAGCAAGACGCCCTACAGTCTGCGGCGACTACACCAATAGTGACGGATTTCGGAAAGTTTTCTCAAAAAACATCATCAAATATTGTTAACCTTAAAATTCTTCACTATTTTATTCTTCGCATATTCAGCCAGGACTTCACGTATAGAGAGAAGGATGCTGTCAGCAGAAATGCCATGCTTAAGTTCATAAGACTCAAAAGGCTCTCCTCCAACTATTTGCTGTTTGTTTATATAAATAAAAACACCAGCGTGAGACATCAAATATGCATTATCAACCTCTTTAACATCGAAACACACCTCGTCTTCCAAAGATTCAACCTCCAATCTTCTAAGCTCTCCAACGTTAAGCCGAGCATATAAAGCTGGATACTTTCCATGAGCCACAGTCTTTACGTCATCCGGAAAAGAATCACACGACTCACGCAAGACTGAAATATACGTCTCACGCATATGAGGTCGCAAGTTGAATGCCGCTGGTGATAATTCTCCATCACAAACCCACACGGACTTGAGTAGTCTGGCTACATTTTCCTTATCATCCATCATGCATTCATCTCGTTAATCAGCCGGACGACAGCATGAGCAGAAAAAGGCATGTGACTGGCCCTTCGGCTCTCCCCACCTTTATTATAAGCGTAAGAATACTCAGACTCACCGATGCTGATGGAGGCCTGTTGAGATTTCATCTTAATTAGCAGTGTGCCATTGATATCTGGGAAAAGAACCCATGAAGACAAGGCTGCATCCGGTGACATGTCAAGCATCTGCCTGAGATTAGCTATAACCTGTGGTTCTATTGGCAAAGCGCCATCATCGTCCCAGCCTTCACTGAGTCTGGCCAACTCGTTCAGTCGGGATAGTTGATGGTGATAAGCCTGACCTCTCTTTGTCTTCTTTCGTGGAACTGACACTTTGCTCACCCCCTGCAACGAACCGATGACCCGTCGCAAACGGGGAACCATCGTCACGTCGTCTATGGACACTAATAATTCTGCCATTTTATTCTTTATATTAACTTTGCAAAGATATACATTTTGCCGGAAACAGCAAAACAATCTGTCAACTTTTTCGGATGATTTCTTTTCTTTTTGAAGAATTTAGGCCTTCGTCGGCTATTATGGCTGTCCGATAAACATTGAAAACGGCAAATTCAGACTCATAAGTTGTTGATAGTCAGCATTCGGACAGGCAAATCTGAATGGGTAATGATGGCTCTCCACCTCGGTAGGACTTGAAATTTGGCTAAAGGTACGGATTATCTTATATTCATAGAGAGCCTTCCGGTGATAGTGGGAAGGCTCTCTATGGATGTGACGTGACTGAAGGATTAAGCCTTGTTGCGCCGCCGCTGCACCTGCTGCCACACCAGAAGCGCGACGATGAGCAACAGCAGGGCATACGACACCCAGGCGACGGTCTCTGTGCGGTCGATGCTCTTGGGGAAGAAGCTCAGCACCACCTCATGGCGGCCCGGCTCGACGCGGAGGGCACGCAGCACATAATCGACGCGCCCCAGCTCCTGCTCTACGCCATCGACGGTGGCCGTCCAACCAGGATAGTATATCTCGGAGAAGACTACCACCCCACCCTTGCCCGACTGCACGTCATAGACCAGCCGGTTGGGCTCGTAGCTCTTGATGTTGACCACCGAGAGGGTGTCTTGCGCGGTGCTCTCGCCCAACACGTCGCGGAACTTCGCATCGGCCACCGCCTCATGGCGCAGCGACAGCGAGCCCGTCAGCTCCAGCTCCTCGTTGGCATTGGCGGCATAGCGCACGCGGTCAACGAACCAGGCGTTGCCATAGCGGTACGGATTCTCAATCGGCACGGTCTGCCCGCCCTGCAGGGGCAGTATGAAGTATTTGGTGTTCAGCATGTTCAGCACGGGATAGACGGAGTCGCCGTTCACCAGCGTCATGTCGGCACCCGCCTTGCTGACGGCATCGAACACCCCATTCATTTCGTGTGAGATATAGGCATCTACCAACTCCTGATAGCGGCGCAGCTTGGCAGCATGGTATCCGCCAATGCTCTTCAGGTAGGCCGACGTCTCGTTCTCGTTGAAGGTCGATGTGGCCAGGTTGAGCACACGGAAGTCGAGGCTCTTGTCTTGCAGGATATGATCGACGGCTGCCGACTTGGCGATAGGCTGTTCGCGCTCGCTCGCCGACACGAACATGCCGTCGTTCAGGTAGCGCTTGTTCACCTGCCACATATCCACAAGGCAGAGCACGACGAGGGCTGCCGTCAGATACTCGGCGCGCAGCTTGCGTGCCTGATAGAGTAGCAGCAAGCCCGTGCCCACGACAATAATCCAGAACGACCGCCAACAGTCGGCCGTGAACACAGCCATACGCATCTCGGTGAGATTCTGCACCAGCGGGGCCAGCTGGTCGGCGGGAATCTGGCTCATGGCCTGCATCTCGCTCAGACTGATATAGTCGGGGAAGAACATCTTCGGCATCAGGGCGAACAGCAGGGCTGCACCGCCAGTGAGCACGAACGACACGACGAGCCAGCGACGCTTGCGGCGCAGCAGGTCGGGGTCGTCCGTCAGCTGCTTCAAGGCCATCATGGCCAAGAGGGGTATGGTAAACTCGGCAATGACCAGGATGCTGGCCACGGTGCGGAACTTGGCATACATGGGCACATAGTCGAGGAAGAAGTCGGTGAATGGCATGAAGTTACGGCCCCACGACAGCAACACCGACAAGATGGTGACGGCGAGCAGTGCCCACTTCATGGGTCCCTTGACAATGAACAGCCCCAAGATGAAAAGCATGAGCACGAAGGCACCGACATACACCGGACCGGCCGTCATGGGCTGGTTGCCCCAATACTGGCCTAACTGCTGGTAGATGCCGACATAGTAGTCGTCGGCATGCGCCATGGCCGTCTTGCTCTCCGACAGCGGCACGCTGGCACCACCCTTGGCGTTGGGCACCAGCAGCGTCCATGTCTCGTCGATGCCATAGCTCCACTGCGTGATGTAGTCGCGGTCCAGTCCGCTACTGGTCTGGTTGGCGGCATTCTCTTTCACCAGCTCGCTCTTGCCGCGCATCGACTCCTGACCGTACTGCCACGTATGGTAGAGGTTCGAGATGTTGATGCCGATGCCTATCAGCGCACCTACCACGCAGGCCACCGTGGCCCGCAGCAGATGCTGCCAACGGCCCCGGCGCAAGGCGTCGATGGCAAAGGCTATCACCATGGCGGCAATGACGAAGAGGTAGTAATAGGTCATCTGCACATGGTTGGCATGCACCTCCAAGGCAGCAAAGAAGGCCGTCACCACGCACCCTAACAGATAGCGCCCCCTATAGGCCAGCACCACACCGGCTATCATCGGCGGCAGATAGGCCAGGGCCATGACCTTCCAGATATGGCCGGCGGCAATGATGATGAAGAAATAGCTGGAGAAGGCCCACACCACGGCTCCGAGCATGGCCAGATACCAGCGGAAGTCGAAGGCCCGCAGCAGGATATAGAATCCCAGGAGATAGGCAAAGACATACCACACATTCTCCGGCAGCCACAGGTGGTAGGCATTGGTCACGCCACTGAGGGCGTCGGTGCTGTCGTACGACGGCCCCATCTGGTAGGTGGGCATGCCGCCAAAGAGGGCGTTGGTCCAGCGCGTGCGCTCGCCGGTACGTACTTCATACTCGTGCATCTCCTGGCCGGCCCCTCGAACGGCCGACGAGTCATGGCGGTAAAGTATGCGCCCCTCGATATCGGCAGGGAAGAAATAGGCAAAGGAAATCGCGGCGAATAATATCACGACTACCACGTCGGGCAGCCACTGCTTCAAAACTTTCATAGACATATTTTGTTTGTTTTCGGGTGCAAAGTTAATAAAATTCCGCGAAAAGTGTGTTATTCTCCGAATTTTTATTATCTTTGCAGTCGATTACGCTAAAACAAACAAAAGAATATCGATATTTTTAAGTACAATGGAACAAGTTTTTAGTTACATTATCAGCTTGGGCGCATCGGTGATGATGCCCATCCTCTTTACGATTATCGGGCTGGCCATAGGCCTGAAGTTCGGGCGCTCGCTGAAGAGCGGACTCTATGTGGGTGTCGGTTTCGTGGGCTTAGGCATTGTGACCGCCCTGCTGACCACCAACTTCGGCGGACCGCTGAGCGAGATTTCAGAGCTGTACGGCCTGCAGCTGAAGGTGTTCGACATGGGATGGCCGGCCGCCGCTGCCGTGGCCTACAACACGGCGGTGGGTGCGCTCATCATCCCCATCTGCCTGGGTGTCAACTTCCTACTGCTCATTGCCGGCTGTACGCGTACCGTCAACATCGACCTATGGAACTACTGGCACTTCGCCTTCATCGGGGCAGTGGCCTATTTCGTCATGGGCGAGTCGCTGGCATGGGGCTATTTCGCCGCCATCGTGTGCTACATCATCACGCTGGTCATGTCCGACCTGACCGCCGACAAGTTCCAGGAGTATTATACCGAGTGGCAGGGCATCTCCATCCCGCAGCCCTTCTGCCAGAGTTTCGTGCCCTTCG
>ODAI010023563.1_pt1 | contig 24486 bp, 23 predicted proteins | sample 1539321 | NCBI WGS metagenome assembly ODAI01 (sample SAMN02144231, study PRJEB22623) | gut metagenome | biome: sheep rumen | host: Ovis aries | place: New Zealand
AATAAAAGTTTTATTTTTGCTATGTAATTAGTCAATATGACAAATCATATGAGCATACAAAAGAACGATCAAGAGGCAGTCCTTAGCAATGCAGGGGGCTTTTCCGCATTCAGCTTCGGAGGCTATAATATCCGCTTCAAGGCACCATATAGTCTGGAACGATATGTGGATGTCGTGAAATGGGAAGATGGCTATCTGGTTGTTCTTGCCAAATATAGTCACAATGCCGAGCCGGAGGAGGAATATATCGACTTGAAGCCCATCCTTGATGACCTGTATATCGATCCCGACTCTTTCCTCAAACCCATCAAAAGTGTACGGATTGCTTATGCCTGATATCAAGACCATAGCTGACAAAGCGGACATAATGAAGACTAAGGCACAGCAGAAGATGGTGAAGGAGAGCCTTACCAGGGCTTTCAACGATCTCCGTGCAGGCAAGGTGAACCACGATGCCCTTAATCTTTTTGCCGAGTAGTCCAGATGAAGGTTTCCCCATCTATTATTTGTGACAAGAGAACTATTAGAAATTAATCCGGCCGTTATGACGGCCAAAATATTGGCTTTTAATTCGATACTGAAATGGATGTAGAAAACATAAAGAAGAGCGTCTGGCAAAAGGGACAAGCCGTTGAAGGCTTCAATCCTGATTTGTACCGCAAGGACCCTTGCGGAGCATGGATTGTGTGGGACAAGTATGGTGTTCAGGACAGTATTTACGGTTGGGAGATTGACCACATCTATCCTAAGGCTAAACTAAAGGAGCTTGGTTTTAGTGCAGAACAGATAGACGACCTCCGCAACTTGCGCCCCATGCAGCACAGCAATAATGCCAGCAAGGGCGATGACTATCCCTCATATATGTGTGCCGTCACTTCTGATGGAAACAAGAATAAGTATTACGATGGTCCTCTGACGGTTAACGAGGTTACCCGTAACGTGCTGGCACGGTTGTATAACCTTTAAAACAAGACGTCATGCTGACAAGAATCAGAATAAAGAGCCTGTTCAATGTCTATGACTATGATATTGACTTGGTCAACGGCGATAAGACTACTGTGAAGTTCATCACGGCTCCTAACGGGTTTGGGAAGACTACGATTCTGGACTTCATCAATGCATCGATGCATCAGTCCTACAACAAGCTGTTCCAGACCCCATTCCAGCAGTTTGAGCTGTACTACGATGAAGTGGGCTCAGAAACCATATATAAATATTCGGTCACGCGTATTGAGGAAAAATCAACTGCTGACGATACCGATGTGCCGCAGGTACTCAGTAAGATGCTCAACATCAAGTTGCAGCGTATCAGCGATACAGGAGAGACGCTCATTGAGCAGTTCTCTATCAAGCAGACGGGTGATGGCTCAATCACTACGGAAGGCAGTGACGACAATATCCAAATGTTCTTTGTCGCACGAACTTGTTTCTATCTTACCGATGAACGGAGATTGGTTCAGAAGAAAGACAGTATCAGTGTGGATGAGGAAACATTGGTGATAGAGGATGTTCCTGTAAGTCCTTATCCCAAGGAACTGAAGGAAATCTTGAATTCACCCGAGAAGAGCAAGAAATATGAGCCTCAAATCCAGGCTTTCCGTGATATTATAAATCGCTGTGATTTCGCCAACAAGCAACTGGAGATAGACAGGCGCTTTGGTTTCCGTTTTGTTTCCAATGACGAACTCCATACGATTCTTACTCTTGACCAGCTATCCTCTGGCGAGAAACAGATGATTATTCAGGCCTATGAACTGCTGTTCCGCGCACAGTCTGGTACATTGGTTATGATTGACGAGCCCGAACTCTCGCTGCACATGATGTGGCAGATTAACTATTTGAAGAATCTGACGGAGATAGCGACTCTTCGTGGCTTCCAATGTATAGTTGCCACCCATTCTCCGCAGATTTTCAACAGCCTTTGGTCAAAGAGCGTAGATTTGTTCACCCTGTCAAGCCAGGAATAATATGTTACAGTCTCTTCAGAATACGGTCAGCGAACCCTCCGGTACCAAGTCTGCCATACGTCAGGCTCTGATGTCTCCTGCCGGTTTGCGTGTGGCTTGGGTAGTGGTGGAGGCAGAAGAGGATGTGGCTGTATACGAGAAGTTCATGCAACCGGATTCAACGGTGGTGAAGACGTCTGAGGGCGAAACAGGCCACAAGGGATATGCCAATGTGGAACATATCGTGCGCGAGATCAAGAAAGAGGTTCCCTCAGCCCATATCATGGGCATTCGCGATACCGATTATACCCGTTACAAGGATGGTTATGAGATTCCTGCGAATATCTTTCTGACTGACCGCCGTGACCTGGAGATGATGTTGCTGGAAGCCGAGTCAGTTAAGCAGGCATTGCGTGCATGGGCTCCCGCATACGAAGAGGCATTTGCCAAGTGCATACCTGTGTGCCGTCACTTTGGCTACTTGCGTATATATAATGAGCTGTCAGATTTCTCTGTGAAGTTCCATGATAACCTACATCCTAATAAATACTGGGATTATAAGCAGCAAGCACTCGTGACTAGTTGGGAGCAGGATAGTACTGACAAGTTTGCCCAGCTCTCTGGAGGAGGCTGTACCGCTCAAGATGTGAAGGCTTTTGTTACCACCCACAAGTTGGAGGACGAGAATCTGTACGATATCTGCCGTGGTCATGATCTGCTCAAGTTGTTGTCATTGTCTTTGATTGATGTACAGACCTACTCAGTAAAAGCCATCTTGAATAAGATGACCGAGGCATACACGATGGAAGACTTTAAGGCAACACGTCTTTATGCAAGTATTCAGACTTGGCAAATCACAGAAGGTGTTACGGCTTTAGCAGCCTGACATACAACGAAAAACAAGATCGTGCTATGCACGGTCATCAAGGTCGGCTTCTCGGCCGATCAAGTAATGGAAATGGTAAATCATTAATCTTGAGAGGTTAGGTGAGGCTCCTTGAAACTGCCCTTCGGAGAAATCTAAACATATAATTATCGTGTAATCGACCATATAATTTGGCCATATAATTTTATTTAATGAACAATTAACGGTCAATTAACGGCAATTAATGTTAAAAATTAAATACCTGTGATCCCCGTGATCCGTGGGGAAAAAATCTGTGCAATCTTTAGGGACTTGTGCGATAGAACGAAACATAAAGGTAAACGTCATCGGGGCATATATAAATTAACGCTAATTGCATTAAATCGTCCAAAAGAGGAAATACAGAAGATGGGTGTAAAAGGTGTTTTAAGAGCTAATGAAATAGACTTTATTGAAAAGACTTTAGCATCAGCAGAAAGGCGAGGCCTTTATGCAACGATAATGGGTACAATTCTATGGTATTGTAGGAAACACAAGTTAATGTTAGGAGCCTGGCGCCAGTCATAAATAGCAAAGAGGCTTGCAGCCATATTTCGATTCTTAAAAGCGGTGTTTATCACTTTTCCAAAGAGATAAGATCATTTATCGGCTGGCGCGTAATATGATTTTATAGTATGGAGAAATTGAATAAGAAGGCCATAAAAGCATTTGCTCAACAAGGGTTTGATGAAGTCAAACCGTTTGGCCAGAGCGTTGCACACATCTTGTTTACAAGAGGTGAACGTGCTTTATTGTATATCAATGGTCATTATTCAATTCTACTCCCACAAAATACAGATGCTACTAAGGAGCTAAAAACGCTTGCGGAACTGTTGTCATATTTGCGTTATATGGAGCAAGAACACATTATTTATGTGCAAAATGGTGAGGCGCAAAGCAATGACTTTGTTTTCTATAGTGGTTGTGATGACATGAAGAAGTCGTCAGCCATTCAAGGGTATGAACTTGGAGATGGTGTCGTATTGAAGGAAATTGCAGGCAATTATCAAATTAGCACCAATGGTAACTTGGCAGTGCTGAGTCAAATGGTCAATATTGATTTCATTACCGCAGACGTAGAGAAATATCTTTGCGGAAGACTGCTGCCTACGGCTGCCCTTCAATCATTTGTTGATCATGGCTTTCTTTCGGAGAATGACTATAATAACCATCAAGCGCTTAAAATTAGCCGTAGAAGTATCTTTGTAGCACTAATTATCGCGTGCTTGTCACCCATAGTTACGCTCTGGATGACAAATAAGTGGGGAATTTCGACAATAGAGAAAACACAATTCTCTACAATCATAGAGGAAATAGGGGGAAAGCAAAAAGCAGATACTGTTAAAACGATAAAGCCAGAATTAACAGATAGTGCAAATCAAAAAGGTCCCAAAAAATGAGTAAGATAGCATTAAGCCTATATAAAGATAGCGGTAAGCTAGAAGATGCGCAGTTGCGCAGCGTGTTGCTCTTTGGCCAGTTTGGAACAAAGGCAAACAATGAGGACTATATGCTTCAGCGCCTTGTATTCTCTGTAATGGTAGAGGCAGGTGCAGAGAGGAGTATTAGCGAAATACAGCAGTTGCTAACTTCTGAAGGTTTTGCGTCTGACTTGAAAAACAAGGACGTTAAGAAGTTATTTGATCAGCTCGAATCTGATGGTCTTATCAAGCAACAGCCTTCAGGCAAATATCTGCCTATCTCGGAGCATAGTGAGGGTGATGACTTTTTCAAGCAGCTCAATCATGAGACCGATATTCTGATTGATGGCATCTATGAGCGATTCCTTAAACTGGAAGGCTATTCAAAGCCAACCAATCCTCAAGTTATAAAAAATAGAATTCGCGAGGCTCTTTCAGTGTATATGAAGCTTTGTGGGCTTACCTTTTTTGAACTTCAGAAAGATGATACCCATCCCAAAGATGCCTTACAAGAGTTGATAGGCACTAATCCTGACAATACTTCCATTCATCTTATTACTGCAATAGGAGAAACACTTACCAATCATAATAAGCAAGAAGAGACAGTACTCAATAAGTGGGCTAGGGCATATGTGGTTACACAGCTTTTGCAATTAGATCCTACGTTGAAGCAGTTCAAGCAAGACCAGTTGCGTAACAAATCATTTGTACTGGACACGGATGTTGTATTACGTTCGCTGGCAACCCATGCCAACTTCAGCAAGGACTATCGCTATGTTTTAGATTATTTGAACCGTCTTGGTTGTAAAATATATGTACCTAGTGATAATTTGACAGAAGCTGAAGGCTGCGCAAAAGAAGCGCTTAGTATTGCAGCCGAGATGGGTGAAAAACAACTGTGCGAATATGATGAAATGTTGCTGCATGGATCTAAGAGTAACGTCTTTATTGAGGACTATGTTCAACAGGTACGTAACGAGCCTGACTGCAAGAACTTGAATTTTGGTGTATATATGGGTAATATATACCATAGTAAGAGTCCTCAAGTGATGAAAAAGCGCCTTGCAGATGTCATAGGTGTCGAAAATGTAAAGCGCGAGTTAAAGATATTGCCGTTAGATCATGATATTGAGGAGAAACTTAATGCCGTGATTCTTGAAAAGACCTCTTCATCTCCTAAGGGTCAAGAGCGTAGGGACAGTTTTAATGCTAAACTGGCTCGCTCTGATACAAAGTTATACCTTACCCTAGTAAAGTGCAATCAACAGGGTAATCCTGATGATGAGGGGCTGTTACCTTACAAATATTATCTTCTAACTCAGTCTTCTCGCACAATTCTTGCTGCAAAAGAAATAGGAATATATAGCGAGGACATCATTTGTAAGCCGCAGGCTTTAACCGCAGTTTTAAATGAGTTAGGTGAGATTGCAGATAGTGAAGTGAGTTTTATCAATCTTTTTGAAAATCCCTTCCTCGTATATGCAGCTGACCAGATTTGGGAGCGTATAAAGCCCCTTATTGACAATGGTGCTCTTATCTATCATGCAGACATACAACAACTGAAAGCAAATGTTGAGATGCGTTTCGATGGTTTGCTGACAGGCGATGGAAATGGTTTTAGCTATGAGAAACTGAAAGAGATAAGTAAAGAAGGCTTGCTGTTTCCCTCAGAGATATTACGTTTAAGAGACGAAGTCAATAGGCTTAGAGAAGAAAATGCAGCGAAAGATAAGGTTATAGAACAACGAGAAAAGGAGATTGAGAAGAAAATAAACGAAATTGGACGCTTGCGATATCTTAATCGTATAAAACACGGAGCAGATTACGTAAAAGGAAGTGTGAAAGGTTTATTAAGAAAATTAAGAAAATAGTATTTTTCATACACTTATTCGACCCCTTGACCCGGTAAAACAAAATAAACAATAAACAATTTAAAATATTCACAAACAAATGATTAACGTTGGAATTATTGGATGCGGCTTCGTAGGTGGAGCCCTCAAAGATTGGTTGGAACACAACAACCCTGAGTGCAAACTGTTCATCAGCGACCCATATAAGGGCTATAATGATGACTTAAGTAACATCGATATTGCTTTTTTGCAGATTCACGTACCAACCGAGGACGACGGCACGCAGGACCTCACGCTGATGAAGGAGCTCATCACCAACCTGCCCGATGTGCCTGTGTTTGTGCGCACCACAATTCTCCCTGGCACCAGCGAGATGCTCTCCCGCGAGACCGGCCATCAGGTGTGCTATATGCCCGAGTTTTTGACTGAACGCACTTACATAGAGGACTTCCGTAAGCAGACGATGGTCTTCACCGGCGCGCAGGAACTTCTTACCAAGATTTTTGTAGGTAAGAAGTTCACCGTCATGAGCCCTCTCGAGGCTGAACTTACTAAATATATGCACAACGTGTTTGGTGCTTATAAGGTAACTTACTTCAACGCATGCCGCGAGTATTGTGAGCAGATGGGAGCCGACTGGCGAAAGGTGCATACAGGTATTCTCCTTTCCGGCTACATCAACGACACCCACACTTACGTCCCTGGTCCTGATGGTAAGTTTGGCTATGGTGGCAAGTGCTTCCCCAAGGATGTTAATGCCTTTGCCAAAATGACAGAAGGTACACCTCTTGGAACTCTTTTGGAGCACCTCCATGAACTGAATGTTCATTTCCGTGGGTTTGAAGAGCATATTTAATATATTAGGCGCAATAAAGGGATAATATGACCTCTTATGATTTATCATTGTTATCTTGATCGCGAAGAAATGATGTCAAGACTCTTAATATTTCCCTTGGATTGTGTTTAATAGGTTTTCTTTGTGGTAGGGCGAATGATTAACGCCCTACCATTGAAGTTCGTTTTTTATAAAATATGGGATCTAGTAACTCGCGGATAGCAAAGAATACGCTTTATTTGTACTTGAGAATGTTTTTAACTATGATTGTATCTCTATATACAGTCAGAGTTGTAATAAGGACATTGTCGGTATCAGATTATGGCTTGTATGGAGCTGTTGGCGGTGTTATCCTTGCATTTAGTTTCATTACGGGAGTACTGACTAATGCCTCTCAACGTTTTTTTTCAGTCGAACTTGGGAAGGGTTCTGATGGGAAGGTTAAAGAGGTATTTAGTACTTTGTTTTTCACTTATCTTGGAGTATCCATAATTATAATCATACTTGCTGAGACCATTGGTTTATGGTTCTTTCAAAATAAGATGACTATTCCGGAAGGGAGAGAAGATGCAGCATTATGGGTGTATCAGTTTGCGTTATTGTCATTCATTGTAACCCTTTTAACAAATCCATATCAAGCACTTGTAATCGCTGATGAGAAGATGAATCTATATGCATTCATCTCAATTCTAGATGTGACATTGAAACTTGTGATTGTATATGTATTGATGATTATTGACTTTGATAAACTTAAATTGTATGCAGTCTTAGTCTTTGTATCTCACTTGATTACCAATTTGATTTATATTATTTATTGTCGTAATAAGTATCCGCACACTAGACTTATCTGGAAAGTTGATAAGGCGATGTTCAAAACGGTCTTTTCTTATAGTTCTTGGACATTGTTTGGAACAGTTGCAGGTATGTGTAACACTCAAGGTATGAATCTCCTACTAAATGTGTTCTTTGGCCCAGTAGCGAATGCAGGATACTCAGTTGCGAGTCAAGTGTATCACACAGTTAGTTTATTTGCTACGAGTTTTTATACTGCTGTTAAACCACCTCTAATCAAAAACTATGCTGGCGGTAATTATACATATGTTCAGAAGCTATTCCAGTTTAGTTCAAAAGTGTTATTCATCCTAATATTAATTGTCGTTCTGCCTCTTTTGGTATGCACAGAGCAAGTACTCGAAATCTGGCTTGGCGAGATTGGTGATTATATGGTCGCATTTGTCAAGTTGTCTCTGATATATGCAACAATATTGATTATTTCGTATCCAATTACAGCAGTAGTTCAAGCCGGAGGATTTGTTAAGTTATATCATACATTGGTAGATGGTTTCTCAATACTTGCTTTGCCTATTGTATATGTTTTATTTAAATGTGACTTCTCTGCCAATTGGGCATATATCATTAGCATAATAGTTTTTGCACTAGCACATCTCCTCAGGTTATATGTCTTAAAACGTGTATTTCCGTTGTTTGATATAAAAACATATTTATTCCGATTCTTGATACCTGCAATAGTACTATTTGGAGCACAATTTCTCTTTCTGGAGTTACTTGCGGATTCATTCAATCAGTCTTTGTGGGGTACTTTGGCCCTTTTGGGTATTTGTAGTTCTTCTGCATTCCTTTGTGGGGTTTTCATTTTGCTCTCTTCATCGGAGCGCAAAATGGTAATGAGTATGATAAAATAATGTATTAATAATCTTTATATTATGTCAATTTTCAAAGATAAAATCCTTCTAATTACAGGAGGTACAGGGAGTTTTGGTAATATGGTTCTTCGACGTTTTTTGGAGAGCGATATAAAGGAGATTCGTATCTTCAGCCGAGATGAAAAAAAGCAAGATGATATGCGCCATCATTTACAAGAAACATATCCAGAGGCTTCCAAGAAGGTGAAATTTTATATCGGTGATGTACGTGATCGTCAGAGCATTGATATTGCTATGAGAGGAGGAGTAGATTTTATTTTTTCGGCCGCTGCTTTGAAGCAGGTGCCCAGTTGTGAGTTCTTCCCCATGCAGGCAGTAGAGACGAATATCATTGGTACAAACAATGTATTGGAGTCTGCTATTGCTCATGGTGTAAAGAACATTGTGGTGCTCTCTACCGACAAGGCTGCTTACCCTGTGAATGCAATGGGTATCAGCAAGGCTATGATGGAGAAAGTGGCAGTGGCTAAGGCTCGCCAGTTGGGTGAAAACGCGCAAACAACAATCTGCTGCACACGATATGGTAATGTGATGGCGAGTCGCGGTAGTGTGATTCCTCTTTGGGTGGACCAGATGGAACAAGGTAAGCCTATTACCATTACTGACCCGAACATGAGTCGTTTTATGATGACATTGAATGATGCGGTGGATTTGGTTATCTATGCCTTTGAGCACGGACATAATGGTGATTTATTTGTACAGAAGGCTCCGGCAGCAACATTGGATGTTCTAGCAGAAGCATTGAAGCAGACCTACGCTAAAATTGACCCGAAGTATGGTGAGACAGAGGTGAAAGTGATTGGTACTCGTCATGGTGAGAAACTGTATGAGACACTGGTGACCCGCGAAGAAATGGCTCGTGCAATTGACATGGGTAACTACTATCGTATTCCTTGCGATGCCCGTGACCTGAACTATGATAAAGTGGAGGGTGGTAATCCCGAGATTGACAAGATGGAAGAGTATCACAGCCACAACACCAAGAGGCTGACAGTAAAGGAAATGAAGGAATTGCTGCTGAAACTTACGTTTATACGTGAAGATTTGGGCTTGCAGCCTCGTGTTCATGCTAAAGAAATACGTTCAGAATAAAAACTAATTGAGATATGAAATTCTTTATATGTGGCTGCAATGGTATGGCGGGACATACCATCAGCTTATATCTTCAGGAACAAGGACACGAAGTGTATGGCTTTGACCTGCAGGAGTCGAAACTCATCAAAAGCTTTGCAGGAAATGCTTTTGATACCGAGACCATTGCCCGTGTTATCAAGGAAGGGAAGTATGATACGGTCATCAACTGCATTGGCGTACTGAACCAGTTTGCGGAGAATAATCACGCACTGGCTGCATTCCTGAACAGTTACTTCCCGCACTTTCTGGCCAAGACCACTGAGGGTACAGACACACAGGTTATTCACATGACCACCGATTGTGTATTCTCTGGCAAGAAAGGCAGTTACACGGAGCACGACCTGCGTGATGGTGAGACTTTTTATGACCGCAGTAAGGCACTTGGTGAACTGGATGACGAGAAGAACCTTTCCCTGCGTAACTCTATTGTGGGTGCAGACATCAATCCTAAGGGTATTGGTCTGTTGAACTGGTTTATGAATAACACCACAGGGGAGCATCCCGTGGTGAATGGCTATACCAAGGCTATGTGGACCGGCCAGTGTACCTATCAGTTAGCCAAGACTATGGAGGCTGCGGCCAAGGAACGTGCTCACGGACTGGTGAATGCTGTGCCTGATACCGACATCTCAAAATATGAACTGCTGAAGTTGTTCAACAAGTATCTGCGTGGAGGCCGTGTGCAGATTAACCCTGTGGAAGGTGTGAATGCAGACAAGAGCCTGAAGCGTACCAACTGGGATTTCAACTATTGCATCCCCGACTATGAGCAGATGGTAGCAGAAATGGCAGAGTGGATTTATAAGCACAAGGAGTTGTACCCTCACTATTGTTTGTAGTTTAATGGTTTAAGAGTTTAGTAGTTTAATGGATTAAGTAGTTTAAGAGATGGGAAAGCCGTTATTGAGCGTGGTAGTCCCCACGAAGGATAGATATAAATATCTGAAGCACTTGATAAAACTCATTCAGTCGTATAACAGTGATGAATGGGAGATTGTAGTGCAAGATAATACTGACGATAATGCTGAGATACTTGAATTTTTAAAGGAATTGAATTACGCGGGCTGCAAGTATTTCCACGAAAAAGGACAATTGCCTATGACTACCAATGCTGATAAGGCAATACTCCACTCGTCGGGAGAGTATGTTTGTTTTCTTGGAGATGATGATGGCGTATGTCCAAATGCCATTGATTATTGCAAGCTGATGAAAAAAGAAGGCTATGAGGCGATGAGATCAAATCTGGCTAATTATTATTGGCCGGATGCTATTTCGAAATACGATGGTGCACAGGGAAGATTGAAGTTGCCTATTGTCTCCCATAATAATAGTGTTACAAAATCAGAAGAATCGCTGATGGATGTCGTTAATCGTGGTTTTATAGATAGGGGGAATTTGCCTTCGGTGTATCATGGTATTGCCAGCAGAAAAGCTTTGGATAGAATCTATGAGAAATGTGGCACTTATTTCCCTGGTCAGTCACCTGATATTTCGAACGGTATAGCAATGGCTTTGGTGATGGACAGCTATTTGACGGTGGACGATATTGTGACAATCTCCGGGGTGTCAAAGTTTCATGGTGGCGCTACAATCGGAAATTTTAGGCGTTATCCGCAGATTAATGATATGGTATGGTTCCGTCCAGGGGCAGAAGAAATATGGGATAAACGCTTGCCCAAAATAGCAGTCGGCTCTATTATATGGGCTGAGTCTTCGATAGAAACCCTAAAAAACATGGGACGCGGGGATATTGTCAACAAGATTGATTATGAGACAATCTATAAATTTTTCGTTGTATATCACTATCCTGTGAGGACGTTAGCATATCCATTGACTAAGCATCCGCTTTACTTGAAATTATATGCTCAGTGGAAGTATATTTTCAGAGCATGGAATGCACTTGTGAGGGTTATTAAAGGGAAACTTAAAATAAATAAGGAGGGGCTTAGGGTGTTATATAATATTAATAACATCGAGTCTGCCGTTAAAGCTATTGTTCATGAAGGGTGATTTGTATCTTTCTTTTGTGGTTTTATTCCAGCTGATAGTGACGACTTTGCAGTTGCTGCTACCTCTGCTTGGTATTGCATCTGTAGAGACTGCTGCAAGTTATCGTGTAATAATAACATTGCTGACTTATCTTCCAGGAGCTATTATCGTTGCACGTAGAAAGACCATTCCAATAATAGCGGCATTTGTAGCTTATTTTTCAGTACTTTTGATTAGCTATGTACTATTCCCGGCTTCACATAAGTTTATAGAGAGTTCACAGGCTCTTACCCTAACTCCAATTTCAATCCTCACCATTCTTTTTGTGGTGAGCATCAGAGATTTTGAAAATTTTAAGAAGGTGCTTTTATATGTTGCACGGGCATCGGTGGCTATTGCATTGCTGTATGCTGTTGCCAATACTCTGTCGCCATTTAAGTACTTGGATAGGACGTATAGTATGTCATTTGGTTATGGAATGCTACTGTCAGCCATGTTTCTTTTCACGCAACAAGGATACATAGATAAGACTATGAGTTTTCTACTGTTTGCATTAATATTGATTGCCGGTTCCCGAGGCCCCATTGTTGTGCTTGCTATTTTCTACACATATTACACACTTTTTTTGTCGTCTGGAAAGACAAAGAGAAGAATGATTCCTGTGGTGGCGATTGCTGTGGTTGCTGCTGTGACAATTTTACCGAGATTAGAGTCGTTCCAAAATTCGCGTACAATGTTCTTGTTAAAAGAAGGCGAGTTGTTTAGCCATGATTCAGGCCGTGATGAAAATATGTATTCGGTCGTGGGTCCGAAGATAATGGAGAGACCTATAACAGGCTGGGGTATAGGTGGAGATCGCTATTTTTTGGATGGAGGCTATTCGCATAATATTTTTTTAGAAGTATATATTCATTACGGAATTTTCATTGGCACTGTTCTTTTTGCATGGCTATTCTTCTATTGCATTAGAATGTTCTTTTCGCCATGGACAAAGCATATGCCAGGAGAGCGAGGAATATTAGTGATGATGTTCCTATATGGGTTCGTTCCTAAGTTAGTGTCGGGCTCATATCTAATAGACTTCTCTTTCGCTATTTTTATTGGATATCTCATCAGTCTAAAGAGACATCAGAAAAATTTTAAATTAAAAGCGGAACGGCAATTATGAATAGCGTGCTTTATCGCCTGAGGTAAAGTGGTTTTTAACGATATAGTAAATGAAAATAGAGAATAACATAGACCTGTTTAAGTATAACACAATGCGGCTACACTCAATGGCTGACGTTGTGTATTTCCCAGAGAAAAAGGAAGAGCTGGTAGAGCGGATAGGGACATTTAAGAAAGAAGGTACACCATTCTACGTGTTTGCCGGTGGCAGCAACATCATCTTTGCTGAAAGGGTGAATACACCTCTCATCTGCCTAATGGAGCTTGACAAGACCATTCACTATTCAGAGGATGGACTCGCGAAGGTGGGGTGCTCAGTGAGAGTGCAGACACTTATAAGAGACTTGCAGAAACACGGATTGGGTGGAATCGAGTATCTGTTCTCCGTACCATCAAGTGTGGGTGGTGCAGTTTATATGAATGCCGGAAGGGGGAAAAGTGAGAAGAAAGCCATCTCTGACTATCTGGTGAGTGTGGAGTATTTCAGTCCTATAGACTTGGAGTTCCGTACTTATGAGATGAATCCTGAAGAGTTCTCACACAGACATTCACCGTTCCAAGAGACGGAGGCAGTAATAGTTACAGCTACTTTTAAGTTCAAGAAACAAGATGCAGAAGAAACAGACCGGCTCATCAAGGAACGAATGGAACATTCGAAGAAGTTCTTGTCAGCAGACAAACCGAGTTGCGGTTCTGTGTTTTGCGAGGGGAACAGGCTGGTGTATCGTTTGTTGATGGGTCAACGTTTCGGAGGTGCCATGTATTCGAAGAAAACACCAGACTGGATTTCCAATATGGGAAATGCTACAGCAACTGATGTCATGCAACTCATTGAAAAAGGGAAACGGTGGCATCGGTTTTTCCTAAGCAAATGTAAAGTAGAAATAAGATATATTGAGTGATTATGCATATCCTTCATATCTCCAATAGTTACGGTGGAACAGCCGTGTATGAGCACCTTTATACCGAACTTGACAAGTTGGGCATGAGGCAGACTGTGTATGTACCATTGAACTACAAGAATCATAACAGGATAGGAAATCAGCTGATAGATTTCCAAACAAAAGGTTCAAAGATTATCTATTCAACGATTCTTAAGCCTTGGCATCGTGTGCTTTATAAGGCAAAGATTCACCGCATTGTCGCTGATTTGGGGGCATCGGTGAATCTGAAAGACGTTGATCTGATTCATGCTTCGACACAGTGCCTGGATGGTGCTGTGGCTTATGAGGTTCATAAAAAGACAGGCATACCTTATATGGTTGCCATAAGGAATACAGATGTCAATAACTACTATAAGTTTTTTTTCTGGCGTAAGTCTTATTTTACAAAGATTCTCTTGAATGCCGAGAAAATCATCTTCATCTCGCCCAAATACAAAGAGCATTTCCTTGGTTCTGTGCTATCTCGGAATGTTGCAATTCAGGTGGAGGGAAAGATGCAAGTGTTGCCTAATGGGATTGATGACTATTTCCTTCAAAACCAATGGCATGAACCGAAGGCTCTAAAAGCGGAAGTGCAGATGTTGTTTGTCTCGGCTTTCAAAACGGGAAAGGGGCTGGTAGAAACCATCAAGGCCATAGATGTTTTGAGAGCACACGGATTTAAGATTTCCCTACGGGCGATAGGCCGAGGGCTTCCAAATAGAGGTCATGATGCAGACTATGAGAAGGCTGTCGAGGATTTGTCACGAGACAAAGAATGGGTGCATCTGGAAGATTTCAAACGTCCCAAAGAGCTGCTGGAGCCTATGCGTGAGGCGGACATCTTCGTGATGCCATCCAAGCCGGAGACATTCGGTTTGGTGTATGTGGAAGCTCTCTCACAGAACCTGCCAATCATCTATGCTTCAGGACAGGGCTTTGACGGATTCTATGAGGATGGGAAGGTTGGATATCCAGCAGTTGCAGGAGATGTTAAGGATATTGCACAAAAAATAAAGTTGCTGATTGAGCACTACCAGAACATATCACAAACCATCAGCCAGATAGACTTGAATGAAACATTCAGTTGGAAAATGATAGCCAAAAAGTATTATCACATATACAAAAATATTGTGTCATGAAGATAGCATTACTCTCTTTCCATACCGCAGCCAACTATGGTGCTGCTTTACAAGCATTTGCTCTCCAGAAGTTCCTGACGGATAAAGGCTACGATTGTGAATATATCAATTATGTCAATGAGTCGCGTCGACACGAATATGATATGTTTTTCCATATCATCGACAGCATTAAGAAGGGAAGGTTTACATCGGCGGTTGCCTATTGTTTGGGTAGTCCTTTTATGACTTTGCGAAAGATGCGGTTCAACCGATTTTACAGGAATAATTTGAGAGCTACAGAAAAAGTCTATCAGTCATCACAGGAGGCTGCTACCTTGAATGATAATTATGACTACTTTGTGGTTGGCAGTGACCAGGTTTGGAATCCAGCGTGCAATGGTGATGATGCCGCTTTCTTGTTGGATTTCGTAAAAGATAGGAATAAACGTGTGTCTTATTCGTCCAGCTTTGGCATTGCATATGTAGATGCCACACATGAAGTGGTTTATCGAAACAACTTGTCGCAGTTCAAGGCTTTAGCTGTACGGGAAAGCATCGGCCAGGCTATCATAGAGAAACTGACAGGACGAAAAGCAGAACTTGTGCTTGATCCTGTTCTGTTGCTGTCGGCGCAGCAATGGCGCTCCATCATGTCCAAACATAGCAAGAAAGAAAGATTTATTTTCAGCTATACCAACCAGGATTCACAGATAAGGGATTTCCTTGCGACAGGTTATCCTATGGATGGTGTGAAGCATTATGTCTTATCTCGCTATACAAAACCTGGCGATTTTATCAGTAGTAGGGTGAGGGTAAAATACTGTATGTCACCCGAAGAATTTGTTAGTGTGATTAATGATGCAGAACTTGTGGTGACCGCTTCCTTCCATTGCTTGGCTTTGTCCATAGTTCTCAATAAGCCCTTCGTTGCTATTATGACAGGCGACAAAGGGAAGGATGAACGTCCGATGAGTTTACTTCGGACATTGGGTTTGGAGCACAGAGTTCTCTCACAGACAATGACGGAATCGGACGTAAAAGCTCCTATTGACTATCACGAAGTCAATAGGAGAATTGAGGCATTAAAGAAAACTTCAAAAGAATACTTGTTAAATACATTGAAATAATAGCATGGGACTTATTAAGCAATATTATAAATGGCGACACCCAGAAGTGCCAGAGAAAATGATTCCTGCCCGCTACAATTTATCCATTTGGACAGGCATCCAGAAATCGATACGGAAGTGGTTTTCGGTAGTACTCATTCCAACGATTCCTTTTTCAAACTTCCGTGTGGCCTGTTACCGGATGTGCGGGTACAAAATAGGAAAGAATGTGTTCATCGGCATGAGATGTTATCTCGATGATCTTTGCTATGATAAAATAGAGATTGGAAATAATGTCACCATCTCCTATGGCTGTTACTTCGCTTGTCATGGAAGAAAGCAGGGGCATAACCACATCGTCATCAAGGATGGAGCCTATATCGGAATGTGCTGCAACATCATTGCGCCAGATGACATAGAGATTGGTGAACGTGCCATCATCGGTGCTGGGGCACTGGTCAATAAATCTATTCCAAAAGGTAAGACAGCAGTAGGTGTGCCTTGTAGAATTATAGAAAAGAAAGATTAAGGTTGAAAGTAGAATAATTATGTTATCAGTTATATGTCCGATATATAACGAGGAGAAGTACATCGCTCAGTTCCTTGACTCGCTGCTCCAGCAGGACTATCCCAAGGATGACCTGGAGATTCTGCTGGTGGATGGAATGAGCAAAGACCGAACGAGGGAGATTGTGGCTGGCTACACGGCACAATATCCCTTTATCCGGCTCATCGACAATCCCGACAAGATTGTGCCGTATGCCATGAACCGTGGTATAGAGGAGGCCCGGGGAGATGTCATCATGCGGCTGGACGCTCATGCTTCGTATCAGCCGGATTATTTCTCGGTCTTGGTGAAGGGTCTGAAGCGTCTTGGCGCAGATAATGTGGGAACGGTATGCAAGACGGATGTGCTGAATAAGACGCTCAAGACGCTGGCCATCCGTGAGGTGCTGGGTAACAAGTTCGGCGTGGGAAACAGCACGTTCCGCACGGGCATAGACAGGGAGCAGGAGGTAGACACAGTTCCTTTTGGATGTTGGCGACGTGAAGTATTCGAGAAGTATGGAAAATATGATGTGAGGTTGGTGCGTAATCAGGATATTGAACTGAATAAGCGCATCAAACGAGGCGGCGGTAAGATCTTTATCCTGCCGGACACATACTGCACGTATCTGGCTCGCGAGACATGGAAGGCTCTGGCTAAGAATAACTATGGTAATGGTAAGTGGAACATTCTTACAGTATTCTATACAAAAATGTTTTCTTCCTTATCTATTAGACACTTTATTCCTTTGCTTTTTGTGCTGTCGTTGATAGTGCCAACATTATTGGCTCTAATATGGTGGAAGTTTATTGTTATATCGATATTGTCCCTTTTTGCATATACCTGTCTTGTATCTGTTGTTAGCGTAAAGCTTTCTCACCAAAAAGGATTAAACTTTTTCTATCTTGTAATTACGTTTTTAGTATTGCATTTGTCCTATGGATGGGGTAGCATGTGTGGAATTCTACAATTGCCGTTTACAAAAAGATGAATATTATACTTAAATGGATATTTGACAGGGTGGCCTCATTGTTGGGGCTACTGATTTTGTGGCCGGTGCTTCTTGTGGTGGCCATCTTGATAAAGTTAAAGATGCCGGGCGGACCGGTGTTCTTTGTGCAGAAACGTGTGGGGAAGGACGGGAAACTGTTCGACTGCCATAAGTTCAGGACGATGAGGCCTACCCCCGCCCCCTCCCTAAAGGGAAGGGAGAACACACACACACCTACCCTCCCCGAAGGAGAGGGTGATAGTCGCTCCCCTGAAAGCCTCTCCCCCAGCCCCATTCCCGACGTTCCGTCGCCTACCCGTAGCCTTTCCCCTGAAGGGAAGGGGAGTGAAGGATGGTCGACAGTGAGCGTGGCGGGGGATAGTCGCATCACGCCGTTCGGGGCAAAACTGAGGCATTGGAAGATTGATGAGCTGCCGGAACTGTGGGATGTGCTCATCGGGAATATGTCGTTTGTGGGACCTCGGCCTGACGTACCTGGTTATGCAGATAAGTTGGAGGGGGATGACAGAGTGATTCTGAAACTACGGCCAGGAATTACAGGACCGGCAACGCTGAAGTACAGGCTGGAGGATGAGATGATCGCGGAGTGGGTCGCACAGATAAGAAGTCACACAGAAAGCACAGATAACACAGAAAGGGGCGCCTTCGGCTCAAAATCTGACAAAAATCTTTTCGAAAATCTTCCAGAAGGCTTGGAGAAGATGACAGATCAGGAACTGGCGGTGTGGTATAATGACAATGTGATCTATCCGGATAAAGTAAGGCTGAATAAGTACTACTACGAGCACTATTCGTTCTGGAAGGATATTCAGATGATTGTCTGTACGGTGTTGGGGAAGAAAATGAAGTATGCAGGGGAGGAGATATAGGTAATTAGGTAATAGGTGAACGGACGCTTCGCTTTCGGTTAACGGTGATCGGTTAACGGACGCTGCGCGTCGTGTAAGGGCCTTGGCCGTGTAAGGAGCCTGCGGCTCGGGTAAGGCAGCAGAGCTGCGGGTAAGGGCCTTCGGCCGGGTAAGGACGCTGCGCTCGGGCAAGGACGCTGCGCGTCGGGTAAGGCGTTGTAGTGAACGAATAAGGTTTAAAGTTTAAAGTTATTGTCATTGGAAAATAAGATAAATACAATATAATATTATGGCAGAAAGAAAAAGAATATATCTTTGTTTGGCTCACATGTCGGAAACGGGCATGGAGCAGAAGGCAATTATGGTTCATGGTTAAGGGTTCAAGGTTCATGGTTCAGATTGTTGGTTATGGCATACGAGAAGAAATCATATAGGAAAGCTGTCAAAGCGGAAAAGGCTTCTGCTTATAAACCGAAACGTGGAAAATTGGCTCCGCTAATGAAAGAAGATGAGAAAGAGAAAGCCAGCATTCATGAACTGTCTTTTGACTTTGCATGTCGGACAACAAGACTATACCAGTATTTGACTGAAGATGCAGAGTATAAGGAATATTCACATTCAAAACAATTGTATAGGAGTGGGTCTTCTATAGGTGCTAATGTGAGGGAGAGTAAACATGCACAGAGTGATGCGGACTTTCTTTCCAAGATGTCGATTGCTTATAAGGAGGCTGATGAAAGTGATTTTTGGCTTCATCTATTACACGATAACGGCTATTTAGATGACAAACAGTTTGAATCATTGGACAAGGATTTAACCCGGATATTGAAGATTTTAACCTCAATAGTGAAAACTATGAGAACAAAATTAGGTTACGATAAAGAAAAAGATAAATAAACACATTCATTATTATGACAGAGAGAAAACGTATATACCTTTGTCTCGCTCATATGAGCGAAGATGGTGCTGAACAGCGTTATGTGAAAGAGGCATTTGACACGAACTGGGTAGTGCCGTTAGGTCCAAATGTAAATGGGTTTGAAAAAGATCTGGAGGAGTTTGTAGCCCCCGAGCCCCCTAAAGGGGAGCGTTCAATCTCAAAGAGAGTGGTGGCATTATCTTCTGGTACGGCGGCGGTGCACTTGGCTTTGATAGCTTGCGGGGTAGGGCCTGGTGATGAGGTGATAGTGCAGAGCTTTACGTTCTGTGCATCGTCACATCCTATTACGTATTTGGGGGCAAAACCTGTGTTCGTCGATTCTGAACGGGATTCGTGGAACATGGACCCGGAGTTGCTGGAACTGGCTATCAAGGACAGAATAGCGGTGACAGGAAAGAAGCCAAAGGCAATCGTGCCCGTGGCATTGTATGGCATGCCGTATCAGATAGACCGTATCATGGAGATTGCCGACAGGTATGGGATTCCCGTAGTGGAGGACGCTGCCGAGGGCTTCGGCTCGCGCTATAACGGTCAGGTGCTGGGCACATTCGGCAAGTATGGTGTGCTGTCGTTTAATGGCAATAAGATGATAACGACCTCCGGTGGTGGTGCGTTGATTACCGAGGGTGATGACCAGTGGCGTGAGATTATGATGTATGCCACGCAGTACCGTGAGAGCTATCCGTACTACCAGCATGAGAAGATTGGATATAATTATCGCATGAGCAATATCTGTGCTGGCATCGGTCGCGGTCAGATGACCGTGGTGAACGACCATATTGCCCACCACAAGCATGTGCAGGCACTCTATGAGGAACTGCTGAAAGACGTACCCGGTATCAAGGTACATAGTCAGCCGAGCCTTGCCCCTAACCCCTCTCCTAAAGGCGAGGGGAACGAACACCCTTCCCTTGAGGGAGGGGACGAGCGTAGACTTTACGACAGCAACTATTGGCTGTGTACGATTACCCTTGATAAAGACCTGAAGGTGAAAGGAGAGGAGAATGCCTACAAGACGATTGTGAAGGGGGCTGTTGGTGGTGCAGCGGGTGTGATTCATATTGCAGACTCAGCGACAACTGATTGTCAGCCGAATGAGAATGTGGAGGCCATGCGTGTTGGATTGGATGCCTTGGGAATAGAGGCTCGACCACTATGGAAGCCAATGCACTGTCAGCCCGTCTATCGCCGTGCTGAAATTGAAAATGGAGAATTGAAAATTGAAAATTTAGCAGATGGAGTCGTGCGGCAGACATCGGGGGCGAGCGTGGCGTATATCAACGGAGTGAGTGAGGCGCTGTTTAAGGTGGGACTCTGCCTGCCGAGCGGACCGATGGTGACGGACGAGGATGTGAAGTATATTGTGGAGAGTATAAAGGGGATGATAGGGTAACGGTTATCGGACGCTGAGTTTTCGGTTAACGGACGCTTCGCGTCGTGTAAGGGCCTTGGCCGTGTAAGGAGCCTGCGGCTCGGGTAAGGCAGCAGAGCTGCGGGTAAGGGCCTTCGGCCGGGTAATGACGCTGCGCGTCGGGTAAGGCGGCAAAGCCGCGTGTAAGGAGCCTGCAGCTCGGGTAAGGACGCTGCGCATCGGGTAAGGTGCTTCGTGCGTGCAAGGGCTTTCGGCGTGCTTGGCGGCCTGAAAGGCCAGTGATCTCCTAGCCCAGGGCAACGCCCTGGGTGATGAATATTCATCAACCGTCGCCCTGAAAGGGCAAAATCATTATGTATTCAGAGATTGATAAAGGTGTTGCCCCTACAGGGCGCAGGGGGATGGGTGGTTGTTACCCAGGGCGATGCCCTGGGCTAGGTGATTGTTAGCCTTTCAGGCTACTGCAGGGAAAGTGAAAAAGCGCTTCGCTTTCGGTGAACGGTTCTTTGGACGGTTCAAGGCTTGAAACTTTAAACTAGAAACTTTAAACCTTAAACCTTAAACCTAGAACCTAGAAACCAGAAACTTGAACCTAGAACCTAGAAACCTGAACCTAGAAACTTGAAACTAGAAACAAGAAACTTGAAACAAAAAACTTGAGACCTTAACACAATCGTTTAGATTGTGTGACGGTTTGGACAACGAATACTATGGCAACATTATTTAAGGAAACGAGGACGGGGGTGACGGCAAGGCGGATGACGCTGGAAGAGGTGGTGGCGCGCATCCACAGCAAGGAGTATGAGGGACCGCTGAGATCCTTTCGGGCTCTTTGTGGCACGGCGTCACAGAAACGTAACGAAAACGGGACGTATCAGACGGAGGACCAATGGGAGATGGATGTGCCTCGCATCTGCTTCTCGGCGGAGTATAAGAAACTTCGTGGGGTGATGCAACTCGTGAAGTATAACGGACTGGTGATGCTGGAGGTGGGAGGTCTGATGAACCAGGATGAGGCGGCGGAAGTGAGAGATTCTGCGAGCCTGTTGTCGCAGACGCTTCTCGCCTTCGTGGGGGCTGACGGACGCTCTGTCGTCATCGTATGCCGGGCTGAGTTGCCTGGCAGTAAGGTAAGTGGGGATGAGAAACTGCCCACGGACGACAAGGAGATGGAACAATTTCACCGGAATGCCTACGAGATGGCACGGCAGTTCTATACGGGAGAGCTGCACATGTCCATCGACGCGAGGGCATCTCGCGTGGACCGCGTCTGCTATATGAGTGCTGATGCAGAGCTGGTTTATAACCCGAAGGCGATGCCTTTCTCTGTGGATGCGGAGGCTCGGCCGTCACTGGCGAAGCCTAAGAGGAAAGCAGCTAGCGACGAGGTGTTCCCTGGCTATGACTTGTATCGTGCCCAGGTGTATGCGGTGCAGGCATGTCTGTCGAAGGCTTTCGATGATGCGGTGGGGATAGAAGATGAACAGGAGTGGCTGACAGCAGTGCTGTCGAGTCAGGCTCAGTATTGTGTGAATTCGCGAATACCGATGAGCCTGGCCTTAAGGTTCACGCTGCATCACGGAAAACTGAAGGATGAGGGCTTGCTCGCAGAGAAGATTTTCGACAATGCCTATACACCGTCGGCAATACGCAAGGCCGCTCGCGAGACTAAAGCGGTGTTGAGCAATATTCCACCATCGACGCTTTTGGTGTTGCACATCGAAGAGTTTTTGAAGCAGAACTATGAGTTCAGAAAGAATGAGATGACGGGTGCTGTCGAGTATCGGTCGTTGGCTTTTCCGCTTTCGGAATTCAAGAATATGGTGGAGGAAGACTTGAACACGATAACCCTGCATGCAAAGAAAGCGGGGCTGTTGTCGTGGGATAAAGATATTCAACGGTATGTAAAGAGTCACTATATTCCTCGGTTTAATCCCATTGAAGATTATCTCGAACGGTTGCCTGCCTGGGACGGCCGCGACCGGCTGGCTGACCTGGCGAGTCGTGTGCCGACGAATGATGAGTTGTGGCCACGGATGCTGCGGATATGGATGCGGTCGATGGTGGTTCACTGGATGGGGCGCGACCGGGATTATGGCAATGCACTGGTTCCGCTGCTCATCGGACCGCAGGGATGTGGCAAGACATCATTCTGCAGGCTGGTGCTCCCCGAAGAGTTGCGTGAGTACTACAACGACGAAATTGACTTCAAGAAGAAGTTTGACCTGCTGAACACGCTGTGCTCGTTTGTGCTGGTGAACCTCGATGAGTTTGATTCCATCACACTGAGCCATCAGCCGAAGCTGAAACAGCTGCTGTCGAAGGCGGATGTGAAGATCAGGGAGCTGTTCCACACGGATATTTCACGCCGTAGACGCTATGCGAGTTTCATTGCCACGACGAACAGTCCGCAGCCGTTGAGCGACCCGAGTGGCTCGCGCAGGTTCTTCTGTGTGGACATCACGGGAACGATAGACAATGCGACACCCATCGAGTATGAACAGTTGTATGCCCAGCTGCTCAGCGAGATTGAAGCGGGCGAGCGCTATTGGCTTACGGATGAGGAGAACAGGGAACTGATGGAGCACAACGCGCAGTACCAGCAGTTGGACAGCCTGGAAGAAATGGTGCGGGCCTCGTGCTTCAGACCTGATCCGAATGATAGGACTGCGGAATATGTGGCTGCGGCAGACATTCTGAATTTCCTGGTGAAAAAATACCGTGGGCTGGAGAACAGCAAGTCGAATGGCATCAAGTTGGGCAAGTTGTTGAAGAGATTTGCTTTTGAAAAGAGAGCGGGCAGGAACAATAATTCATGGAAAGTGCGGTTGGAATAATTCCAATAACTATCCACTATCCGCAATTTCTTTGTAAGTGATTGATAGACAGGTGGTTGTGTGGTGTGGATAGTTGAAAAACATTCCACACTTCGTAATTGGCTGATATTTACGGGGAGGGCAAAAAGTGGATAGTGTGGATAGTTGGAAAACATTCCACACTACGTAATTGGTTGATATTCAACGAGTTGGAACGAAAATGTGGATAGTGGATAGTTTAGTGGTTTTCCGCTGCTCCATTTGGGGTGTTTATTGTCAATAGTGATGGTAATTATATGCTTTTTGACCCCATAGGGTTTTTATCCGCAACGCGGGCTTCGAAAAACATAAGAAAACCCCAAAAACAAAAGAAAACATTTGTATGGGAACCCTGCATTATAGCCGCCCCTTATCAAGGGGCTCTAAATGTTTTTTTAAAGGTGCGAAGCGTATCATTATCTTAGGGTCAGATACTATTTCATCTCCATAGTGATATCAATTTCGTTTGTAATAGCATGCTTCTTGGGCTGCCAGAGCAATGCTCCTGAGGTGCAAGAGCATAGCTTTCGAGGTGCAAGAGCAATGCTCCTGAGGTGCAAGAGGATAGCTTTCGAGGTGCAAGAGGATAGTAGTTGGTGAACGGACGCTGCGCTTTAGGTTAAAGTTTCTAGTTTCTAGTTTAAGGTTTAAAGTTTAAAGTTAAAAGGAGCCTGTGGCGCTGTGTAAGGGCGCTTCGCTTAAGGGTAGTCTTGGCAATCTTGGCGGCCAGAAAGGCCAGCGATCTCCTAGCCCAGGGCAGCGCCCTGGGTAATGGGTATTCACCAACCGTCG
>ODAI010405764.1_pt1 | contig 24484 bp, 25 predicted proteins | sample 1539321 | NCBI WGS metagenome assembly ODAI01 (sample SAMN02144231, study PRJEB22623) | gut metagenome | biome: sheep rumen | host: Ovis aries | place: New Zealand
ATAAAGAACCAAAGGTGGATTTCATATAGCTACCAACACAGGTGCAAACGGCCTGTTCAAAATGCGGCATAAAATATAGGAAAAATTGCATATAACAACTCCTTGTTTAGTCCATTTAGAGGTAGGACAAGTCAGGTTAAATCCACCTTTAATGTTTTCTATTATACACATATCTCAGAAATAATCAAGGGTGTAAAATTGGTCGTTATGGACATACCGCGTATGAAAATATATGATTTTATAATCAATAAATTGCCATTTAGAGCCATTTCAGTATAGATTTGTTAAAAATCTTAACACTTATGAAACATTAAAAAATCCGCAGAAATCTGCGGAAATCTTGGCTCGGGCAGTTGGACTCGAACCAACGACATACGGATTAACAGCTAGTGCCTGATAGTGTAAAAAGTAGCTGATTTCTGCGGACTTACGAGGTTTTTAGGGATGCAAAAAATACGCCCGTATGTCAATGGTGTGTTTTGCAAAGTATGTTCTAACTGTGTGCGAATGAACTTACATACACCTTTTTTCGTGTAATCCCCAATAACTTAAAAGAAAACTCAAATGATAGATTAAACAAACATACATTGTGGCCAAACATACATGTATGGAAAATAGTGCCAAAATGCCCAAAAATCGCGATACTTGGACCCGGTGAATATGTCAATTTTGACATACCGTATGTACACATACGTACATACATTTTTAAGAAATTAAATCGATATGTAAATCAACTTTTCCCGTTTATTTGTGTTGAAAATCCGGTATGTTTTTTAGTATGTTATGTATGTAAAAATAATCCCAAAACAACGAGGTGTAAGATGGCAAAACAACACGAACCAAGAAAAGCAGTTTTTATCAAAAAGGGCTGGTTTGTATTCTGGTGCATTGTATGTCCGCCAATCGCCTTCTTATATGTCGTCTGTGCAGATGGTGTGGAGATATAAAACATTTTCAATGTTATTGATTTAAATATTTTTTATATTATAATCACGCGGATAAGATTAAGGTGTTGAAATGGATTTTTTGAATAGTATAAAGGTGTTACCAAAAAATACTCGTATATTTGTTGTGCGAGCAGGGAATAATGCTAGATATCGCGAGATTTTCGAAACAGAATCAAAAGTATTTTTAGAAATTCCAGGTGTTGCACCAATTGTTGATTTTGTAGAAAATGGTGATTCTGAACATATACGGAAGTTATTGCAACGTAGTATGGATATAATACAAAAAAAAGAACCTAAATCTTTGGAAGATTATGATGGTAATAAGGCACTGGTTGCACCTTTATTGGGGAGTTTTGTTTCGTTATACGCAAAAGCCCATAAAGGCGATTTAATTTTGGTTCCAAATATCGGATATCAGGCACCGTTTTTGATAGGGGAAATAATTTCAGATTTTTCAGATGATGACACATTGTTTTTAAACAAATATCAAGGAAATAAGATTCCTTATAGAAAGGTTCGTTGGTTGTCTAAGGACATAAATAAGAAAAAAGCCACAACAAAGTTGTCTGATAAATTGAAAAATCGTAAGGCTGTGATAGAGATAACAGAAACAGACATAAAAAAAGAAATTTTTGGTTATGCGTATAAAAAATATGTATATAATGATACTTCTAAAGCATGTTTGTCGGGTGCGAAATATAATGGTAAAAATCTTCAGGGGATAATTGATACTTTGCAAGCGGTACAAATACTAACGGAAAAATTAGGTATACAAGACGATGTCGATGTTAAAATAAATTTCAATTCGCCTGGAAATATAAATATTTTTGGTAATGGTTCAAAGGCGATTATAGTGGCTGCAATAGTATCTTCTTGTTTGTCGGGTGTCGCTTATGCTGAAACAAAACAAGATCTGCAAGAATCTAAAATTGTCCAGGAATGCCAGGATTCTCCGATATTAGATTCTTTAGATGAAAAAACATACCAAGAAGTTTGTGATAAGACCCAAAAAGCAGAAAAAGAAATTCAATTGGAGGTTCCGTAATGTTTTTGAAGTTATTCATAATTATTGGTGGAATACTATTTTTTATAGTATGTATCGATTTTATTATGCCAGACAGATGGGCTTTTACAAAAAAAATAAAAAAAAGTAAATTATATGATGTTGTACCGGGGGTGGTTTTTTCTTTGTGCCTTGGACTTGTTACAATATATTTAACCCCTAGAATTAACCAAAAGTTTGAGCAACAAAAGATAGGATCAGAGTATTTGCTTGGTATATTGAATAACCTGAAAACAGATACTCTAACTTTATATATGGATGTACAAGAATTAACAGATAGTTTGGAAGATATCACTGAGCCGGAGAGAAAAGTAAAACAAGATATACTAAAATTGCGTTATAGGGCTGAAGAAATAGAAGCGTTAATAGGTCAAGATGGTGCTTTGCAAGAATTTTCAACATCGTTAACTTGTATTAGAAAAAATCTAACGCCAGAAAATAGGGAAAAACGTTATGAGTGTTTAAGTGATTTTATAAAGGCTACGAAGAAATTAAGCATAAGCATTATAGACAAGAGCCATATTAAAACAACATATTCTTATAAGTAATTACGCTGTTGTCCATTTTGATTGTTTATCCATGTATAATGGTTCTAAGTTGTCTCTAAATTCTTCGACAATATCGTTTATTTCTTTGTTAACTTTATCATCTGGTATAATTTTGCCATCTTTCATTTCGCAAAATATCAAATCATATAATGGTCTATATTCTGGCGTGTCTTTCCCATAATACAAATCTTTAGATGCCTGCATTATTTTGAAATTATAATCAGTCAGTTTAAGTATAGCGATGATTATTTCTTTGCCCCAGTACATATATGCCTGATTTTGTAATGAACGTAATTTTTCAATAACGTCCTGTTGCTTTATTAGTCTCTGATGTGGAACCAGGTGGTTCACTCGTTCCGGATACACATCGGCATTGCCAGAATGTGCTGCTGTTTCTGCTTTTATCCATTCAAGTGCTTCGTCATGTTCTGCTTGTGCTATCATTGGCATTCTAACACCAATGTACAGGTCTTGAATATCGTAAACAGCACTCATGATTTCGGCGGCAAGTTCAATTTTCTTTTTACCAATAAATTCACGTTTCCAGGCATATAAAGCCATGCCGGCAATAACTGTCGTGGCAACAGAAGCAATCATAGAAACAATACTACAAATGTTGCAGTCCATAGATACCCCGCATGCTTACTTTAAACTGTCAAACACGTAGTCCACAGGAGATTTGTATTTGTTCGGCATCATGGATGACACAAATTTACCAACTTCTGGACGAGATTTTAACATGTTTTCGATAATGTGGCGCTGTAAATCTGGAAATGCTCTGTGTGGAGTTAATGCCCTGTGACATACTGGACACAATTTTACTAAATTATCCAAAACGTCAACCGCATCAGAATCATTGGCATATGCGATAACATGATTTACTTCAAAATAATATCTATTGTTTCGTGGCATAAGGAATGAACGATCTTTGATATCATATTGATCACCGCAACCAACACATACATCCGCAAAGGTCTCTCTCGCAAATGCAACAATTTTTTGGTTTCTAAGAGAGAATTTATTTTCGGGTACCACTTCAATTGGTTCGCGAAATTCAAGATCTTGTCTTAACGCATTTATTTCGTTTTTAGATAATTCTCTGCCAAGAATCTTTTCACGATAGAAAATCAACCGTTCTTCAAACATATGATATGCGTGAAGCTCGCCTAAATTTCTCTTGTTTATTTTTAAGACATCAGTTTTATATTTATTGATGTTTGGATATCTGACTATCACATTGTCATAGAACCATTTCAGGTTTATTCTGATTTGTGTGTTTCTTTCCCTTTCGCCAGTTGCAAATTGTGGTTGCAATTCTCTGAAATTCAAATTTAAACGTTCTATCAAATTGTTGGAAGACAATAAGATTTTGAAAATATTATCCACATATCGTGGTGTGGGATTTTTTAGATCCAATGCATACAGACTACGATTAAAATCAGCACTTCCACGCAACAAGAACATTGCCAAAGCGATTTCTTCATCCAATGGGTAATTAGCTGGCAATTTATTCAATAATACAATGATTTTTTCATAAACTGCGTTCAAGAAATCATCTAGCGAGATATGTTTGTCATTGATGACAGTTGCGGCTATGGTCGTTGCGTTTGTTTGAACAAAATCAATTCCATATTTATGGGTTAAGGCCTGAGCTGTTTTCTCATGTGAATCTGCCGGTAAAGGTAAAAACTTCGTTACTCTATATCTGGATTGAATCTCGAAATTTCCATCTTGTACATCAGTAGCATTGAAAAATGCTACGAAAAGAGTTTCTATCGGCATTTGTAGCAATTGGCCTATATTCATAACAACCCCCATTAAATATCGTTAAAAATTCGTTTATATGACATGTTGTAGAACTTTTCATCCAATTCTACACCAATAAAATGTCTGTTTTGGCGGACACAAGCTATACCAGTGCTGCCACTACCCATGAAAGGATCCAATACCAATTCGCCAGGATTTGTTAAGGTTTTTACAAGAAATTCCATCAAACAAACGGGTTTTTGTGTTGGATGACCCAATCTTTCTTTACCATTTGGTGATGGGCATTTGATTTCTGGTCTCAGGTATGAACCGCTTGTGTTATTAAATGTCCATTTCTTTTTGCCTTTGACACACCATATTGCCAATTCGTAATCAGAAACAAAACGGCTGGACATATTCCGTGGCATTGGATTTGGTTTAATCCATCTGATTAAATCTTTTATTGCATAACCATGCTGTTCTAAAGTTTTTGCTATTGTACCTATATTTAAAAAGCTATTGAATATGACGATATTGCCGCCATCTTTTAGTAATTTGTCTGCAATATCCAACCAAGACAATAGATCAAACCCTTTGTCCCATTCACCAAAATCAACACCTTGTCTTTTGGCGGTTTTCATGGTGCTGAAATTGTTTTCTTTGGAAATATTATATGGCGGATCAGTGATAATAGCATCAACTTTTACGCCTTTCTTAACTAAATCAGCCATAGCAATCAAACAGTCGCCGTGTATTAGTTGAACAGCTTCTTTGTTAAATAAACCACTAAAATCTGTTTGGTTCTTATTCATCTTCGGCTTTTATTATCTCTTTTGCTATTGCGCTGGCTAACTTCGGTGGTACTGCATTTCCAATCTGCTTAATGACAGATGATTTGTTACCGTAAAACACAAAGTCATCAGGAAATGATTGAATACGTGCCGCTTCACGTGGTGTGATGGATCTGTTCAAATATGGATGATTGTTGCGACCATTTGATGGCGTATCAAATCGTGTAACAATAGTCGGTGATGGTTTATCCTTTTCAAGACGCCCCCATGTCCCACCGAATGTAGATTTAGTTAAATGTTCTTTCGGCAAAAATTCTTTACCTTTTTCTGGTGGAATCAAAGACAGTCTGTAAATGGCAACATCTGAATGCTTCGTTGCCACATGATTGTACAATTTCTTGCTGTTTTTGCGAAGTTCTTTTTGATAATTACTTTGTGCCGCATTTTTATATTCTGAAATAAAATCTCCTTCGCCAGATTCCAGATATGCCAAATCAGAAATAGCATCCCAAACCGAAACTTGTTTGGCTTTCAAATTTTGAACAGGCAATTTAATTTCACCTTTCTTTGTGCCTATAAATACAGCTCTTCTTCTGGTTTGTGGCACACCAAAATATCTGGCGTCTAATATACCATAATTAACGGTATAACCCTGTTTGTGTGCTTCTTCCAAAATCAGTTTCAGAAAATAGCCATCTTCGGTTCCGAGTATGCTCGCAACGTTTTCGATAACAAAATACTTTGGATTAAAGAACTTTGTATATTTGAAGAATTCTTTAAATAAAAAGTTGCGTTCATCTTCTTTGCCAAGACATTTTCCTCGTGTTGAAAATCCCTGGCATGGTGGACCGCCAACAATGATATCAATATTTGTATCTATTTGTTTTGCGATATCTTTTATGTCTAACTTACAGATATCACCCACAAATACTTTTGCATCCGGATTGTTTTTAGCATATGAAGCGGCTATTGTTGGGTCCCATTCTAATCCAGCAACAATATTAAACCGACCAGTTTGTTCAAATCCGAGACTCAAACCACCAACGCCGCAGAATAATTCAAATAAATTAAGTTTCTTCATATATCCTTCCAATCAGAAAAACTATACAAGAAATTTATAAACAAAATCAAGGTGTTTTAGAACTTTTTATGTGGTTCATTTTTCCACAATGCTGCCATTTGGAATAATTTGCGCTGGATGCGGCGGAGCAACCATGCCTGCCGGCAGGTTAGGTTGCCGTTGTTAGTTCTGCGTATGGCGTTCTCTAATTCGTGCAGTGATCGACATGCCGCAAAGTAGAGCATAATAAAATCCGTCTTATTACTGGGCTCAATTTCCCGAAAATGTTTGTACTTCATCAACAATCCTTTTTAGGTTGTTGCATTCATCAATATCTTTCGCCGAAAGTCCAGTCATTTATTCGTTCTCTCGCAAATAAACATTTTTTGCACTGATATAACAAATGTATAACGGTGACAGACTTCCGGACGTTCCGTATGTCACCCATTTTTGGAAGTTATGAAAGCCTTGTAAATCTTGGTATAGCGGGTTTGCCAGTAATTTAAAAAAATCCCGTATAATAAATGTATAATTTTTTGATTATATTTGGCTGTATTCTGGTATTTTTAGGTCGTATTTTTTCTGAAAATGTAAAGTGGTTTTTGGGATAAAAAACGCCACAAACACGCGGGTTTGTGGCACTAGATCTTGGCTCGGGCAACTGGACTCGAACCAGTGACATACGGATTAACAGTCCGTTGTTCTACCGACTGAACTATGCCCGAATAACGCGACTTATAATAACCTTAAAATCCGCACAAGTCAAGGACTTTCTAAACATTTTGTAAATAAAAATTGTGTGTCCCAAAAATCCGCCTTTTGGGGCATTTTTTGTCTTGCATAACACTTGCATAACAAAATAAAAAAGCGGTAAAAAAATCTTTACTGTTTTTTCCGTTGTCCTGAGCAGTTGGTTACAAACATTGATAGATATTGATAAAACTTGATAAACATTGATAAATCGTGATAAACCGTGATAAACCATGATATTTCGTGATATTTCTGACGTGACTTTTTTGCGTTGTTTGCAAATATGAGAATGTATAAACGAAGGAGCAAACAATGCAAGATAAACTATTAAGCACCAAAGAACTTAGTGAATATCTGGGTATCGCAGTTTCAACTATAATTGAATACCGTATGAATAACAGCGGACCAATATATGCCAAATTGGGCCACTTGGTCCGGTATAAAAAATCAGATGTAGATGCATGGATAGAATCCAGAAAACACAAACGCCGTAAGTGATTGTTTTGTCTGGACTTGTGCCGTTTATACGGTATGTGTTGTGTAACAAATGTGTAACCAAAGGAGCAAATTATGCAAACAACATGGCAATGTGCGACCAGGGTATTCAGGGATACTTGGATTAAAACATTGACTGGTCCCTGCAATATGCAAATCAGTGACAGTACTATACCGGGATTGTACCTGCGGTATTATGCAAAAACAGGGAATATAAGTTTTTATCTGTCGTACAGAAACGGTGTGACACGTAAACAGCGGCAAATGTTAGTAGGGCGATATTGCGATTTCAAATTGTCTGAAATCAAAGAACGGGCGATGGAAATCCGTAAAACAATCGCCACTGGGCAAGACCCAATCGAAATACGGGAACAAAAACGCAAAGAACAACAGCGCGAACAAGAAAGGCGGCTAACACTAGAACAAATCTTTGCGGAATATATGGAAAAGTATTCGCGTGTTTACAAGAAACCAAGTACGCAATATTCTGATGGTAAAGAATACAAATCATACATCCAACCAAGATTTGGCAATATGTGCATCAAAGATATAGAAGAAAAAGATATCGTGGATGCATATACCGCCTGGGCAAAATCTACATCGTTTTCAACAGCCAATAAAGTGCTGTCATTATTTTCCAGTATGTGGGATTGGTGCGAAACATATAAATACGTGCCACGTGGCAGCAATCCATGCAGATATGTCAAAAAGGGTTCAAACGAAAAATTCAAAGCCGTTGTGCTGGATTTAGCGGGATATAAAAAACTGTTTAATGCGCTGGATATGGGGTTAGAACGCATAGATATGACACCGCGTATGTTCCGGGCATTAAAGATACTGGCACTGACTGGTTGTAGGTGTTCCGAGATAACCGATTTAGAAAGAACCGAAGTTGCGCTGGACGAGAAAATGATTCACTTGAAAGACAGCAAGACAGGGGCGCGTGATGTAAAGTTGTCCGATGTCGCAGTCGAAGAATTGCGCCAAGCGATGGAAGAATCTGCAAATATGGACAGTATATATGTATTTCCAGGTGTCCATGATAAAAACAAACCGATATCTAACGTCACAAAGCCGTTTCATTGGGCATTAAAACAAGCGGGACTGCCACATATGCGTATACATGATCTGCGCCATTCATTCATCACTATGGGGGCGAATTTGGGCGAAAATATGAATGCAATGAAAGATGCCGCGGGCCACACCAAATTGACCACTACGGAAATGTACACGCACGCTGCGGCGACAAACACATTCCGGGCGGTAAATCACATAGCGGACGTAATTTGTACCTAAGGAGAACCACAGAGGTATCCAACGGAGCACCGTTTGCCCCCCCCTTGGTGTGCCGCTGTGTATGCCAGCTTCCCCACCGACAAGCCGTTTATTTTTGTTTAGACTGAAACCATAACCAAATCAACCAAAGGAGCAAAAAATGGAAAATATTCTCTCAAAGAAATCAAGATTGACTGAACCAGAACTCAGTGAATACTGGGGTATAAAACGCAAAACACTGCAGAAATGGCGCTCATTAGGCGTTGGTCCAACCTATATCAAAATTGGTGCTCGGGTCATTTACCCACGTGAAGCGATTGTTTGTTTTGAACGCGAACGGCTGTTCCGTGGTTCCGGCACCCGTATAGACCCGTCAGAGGCGATAAACAAGCATTTGTTTGGGTATTAAAGGGGGGCAAATATGAAAATACTAATCGATCCGACCATGGCAATCCTTATCAAAGATATGCCAGAATCCGAATGTGCCGAACTGTTGCACTGTATATTCGAATATCCAAAAAGGGACAGCGATTTGATTGTATGGAAATACATGAAGACACAAATAGATCGCGATGCCCAAAAATACCGCGAAAAATGCGAACGGTTGGCAGCAGTGCGACCACGTTCACAGAAATCAGTCCTGAAATCAGAACAGAAATCAACGGTAATAGAAAGTAGTAAAGATAATCATAATGAAAAACATAATGTTATTGCAAAAGATATAGTAAGTAGTAATGCCGAAAATATTGTTGAAAACCCTGTTGAAAACTTTGATTCAGATGTTGATATCTTTCGCGTCAATGATTCCTTTAGTTTTGAAATCTTGGGGAACGTGTATCCAGAATTCAAAAAATATACCAGTTTTTTCTCACCAGAAGTAGTTGAACGGGCTGAACGAACTTTGCGACAAAAACGTAAAGGACAGCATTTAAGTATGAAACAGATTATTATGTGGCTGGAACAAGAAAACACATTTTATCAACAAAACCACAGGAGTGAATGATGAACCAAGAAGAACAGAAGTGGACAATTGATAAAGTAAAGTACTGGTTTTCGATTACTACATTGGTGGACCGTGCGCTGGTATCGCGATTTCCACGCGTGGACGGCTGGGACGAGTGGGTTATAATCAAGAAATGGTATGATTTGTCATGGGACGATCATTTCGAAGACTTTAAAACGCAAATGCGCCCCACAGGTGAGCAAATAGACATCTGGCGGCGTGTCACCCAGCAATGGTTCCAAACAATCGACAGTGACACGAATAAACGCATAATTTGGATGCGGGCTTGTAATATGAGTTTTCCGAAAATAGGGCACCAATTTGGATTGACCAGACAAAACATTATCGCACGATATGAAACTGCGCTGGAACGACTTTGCGAACGTTTGAACAAGATGCCAAATATCACACAAGAATCAGATTGATTTCAAACAGATTTCTGATGGGGTTGTAAAAAATAATAAAGGTACTGTCACGAACATTTTCTATTGAGGGTAACGGCGAGCACCCCACCTCGCTACACACAGAACTCAAAAAAAGGTCCGCAGTTCGCACTTTTGTAAATTATATCGTAAAATCAAAGTGTTGTGTGCGGCACAGGTGCGAACACCTAACCACACAGAAATCAATCAGTAATCTCGCAGTATTCAACCTGAAATCTGCCTGAAATCAGAACCCCAAAAATCCCCCTCACAAAACCCAATCCGTTTATACTTTCCGCGACAATAGCAATAAAACATTACCTTTACAAAACTATAAAATTTATGCATATATAGTAAGACCAAGAGGTAACATTTATGAATAATTTTGATTTTGTTGAAGATGTATTAAAAAAAGCGAAATCCTCATACGACATTTCGGAGGATAAACAATTACAGCAAGCAAATATAGCCGCACTGAATAGCGGGGATTTAGCCTGGATTGATAAACAACGTCAAATAAGTATAAACAAATATAGAGAACAAATAAACTTTCTATCTAAAATTACAAATGTTGGAATTTTTCAAAAGACGGATGCAATGCCTGAAAATGTGTTAGGTAATTTGGATTACATAACCAGAATGATACCTACGTATGTAATTTGCAGGGAATTACAAGGCGAAGCTAGAGATCATGTTTTGAAAATAGTATTTCCTAATCTGAATACAACACCAAACAAGTAGAACAAACTATGCAGAAAGATTTTCCATTACCACATCCTTTGAAAAACGACGATATAGATACCTTGATGAAAAAATTAAGGATGATGGTTCGTACTATGGAGCAATTTAAAACACAAGCAACAAGAGATAAAGGCTTGATGGCTATTCATAGTTTGACTGCCGCGATTGTTTCATTGGCGGCAGAGGTTTATGATGCGTTGTTAAACGATAGGGTTTTTGTGGCGTGTTCTCTTGCTTGTCAAATTATAGAAGGCGAAATACAGTTATTGTGGCTCAATAAGCATTTTGATACAAATGGTGCAGATTATATAGATTTTGGTTATGTTGAACAGATAGATATGTTGCGGGTACATCCGGAACGAAAAGATAGGGTTTTGGAAATGATAAAACAAAACCATTGTGAACGTTTTTTGCGGAAAAATATAAAAGATCCTGACTTGTTAGATAGAAATAGTTATAACAAAAAATGGTATGGCAATACAATTCAAAACATATCCGGCGATTATTTTGATGATGTTTTGGATCAAATTAAAGATGTTCCAGCATTAGCAAAATATTATAATAACACAGACGTAAATTATGAAAATTACCAGTTGTTTTGTGGATTCAAACATTTTGCCACTTACTGTGTTAGAAAATGTTTTGCAACAAGCCAATCTTTTGCAGAAGACACACCAGAAGATACAAGGTGGGTTACTCTGGTCACCGTTTTAATGGCATTACTTGGAGTCTGCCAAGTGTTAGAACAACATGGTGATCATATTTTGAATTCAAAACCGCTTGCCACGGAAGGTTTGACACCAGCATCGGCTAAATAAAAATATAGTTTTTTAGAGTATTTTTGATACGTACTTTGCTATTGGGGCAAAATTGTCGTCATCTACAGGAATTGGAGAATTATCTGGATCGGAAACGTTATCAGATAACAATAAACCAAAATTGTTTACGTTTACAAATCGTTTTATTTTTGCTCCGTTGTCAATTCTGGCTAATATAATCTGATTGTTTGAAGGTGTTTCTCCTAGTTGAAATTTTTTGAATAATAATAATTCGCCATCTTGAAAAGTTGGTGTCATAGAATTACCTGCAACTTCAACTAGAATAAGGTCTTCTGGTTTATATCGGTTTTTGTTTAATTTTACGGTGCTTGTATCAATAGTGTCAGGGATAACTTTTTCTGCCGCGCCAGCACGTGCGATTATTCTAGGTAACACAATTGTATCTAATGAATCGATATTTAACGAATCGCCTTGCCCAAAGTCAATATTCGTAATTTTATATTTTTTATCGTTTTTTATTAAGAGTCCATCACGTACCATATTGTTTAAGTGATGCAATATCAAGGGTTTGCTCAACGTTTGTTCGTCAAAACTGTCTATGTATATCTTTTCATAAATTTCAGATAAAGAAAGTTCTTTCCCGTCGCGCAAAACAGCCAAAATTTGGTCTTTTTTCATGTTAATCATTCCCTTTGTTATGCATTATACCATAAAACAATCTGAATAAAAAGCAAATATTTTTTATTAAATAAAAATATTTAACAATTTAATTGTCGGTTTAATTTTTTTATTGCAATTGTATGCGGCTTCTGTTATACTATTCCTGGCGTTTGGGGCGTTTGATTCTGGTCGCTGTCAAGGCTCTGCGTCCCAAATAATTTACTGTGCCTTGCACATAAGATCAGATGTGTGCAATACAAAAGGAAAGGAGGCGCAAATGGCAAACTGCAGACGAACGTCAGCAAAAGTAGCTAGCGTAGCTTCTCGTGCCTTGCGTAGTAACGCGACTTCTGTTACTACCAAGAAACTTGCTGGTACCGCGATGTCGCAACGGGCTGGTTGTAAGCATTGTGGTAAGCACTAAAAGAAACGGACTGGATAAAATACAGTCCAGTCCTTTCCTAAAAACGTATGACAATTATAACATAAAAAAAATAAAAAATAAAGGACAAAAAATGTCTAAATTAGATGATGTTTGGGAAAAAGGTTCTGCAGTACGTGGTAAGAATCCAGATACTTGGCGTACGGATTCTGAGGGCAATCTTATACGTCGTGGTTCGTACGGAACTTGTGGCGAATATGGTTGGCACGTGGACCATATACACCCAAAGGCACTGGGCGGTTCGGATAATATCCGGAATTTGCAGCCACTGCATTGGGAAGAGAACCTTGAAAAAGGTAAAAAATATCCTTATTAAAAAAACGTGGTCGTTTGACCACGTTTTTACATCATCTCATAATCTTCGTGTGATAGGACGGTGTCGAATAAGCCAACGCCTTCGCCTTCGTGTTTATTGATGCCGGAATATTCCAAACTTGCGTCTTCATAGCGTTTGAATTTGTATACAGCATCGTTCATCAAGGCGTCGTTAAACACCCCAAGGCTTACCAACAATTCAAAGTCTTTCACATCTAAACCGGTGACCTTTTTGAATAATCCCGGTTCCAATTGCGTGATAACATCTTTCAATGTTCTTTCACGATAATCAGTCAGATACATAAAGATTGGCACGCGGGTCGCAAACTTTATCAATTTTTCTTGAATCTGTTTGCGTTTAGATTTGAATTCCTTTTCCTCTTCGGACAATTCTTTCTTTTCTTTTTCGGTTAGCTTACGTTCATTGGCCTTTTGTTTCTTTTCTTTGATTGCGTTGGATTTGTTGATAATGGTTTCAATATCTTGATTCAGGCTGCGGAAACCCTCGATGCTCATCAGGGCTTTCATTGCCTTTTCATTAGACATCAAACGCATCAGGGTGGCGTTATCCACATTGACCAATAATGCACTTTCCCAACGGCGTGCCAACAATGTTGCGCTGGTGCCACTCATTGCCATATCCAGTATTTCACCGGCATTTACCTGACGCATAGCACTGCCATCATATGCCAATACCGGTAAGAAGTTGATAAATTCGGCAACTTTCTTTTCAGGATCGCTTTCTTCAACATTCAAACGGCAACTATAATCCGTTATTTGTCGCAACGCACGATCTGGCGCAAAGTCAAATATATAGCATTCTTCCTTCATAATTTGGGTTGCATTTGGATGTTCGCCATCTGGGTTTTTGATAACCCATGGTGTTTGCACACGAAAAGCGGCCTGAAAATACGTTTCTGGGGTCTTTAAGTTCCTTAACATAAAGATGCCCGACCAAGGTTTAACAGACACGCCAGTGGTCAATTTTCCGCACGATAAAGTGATGGTTTTGGTTTCCAATGGGTTGTCCATCGTTTCAAACACCGGCAATAAAGCCTTTTCGCCGATACCGGCCTCAGTTCCGGCGGCAATGATTATCTTATAGTCATGATAAAACACATTTTGACGGCGTTTCAGCAGGTTTGCCATGGCATAACATGCCGCGACAGATGGCAAGAACCAGAATGTGTGTGACAATATGCCCAATAAACGAGTGTCGGCAAAAGGCATAGGTGGTTTCTTGGCACCCATTTTCAAATTATCAACTGTCGTTTCCATCAAATTGCCACGAATAAGATCCAACCATTTTTGCACTTCGTTTTCATATTTGAATTTGGCGTTTTTACCTTCACCTTCGGCTTCAAAGAACGTATTCAGGTCAAATTCATCAAATTCGCCACCCAGTGCAACATTACGGATAGATTCCGGCAACTGATAGGTCATCATAACCATACGCGGTAAAGCGGCATAAGGGTTTGTTTCCGGATCGGGCCATTCTTCTTTGGCGCGTTGTTCATCAGAATAAGTCCAGTTGTAAATCTGTTCTTCAATGAATTCCCCACTGTTTATCGCACGGAAAGGCGTACCGGACAAATACAGATAATGCGATGTTGTGATTGGCATATTTGATTCATCAAAATAATCAATCGCTTCACCATTTGCGGCTTTCTGTTCTGCCTTGGATTCATTCTCAAACAAATCTTTCGCGTTTTCGCGCCACGCACCATAATGGTATTCATCAAATATAACGCAATCCCAGTTCGTCCCGTGAACCCATTCATTTTGCGCCTTGATACCACCGGCTTCGTTTTTGCCCAGATAATCTTGGAACGAGCCAAAACAAACAATAGGACGATTCAAATCCAAATGTTTCACAGCTTCCATAAACTGCTCGGCGGATTTATCTTTCTTGGAAACAAATTGCCAACCTTCAAAATCTTTGTGTGTATTCAGGTCAGATTCCCACGCCTGCTGGACAGCCGGTTTGAAAGTCAAAACCAAAATCTTGGACCAACCCATGCGTTTGGCCAGTTGGTATGCCGTGAAAGTTTTTCCAAAACGCATCTTGGCATTCCACAAAAAGTGAGATGTTTTGCCAGGATTTTCTTTTGCCCATGCTTTGAAATATGCGATGGTTTTATCAACCGCTTCCTGTTGTTCCGGTCGCATACCAAAATCTTCGGTGCGCTGGACCTCTAAGGAATCGCCATGTCGCAAAGCAACGATTGCCGCCATAACATCGGCTTCGGAACATTTAAACCATTCGGTCAATTTATTATCTTTGTCGTGTAATTGAATAAAGCCATGATTGCGTAACAAACGATGGACGTCTTTGTCGGTAAACACAGACCCATCTTCACGAATGGCTGGTTCATCAATTACAATCTTGTATGGTTTTTCACCGGGTTTCAGTATTGGATATTGTTCGGCAACACGATCAATCGCGTTTTTGGTGGTATAACCAACCTTTAACATACCCGCATATTGCGGATTGTTATCGCAATAAGCATAGATTGTTGGATTCAAATTCGGCCGTGCCGGAAATAATACTTTCTTCGCCATGACTTACTCCATCGGCTTTACCATAGATTCAATAAACTCAATTTCAGCTTTAGTGAGTTTGTATTTCTTATATAATTTTTCATCGGTCCATTCTTCGTTGAAATCTTGCATTGGAACAAATTGGTATACTTTCTTTGTAGCATTTTGTGTATTCTTGATCAATAAAACCAAAAAGCGGAAAAATTTAGTTTTAATGTATTTGATAACATTCTGCGCTATTTGTTCTGTCTCGAATGGACCTATAGCTAAATATGTTTCCGTGCAACAAGTGTTTTTTAAACCGATAAAAGGTTTATTGATAATTTGGTGTGGAAAATCTCCCATACCGTATGCAAAAGAAATATATACCTTAAATTCGTCAATAAGGTTTTGGTTTGCTTCTATTTGTGATTTTTTTATCCATCCTTCAGTTTTGTTAGCATATATTTTTACTGCTCCACCAAAATATTTATCTGAAAAATTTCTATAATCAGAAGCTAACCCAAACGGTTTTCTGGAACTTATGATATCAGCAAAAGAATTTTCTTTCAGTGCTTTCACTTTGCGATATATACTAACAGCTTTGTTGTATCGTATAAAAACATCACAACCGTTTTCTAATAAAGGTCTTACACTAGAATTTTCTTCTTGGTGATTTATAGTTGTTATTTCGCAGTCTCCAGGGTTGTCTTTGTCCCACAAAAAATAACAAACGCCGCCCTGTATATCTACACCAGTAAAACAATCTGTTGATAGCGGAAAATCAACAATCTTTCTAAGTCTTGTATCATGTAACATTTCATCACGAAAGTCATCTAGTCCTTTGCCACCACTAAACCAACGGCTTGGTATGATCATTGTTAAATAACGTGGTGTCATTTTTTTTGCTTGTTTTATAAACAAATGATATAAAGGTATAGCACTTGATCCTCCGCCGCCAGCACCATCGCTTAATTGATATGGCGGATTTCCGATTATTACATCAAACTTCATTTTAAATACCTCATCTACGTGGATAAATTGATATGCGTGGGTTTCCAATGCTTCGTCACGGTCATACTCTGCCTGAGATGCACCACAGAATTTACATTTGCCATTTTCCCAAGTATGTTCTGTGCGATTAAAAACGATATTTCCACTTTCGTTTTTAAATTCGTCACAGATTGAATATTTTCCGTTGGCGTATTTAGAACAGTAAACAGAACGTCGTGACAACATTGATGTCAGTTCGGTAATCGCGATACCAAATAACTGCTTTGAATAAATGTGATTCAGTCGTTCCTGTAAATCCGGAATCTTTTCTGCCAATCCGTCAATCAGTCGTTTTGCAATTTCACGCAAAAAGACACCACTTTTGCAACACGGATCAAGGAACTTTGCATCTGGGTTTGACCATAATTCCGCCGGCAACATATCCAGCATTTGGTTGGCAATGGTTGGTGGTGTAAAGACTTCATCATTGCTAAGGTTGGCCAAACAACTTAATACATCAGGATTATATTTATTCTGCATCTTTCAGCCTTTTGTAATCAGTTATTGGAAATTCGCGTACGGGAACGGGCGACCACACAGATTCACCGGTATCAGATGTGTTAAATTGCCCATTGAATTCAGAATCAACCAGGTTGGAAAAATAATAGTCGCGGCGTTTGAATTTATTGCCCATGACTAACGACCATTCAGAAAAAACAATTGGTTTATCACTGCCGTCTGCGTATTTAAGGGTTAATGCATCGCCCAAGACAATGTTTTTACTTAAAATGAAACGGATTGTTTCGACAAAGTCTGTTGGAATGCAATCGCATTTGCATTTACATGCGTTGGCATAATTTTCAATGCATATTCCCAACAATAAAGCACGACAGTCGGCAACGTTGTCCGGTAACAGATCGATTCCATAAATGCTGGCCACCGCTAATATGGCATAGCGTTCATAATCGGTTGAATTACGGCGATAACGTTCGGAAACAATTGCCAGTTTGCGACGTAGTATTTCGGTCAGAAACGCCCCTTTGCCACATGCGGGTTCTAAAAAGCGGCTATCTATGCGCTGGGTTTCCTGTTTGACCAGATCAAGCATGGCATTAACCTCACGCGGGGCGGTAAAAACCTCACCGTGATCTGCTACGCGTTGTTTGGAAACAGTCTGTTTGGTTGAATCGCAATCCTTTTTGCCCGAATGAAACATTTATAGGAAGGATTGGCTGTTATAGGAATTTGTCTTTTGAAAACAGTTGATTTTGGGGCTTTTTTATTTTACAATTTTGGAACAATAAAGGGTTCCCTTTTGTGATTCAAGAAATCGCGAAATTGTCGGTGGACTGACCCGAATAGTTCTGGCAATTTTGCGTTTAGATACTCCAGCCGAATACATATTCAGTATTAAATCTTCGTGGCCGTCAATAATATGACATGTGTTCTTTTGGCCGCATGGACGTCCCAATTTAATGCCCTGAATTCGTAATTTGGCCATTGCTTCTTTGGTGCGCTGGGCAATAAGGTTGCGTTCAATTTCGGCAGACAACCCAAATGCAAACGCCAAAACCTTTGATTGAATTGTGTCACCCAATTCGTAGCCGTCTTTGACAGTATAAAGCCTTGCACCGATTTTCATACAATGTTCCAGTATTCGCATAATCATGAACATTTTTCGCCCTAGACGCGAAAGTTCACTACAAATTATAACATCCCCAGGATTTAATTTGCGTAACATACCGCCCAATGCACGCTGTTCTGGTTCTTTGGTGCCGGAAATGCCCGCATCTTCGATGTATTTATCAATGCACAGCCCCAATGCGCTGGCTTTGGATTCAATGCCCAGTTTTTGATTTTCACAGTCTTGTTTGTCGGTAGAAACCCGAATATAACCATATATCACAATAAACTCCTTTGGTTCGTTGTTCTATATGCCGTAGATTTCGTTTTATTCAAGTAAATAACACACGTTATAATTTTTCAGAAAAAAGGACTATAAAAACCGGTTATGCTTGATATTTTAGTCTTTTTTGCTACCATAATATGGTTATAAAATAAGAGGAAAATAATGCCTGATTCTAATAATTCTTTTTCGCGTGGTTCAGAATGGAGAAAATGCGACTTACATATACATACTCCCGCGTCAAGTGGAGCTTATGGAGATGCTAAAAATAAACAAATATGGGATTCTTTCATAGAAGATTTAGAAAATTGTTATGAACCTGGTTCTATTCTGGGAATTTGTGATTATAATACATTTGATGGTTATATGAAAATAAAAAGGGATTATCCGGAATTCTCAAAAAAATATACATTGTTGCCAGTGATAGAATTACGTACAGATGACTATGTTGGAAAAGTTGGGAGTTTAAAAATAAATTTACATGTAATTTTTTCCGATGGTATAAGCAATGATGATCTCAACACTTTTTTGGATGCTCCATTAACAAAAGATAAAATTAAGATAAAAGATATTACAGATAGGGATACTAAGCCTATATGCATAGAAACGTTATTTAATTTCTTTAAAGAACATGTGCAATATTACAAAGATAAGTATCTGCTTATGTTGGGAAAAAACGAAACAGAAGAAATAGATGTTGGTATACGAGGTTTATATATGCAAAATGTACATTTTATGTGTAGTGCCTCTGAAACTTTGGAATCAGCAAAAAAGAGTAAAGAAAATACGGATTTGTATTATGGGAAACAGGGTATAAAATACTTGCATTGTAGCGACGCGCACAATTATAGCAATATTACAACTGAGAACACTAGAAAAATTGGTCATTGTTTTACGTGGATTAAAGGTAAGAATTGTTTTGAAACTTTAAGGCAGGCTTATTTTTCATATGATTCAAGAATACGGCTATCGAAAGATAAACCTGCTACAGCTTTGTCTTACTTTTCTTGTGTAAGTATTGATATGCCGGAAAATTCAAAGATAGATTTAGAACCCCATTGTTTTGCTGGGCAGCATGTTAAATTACCTCTGAATCCTGGATTAAATTGTTTAATTGGAGGGAGAGGAACGGGGAAAAGTTTATTGTTATCAATGGTTAGTCACAAGAATAATAATTTATACGGTATGTTGGATGTCTTAAGAAAGATTACACCTGTCGACTGGAAAGATTATATCCGGGTTGACGATATCCCATTTGAATATTTTGGCCAAGGATCTATTGAGGAATTATATAAAGATAAAGAAAATTTTAATGCTACAGTTATGGATAGATTGCAACGATACTGGGAAAACCGCACTTATAATACTCATGAGCCTGCAGTACAAGGTATAAATGTTGTTGATACAGAAAATTGTAAAATTTCATATCAGGAGGAAATTAACGAAGAAAAAGCCCCTTTACAAAAATTACTTGATGAAATAAATAAGAATATTCAAACTCTTACAGTTTGTGTACAAAACGATATTCAAGTAAAAAAATTAGAAACAGAACTTTCAAATAAGAAAAAGATAATTGATGCTTTTGATGACGATAATTATAAAAAAATGCGAGAGGATTTAAATAACATAAACAGGAAAGTTCGATTCATAGATGATAGCAAAGAAAAATTAGAATCCTTGCTAACAGCATTAGGTGGAGTATTTGATTCTCAACAACTCATTATGCTAGACGAGACAAATTCAGATGTGTCTCGTTATGCAGAACAATATAACAATATCATAAAATTATGGTATAAACTTGAAAGTCGGTTGAACAAAGATAAAGATGTTGAGTTTGAGATTTTAGACAAACAATTCAGAACAGAGCTAATAAGTTGCAAAGAAAAACTTGGTAAATATTTTAAAGATAAAGGTTTAGATGATGTTAGTGTCGCGGATGCCACCAAAGCGCACACAGAATTTGTAGCACTGCAAGAGCAAATTAACGAACTCAATAAATTTAATACAGATAGTATAATAGGTTTTAATGATATAACAAAAAGTGTAGAGGCGGCAGGTTTAAGATATGAGAAAAAACTTAAAGAAATCATAAATAGAACTAATGAAGAACTATCAAATGATACAAATAATGAAAAGAAATTACTTTCTTTTGATATAGTTTATGATAAAGAAAAAGCATTAGCAGAATTTTGCAAATTTCTTAAAAATTCCATGAATATAAATCCGGACGAATTTCATTCTTTAATAAAAAGAAACAAACAGGAAATAGACTTGTTTAGTCGACAAATGAAAGAATTTTGTGAAAATAATAATGATTTATCCACTGCACGTAAAATATTAGATTTTTTTAATTGCAACGACAAAAATATGCAAATATATGATTTACATGTTTTATTGAGCAAAAACAATTGGATAGAGTACGCAAAGTTTTTACTTAAATACAAAGGTAAAGATTTGAATGAATTGTCGTTTGGTCAAAGGGCAACAGCAGTGGTCATTATGTTATTGTTATTTGATAATAAACCAATAATAATTGATGAACCAGAAACACATTTAGATCAACGTTTTATTGCTAATGAATTGGTGGATATTATAAAGCAAGTAAAACAAAACAGACAGATTATCTTTGCTACTCATAATGCTAATATTGTTGTTGGTGCAGATGCAGAGCAAATATATGTATTAAAGACAGATGAGAGCACAAAGTTGACAGGCTTTGAACAAATGAGCATAGAAGATGTTTATGAACAAAATAAACAAGCAGAATTGATGTGTCTTGAGGGTTCAAAAGAAGCATTTCAAAACAGAGAAAAGAAATATTCTTTATAATCACGTTAATATAGGACGAGTTAATTTGTTTTTTAGACAAATACAATGCCGAACCATTTGCGTAAAAGGCTTAGATGAGCGTGGTATGTTGTTGCGCTGGCTTGTTCTCGCTTGAATTCGGCGATTTCTTCGGTCGACAGGCCAAGTTCCCGCATAAGTCGATTAGCCAGTCCCATAAGGTAGAAAACGTTCCCTTGGGGACTTTTCAGGTCAATAACGATGCCGGTTGGATACTTTGCGTTGAGTATAGTGGGCATATCTTTGCGCTGGGTGGCTTTAAGGCGGGCGACCATTTGCACAAACTTGTTTTGAATACGGCGAAGTAACCATGCCTGACGACAGGTCAATTTGCCACCGTTTGTTCGGCGAATTGCAGCCTGTAGTTCACGTAAAGACCGACATGCAGCAAAGTATAGCATCACAAAATCTGTGCGATGGTTGGGGCAAATATCGTCAAAATGCGTATATTTCATAGACAATCCTTTTTAAGGTTGTCGTATTTGGCATAATGTTTCGGCACTTGTCCAGTTATTTCTTTTTACTGGCTATTTTGGGTTGTGTTGGCTATAATTTTGGCAAAGGAAAAAAGAAATGGCACAATCAACCAGCATAAAATTATTTGAAGACAAAAACATCCGGACACTTTGGGATGAAAACCAAGAACAATGGTATTTTTCGGTTGTGGATGTTATCGCTGTTTTGACAGATAGTACTAACCCTAGGCATTATTGGAACGTGCTGAAAGGCAGATTAAAAGAAGAAGGTAACCAGTCGGTCACAAATTGTGACCAACTGAAATTTCAAGCGGCAGACGGTAAATACTACCTGCAAGATGCGGCAACGGCGGAACAGTTATTGCGCCTTGTTCAATCAATTCCAAGTAAGAAAGCAGAACCTTTTAAGTTATGGCTGGCGCGTGTCGGTTCTGAAAGATTGGACGAAATTGCAGACCCAGAATTGGCTATCAATCGTGCGCTGGAAACTTATGCGCGCAAAGGATATTCGTTGGATTGGATAAACCAACGGCTAAAGACCATTGAAGTCCGCAAACTGATGACCGATGAATGGGACAAAGGCGGTATCAAGAAAGGTCTGGAATACGCTATTTTGACGGACGAGATTTATAAGGGTTGGGCAGGCATGAACAGTCGTGAATATAAAAAGTTAAAAGGTTTGCACAAAGAAAACCTGCGCGACAATATGAGTAACTTGGAACTGGTACTAAATATGTTGGCGGAGGCAACGACCACAGAAATTGCGAAAAAAGAAAAACCACGGGGATTATCTGCGAACATTCGTGTTGCACGCGAGGGTGCAAGTGTTGCCGGTGATGCACGCAAGAAAATTGAATCCAAGACTGGTAAACCAGTTTTGACCGGTCGTAATGCGAAAAGCTTAAAAAAGATAACAAAATAATAAACTTTATATCTTTCTTTTAGACTGGATGTTTTTGGTTGTTATGGTTGTATTTGCTTAACAAAGAGGTAAATATGACAAAAACAAAATCAATCAAACAACGGGAAATAGAATTAAACGAGAGAGAAAAACGAATTGCCCTGATGGAACAAACGTTGTGTCAGCAACAGCAAATGTTAATCCAAATGATGCGGCAGATGACCAAGCAACAATCTGCAAAGCGTAAATATTCGCCAACCATAGAGCAGGTTTTAGAACGTTTTGTTACCAAGAAAGGTAAAGATAGCGAAGAAACACACCGTAAATATAGTGCTTGTGTGCGTTATATAAATACAGTTGGATTAAGTATAAAAGACAAGTATGCCCAGCTTCATAATGAACAAACACTGTTAAAAATAGTTGCCAATATTGCCGATAGAACAGATATCAAAGGTGATCAAAAAGTTCGTCATGTGCGCTGGATTAACGAATTGGTAAAGTTTGCGGTATTTGCGTATCCGGACAGTTATAAGACCGATGTGCTGGTCAGTCAGCCGCAAATCAGACGAACGCCTAAAAGTGCAAAACGGCCACATACACCGTATTCAGAATCCCAGTTAAAACGAATGTTTGACCCAAACAGGCGGTTCTTTCGTAAATATCCAGAAATGTTCTGGGGGTGTATGATTGCATTGTTCACAGGTTCACGCAAAAATGCGGTGTTTACACTGCAATATAAAGACATTATGCAAAGGGACGGCATTTGGTGTATCAATTTTATCGAAGATTGTCCGGGAATTAAGCGACTGAAAACCGAAGATTCCCAGCGTGTTGTGCCAATCCATTCAACGCTAATCAAAATGGGGTTCTTGGACTATGTTCATCGAAAGTCGCGCGTCAATCCAGAAGATTTTATATTCAAAAAGACGTGTCTTACATCCACGGGGAATTTGAGCGCACATATGACACGAAAGTTCTTTTGGTTCCTGGAAGATATAGGTGTTAGGGACGAAAGTACAGGGCATTATGATTTCCATTCGTTTCGCAAAAATGCAAATATCACGATGGAAAAGTGTGGAATAATACGGTCTTATATAGATAAAATTATCGGTTGGCAAAGTAGGGGCAGTGAGGGTGAACGTTCTTATTCCAACTATACGATTAAGCAATTATCGGAACAGTTAGAATTATTGCATTATGACTGCCTTAAAAACGAATTCAAGGAATGGAAGAAAATAATGACGAAAAAGTAGGCTAAAAACTGGCGCGGGCGGATGGGCGTGTGATTTTTATTTAATGCGTTTGATTTCTATGCCAACGACTTGTTCGCGGACTAATTCTTCGCGGGATACAAACTTAGTAATTGTATCCATAAGTTCGTTTATATCTTTAAACCCCGAACGTTTTATATCTATTTTTTTGAACAAAGATTCAAAGTCCGGTGCAACATGCATATTTAATATTTCACAGATAATAGATTGGTCTGGATTTTCTGCATCATAAAGCAAGAATTTATCGCCAATTTTGACTTTTTTACGTTTTTCATCGTATGCACGCAATTCAATATCTTTTGCTCCTGATTTTATCAATTCAAAATACTTATTCCGAACACTCATCGTGAACTGACAGGGAATATCAGGTATGGGGTTTTGATTCTGTGTCATTGTTTTATAATTGTTCTGCGTATTTTGCGATTTCATTCTTTAAACTGGGGTCTGCGGACATATCTGCAAATTCAGACGGATATATCCATTTATAATCTGTGTGTTCGTTCGACAACTTCACTTCTCCCCCCAAATATTTC
>ODAI010540375.1_pt1 | contig 24479 bp, 17 predicted proteins | sample 1539321 | NCBI WGS metagenome assembly ODAI01 (sample SAMN02144231, study PRJEB22623) | gut metagenome | biome: sheep rumen | host: Ovis aries | place: New Zealand
CAGAGCAAGGAAAGCAGCGTGTCCGATGAATCGAAAACCAATGCAGCCGTGAAGCGGCGTGACACAGACGAACACAAGGAATCGACACCCGTTGCCGACCCGTTCCGATGGCGTTACATCGCATTCATCGTTGCGGTCATCGTTGCCGCCGTCTTGCTTCTATACTTGAAAAGACAACCGTTCGTGCGCGTCATCCGCAATTTCATCACCCAGATTCGCAGGTTTCTGAAATAAAATGCGTACCTTTGCACCGTCATTGTTGCGAAACGGGGAGTTGCACCCCGAACGATGATGGTTGGCCGGGGAGTTGCACCCCGGCCTTTTCCGTGCGCTGAAAATTCAGCCGACCCCGCTTTTGGACGGTTGAAGCCCCGGAAATCCAAAACTTTTGGATTTTTGTGTACGTTTTCATCCAAAAGAATAGAAAACGGAATGAAAAACGTCTAAAAGTGCGCATAAAAAACGCCCGGAAATGTGTTAAATCCGGGCGTTTTGTGTACAAATTCGTGTACGTTGTTTGTAAGTGCTTGTAAATCAAGCGATATTGCGGAGAGAGAGGGATTCGAACCCCCGGTGCCTCTCAGCACGGCGGTTTTCAAGACCGCTGTAATCGACCACTCTACCATCTCTCCTTAACCGGTACTCCGATTAGCTTTTTCAGTAAAGCGAGTGCAAAGATAGGACATTTTTTTTATTTCTCCAAATTTTACATCAGATTTTTGTACTTTTAATTCAAAATAAGCTCACTTTTCATCATAAATTCATCATAAATCGGTATTTCTACCCATTACAACGCCCTGCTTCAGGTACTCGTATATACCTAATAATCATTAAATAGTTATAATGATGCTTGATTTTTCAAGTTTATTGCTTAATTTTGCAACGCACTTCTCTGATTTGCCTATCCGGGACTTTATTTTTAAAGGTCAAAAGGCGGCGGATGCAAGGGATTTTTAATTTAAGAACAAAATGATGGAGAATTACAGAAGACAACAGGGCGATGCCCCAAGAAGCGACAAGATGTTGAAAGTCAGAAACATACTCAACCTGATTTTTATGCTTTGCGTGGTTATCGGCATCATTATTTACTTTAATTCCGGACAGACGAAAAGCGCTTACTTCTTTTTTGCAGCCATTGCCGTCAAGATGATTGAAATCACCATACGCTTGATCAAACGATGAAGAAGACGCTTGCCACGATATGCTTGCTGTATTGTTGTACGGCAGCGATTTTCGCCCAGGACATCAACTTGATGGACGAGAGCGGCGCCATCAGGTCGGCGCATGACATGCAGGCGCAAAGAGACAGCCTGGAAAACGGGAAGAAGAGGATTCCGCGCGGCCTGAGCGTCTGGACGATTGACAGGCAATTTGGCGACATCATCCCCGCCGAGCCCGACACACTCCAACACATGTTCATGAATACGGTTTTCACCTCTGGACTTTACGGAGAGTATAATACGACCGGGAACCTGGGCGCGCCCCGCCTGAACCGGATTTTTATTGACCGCAACGACGAGGGTGAGTTTATTTTCACCCATCCCTACGACTATTTCCTCACTTCACCGAGCGATTTCCTGTTCACAAACACCCTGTCGCCCATCACGAACCTTACATTCAACAGCTGTGGCAACAGGAGCAACGGCGAGGACCATTTGAAGGCGCTTTTTGCCGTTAACATCGGAAAGGAAATCGGCTTAGGATTCAAGTCCGACTACATTTACGGACGTGGGTATTATCAGGGCCAAAATACGTCCCACTTCAATTTCACCATCTATGGCTCCTACCTTGGAGAAAAGTACCAAGCCCATTTTCTAGCATCCACCAATCATCAAAAAGTAGCCGAAAATGGTGGTATCACCGACGACAGGCTCATCACAAATAGTGAAATTTTCAATGAGCGGTATAGGGAAAACGAAATCCCAACGATTCTTTCGAGGAACTGGAACAGGAATGACAACCGGCATGTCCTTTTCACCCACAGATACAGCCTCGGGTTCAACCGGAAAGTCCCCATGAGCCAGGACGAGATCAAAGCCCGGCAATTTGCCATCGAGTCGAAGGCCCGACAAGAAGAAAATCGGAAAAAGGAGGAAGCGCGAAAAAAGATGAGCCAAAGCGGACAAACTTTTGACGAGGAGGAGTATAACCGCCAACAAGCCATCAGTGGCCGCCCCGACGACGCACGGATTGTAGAAGAGGCACCAGTTGACACGACGGCGACCGTTGCTCAGCGCATTCAAGTCGACAGCCAACAAATGGCAGACAGCCTGACCATGGCGGCGGGTCAACAAAAACTCCAACAGGAAGAGTGGATGAAAAACGAATACGTTCCCGTGACAAGTTTCATCCACACGCTGGACTTCAGCCATTATCGCCGCATTTACGTCGGCTACGAGAGCCCTGAAAATTATTATGCCAACCAATATTATCTATTTGGCAATGACTCCATCAACGACCAGACCAAGCATTATTCCTTGAAGAACACGTTTGCCATCGCCTTGCTAGAAGGCTTCAACAAGTGGGCGAAAGCTGGCTTAAGGGTCTTTGCCACGCATGAATTCCGCCATTTCCTCTTGCCGGAGATGCCCCAAGGCTTTGTCTCCTACAATGAACATGCCTTCAATTTAGGCGGAGAATTGAGCAAAAGCCAGGGGAAGTTCCTCAACTACAGCATTTTAGGAGACTTTGGCGTCTGGGGAGCCGATGCCGGGCAGATTTCACTTGAAGCCAATGCCGATTTATCTTTCAAACTTTTGGGCGACACTGTCACACTGGCCGCACAGGCCGCATTCCATCGACAGGCGCCACTGTTCTTCCACAGTCATTACCATTCAAAACACATTTGGTGGGACAACGACGAACTTGACAATATCATCCACAGCCGCATTCAAGGAGAATTGGAATGGCAAAAGACACGGACAAGAATCATTGTGGCGGCAGACCAGATCAAGAATCATGTATATTTAGGGCAATCCTACACCATTACGCCGGACTTTCTGCGCACCGGCAATAACGTAGCCGTGAGGCAAGCCAACAAGAACATTGGCATTTTCACCGCTTCCCTGCATCAAGACCTCACTTTGGGAATCGTCAACTGGGAAAACCGGCTGACCTTTCAGAAGTCAACAGACAACGACGCCATCCCATTGCCTGCGCTCAACATTTATTCAAACTTGTATCTACGTTTCACCATTGCCAAGGTGTTGAAATGTGACCTGGGTGCCGACTTGCGATTTTTCACCAAATACTATGCGCCGGACTACAGTCCGGCTCTCGGTCAATTCACCGTCCAAGAAACAGGCGACCAACGGGTGAAGCTCGGCAATTATCCTTTTGTCAATGCTTATGCAAATTTCCAACTCAAACAAGCACGCTTCTTTGTGATGTTCAGCCATGTCAACAGCAGCGACGGAAATTATTTCCTCACGCCACATTATCCGACCAATCAAAGAGTGCTAAGATTTGGCATCAGCTGGAATTTCTTCAACTAAGCAATACGGCAGAACAGACCAACAGCCCATAAATCAGGATGTTACGAGCAGTTTCCGCCAAAATTCCGTTCAAGGCTCTGCCCTCCCCTATTCTCATCATTTTGCGGTGCGTTGCCCGATGAAATCCGAGATAGACAGCAGGAAGCAGAGCCGCCATCAGGTTATAGCGCGACAAAAAGACGAGGTCCAAGACACAGGCCAACACGCCCACATGCCAATAAAGCTGTGCCGCGCGCCGTTTTCCCATCAAGACGACCAAAGTCCGCTTGCCGGCTCGCAAATCGTTGTCCACATCACGGTAGTTGTTCACTAGCAAAAGCGTATCGATAATCAACCCGCAGGCCAACGAAAGGGAAAAAACCGTCCAGCTCAACACATGATGCTGCACATAATAAGTCATGCAAACGGGCACAATACCGAAAAACACCAAAACCAGTACGTCGCCCATGCCCACATAGGAAAGTGTCGTGGTATAAAGGAAACAGAACACCACGCACGCCAGTCCCACTGCTATCATCAACCATCCGCCATAATAGACCAAGGGCAGACCGATGAGACACGCCAGAAAAGTGGTCAATAAAATGGCACGCTTCATCTTCTTGACACCAATCCAGCCTTGTGCACAAGCGCGCGGGGGACCCAGCCGCGTCTCATCGTCATTTCCGCGTATGTGGTCAAAATAATCGTTGACGAAATTGGCATCCACCTGCATTACCAAGGCGAACAACAGGCATAAAAGGGCCGGCAATGCGCAAAAAGGAGAAAAGCTCCAGCTATCCACATACGCCAGTGACAACCCAATCATCACGGGGACAGCCGCGCCCGTCAACGTTTTAGGCCGTGCGGCCAGTAGCCACGCCCGCAGGCTGTCGGGCTCGACGCTTAAATGATTTTCTTTCATTTCCGTATTTTTGTTGCAAAGATACACAATTCATCATGAAAAAGTCATTTGTCTACTTCAAAAATACAGAAAATCAGGGGAAAATAGGCATCAAGCCATGTTCTTGAGTTGCGGCACTAGAAAAAGGCATTCGCTTTTCCAAGCGAATGCCTTTTCCCTTAAACAAAAAGACTTACATCGTCATTCTTGTCCGAAAGGATAGTTCTTGCTCTGCAAAGAAAGTGTGAACTCTTCCCCGTCGGCATTGGTCATCTTGATGTATGACGGATTCTTCAAGTTATCCGTTTCCAATGTGTAGGTCTGGCTCTTTCCCAACTTGTCATCATCCAAGTCTTCGGCTGAGAGTGCCAATGGTTTGCCGCTGTTTGCATCATATTTCAACTTGGTGAACATCCTGATACAAGGCGCGAGCCACTCGCCGCAATACCTCAAATAATAAGCGCCGTTAAAACCTTCTTTCTCGCTCACACGAGTGAACTCTATCTGCTCTTTGCCTATCAGTTTATATTCAATGATATAATGATGGAGATAACCATTGAAAATGCTCAGGCCAAAGGTGTTGGACCTCGAATAGGTTCCGAAGTAGGCATATTGTATGGCAGTTGTTTGGTCAAGCTCCTCCTTGCACTCGTATGAATACTCTTTCCATATTGCGGCATTGGCAGCGCTCATGCCTTCACCGTCCAGGAACCACACGCTCTTGACCAATTGCTTGTTCAAGTCTTCTGCCAAACAATGCAGTACGACATTGGCATCCGATGCTTCCTGATATTGCTGTGCATTGGGCGAGTAGACGAACTTCTCAATCTTTCTGTCCTTTATCGTAATCGGGCGATAGAGCTGATAGCCTTCCGGAGTAACGATATAAGGAGCCCTGACTGTCTGCGGCACGCCTTTTTCGTCAACTACCGTAAAGGAAATCATACGATAGGGGGAGTTTGGAACAGCCTGTATCGTATCCTTACCGTCAATGACCAGCGCCAAGTTCGCCGCAATCATGTCTTTCTCAATGGCTTGGATTTGATTTAAGTATGTGTCAACGTCTGTTCCTGCAGGCATGGGAACCATCACTATGGTAGCATTGGTTTTCTTGCCCGACAAGACGATGCGCTCTGGCGTTGCGCTCATGATGCGGAACTCCAGGTCTCCGCCAAAGCCAGCGCCATTAGTCCCGATATTATCGGGGTTGACAGGGTCTGAGAAATAATGGAGTACGTTGTTGTATTCATCGAACGAGAGGATTACACCCGCACTCTGCTCCATTTTGTAATGGCTGGTTGCTTGGGTGTAGACACCACCATTTTTGATTCTCTCCGTTGCTGCCGTCACCGTATTGTCACGGTTGAATTTCAACCATAGGTTATATCCGCCATAGCTCACCGAGCCATAGTAATACATGAGCCACCCGTTAGGTGCAGACTGCAGGATTTCATTGCTTTGCCTTGCTGCTTCAGTGTAACGCTCTGATGCAGACTTGTCGAAAAGGTCTTCAACCTCGTTCGTGCACGATGTATATACGAGACCAAGCGTACATAGCATCAATATACTTACTATTTTTTTCATATTATTGTCTTATTACAATTATTTTTGAGGAAGATTGCGCAAATCCAGCGTTGAAACTTCTGAGGAACGACGCAGGACGATTTTACGGAGCTTGTCCATGTCTATTTTCCAAGTGCCCTCAAAGTACTCTTTCACTAATTTCAGCTTTTGCTGCATGTCTGCCTTGGCTGTCTTGCTACGCTTTTCCCACCAATCTTCTTTTTCATTATCGGTGTTGTTGACCAATTCGTCGGCGCGTTTTTCCAAAGCCTCCCATGCGCTGGCCTCCTTGGTGACATAGGTGGAATAGATTTCGGCGAAATCCTCGTTGTATTCAGAAGAGGCATAAGGCGTTACGAAGCCGAACGCCGGCGCGATGTTGTCTTTTACGTTCACCCAGTCGCCCGACCTGAAGTTTTCAACCGAAACAGTCCTGAACTCCTCTGGATAATTGGCTTTTTGGGTGAGGATATGGCAGAATTCATGGTGCAAGGTGTGGAAGAAATAGTAATTCAGGTCTATCGGGTCTGTTCCACGCACACCATAGGGATTGGTCACATCAATATACAGGTTGTCAATGTCCAACGAGTTCACGCCAAACATTGTGATTTTCAGACCACCTTCTGCCGTTCCCAATGTCTCTGTGCCGTCTGTCTTGTACTGTTTTGAGCCCACTAGCTGGAAGACACGAGGAGCATAGGTCTTGATGAAGGTCGGGTCGCCATTCATCAATTCCACATAGGCGTCTACCCAGATATGCTTCAGCAATATAGCCATTGCCTTTACTTTTTCAGGGGTGGGCGGCACCACGTTGTAGGAGTTGTTGGTCTCGTTATCCTTATAACGATAGATAAAGCTGATGTTATAGGGAATTGTATATTTTTCTAATATCCATTGCTCAAATTCATTACGCTGCCGTGGAGTTGTATCAAAAATACTTTCACCGCTTGGCGCATCGTCGCTACATGACCAAAATGTCAATGCGACCAGGAACAGCATTAAAATTCTTAAATGTTTCATATTCTTTTGTTTTTTAAATATTCAGTTTATTATTTTCAGCGAGGATTTGCCGCAACACCTGCATTCACAACAGCTGTCGGAATCTGGATGGCACCACGCAAGTCGCCTGGTACAAAGACTTCCGGGTCGCTTTCCTTTGGCCTGGGGTTGTTTGAATGAGGATGGCTGTAAGTAATGCCATAGCGCTTGATGTCATTAAAGCGCAGACCTGTATGGAGGGTCTCAATGCGGCGCATGTGCAAAATCAAGTTGACAATACTCTCTTGAATAGAGCCATCCGCATCGATGGTAAAGCCCTGCGGGGTCAGCTTTTTACGGGTAGAGCGTTGCAAGTCGCCTTCTGGAATTGTCTCCGCATACCCCAAACTTTCCATGAATTTAACAATGCTACTTCCCGATAATATAGGATAATAGCGACTGGCTGTATTACAAGTTGTTGACAACCAGTACTGCATGTCTTTAATTGCATTTATAGAGTCATTTTTCAAAGCATAGGCCTCTGCACGAACCAGCAGGGTCTCCCCAGAGGTGAACGGAACCTCTACGATATGTGGGTATCCTGTTCTTCCCACCTTGTCGCGGTATTCAAAGAACTCTGTTATACGTGGGAAACGCGCCTGGGTAGTAGAGCCGTATTGCTTGGCAGACAAGAGCAAGGCCGTATTGCTTGTACCGGATCCCCAGATGCTTTTGGCATTTAATGTTTCATAGCCTGAAATCACATTATAGCTATGTGCATAGCGGCTATAGAGACTGGAATAAAGCGAACGTCCATAGATGGAGTATGCCGTCTGCAACATGAAGTTGGATGCTTCTCCGGATTTGACGAACTCGTTGGCCAAGTCAACTGCGCCTAATGAGGAATACTGACTCCATTTACGCAAGACCGGTGTCGGGTCGCTACCGATGGCTTTTGTCGCATACTCGATAGCCTTGTCAAAGTTCAGGTAAAACAGGTTGAAACGTGCGGCAAATGCGTAAGCTGCCCTGTAATTAAAGTGAAATTTGGGTTGTGTCATGTGCGTTTCTGAAAGTATCGGAAGCGCAGCTTCAATATCCTCATTGATATTGTTATAAAGTTCCGCCAAAGTTCCACGTTCAAAATATTCGACTCCGGCGACTTTAGGATAAGGCAAGCCTAAATATTCTGGATGGCTTGGGTTATACGCCATGCAGAAGACGTTAGCCAGACGGAACATCGCCCAGGCGCGGCACAGCAGGGCTTCTGCGCGAAGGCCATTCACCTGCTCCAGGCTTGCTCCTTCCGCCAAGAACTGGTCGATGGTCTCCAAGGCGATGTTGGCTGCTGCGACAGCACTATAATTGTCACTCCATAAAGAACGGGGATCGTCATAGCCTTCGCTGGTTACATCTTTCCACATGTACACTTGCTCTTGGTTAGGCTGTGTATCGTAGGAGATGCCATTAAAAGTAACGTTGTCTGAAGCATATTCGTGCACAAAAGCATTAGAGTGTGTGCCATAGGCGGACGACAGGAACTTGGCAACTTTGTCCAAGCTGTTCAACTCTGCGCGGTCATCAGGAAGCCTGTCCAGGAAATCATTACATGAGGTCAGAGCCAGACAGATTCCTGCTAGAAATAATATTAATTTATTGCTCTTCATTTTCATTTCTTTTTATCAAATTAATAAAATAATTACAAACCAAGTCTTAGCGTGAACGTAAACTGGCGCGCCATCGGTGTTGCCACACCGCCTGAGTTGAAGAACTCCGGGTCTTGGCCGTTCAGTTTCTTGTCGCTATAAATCAAGAAGAGATTCGTCGCCTGCAATTTTGCACTTGCGCTGGTCAGCCCGATGGTGTTGATCCATTTCTTGGGGAAATCATAGCCCAAGGAAACTTCTTTCAGACGAATGAAGTCGCCTTTTGCCACACGCACGGTAGAACGGTTATAGGCATTGTATGCATAGCTAATATAGCTGTCTTGCTGCAACAAGCGGAGGTCGGCTATTACGGGGATGTTGGTGATTGCCTCGTCGCCGGCCACAACCCAACGGTTCTTGAATTCCTTCGGCATGGCAGAAAGGTCGCTATAGGAAGAATAGAACGCAGGGTCCAAACGAACGACATTGCCGAAGGCATATGTCATGAACACGTTCAGGTGCCAGTTCTTGTAGGTCAAAGAGTTGCCCAAAGAACCTGTGATGGGAGGATCTGTCGGTCCCTCGTACTTCAGATAGTCAATGTTGTTGGACTGGAAGTAGATGTCGCTGACCGTCAACTCACCATTTTCATTGATGAATGTAGGCAAGCCTTTCTCATTCAGCCCTTGGAAGTCCATTGAGAACAGCGAGCGGTAAGGATAACCTTCCATCGTGAATCCACCGCCCCAGATCAAGTCGATTACTCGCGTTCTCGTCTTAAGGTCTGTTACTTTGGTGTTCGTGTGTGAGAAGATAAAGTCTGTATTCCATTGGAAGTCTTTGGTCACAATGTTCTTGGTCGAGATGGAGAGTTCTTCACCATTGGACTTCATGCTTGCGACATTCATTTGTTTTGCGATGTCACCGCTGTCCGTGCCCGTCCCATAGTGCATACCGATCAAGTCATAGTTGTTTCGCGTATACCAGTCGAATGCCACGTTGATGCGATTGGCCAAGAACCCTAAGTCAAGTCCGATGTTCAACTCATGTTTCTTTTCGTAGGTCAAGAATGGGTTCGCCGGCCTTGACACGCCGATATATGTCTCTTGGTCGGCGGAATTTGGGCGCCAAGTCACACTTGAATAATAGATTGTTGTAGCATTGGTTACTGCGGGTTTGTCACCAGTAAGAGAATATGATGCTTTCAACGTCGCATGTGACAATTTGTTGTTAAAAGTCTTGTGGAACCAAGGCTCTTCGTGCGCGTTCCATGCTGCAGAGATGTTCCATGTCGGCAACCAACGTGCTGAGGTGGCTTTACCCAGACGGTTTGAGCCTTCATAGCGCATTGTGCCGTTTACGGTATAGCGACCTTTCCAAGAATAAGTTGCCGTACCAAAGAATGCCACGTCACGACCGTAAGTGTATGTCAGATAGTAATAAGGAGAACCTTCTTCGTCGGATTGTTTAAAGTAGTGGTAGTCGTAATTTGAGATGTTGCCGAAATCATACAAGTGGCCAACACCGGTAAAGAAAGTACGGCCGCGGTCTGTACTTGAGACTTCCATACCTCCGAATGCATTGACGATGTGGTCTTCGTTATACACGTCATTGTAGTTTGCCGTAGCACGGAAGTCCCATGAGTTCATCCTGTATTTCGTCTCACGATAGAAGCCTCCTTCCGGCAATACAGAGAATGGCAATGAGTTTGGGACATCTGGGTCTATATACAACCATGAGTTGGCGTCACGGATGGTGGCATCGTCCATCGCACGGAATGCCATGGCCTGGTTTGAATACTCGGTCACGTTATGCGCCTGGGTTGTAGTAGAATACTTGTATGAGCCAAGCAAAGACACTTCCACTTTCCGGATAGGCTTTATCTTCAACTCACCTTGGAACTTCAAGTCAATAACGTCCAAGTTCATGTAGTTGTTGTCCAACTCATGGTGAATGTTGAACGGAGAGTAGTTGCGACGATAAAACTCCTGAGGGTCAAGTGTACGCGACGTATTCAAGGCATAGGAATAAGGGTTGATGTCGAAGTTACGGCCGGCATCACCCGTTACCACGTTCACGCTCTGTCCCAGGGTTCCGGGGGCGCGCTGCTTACGGTATGCGCCGTTGCCGATAAGGTTCAATGACACGTATTTGTTGATGTTATAGTTTGCGTTAACATTCATGGTATAACGCTTCACCTTGCTCTGCTTTGTCCAGCCCGGGTCATCCATGAAGCTGAAGGAGGTATAGTATTGTGCCTTATCCGTACCACTTGCCATGCTAATAGAGTGGTTCATCGAGATGGCATTGCTGAAAAGTTCCTGGAACCAGTTTGTGTTGCGCATCTCTGCCGATTGCAGATATGCCGCCTGTGCCTCAGGTGTGTTGGCCAGGCCAAATTGCCCGTTGCTCTTGTCGTACTCATTCATCAAATGGTACATCTTGCCATATACACCGCTTGATGAGCTGCGGAACGTACGGCCGAAAGAAATCAGGCCGGCAGCTTCCAGCTCTTTGTAGACAGCCATCTGGTCTTGGGAGTTCATGATGTTGAATTGGCTATAGCTTGGGCGGAGGCGCATGGTGAACTCACCTGTATAATTGATGCGAGACTGCCCTGACTTACCCTTTTTAGTGGTCACAACAACCACACCAGACATGGCGCGCGCACCATAAATGGAAGTTGCTGAACCGTCCTTCAATATCTGGAAGCTTTCAATGTCATCGGCATTCAGTCCTGCGATGGCGTTAGAGATCAACGTCTCTGCGTCACCAGAGGACAAGGCGTCGGCACTGACTTCTGTCACGTCTTCCATGATAACACCGTCAACCACCCATAACGGACGGGAGCTGCCATAGATGGAAGTCGCACCACGGACACGGATTTTCGGGGCTGTACCAAATGTTCCTGAGACGTTCTGCACAGAGACACCGGCTACACGTCCTTCCAAAGAACGGGAGACGTCGGCCACACCGTCCAATTTCGCCTTTGAGGCATCGACTTTCGTCGTGGCGCCTGTAAACAGGCGCTTGTCCATCTTTTGCATACCTGTAACAACGACTTCTTTAAGCATCTTGTCGTCTGAACGCATCACAATGCGCATGCCGTTGGAAGGTGTTACAACTTGTTCTACACAACCGATGTAGCTCACCACCAGCTTTTTGCCTGATGGCACCTCGATTGTGAAATTACCGTCAATGTCAGTTACAGCGGCGATGGTAGTACCTTGTACTTTGATGGTTGCGCCAATTGCAGGCTCATCGTCACCCTCTGTCACTACGGTTCCAGAGATTTTTGTCTGACCCAAGACCATTCCCGTGAATAGGAACAACAAGGTCAATGACATCAATAATCTTTTCTTCATAAATTTAATCATTAATTAAATTACACATACAATAGTTTTTTATTTCATTTCGCAAATTTAGTTTAATTTTTCTATTATTTAAAAAAAAAAAGCATTTTTTTTATTATAAAAAAAGCATTTTTCTTTAAAATTCGTAGTTTTTAAAGCATCTGTTGAAGAAAAATGGACTTTGAGCTATGGATTCCTACTATCTATCAAGCAAAAACGGCAGACCCGGATGGTAAAGACGGCTGCTGCACAGTTCTTTACTCATCTTGCTTCGAACTTCCCCTTGATTGCCTAAGTCACCATCACTAATTATAAACCTACTTTCTTTAATTTACAAGCCTACAAGACCGAATTTAAACCCCGTCAGTCTCTGTTTGCCTTTTTACGCTCGTTATGGTCGAGGATGATTTTACGCATACGCATGTTTTTAGGCGTGACTTCGACCAGCTCATCGGTCTTGATGTATTCCAGGCACTCCTCAAGACTCATGACGGTCTTGGGGATTACGCGCGCCTTCTCATCGCTTCCGCTGGCACGCACATTGGTCAATTGCTTCGCCTTTGTAACGTTGATGACAAGGTCGTTGTCATGGACGTGCTCGCCGACCACCTGACCGGCATAGACCTCTTCGCCTGGATCGATGAAAAACTTACCGCGGTCTTGCAGTTTATCAATGGAATAGGCATAGGCAGTGCCTGTCTCCATGACAATCATTGAGCCATATACACGACGCACAATGTCGCCTTTGTAAGGCTGATAGTCCTTGAAGCGATGCGCCATGATGGCCTCGCCCTGGCTCGCGGTCAAGACGTTGGTGCGAAGGCCTATGATCCCGCGCGAGGGCACCTCAAACTCAATGTTCACGCGGCCGCCTTGCGACTCCATGGAAGTCAGTTCACCCTTGCGACGGGTGACCATGTCTATCATTTTTGAAGAAAATTCCTCCGGGACATTGATGGTCAACTCCTCGATGGGCTCACAATGCTGGCCGTTGATTTCCTTGTAGATTACCTGGGGTTGCCCGACCTGCAGCTCATAGCCCTCCCTGCGCATCGTCTCAATCAACACCGAGAGGTGCAGCACGCCGCGGCCGCTGACAATCCATTTGTCCGTACTTCCTTCAAATTGTTCTATCCGTAAGGCCAAATTCTTCTCCAACTCCTTTTGCAGGCGCTCATTGATGTGCCGCGAGGTGACGAACTTGCCTTCCTTGCCAAAAAACGGCGAGTCGTTGATGGTAAAGAGCATACTCATGGTCGGCTCATCAATGGCAATCGGAGGCAACGGCTCAGGATTCTCGGCATCACAAATGGTGTCTCCTATCTCGAAATTTTCGAGCCCGATGATGGCACAGATGTCCCCACAGTTTGCAAGCTGCGTCTTCACATGCCCCATCCCCTCAAAAACATGCAGCTCTTTGATGCGTGTCCTCTCGCGACTCCCGTCCCGATGCGCCACTACGACGTTCATGCCTTCGGACAGCGTGCCCCGATGGATGCGGCCTACGGCGATGCGACCTGTATAACTGGAATAGTCCAACGAGGTGATTAGCATCTGAGGCGTCCCTTCGATGACGTGCGGCCTGGGGATGGCTTCCACGATTTTATCGAGCAAGAAAGTAATGTCCGCAGCCGGCGCCTGCCAGTCTTCACTCATCCACCCGTTCTTTGCAGAACCGTAAACTACGGGAAAATCAAGCTGTTCTTCGGTGGCATTGAGCGAAAACATCAAGTCAAAGACCATCTCATATACCTCTTCCGGCCGACAATTGGGCTTGTCTACCTTATTGACTACGACAATGGGCTTCAAACCGATTTGCAATGCCTTTTGCAAGACAAACCGCGTCTGTGGCATCGGCCCCTCAAAGGCATCTACCAGCAGCAAGCAGCCGTCAGCCATGTTCAACACACGCTCCACCTCACCACCGAAGTCCGAGTGCCCCGGCGTGTCAATGATGTTGATTTTGGTGCCTTTCCAGTCAATCGACACATTTTTGGAGAGGATGGTGATGCCGCGCTCACGCTCCAAGTCGTTATTGTCCAGCACTTGGTCGGCCATCTCTTTTCCTTCACGAAAAAGATTGCCAGCCATCATCATTTTGTCTACCAAAGTCGTTTTTCCATGGTCCACATGGGCTATAATTGCGATATTCCTGATGTCTTGCATAAAAATATGGACTTTTTAAATCGGCTGCAAAATTACAAAATACTTTTCAACTTTCTGGTAATCAGTGGCAAGAAAATCATCATCCAACTCTCGTTTTTTGGTTTTTCATCCCAAATTCAACCTTTTTCACGGGTACTCCATAAAGGACGTCGTCCGCCCACCCCATTGCTGAAAGCATATTGTACAAAGCAGTTGAAAGCAAATTAAAACAAACTAAGGATGTGTTTGACAAATTAAGCGCTGCCCTGCCAATTGACCATCGGCCCCATCCTCCCCGCAAAACAACCGCTGTCGTTGCAGCAAAACAAAGTGGAGAGTTCATGTTTTGAGCAGAAAATATACGCGCTATCCCCCCTGAAGAATAGTTAACAAAAAACAAAAAACACATTATAAATTATAAAATACAGGTGAGGGAAAAGTGTTAACAAGTGGGCCTATTGTAAAATTTAGAACAAAAAATGTACAAAGCGCTAAAATTGAGCTAAAAAGTAAGGTTGTAAAACATAAAAAACACACAAAAATCAAAAAAAACACAAAATATTAAAAAAAATGTGGGGAAATGTGGAGAAATGTGGAGAAAATTGTTTAATTTTGAAGCCAGCAGGAAGACCGAGACCGAAAACAGCAACAGAAGACCAAAGCCGAAAGCAACCCAAGACGGGCTAGAAGCTGGGTTTAGACCAGGGCTCGATGCTAAGACTTCTAGAGTCATAACAATAGATAATAAATTCAAGCTCATGCGATTTTTAGGCAATTCAGAAGCCAAGGCCGACACCAAAGGACGCGTGTTTCTGCCAGCTGTATTCCGCAAGATACTGCAAGTATCAGGCGAAGAGAAGCTCGTCATGCGCAAGGATGTGTTCCAGCCGTGCCTAGTGCTGTATCCCGAATCGGTATGGAACGGCCAGATGGACCTGCTCCGCCAACGGCTCAACCGCTGGAACGCCGAGCATCAGCAGATTTTCAGGCAATTCGTTTCAGACGTAGAATTGATCAGCCTTGACGGAAACGGGCGCTTCCTCATTCCGAAGCGCTACTTGAAGCTGGCCAATATTGAGCAAGGCATCAAGTTCATCGGCATGGGCGACACCATCGAGATTTGGCGCAATGCTCCCGAGAGCCAGTCCTTCATGAGTTCCGAAGAATTCGGGAAAGCGCTGCAAGAGGTCATGCGAGATACGCAACAAACGGTTGACGGCCAATAGAGGCCGTTTGCCTCAAAAATAGCTTAATATAAGCCCAACGACAACTCAAGACAATGGTAAACAACCCTACATATCACGTTCCTGTCCTCCTTGGCGAGAGCATCGACGGACTGAACATCCGGCCAAATGGCGTTTATGTAGACGTCACTTTCGGCGGAGGCGGTCATAGCAGGAAAATCTTGCGACATTTGGACGAGGACGGCCATTTGTACAGTTTTGACCAAGATGCCGATGCCGAGCGAAACATTCAAGAGCTCGCTGGCGGCGACACGTCTGCGCAACCACCCAAGAACTTTACGTTCGTGCGCTCGAATTTCCGCTATCTGGGCAATTGGATGCGGTTCTATGGCATAGATGGGATCGACGGCCTGCTGGCCGACCTTGGCGTTTCGAGCCATCATCTCGATGACGAGACCCGCGGCTTTTCGTTTCGTTTCGATGCCGATTTGGACATGCGCATGAACAAACGCGGCGGGAAGACGGCCGCCGACGTGCTCAACAAGTACTCGGAAGAACAGTTGGCGGACATTTTCTACTTGTATGGCGAACTGCGCAATGCGCGACGGATTGCGGCAGCTGTCGTCAAGCAAAGGATGGTGGCGCCTTTCAAGACCACGAATGATTTTCTACGGGCAGTGGAACGCTTTTTCCCTCACGAGCGTGAGAAAAAAGACATGGCCCGCCTATTCCAGGCGCTGCGCATAGAGGTCAACAGCGAGATGTCGGCTTTGCGCGAGATGCTCAATGCGGCCACGGCATTGCTCAAGCCATCCGGTCGGCTTGTGGTCATCACCTATCACTCGCTGGAAGACCGCATTGTCAAGAACATGATGCGATCAGGCAATGCCGAGGGACACGTCAGAGAAGACTTCTTCAGGCGTTCAGAAAGCCCTTTCCGCCTGATTAACAACAAAGTTATCGTCCCTGGAAAAGAAGAGATTGAAAATAACCCACGAAGCAGAAGTGCTAAATTGAGGATTGCAGAAAAGAAATGACAGAGCAAAAAAATGACATAAGGCAAGAAGAGGAATTCATTGTCGAGATTCCCATGGAAGACGAAGCCGGCTCCGAGGTCTCGGATGCGCAGGAGAGCGAGGCGGCCGACGAGGTGCCGACTTTCAAGTCAGCCATCCGCGAGCAAGCACGGGAGGACGAAGTGCCTTTGTCTGCCAACCAGACCTTGCGCAAAATCCTTGGCGGCGACATCCTTTCAGCCACTAAGATCCGGCGACAGATTGGCCTGATTCTTCTGATTTTCGCTTTTATCATCCTCTACATCTCCAACCGATACAGTTGCCAGAAGTACATGATAGAGATTGACAGGCTCAACACCGAGCTGAAGTCGGCAAAATACAAAGCCCTTTCCAGCGGCAGCCAATTGACCCAAAAGACCCGCGGCAGCCGCATCATGCAAGTGTTGAAAGAGAGCAAGGACAGTTCGCTGCACATCCCACAGCAGCCCGCCTATTTGATTGAAGTGCCCCAATAAGTGCCAGAACATAAAAAGAGCAGCATCATGAAGAAATTCAAGCACAATCGGATCATTCCACGCTACAGTTTCATCGCCATTTTGATGGCCTTGGTGGCTTTGGCAGTGGTGGGCAAGTCTTTTTACACGATGACTGTCAAACGCTCCTATTGGGAAGACGTAGCGCAGCGTCTGAAAATCGACAGCGTGGCCGTTGCCCCCCTTCGTGGCAACATCTACAGCTGCGACGGCAGGCTCATGGCAGGCTCATTGCCCGAGTACAAGCTGTTCATGGACTTCAATGCGCTCAAAACAGCCGGCAACGACTCGCTTTGGGAGTGCAAGATCGACTCCATTTGCGAGGGTTTGCATAAAATATTCCCCGAAAAGTCTGTCAACACGTTCAAGACAGAGCTTGGAAAAGGCAGAAACCTCCAAAGCAAGCACTGGCCCATCTGGAAACGACGTATAGACTACAACACCTACCTGATGGTCAAGGCTTTGCCCGTCTTCAACCTCTCCAAGAATGCCAGCGGCTTCCACACCGAAGAGTTCAATGCACGGACCATGCCCTTTGGCGAGCTGGCTCAGCGCACCATCGGCATCATGTATGGCGCCAAAGACTCCGCAAAATGCGGGTTAGAGCTATCCTACGACTCCATCTTGCGCGGCACGCCTGGCATTACACATCGCCGGAAAGTCAGGAACCGCTTCCTCAGCATTACCGACACGCCGCCTGTCCACGGTGCCGACATCATCACTACCATCGACGTCGACATGCAAGACATCGCCGATCGGGCACTCGAAGACGAGCTCAAGCTCATCAACGGGACAGAGGGTGTCGCCATTGTGATGGAAGTGCAGACGGGCGACATCAAGGCCATTGTCAATTTAGAGAAGGTAAGAGAGGGAGTTTACAGAGAGACCAAGAATTTTGCCGTCAGCGACCTGCTCGAGCCCGGCTCCGTGTTCAAGACGGCTTCCATGATGGTGGCGCTCGAAGACGGCGTAGTGGACACGACCTACACCGTTGAGACAGGGGGGGGGCAGTGGATGATGTACGGTCGCAACATGAAAGACCACAATTGGCGTAAAGGCGGATACGGCAGGCTGACCTTCCCGCAGATATTGCAGTACAGTTCAAACATCGGCGTGAGCCGCATCATTGACGAGCATTACGCCAAGAGACCCGAGAAATTTGTCGAGGGCATCTATAGGCTCGGACTTGCCGACGACCTTGGCATCCCGCTTGTGGGCTCTTCTTCCGCCAGGATCAGGATGCCAAAGAAAGATGCCAAAGGCCACTGGCTCAACTGGCACAAGACGGCACTGCCCTGGATGTCAATTGGATACGAGACACAAGTGCCTCCCATTTCCACGTTGGCCTTTTATAATGCCATTGCCAACAACGGCACGATGATGCGCCCCCGATTTGTGAAACAAATTGTGAAAAACGGCGAGGTCATTGCCGAATTTCCTCCGCAAGTCATGCCGGGACGTGAAAAAATCTGTTCGGACAAGACCATCAAAAAGATGCAAACCGTTCTCGAACAAGTGGTGAGCATCGGCTTGGGCAAAAAGGCCGGCTCCAAAATGTTTAAGGTGGCCGGGAAGACGGGTACGGCTCAAATTTCACAAGGTGCGCAAGGCTACACCTCCGGCACCGTCAAATACCTGCTGAGTTTCGCCGGTTTCTTCCCCGCCGATGCACCGCGCTACAGCTGCATTGTCTGCATCAAGAAATTCGGCACGCCGGCCTCCGGGGGCGGCATGAGCGGCGTGGTTTTTCACCACATTGCCGAAGGAATCATGGCCAAGAACCTGAAGATGTATGCCGACGAAGCCAAAGATTCGCTGTCCAGGCTCAGCCCAATGGTCAAGAACGGCAATCTGACGGCTGCCAGGAACGTACTTACACACCTGAAAATCGGCCATCAGCGCGAATGGGCTGTGCAAAATGGCTCAAAAGCCGTCTGGGGGAACGCTTCTACGAACAGTGGAAATGTTGTATTGACCCAGAAAAAGCAATTGGGTCGGAAATTCATTCCCGACCTGATCGGCATGGGCGCACGAGATGCCGTTTTCCTGCTCGAAAGCCAAGGTGTCAAGGTCAAGGTCTGCGGCAGGGGGAAAGTCGTCTCGCAAAGTCTGCCGGCCGGCCATCTCATCAAGAAAGGCGAGACCTGCCTGCTTGAAATGGATATTTAGCATCAAACAAAAAGCAAAGATATGACGATTAGAGAATTACTTAGAAAGATAAAGACGGTGCGGACAGAAGGTTCGTTGGACTGCGATGTGACCGGCATTCACATCGACTCAAGACGAGTGGGGAGAGGGCACCTTTTTGTCGCCATTAAGGGTACGCAAGCCGACGGGCATCAGTTCATCGCCAAGGCTGAGGAGTTGGGCGCTGCCGCAGTGGTGTGTGAAGACATGCCTCAGACACTGAAGGAAGGTGTCGCTTACATCCAAGTCGACTCAACAGACAGTGTCGTCGGACAATTGGCGACCACTTTCTACGGCGACCCGTCTGCCAAATTGAAACTGGTTGGCATAACAGGGACCAATGGCAAGACGACCATTGCCACCTTATTATATAATATGTTCCGAAAGATGGGTCATCGCTGCGGGCTGCTGTCGACTGTTTGCAATTATATCGAAGACGTTGCCATCCCAGCAAGCCACACCACCCCCGACCCGATAGAGCTCAACAAACTACTTGCCCAAATGGTGGAAAACGGCTGCGAATATGTTTTCATGGAATGCTCCAGCCACGCCATTGCCCAAAAGCGCATCGGCGGTCTGCATTTCTCGGGCGGTGTCTTCACCAACCTCACACGCGACCATTTGGACTACCACAAGACGGTTGAGGCCTACCGCGATGCCAAGAAAACGTTTTTCGACATGTTGCCCAAGACCGCCTTTGCGCTGGTCAATGCAGACGACAAGAACGGCGCTTTCATGGTGCAAAACACCAAGGCGACGACCAAGACCTACTCCATCCGCAAGTCAGCGGACTACAAGGCGCGCATTGTCGAGTGCCATTTTGAGGGCATGTATCTGGAGGTCGACGGCAGGGAGGTCGGCGTGCAATTCATTGGGAAATTCAATGTCAGCAACCTGCTCGCCGTATATGGGACGGCTGTCTTGCTCGGTAAAAAGGCGGAAGACATCCTGCTGGTCATGAGCACGCTCAAAAGCGTCAGCGGCCGCCTCGAGCCCCTTTATTCTCCAGACGGCTATACTGCCGTTGTAGACTATGCCCACACGCCCGATGCGCTTGCCAATGTGCTCAATGCCATTCACGAAGTGCTCAACGGCAAGGGTAAAATCATCACGGTGTGCGGTGCAGGCGGCAACAGAGATGCGGGCAAACGCCCACTCATGGCAAAAGAAGCCGCAAGACAAAGCGACAAAGTCATCCTGACCAGCGACAATCCACGTTTTGAGGATCCCCAAGCCATCATCAACGACATGATGAAAGGCATTTCCACGCCACAAGACCAAAAGAAGACCCTGGGCATCGCCGACCGCAAAGAAGCCATTAAGACGGCTTGCATGTTGGCAGCAAAAGGCGATGTCGTCCTCGTGGCAGGCAAAGGGCACGAGGACTATCAAGAAATCAATGGTGTCAAGCATCACTTTGACGACAAAGAAGTGTTGCAGGAAATATTCAACTCACAAATGCAAACCTCGTAACTAAGGAGAAATATGCTATACTATTTATTCAGGTTTTTAGGGCAATACGAGATACCCGGCTCACACCTCTGGTCATACATCTCTTTCCGCTCGCTGCTCACACTCATCCTCTCGCTGATAATCTCAGCTTGGTTTGGCGAGCATTTCATCAGGTACATGAAGCGCCGGAACATTTCCGAGACCGCGCGCGACGCAGCCATCGACCCGTTCGGGACAGAGAAGAAAGGCGTACCTACCATGGGCGGCATCATCATCATGGTATCCATCCTCATTCCCGTGCTGCTGTTGGGGCGCATGCGCAACATTTACCTCATCTTGATGATCATCACCACGATTTGGCTCGGGCTGCTGGGCTTTATGGACGACTACATCAAGATTTTCAGGAAGAACAAAGAAGGCCTGAAGGGGAAATATAAAATCATCGGGCAAGTCAGTATCGGGCTTATCGTAGGGCTGGTACTGTGGAAAGCGCCGGATGCCGTTATCAACGAGAACGTTACCATGGCAAGACAAGGCCAGGAAATGATTGTGACCCACAAGTCCGAAACCGTGAAATCGCTGAAGACGACGATTCCTTTTGTCAAGAACCACAACCTTGACTATTCTGAGCTGATGTCGTTTTTCGGCAAATACAAGACAGCCGCAGGCTGGATCCTTTTCGTACTGACAACCATCCTAGTAGTGACCGCGGTCTCCAACGGCGCCAACCTCAACGACGGGATGGACGGGATGTGCGCCGGGAACTCAGCCATCATCGGCGTGGCCTTGGGCATTTTTGCCTATGTCAGCAGCCACATCGAGTATGCCGCCTATCTGAACATCATGTACATACCAGGCTCACAAGAACTTGTCGTATTCCTCTGCGCCTTCATCGGTGCGATGATTGGTTTCTTGTGGTACAATGCCTATCCTGCGCAAGTATTCATGGGCGACACCGGCTCGCTGATGATTGGCGGCATCATCGGCGTATGTGCCGTCATCATCCACAAGGAGCTGATGCTGCCCATCCTGTGCGGCATCTTCTTCGTCGAGTCGCTAAGCGTCATCCTACAGTCGTCCTACTTCAAATACAGGAAGAGAAAAGGGCAACGCGTCCGCATTTTCAGGGCGACGCCCATTCATGACAACTTCAGGAAGCTCGACTCACAGCTTGACGCCCCCAGCCGGTATATCCTGAGGGGATGGCCCAAGCGGCAGTTCCACGAGTCTAAAATCACCATCCGCTTCTGGATAACTACGATCATTCTAGCTGCACTAACGATCATTACACTAAAAATGAGATAAAAAACAACATACAACAGGAAGGATACATCCTGACAAACATATTTGGAGGAAGAAAACATGAAAAGAATAGTCATTCTCGGAGCTGGAGAAAGTGGAGCTGGCGCCGCTGTTTTAGCCAAGAAACAAGGATTTGACGTCTTTGTTTCAGAGATGTCTTCTATCAAGGATCGATACAAAGAGATGCTCGACAGCCGCCACATCGCCTGGGAAGAGGGCAAACACACCGAATCGCTCATCCTCAATGCCGACGAAGTGATCAAAAGCCCGGGCATTGCCAAGGACTCGCCCATGATGCTCAAAATCATAGAAAAAGGCATCCCCGTGATTAGCGAAATAGAATTTGCAGGAAGATATACTGATGCCAAAATGATTTGCATCACTGGCTCTAACGGAAAAACGACCACCACCTCGCTGACCTATCACATCTTCAAGGAAGCCGGCTACGACGTGGGCTTGGCGGGGAACATCGGGCGGAGCCTCGCCTTGCAAGTGGCAGAAGAGCCTCATGAATACTATGTCATCGAACTCAGCTCATTCCAGCTCGACGACATGTTCGACTTCCATGCCGACATCGCCATTTTGCTTAACATCACGCCCGATCACCTGGACCGGTACGACAACAACATGCAGAACTACGTTGACGCCAAGATGCGAATCATCCAAAACCAACGTTCCCAAGACAGTTTCATTTACTGGAACGACGACCCCATCATCAAACAAGAGCTTGAAAAATACGACATCAAGTCGGTGCAGTACCCATTCTCAAAACTCAAAGAAAACGGGTCTATCGCATACGTCAGCGACGGGCAGTACACCATCGAGCAGCCCGTCCCCTTCAACATGGAACAAGAAGAATTGAGCCTGACCGGTACGCACAACATCTACAACTCGCTGGCGGCAGGCATCGCGTCCGACATCAGCGGCATCAAAAAAGACGTCATCCGAAAGGCGCTCATGAGCTTCAAAGGCGTGGAACACCGACTGGAAAAGGTGGCTGTCGTGGGAGGCGTGACCTACATCAACGACTCGAAAGCCACCAACGTAGATGCCTGCTGGTACGCGCTGGAAAGCATGAAAACGCCAACCATTCTCATCATTGGCGGGAAGGACAAAGGCAACGACTATGAGCCTATCAAGAAACTGATACAAAAAAAATGCAGGGCACTGGTCTACTTAGGCGCTGACAACAGCAAGTTGCACGAGAATTTCGACCACCTGGGCGTTCAAGTACGCGACACCAACTCCATGAAGGCATGTGTTGAGGCCTGCTATGAGCTGGCACAACCAGGCGACACGGTGCTGTTGAGCCCTTGCTGCGCATCGTTCGACTTGTTCAGAAACATGGAAGACAGAGGTGAACAGTTCAAGACACTCGTAAAGAATTTATAAGCCCCAAACCGACATAAAGGCAAACGCAACTTTAATAAAAAAATTATCGACATGAACAGAACGATTGGCAATATCTTCAAGGGAGACAAAGTCATCTGGATGATTTTCTTCTTCCTGTGCCTCATCAGCATTGTTGAAGTGTATTCTTCGTCAAGTACGCTCAGCTATAAAAGTGGGAACTACTGGTGGCCCGCCGTCAAGCACACCAGCCAGATCCTCCTTGGTTTCATCGCCATGGTCATTACCCTGCACATCGAATGCCGGTACTTCAAGTCCATGACGATTTTCCTGTTGGGCGGCTCGTTCCTCATGCTGGTCATGGTGCTCATCCTAGGCCATGCGACCAATGGCGCACAACGTTGGCTCACCATCTTCGGCATACAGTTCCAACCTTCTGAGATTGCCAAAGGGGCACTGATCCTGTCGGTGGCACAAATTCTGAGTGCCATGCAGACAGAAAAGGGGGCCGACAGGCGCGCCGTGAGGTACATCCTCATCACATGTGCCTTCATCATACCGCTCATCCTGGTTGAAAACTTCTCCACGGCATTCTTGCTCTCCACCGTAATCTTCTGCATGATGTTCATCGGCCTGGTTCCACTAAAACAACTGGGTAAGATCATGGGTATTGTCGTCATCACTGGTGCCATGGGACTGGCACTTATCATGGTTTCGCCCAACGAGCAAACGGCCGACGATCCGGTTGTTGCCGAGATGACGGTGGATGATGCGTCAAAAGAAGAACCTGGGAAAATTGCAAAGGTCTTCCACCGATTCAGCACATGGAAGTCGCGCATTTTGAGTTTTACCAACAAAGAAGACATCAAGCCCGAAGACTTCGACCTCGACAAACACTCACAAGTCGGGCATTCCAACATCGCCATTGCCACCTCAAACATTATCGGCAAAGGCCCCGGGAACTCAGAAGAACGGGATTTCCTTCCACAAGCCTATTCCGACTTCATCTATACCATTATCATTGAAGAAACAGGCATCGGCGGCGCCTTTATCGTAGCCCTGCTCTACATCATACTGCTCTTCAGGACAGGACAGATTGCCAATCGCTGCGAGAACATGTTCCCAGCCCTGCTGTCCATGGGACTTGCCCTACTGCTGGTCACACAAGCCTTGTTCAACATGCTGGTTGCCGTGGGACTGGCACCCGTGACCGGGCAGCCGCTGCCGCTCATCAGCCGCGGCGGAACGTCGACCATCATCAATTGCATCTACGTCGGCGTCATCCTGAGCATCAGCCGGTCAGCAAAGCAACGCCCAAAAGACTCGAAAAAAGTGGTGGTGGCGCCAAACATTCACACGCAACCTGCAATGCAATAGGACTTTGAGAAAATAGAGA